>OJEP01000218.1_pt1 | contig 24575 bp, 19 predicted proteins | sample 1593761 | NCBI WGS metagenome assembly OJEP01 (sample SAMN05416783, study PRJEB24817) | seawater metagenome | isolation source: Sea water | place: Canada:Atlantic | collected 2013-11
TTCGTCGGCAGCGTCAGATGTGTATAAGAGACAGGGGTATGGTAGCGAACGCCCTGCCGTGCTTTGATGCGAGCCCGGTCTTCCACCGGCAGGTCATCCCACTCGGACTTCCAGGCGCATACCGTGACCGGCCCGTACACCTCGGTAAGCCCGTAAACGTGGGTCACGCGAAAGCCCATGTTTTCGATGGCTTCGATGACTTTTGCCGGAGGTGCCGCACCTGCAGTCATTGCCTGAACCGTATGGCTGAAGCTGGATTTTGCGGCGTCCGAAGCGCCCAGCAAGGTGTTCAGTACAATAGGCGCACCACACATGTGACTGACTTTGTGTTCGCTGATCAGCTGCAGGATTTTCTCTGGCTCTACCTTACGCAGGCACACGTGGGTACCCGCAAAGGCGGTGATGGTCCAGGGGAAACACCAGCCGTTGCAGTGGAACATCGGCAGTGTCCACAGGTACACCGGGTGCATGCCCATGGACCACACCGCCTCGTTGCCCATGGCGTTCTCGTAGGCGCCACGATGGTGATACACCACGCCTTTCGGGTTACCGGTGGTGCCGGAGGTATAACACAGCGAAATCGCATCCCACTCATCCGCCGGCATTTGCCAGTCGAAGTCGGGGGCGCCGCTGGCCACGAAAGCGTCGTAATCCAGATCGCTTACCCGGGTTCCGGCACCGCTGAATTCGGGGTCGTTGACGTCAATGACCTGTGGCGGGTTGTCCAGCATGCCAACGGCTTCGTTGATGACGTCGCCAAACTCCCGGTCGGCAATCAGCACTTTCGCCTCGCCGTGCTCCAGCATGAAGGCAATGGCCTTGGCATCCAGCCGGGTGTTCAGGGCGTTGAGGACTGCCCCTAACATGGGGATGCCGAAATGACACTCCAGCATGGGCGGAATGTTTGGCAGCATGGCCGCCACGGTATCGCCCTTGCCGATACCTTTGTCAGCCAGCGCGGACGCCAGGCGGCGACAACGCTCGTAGGTCTGCTGCCAGTTGCGGCGCGTGGCGCCATGAATCACCGCCGGGTATTCCGGATACACGCTGGCGGTGCGGGCCAGGAAATCCAGCGGTGTCAGTGTGGCGTGATTGGCGTTGGTGGGTTCTAGCCCTTTGTCAAAAATGGAGTTCATACCGGTCTCCTAGTGTTGTTATTCAACACCAGACTATAGGGCACTGCAGACGTTTCAGCGAGCCCCCACAGCCGTTCGGCGGGTATCCGGCTGCTCCAGCCGCGCCATTTCCTCCAGCAGCTCCGAGGTCTTTTCCTGCATCAGGGCAATGTCCCCCCGAGACTCCACATTCAGCCGCACCAGCGGCTCAGTGTTCGACATCCGGAGATTGAAACGCCAGCGTTCAAATTCGACACTCAGGCCATCAACGTGTCGCACAGATACCGCGTCGGCACCATAGATCTCCTCGATCACCGCGAGCAACCGGGCCGGATCATCCACCGTACGGTTAATCTCACCACTGGCGGGGAAAGCGTCAATGCGGGCGTCGATCAGTGACGATAGCGGCTGCCCGGTCTGGCACAGACGTTCGGCAACCAGAAGCCACGGAATCATGCCGCTGTCGCAGTAGGCGAAGTCCCGGAAGTAGTGGTGGGCGCTCATTTCACCCCCATACAGGGCATCTTCCTCGCGCATGCGCTGTTTGATGAACGCGTGTCCGGTTTTGCTTTCGATGGGCGTTCCGCCAGCCTTTCGGACCAACTCCTGGGTGTTCCAGGTCAGCCGCGGGTCGTGAATGATCTTGCCGCCATCCACCTTCTGCAGGAACTGGTCCGCCAACAGGCCCACGATGTAATAACCTTCGATAAATCGGCCGTTTTCGTCGAAGAAGAAACAACGGTCGTAATCACCGTCCCAGGCGATCCCCATATCCGCCCCTTCGCGCAGAACCGCCTCGGCGGTGACCGCTCGGTTTTCCTCAAGCAGGGGATTGGGAACTCCGTTCGGAAAGTGCCCGTCCGGTTCGTGATGCAGCCGCACGAAATCAAAGGGCAACCATCGCGACAACGCGTCGATGACCGGGCCCGCACCGCCATTGCCCGCGTTAACCACCACCTTCAGAGGGGTAATCGTGGTGCCGTCGATGTATCCTAGCAAATGATGGATATAGTCGGCCTCCACTGAAAGGCTCTCTGAGCGTCCGGGAACGGCGGCATCCATAAACGGCTGGGACACCCTGTCGCGGATGGTATTCAAGCCGTTATCCGAGCTGATGGGGCGCGATTCAAGACCGACCAGCTTCATGCCATTGTGGTCCTTTGGATTGTGACTGGCCGTCACCATGATGCCGCCATCCATGCTGTAATGACTGGTGGCAAAGTAGATCTGCTCGGTACCGCAAAGACCGATGTCATAGACATCCGCCCCGGCCGCCTTGAGCCCGGCAGTCAATGCCGCCGAGATTTCCGGGCTCGATAGCCGGATGTCGTAACCCACCACAACCCGGCGGGCGCTTGTCAGCTCCACATACGCACGTCCGATTCGCTCCGCCAGCTCAGGATTCAACTGCTCGGGAACCTGCCCACGCAGGTCATAGGCTTTAAAACAGGACACGTCCATAACTGTTTCTCCGTCTAACCTTCGATCAATAACGCGGCCCGCTGTGCAGCCACTAACAACTCTGCAAAGCGGGCCGCGTTGGCCCTAGACTTTTTCCGACATCACCGGAATCTGATCTTCCTCCACATCCGGGGTGGGCGCCGCGCGACCGTACCGGTCGTCCAGACGTTCAATGTCATCCTCGCCCAGGTAGGCGCCGGACTGGACTTCAATCAGTTCGAGAGGAATGCATCCAGGGTTAAACAACCGGTGTACCGCTCCGATGGGGATATAGGTCGATTCGTTTTCTGAGAGTAGGAACGTTTCCTCGTCACGGGTCACTTCGGCAGTGCCCTTGACGATGATCCAGTGTTCAGCCCGGTGATGGTGCTTCTGCAACGACAGCTTCTCGCCCGGTTTGACGCTTATGCGCTTCACCTGAAAACGGTTGCCCATATCGATGCTGTCGTAGCTGCCCCAGGGGCGATACACTTGTCGATGTGTGCGGGTTTCCGAGCGTTGGTCACCGTTCAGCCGCTTCACCAGTTTCTTGACGTCCTGCACCTTGTCCTTGTGGGCAACCATCAATGCATCCTTGGTGTCGACCACCACCAGGTCTTTCACGCCCAACATGGCCACCAGCTTGTCCGAGGTGTGCACCAGGCAGTTGTCACTGTCCTCCAGGCAGGCGTCGCCAAGAATGGCATTGGCGTTCTCGTCCTTGTCGGTCACATCCCAGATCGTGGACCAGGAGCCAACGTCGCTCCAGCCGGCGTCCATGGGCACCAACAACGCTTTCGACGTTTTCTCCATCACCGCGTAGTCAATGGAATCGTCCGGGCAATGCTCGAATATCTCCGACGGAATACGGGTGAAGTCCATATCGCGCTCAAGGCTTCGGGCGGCCAGAAGACAGGTGTCGTAAATGTCCGGGCTGTGTTTTTTCAGTTCCGCCAGGTAGCTGTCGGCTCGGAACATGAACATGCCGCTGTTCCAGTAGTAACCACCGGCTGACAGCAGGGCGGCGGCTTTTTCAGCGTCCGGCTTCTCGATAAAGCGGGCCACCGGCCGGGCAGCACCGGGGGCTTCCCCGGACTGGCCGGCAGCGATATAACCGTAGCCGGTTTCCGGCCGGGTTGGCGTAATGCCAAACAGCACCAAACCACCAGATCGGGCGGCGTCCTGCCCCTGGGCAACGGCGCGCTGGAACGCCTCGATATCTTCAATGGCATGATCCGCGGGCAAGACCAGCATGATGGCTTTGGGGTCTTTCCTGGCGACTTCGATTGCGGCCATCGCGACCGCCGGGGCGGTGTTGCGACCAAACGGCTCCAGCAGTATCGACAACGGTTTACGGCCTATGGCCTCCAACTGCTCTTTGACAATAAAGCGGTGCTCATCGTTGGCCACCACAACCGGCGACTCGGTGTCGTCGACCGGTAACCTGCAGAGGGTTTCCTGCAACATACTTTGCTCTCCCACCAAAGGGAGGAACTGCTTGGGATAGGCCTGGCGCGAGAGGGGCCAAAGCCGTGAACCGTTACCACCTGATAGTATGACTGGAATCATCGTTCTGCTCCTTTGCTCTACAAAGACGTACCACAGGGACGTCCGTTGGCGTATTGATCGAGACCCTTAAGCCAGGATCTGTTACTAACGTTCGCTAACTTGAATGTTGCTGGGTGGGTCCGGCTGTGCGCCGTCCGGCCACAGCGGGTCTATGCCGTACAGGTAAGAAATATCGCCACCCAGACGGGTGGATTTCATCGGCCGAAGCTCGTCCAGAAACGCCGGCATTCCCTCAACAGAGCCCCAAGTGGCCTGCCAGGGTTCCATCCAGGCCAGCGACCAGGCTTTGTACAACCCATCGACAACCTGCTCGTCTCCGGTAATGCGCTCAATTCGATCCGGGTCATCCAGTCCAGCGACCACATTGCCGGACATCTTCCTGAAACTGTCCTGATAGCGGTCGTAAACGGAATTGCCATTGACCTCTGCGAATACCGCAATCATGGTTAGAGGCTGCATGGCGTAATTCATATACTCGAGAGCCCGCGTCTCCCGACTAAGCTCCTTGGGCAGGTAACCGCCGTTGTTGATCTGCCCCATGGCTTCGTCGAACTTGGCCATCGACCAGTTCCAGTCGTCGCAGTCCTGGGTTGCCACTGCCGACGACATGACGGCCCAGGCCGCCCAGTAGTCATGATTGTTGACCTTCCTGGCCTCCCGGTCGGTGTAGTAATCGCGGACCCCATCGCTCAAACGCATAAACCAGTCTTCAATTCGACGGGCCCGCTCCAGGTCCATGGCGGCCTCCGGAGCTGACGTCCACATCCGGAGATAGGCGTTTGCGGCGGCGGCCAGCGCCCACTTGCGCACCGCCTGGCCCACGTGATTGATGTCATCCGTCAGCAGGGCGTCCGATGACGCCCACGCGTCGAGGTTGTCCAACACGCAATCCAGTGCTTCGGGACCATCACCGTCAACCTGGTAGTCGTCGGCGGCAGCGATAACGGCTTTCTCGAAATCACGCACATTGCTGGTGGCCTTTTTGTACTCTTCATAGGCCTGCTTGTTCAGATTGTTGCGAGCACTGTCACTGCCCTTGTACTTACTGGTCAGCGACAGCGAGCCGACGTGCGGCTCCACCCGCTCGCAGTCGTAGTCGCCGCCATCCTCTTCTTGCGGCGTCTGGTAATAGCCAACCGGGGCACGCAGTTGTCCGTTCAGGCACTGCCCGGCGTGCACGCTGCTCACACCAAAAACTGCGGTTATCGCCGCAGACAGCAGCACCCGGCCCCATTGTCGATGTTCAGAGCGATGTTGGATTCGCATAACCATCCTCTCTATGCGTTGCATGAATGTGCGTCAGATGTCCTGACGGCGACAGATTTTCGTGGTCACCGTTAAGCCGTCCGTGACCTGCTCCGGTTTCAGAGCGAGGTCCAGCGACATGAACTGCTCATCGTTCCAGTTCGGCCCTTCAGGGAGCTCGAAGACAAACCGGCCGGGGGTTTCAACCCGGTCGCCGTACTCCATATCCACACGGTCCTTACGCCCGAACACGTACCAGATGAAAGCATCAACCTCTTTCACCCCCGGGTCGCTGAACTGCAGGTCGACAACGTATTCGTTGCTGTGCATTTCGATGAACTGCCCACCGCCGTTGTAGAGCACTTCGGTGGTTCCGGCCTTGACCGGGGTGGTTTTCTGAAGCACCGGCTCCTGGCTCTCACAGGCACCACTGATCATCGGCGTGACCTGTCGATAGAACTCCGCGCTGTCGAGATTGTGGTACCCCGGCACCTCCCAGATCATGATCTTGGGTGGCGACTCCCGGAAGTTGTCGGAAAGCAGGTACTCGTACATGGATCCGTCGTAGCTGCCGCCTGCAACGGCAACGTTGAGCACTTCCACACCCAGGAACTCCTGCAGCGCACCGACGAAGTTGTAGTCCTGGGCACCCTTGCTGTTACTGGTGCCGACCAGCGTGATCGATGGCAACTCTTGGTCGCCAAACAGGGCGCTGGCTTCAGCGGACTGGCCGGTGCCGGAGGATTCCGTGCGAAATTCGTCCACGTACTGCGAGCCGTATTCGAAGCCGCATATCCGTTTAACCGCGTCCTGAAGCGACCCGTCTTTTCGGATCAACCCGGACCGACGAGTCACGAATTCATGCTGCGACAGCGACTGATAGGCCGGCATGTCCTTGATTCGCTCCGCCACGACCTCCGCGGTCCGTCGCGCACCATACGGAGTCCAGTGATGATCCCGTTTAAAGAAGAAGGCGTCTTCACGTGTCTCTTCGTCCAGAAGCGGCGTCAAATCCGGAACCACCAGCCCTGCCTGACGAAAACGCATCAACGCGTCAGCGTAGTTTTTACGAGCCACGTTCCAACTGAACGGTACCGGCGATGTCGCGGGCAGATGATTGGGATGGACCAGGCCTTTTGTAGGCTGGAACACCATCACCAATTCGGTACCGGTGGTTTCTTTCAGGTGCCTGGCAAAGCGCTTCAGGTGTTTCAGGCCTTCCAGATTCGGCCCGAACTGCTCCACCAGCTCCGCTTCCGAACGGAACAGCCAGCCGTCTTTGCCCTGGACCAGCATCTTGAAATTCTTCAGATAACCGGTGTCGTAGCTGGATGGGTATGCCGTGAGTGGGCACAAGTCACAACAGCGCTCAATATTGTACTCCGGCAGCTCGGCGGCGCTGGCCTTTACGCCCGCGACACTGAGCAGCCCGAGCGCAACCAGCGCCCATAACCCACGGCCTCTGAACACCTGCTTCATACCGACGTATCCACTCGGTTTTCAGCGACAACCAGCCTGGGTTCGCCACCCACATCAATCGCAAACACGCTGAATACCTTGCCGCGCTGTAGGTTCACCTCACTCGTGGTGGCCAGCGCTTTGTCACTCTGAAAAGCGCCCAGCGCAATGCTGACGGCATTGATCTCGCGATTAGCCACATCAAGGGAGCCCACTGCATCAATCACGGCTACTTTGCCGTCGGACGTTTTCAAAGTGACCCCGCCATTGCTGGTCAGGTTATAGAATGAAAGCAGCGCCTTGCGAGGGTTGTCGAAGGCGACATCCTTCATCACTTTCATCTCACCGGAATCCAGTACAACCACGGTGTAGAACTCGTTCTTTTTCATGTCGACGGACGTCTTCTGACCGGCAACGTCCACCTGATAGTTACCCTCAGAAAGGTAGATGTAGGGGCTCGCCTCCAATGGCGACACTTCCTTGATCACCTTGTCGCCCACCGAAGCGCGGGCGATGGCGCCGCTGGCATCCGCGTTCACCACGCGAATGAAAGCCGCCCCGTCCGGTGCCTCCGCGGCATAAAGCGCGTCCTCGCCGGCCTGGGCCATGTTCATGGAGACCAGCAAACTGCTGATCAGGGCAAAAAAAGCGGTATGCATCAGTGCTCTCATTTTCATCATCCTCAGGGGTTGGTTTCAGAACGGCTAGCCGCGTGTGCGGTCAGCGTCTTGTCGGCCTGGCGGAACCACGCCTGAGCCTGTTCAGACTCCAGTGGCTGCGCCAGGTAACGCTCGGGAAATTCCCAGATCACCAGTTGTGGCGGCTGATCCCGGAAATCGGAAGAATTCAGGTAATCGATCATCGGTACGATAGGCCCGTCGCCTTCTTCGGCCACGTTGATCAGGTCCTGACCAAGATGCTTTCGCAAGGCACCGGGAAAATCCCACTGCTCATTGGCGCTGTAACTTGTACCGACCAGCACGGTGTTGGTGGCGTCATCGTCAAACAGGGCGCTGGCGTTCGCCTGGCCGTCGTTTTGAGCGCGCGTTGTTCTTGGTTCCAGCTGGTCAGGCGCAGGGCCGAAATCGGTAAATGCCGGTTCCACCGGAATGTAATTGAGCAAGTCACCCCGGTGCTGGACCGGTTGGGCAATCGATGTCACAAAGCTCTGTTCACCCCAGGACAAACCATTGAAGCGGTCACGGATGAATTCGGCAGCGCCCTCCGCGTATAGGTTTGCGCCAGTCGGCGACCAGTGGGTGTCGGTTCTCAGGAACACCGGTTCACCACGGTGCTGTGCCTGCTCCAACAGCGGTTTGAGTTCCGGCGCGGGAATGCCCGCCGTTGCCAGCGACTGCTGGAACCGGTTGTACAGTGACATCATCATCGGTTCCGGCTTTGTACTGCCCAGCTTGTCCGAATGGATTCGGGCCTTGGCGGGCACCACCAGCACAACCAGTGGAACGCCCTCGGCCAACAGATAGTCGGCGACGCGCTGAACACGACCCAGGTTGCGGTCGACCACCTCGCCGTCACGGCTGGCCGGGTAGATTTCCTCGTCGGTGAACAGCCATTCATCCTGCCCCACGACAACGCCTTTCCGACCCTCGTCAAAAAGCGTGTAGTTGATCGCGGCCCAGAGGTTGGTTCCCAGATCCTTGGCCGGGAACTGATCGTCGTAATGGCTCTCCAGGTTTCGGGCCAACTCGCCGTTGACCGGGCTCAGCCCTGTTTCGGCCTGGTAACCCAGCAAGGGCCGCAAGGACAGCACACCCAGAACCAGGACCAGCGCGATAAAGAGAAAAGCCGTGATTCGTGCAGACGTTTTGGTCATCAGATCCACCCTCAGAACTGGAAGTACAGGAACGGTGAGAAACTCTCAGCGGACAGTTTCAACACGGCGAGCGCAAACACCGGAACCAGCAACGGCGCGGCGGCAGACCGCCAGCCGGACAGGACAGGGCCAACGTCACGATGCCCGAGCCGATCCTTCAGCCCCATCATCGCGATCACTCCGAAAGCCACCACCAGGATCGCCAGATTCAGGTCCCGAATGCCCTGGACAAAGACATCACTCAGGCCGGCACCGTCGAAACTGAACATGGCACCGTAGAAGCCGAAGGCCTCGGTGAGCGTGCTGGCCCTGAAGGTGACCCAACCCAGCATTACGAACAGGAAGGTCAGCGCCCACCGGAAGAACCGGAACCCGGACGGGCTGCCCGACACACCCAGCGCCCGCTCGACTGACAACAACAGGCCATGCCACGCACCCCACAACAGGAACGTCCAGTTGGCGCCGTGCCAGAGGCCGCCGAGCAACATGGTGAGCAGCAGGTTGCGATAGGTTTGCACGGTACTGTTGCGGTTGCCGCCCAGGGGGATGTACAGGTAATCCCGCAGCCAGGTGGACAGGCTGATGTGCCAACGGCGCCAGAACTCGGTAATGCTCTGGCTGATGTAGGGCTGGTTGAAGTTCTCGTTAAACCGGAACCCCATCATCAGACCCAGGCCAATGGCCATATCGGAGTAGCCGGAAAAGTCGAAATACAGCTGCGCGGTGTACGCCAATATGCCCAGCCAGGCGTCCGCCGTACTGGGGTCGGACAGCGCAAAGGCACTGTCCGCCAGCGGTGCTATCGAATCGGCGATAAAGACTTTCTTGATGAAGCCCTGCATGAACCTGAACGCACCCTCACCGAACTTTTCCATGGTATGGGTCCGGTAGGTAAATTGATCCGCCAGGTCCTTGTAACGCAGCACCGGCCCGGCAATAAGCTGGGGGAACAACGCAATGAAGGCGGCGAAATCGATAAACCGCCGGGTCGGTTCCGTGTCCCCTCGATAGACATCCACCACGTAGGAAATGGCCTGGAAGATGTAGAAGGAAATGCCGATGGGCAGGATGATGTTTGCCAGTTCCAGAGGCTGGCTGCCGGCGCTGACCAACAGGTCGTTCAGGCTGTCGACGCCGAAGTTGGCGTACTTGAAGTAGGCGAGCGTCGCCAGATCACCACCGACACCCAGGGCAACCCACTTGCGGGCATTCGCGGTGCCAACACCGGCGCGGTGTATTGCCAGACCGATGAAATAGTTCCAGAAGGTCACGGCCACGAACAGCAGCAGGAAATCCACCCGCCACCAGGCATAGAAGGCGTAGCTGCCGATCAGGATAACCAGTGAGCGGTGCCTGAATGGCGTCAGGTAATACAGCCCCAGAAACGCGGGCAGGAACAGAAACAGGAAGATATTGGATGAAAAAACCATGTCAGTTCTCCGCCTGCGTTACCTGGCCCGATACGACGGCCGCGGGCTCTATAAACACCGCACGCCCCTGGTTCCGTAGTGCGTCAAAAATCTGCATCTGGTATTTGCCAAGCACACCCTCGAAATGAATACCCACATCCGATCTGGGGAATCGCATGCCGACGTCATAAATCGCGATGTAAGCAGGGTTATCCGTCGACAGGGGGCCGCTGGCATTCGACGCCAGTTCACCGCCCACCACGTTCATCGACACTTCGTAGGAGTAAAAATCTTCTTTGAAATTACGGTCGGTGGCAGACAGGTCTTTCAGCTGGCCAAAAATTCCCCAGGTGCCGTTAAGCACCGCAACGTTGTGGTATACATTCACATTGCTGCTGTTTCTTACCCGGATGCCATTGCGCAGATTGTTCATCAGCCGGTTGCCCCAGAGCAGGTTGTCTGGTGACTCGTAGAGCCCGATACCGTCACCCTGGTTGTCATAGGACACGTTGTTGGCCACAACGTTGTTGCTACTCTGGCGGTCCAGCACGATGCCGGACAGGCCGTTGTCATAGCTACGGTTGCCAACAATCCAGCTGTTATTCACTTCGCGGGAAATAATGATTCCATGTTTCTCACGAGTGCCATAAACCTCGTTATTGGCAATCAGCAGGCGGCTGGAATAGTCATGGGGGTCGATGCCGTACACGATGTTATTGCGGTAGACGTTATCGACGATGGCAACGTCTTCCGCCTCGTAGCAGTAAAACCCGTAGTAGAGATCCTCGAAAGTGGACTCCACCAGCCAGGCATGAGGCGCACTGCGCTGCAGCCTGGCATTGTCGAATTCCGAGTACTGGGCCACGGTAAAGCCATAGGATTTACTCTGGAGGTAACCCAGGTTTGCCATGGTGGTGCCGAGAATAAAGTTCTCGCTACCGCCCCAGCCCACATAAAACGGACGGAAGTTACCTTTCTTCTGGAAGGTTGCCGGGCCATTGGCCTCTTCGCGCCACCCGATAATCTTGCTGTCAATGGCAAACAGCCAGCCGTCGTTGGCAATAAACGAACCGCGCTCCTCCGACAGCCGCAGTGTCTCGTCGCGCAGAACCAGCGTGGCGTCCTGTTTGACCGCCAGCGGCAAACGAATGATGTAAGTACCATCGCCGGTGCGTTCCATGTAGCGACGATCATTCACCTGCTTATAGACATCCTCCAGCGTCACCTTCCCGCTGTTAACCAGAATCGCCTGGGGATGTGAAAACTGACGGATCACCCACTCGCGCGCCCGCCCTTCGTCCACGAAATCCCCCAGTGCACTGACCCCGCCCATACGTTCCACTGTGACGTTCGGCGCGGTATCCGGCTGGCCGGCAAGCTTTGCTTCAATGGCGTCACGGCTATAGCCCGACACATCCGGAATCTCAGGCTCAGGCAGATACAGCTCCTCTCCGGACTTGATCTCGATGCCATAGTCTTCCACCAAGGGCGCAATCGCCGGCGGCGCATTGACCACCCTGCCATCATCGGCGCTGGCTGCAGCTAGCGTATCCGGCGGCACGATGAACGCAGTTATAAGCAGGCAAAAAGCCCATCGGGTTTCCAGGGTTTTCATGAACTCTCCTCAGAACCGCTTCGACACGTCTACAACTACCCGATGCCTGGCGTCATCTGCGTCCTCGCCGTAGGCATCCCCTGGCATGAACACGCCACCACGCAAACGGACATCAAACGCCGCCCAGGAGGTTGAAGCACTGTCGCCGTAGTAGCCCAAGACCAGATCCACTGATTGGCCCAGGTCATCACTGCTGCCGGTAAAGCCCGGCTCGACCAGGTCGGATTGCACGGCGCCGTTCTCATCACTCAGCCAGTAACGGTGATACAGCAGGTTGGCGTCCCAGGTGTCGCGGTCAGACAATGCGGTATAGAAGGTCAAGACCCGGATATTGCTCCACTCCGGCTGAATGGCTTCACCAAACCGCGGAACCTGGGAGCGGGTACCGGTAAACCGCGAGCGGTTGCTTTCCAGGCTGGTTTGCCGGAAGGCATCACTTTTGCCCGACTCACCACCACCGGATGCAATGGCACCGTGAGCGCCGACAACCCAGCGGGGCGTATCCAGCAACTGGGCACGTGCGCCCAGGTCCGCCGCCCACCCGGAAACATCGCGTTCACGATCGCTGAAGCCACTGGGCGCACTGGGGTCGGCGCCGACTACAGTCTCGTTGCCGTTCACGGCCGCGACCGACGCGAAGTACTGGAACGCATCGTGGGAGTGCCAATCAAAATAACTCCGGTCCGCCTGAAGAGCCGTCCAGGTCAGCGAGTCCGTGAAACCTTCATCAAATGTCTGGCCTCGCGATGCATACTCTTCAGCCTGGTCGCCGTAGCCCTGGCCATGGGTCACCAGGAAGCCAAGGTAGTGCCCTTTCCGCCATTGCCAGCGTGTGTGGGCAAAAAAGCGAGCAATGTCCTGCTCTTCATCCTGAAGTTCGTTGTTGTCGGTTCGCAGCTCCGCGACCTTCTGGGCAACGCCCACCGTGGTGTCGAGCAACGACGTGTTGAAGATCCAGCGTGTGAGGGTGATATCGTCGTCCCACCACATGCCGCTGTTTTCCTTCAGGCGCTCACGGCCAAAGCGAATCGACTCACCGGGATAGTCGCTCAGGCCGTTGTAATCTAGCCAGGCTTCCCTGAGTGCAAAAAAGCCGTCGGTGGTAGTCGTGCCGCCGATCTCGTCGCTGACGTCCACCTGACCGGTTGCGCCAAACGCCTGCAGGCGCACTTTTGAGCGCCAGTGCGGAGACAGCTGCCAGACCCATTCGGGTTTGATATCAAGCCCGGCCTCGTTGGACTTGGTCTCACCATTGGGACCTAGCCCAAGACGGCGATCGCCTTCGCTGATAAAGCTCAGCTTGGATTTCACGTTCTGCTCAACCAGCCGTGGGTAACTCTGGTTCGCTTCAGCTTCTGCCGTTGACTGCGCCACAGCGGGCGCCGCACCCAGCGAAGCCAGGCAACTGACAGAGAGTGCGAGGCGAGTTAATCGATCGTTCGTTATAAGCTGCATTGAGCCTATCCTCCTTGTTTCGTGGTCGTTGCCGGGCCTGAGGTGCCTCCGGCGATCATCTGTCGCCGCGCGGCACGTTCCTGTCTGTACAGGGCCTCAGCTCTCTTTTCGGTGTGCTTTGGTAGCGACAGAACCATATCCACCATCAGTTCTTTGGCACGCTCAACACCGCCCTCCACGGCCAGCAATGCGAAACTCCAGGCATAGACACGGTTCACCTCAATGCCTTTTGCCTCCCAGTAGAGTTCGGCGAGGGCGTAATCCGCCTTTGGAAAGCCTCGGCGTGCCGCCGTCAGAAGATGCTGTTTCGCCTTTTCGGGATCCGGCTCACCGAGGTAGCCACGCTTGTAGATGCGCCCGAGCAGGTATTCCGCGGACGGGTACTTTTCGCGCGCTTCCATGGCGTACTGGATCGCTTTTTTCGGATCTGTCGGCACAATGCGGCCTCGCTCGTAGGCCCGGGCCAGTGACAGCGACGCTTTCAGATCGCCATTGGCCCGCGCCTCCCGAAGCATCTCAATGACCACCTCAGGCTCGGCGAGGTAGTTGTTCTCCATGATCAGCTTGGCGCGCGCCGTCAGGGCCGGCACGTAATCGGGCGTCAACATCAGGTAGAGTTCGTTGGTGGCAGCCACCTGCTTTTGCGGGACCTCGTCGTCCGACAACCACCGCGCGAACAGGTACAGATCGCGATCTTCAATACTGCCCTGCTCCCAGGCCTGCTTGGCCCGATCAACAAGTGCCTTCAGATCCTCACTTCGGCCGTCAACCAGATACACTCTGGCGAGCAGTTGGAAGCACTCCGGCTGAGCCTCTGCAATGGGTGTACACAGGCCTTCGACCTCGTCCGTGTGGCTGTCGAACTGGTCCGTCAGAAGGTAGTAACGGGCCAGCGCCACGTCGCCTTTCGGGTCGCCGGCGGCGCGGGCCTGCTGAATCAGCTCAAGCGGTTTGGCATTGGGAAACTCTTTGGGAAAATGGATATACAGGTTGATCAGCGGGATCAACGCCGTCTTATCACCTTCCGCAAGCGCTTTGCGCAGGTAACGGGCGCCATTGGCCCGCTGCTCCGGGGTTTCCCCTTCCCGCGCATTCATCTTGCCTATCCGGATGGCGGCCCGGTCACTGCCCTGCTCCGCGGCCTTGCGGTACCAGTCCAGCGCCTGCTGGCGTGCTTCCGGTGTATCCTGCGCGCCGTAGAGATCCCCGAGCTCGACCTGGGCATCCGCCAGGCCAAACTTCGCCAGTTTTTCCAACTGCGCCCGGGCTTCCTTCACGTTACCTTCGGCCGCGGCCTTCTCTGCCCGCTGAATGTCAGGCAGGTTGCCGCAACCAGACAGCACCAGGGTGAACAGACCGGTAATGCACGCTACTCGCATCATGCTCCGCAACTCCCTCAACCTTCCGAAAACCGTTCAACAACTTTCTGCAGGCTCGGCATCCGGTACTGATCGACCCTGACACCAATGGGGCGTCCGATGGCTTCAATCGGCAGCGGTTCGGCAGATTCGATAGACGCACTGATAACGTCGATCAGCCCGCCCTGAGCCTGGGAGTTCACGTACAGTGAGGTAATCTTCCCGGTCTGTTCCTGGCCATTGGGAAGCCGCAATATCACCTGCTGCCCTTCTTCCAGCTTTTCCCCCTGGTCAAACGGGAAGTTGGCAACAACGTGGGCAGACGAGTCCATGGGCGCCATAACCGCAAGCTGCTCACCCTTGCTCATGTACTGATCTTCCGCCGGCCTCATGTTCACCACCTTGCAGTCGCAGGGGCTGGTGATCGTTCCCCGAACCCTCTGGTCCAGCAACTCCTCGATCTGGCCGACGCTGTAGCTGCCCTCGCCAACCAGGTCGTTCACATAAGACATCATCGGCGCATCAAAGGTGGCGACAGCTTCGCCCGCCTTAACCTGCTGCCCGGGCTTGACCAGCGTTGTAACCTTGGCGTCTTTGGGAATGCGTAAAGGAATCTGTTCTGATGCCACCATGGCGGATTCCGCCTTGGTCACGAAGTAGATATCCCAGAGTTCAGAGACAACGAAGCTGATCGCCGTAAGGCCGATAACCATCACGATCAGGCTTCCAACCATGGCCCGGAGCTTGCCGAAGAACCCAAGGTCATTGCTGCCCTTGCTTTTGCGGGCTTTGGTGAAGTTCTCTCGGGACAAGGTATTGAGAACATCCCCTGCCGAAATAACCTCCCCACTCAGGAAGGCGGTGATGAGATATCGCAGCACCGACACCTCGCGTGCGCCAAGGTCCTGGAACTGACACCCACAGCGATCGTTCATGGAATCAAAACTGCGCGGCACGAAGTTCACGTCGACGGCAAAATCGAAACCGTCGACCTTGAATATCAACCGGCCGTTGTATAACCGGCCCTGACGGAATGATTCCAGACCGGTGTTCACACTGAATCCGCCGGCCGACAAATCAGCCACCGGAAACTTGTGGGTTGTGCCGTCGATGCTCACAAACAACTTGGCCGGAATTCGTACCCGGGCATACTGTCGCTGAGCTTCGGATTCATGGACAAATTGCGGTGCAACTGCTGCCGTATTCATTGCTCTGGCCCTTGTGTTTTCTTCATTCGATGATTGGTGTACATGGAAAAATCTCCGTTTTCGCTATACCAGCTTCATGACCAACGCCAGGAAGACACTGGCCGCAGAAAAGGTCATCACCCGTGAAGACCAGCGGTTCATGCGTTGCTGGAACGAAGCGTTGTTGGCGCTGAATCGGGTTTTTTGACGTGTCCACGACTGTCGATCGAGCCGGAAAAAGACATAGATTTTCACCAGCGACCCGAAAATCTGGTTGAAATACAGAATGCACGGATAGGCTGGCCCGACTGAATGCCCGGTGGTGATGAGCAGCAGGGTCAGCAGCAAACGGGTAAGTCCGATCCACAACAGGTAGGCCACCAGCACAATGCCGGAGTACTTGATGGCTGCGACAATAGCGGCTGTCAGCCCGAGGATGCTGGTCCACATCGAAATGCGCTGGTCGAACAGGATGTACCAGGTGAACCAGCCTAGGCGCCGGGGGCCGAGCTTGGTCGCACGCGAGTTCTGACGCAGCGAGTTGCCGTACCAGCGAAACATGAGCTGACGGGCAGAACGGATGAAACTGGGATCCGGCGGGTGTTCGACCGTGCGAATGGTCGCGTCTGGCACGTAGAAGGTGTCGTAACCCAGGCGCATCATGCTAAACCAGCTGGACTTGTCGTCGCCGGTCAGAAAACGGAATTCACCAAGCCGCCAATGCTTCAGGGAGTCGTACTCCACGTCACTGATGAACTCCGGGCGCGTAACCACGCTGGCGCGGAATACCGACATCCGGCCCGTGAGGGTCAGAACCCGATACGACAGCCCCATCGAACACATATTCATGTGCCGCTGGGCAAACCTCAGCTTGTGCCACTCCGACATCAGATAACTGCCGCGCACCTCGCAAAACTCGTTGGTGGTCAGCGCGCCAATGTTCGGCATCAACCGGAAGTAGGGTGCGGTTTTACGCACCACGCCCGGTTCCAGCACGGTATCGCCGTCCACCACGGCCACCACGGCATTCTCGTCAGGCAGGTCCCGCGAAATAGCACGGAAGCCGTAAGCCAACCCATCCCGCTTACCGGTCCCCGGAATGCGCACAATCTTGAGCTTAATGTGGCCGGGCGGGTTCAGCTTGCGCCACATTGTCCGCATCAGCATTTCATCGGAAAGCTCGACCACCGAGGCCACCACCGTCGTTGGCCAGCCACATTCAACCGCTTCCCGGATAATCGAGTCGTACACCATGGCGGTGGTGCCGGCATCGATACGGAAACTGGTTACCATCAGATAAACATGGGAGGGAGCGGCATCATCGCCCAACGCCTGTGCCCGACGCCGAATCCCCGGAAATGCCCACTTAAGGAAATACATCGCACGCAGAAAGTGAGTAAATCCAACGGAGTACCGCCAGATACCAATCACCCCGATGACCAGAAGGAAGTGGGCGCCGCCCCTCACCGTATAGGTGGTGGGCAGAGAGATCGCCAACGCTCCGAGTACGGAGAGAAAAAGCAACCAACCGCCTGTTCTGGACACTGTGTTGTCTGAGATATAAGACATGCCGTCCGTTCCTGAAATAACATTCCGTGCGTTTTCTGAGCGTGACGCCCCACCCCACCAGGGCATCAAAGCGTCACGCATGGAGGTGAAGGCTTACCAGCAGATGCCTTCCAGCACCTCGGTACTTGTGGTCTTCATGAACCCCACAAGATCGATCACCCGCTTGCCGTCAGGAACTTCAGAAATCACCGTTTCGAAGAGCTCGTCGTTGTTGCCGACCACGATCACGTCCGCGTGATCAATCACGCCGCGCAAGTCGCTGTGCATCAGGTTCGAAAGGTGCGGAATTTTCTGGTTGATGTACTCGCGGTTGGCGCCGTGGGTTCGGGCGTAATCCACATTGCGGTCGAAAATCTGCAGGTCATACCCCTTGCCAATCAGCATCTCGGCCAGCTCCACCAGCGGGCTTTCCCGCAGATCGTCGGTGTTGGACTTGAAGCTCAGGCCGAGCATGCTCACCTTGCGGCAGCCATAGCCGGTGAGGATCTTGAACGCGTGGGCAACCTGCTCATTGTTGCTGCTCATGATCGAGCTCAGCAGTGGGTGCTTCACGTCCATCTGATTGGCCCGGTAAGTCAGTGCGCGCACATCTTTGGGCAGACAGGAACCGCCGAAGGCGAAGCCCGGGCGCATGTAATAGCGTGAGATGTTCAGCTTCTTGTCCTGGCAGACAACGTCCATGACATCGCGGCCGTCCACGCCCATCGACTTGGCAATATTGCCGATCTCGTTGGCGAAGCTGACTTTGGTCGCGTGCCAGATATTGCACGTGTACTTGATCATCTCCGCGACCTCGATGGGCTTGCGAATGATCGGCGCATCCAGGTCTTCATAGATCCGCGCCAGGAACTCGCCCGACCGCTCGTCAAGCTCACCAATGACCGTCATCGGAGGGTGGTCATAATCCTTGATCGCCGTGCTTTCACGAAGGAATTCGGGGTTCACACACACACCGAAATCGACGCCGGCGCGTTTTCCCGACGCCTTCTCCAGAGCAGGGATGACCACGTCACGAACCGTTCCCGGCAGGACCGTGCTGCGAACCGCTACCAGGTGCCAGTCACCCTTGTCCTTCAGGGCATTACCGATGTCGCTACACACTTTCTCGACAAACTGCAGATCAAGGTTGCCATTCGGCTTGCTGGGCGTGCCCACGCAGATCATCGACAGCTCACTCTCCTGAACCGCGATGTGACCGTCGGTAACGCCGTTGATGAATCCATTCTCGCGCCCGCTCCGGAGCAGCTCCTCCAGCCCCGGCTCCACAATGGGCGACCTGCCGCTGTTGATCAGATCAATTTTGATGGGCGACACATCCACACCGACCACGTGATGCCCCCGCTGGGCCAGACTGGCGGTACACACCGCCCCGACATAACCCAAACCAAAAATACTGACTCGCATATCCTTTACTCCCCTGACTGTCATCCAGCGACTCCCGCCCGGAAGCCACCATGAATCCAACGACTGACTACTGGTTGACTGGCGACACTCAAAAGGCTCTGTACGGCAACCCCGCAACCGGAAAAGAGGTTCTTTTTTGAACTTTTCCCTGATACCGATGTCTGCTTACGAACAGGCAAGCTCAACAAAAAAACGTTGGCCCGATACGCCTTTTGAGTATCCAGTTTGAGTTGGGAGAACACGAAGACGTACAAATCACCGGCAAGCGATCCACGTCGTCCACAGCGTTCCAACAGCCAGAAAGCTATCGTAAAGAAACGTTAAATACCTGTTACGAAAAGATAATTCCGAGTACAGGTAGGGGATACATGTCTCTTTCTTCGGTGTGCATTAACCGAATACAGACAAAACCTAGTCGCCTGAGAACGCAGAAAAAATGAGAAAGGAGATCTTCAGGACATGCACCTGTAAGGCGCAAATTAGAGGAAGGAATGCATTTTTCTATTTCGTAATCGCAAAAAAACAAAAATCGATATTATAAAATCGAATCAAACGCGATTTTTTCGTATGGAACCCATTTGAGCACCCCGTCGTTATACAGGGTCGTATCGAGAAAAATACGGCTCAAAGACAGTGAAACTCAGCCGATCACCGACTGAGCTCCACCACTGAACCTCACCAAAGAGACAAGATTCGTTCAGCGCACCGCTCGTTTATTTCGGTGCCATGCGCAGTGCACAGTCCAGGCGAATAACCTCACCGTTGAGGATCGGGTTGCGCACCATCTGGTCCACCAGCATGCCAAACTCTTCGGCCTTGCCCAATCGCTTGGGGAAAGGCAGCGTGGCAGCGAGGCTGTCCTGCACTTCCTGCGGCATGCCCGCCATCATCGGCGTCATAAAGATCCCCGGAGCAATGGTGTTAACCCGAATCCCTTCACGGGCAAGCTCGCGGGCGGCCTGAAGTGTCAGCGACACCACGCCACCCTTGGACGCACTGTAGGCTGCCTGACCAATCTGCCCCTCGTAAGCTGCCACAGACGCCGTGTTGATAATGACCCCGCGTTCGCCATCCGCGTTGGGCTCCCGCTGGGCCATATCGGCCGCGGCGAGGCGCAGAATGTTGAAGGACCCAATCAGGTTGACCTGAACCACCTTGCTGAATGCCTCAAGCGGCATCACGCCGTCCCGGCCCAGGATCTTTGAGGCCGGAGCAATGCCCGCGCAGCTAACCGCCACGCCACAGGGCCCATGAGCCTTACGAGCTTCGCTGAACGCAGCTTCCGCACTCTCAGAAGACGTAACATCGCAGTATATAAAGACGCCCCCAATGTCTTCCGCCACTTTTCTACCCTGTTCCTCCTGAACATCCAGAATCGCCACACGGCACCCGGCTGCCGCCAGGGCACGCGCTGAGCCCTCACCCAAGCCGGATGCACCGCCTGTTACAATCGCTGCCACATTTTTGAATTCCATTATTCGCTCCTGTTGCACATATCTGTTGGTTGAAATTGGACCTTAAAAATACTTTACGTTTACGTAAACTTTATCTAACCTAAGTCTAAAAAGGAAATCTCTATGGACATCAAGAAAACTTACAGCATCAGCGAGCTGGCCAAAGAGTTCGACGTGACGACACGAAGCGTACGCTTCTACGAAGATCAGGGTCTACTGCACCCTACCCGACGCGGCCAGACCCGAATCTTTAGCTCGAAGGACCGGGTCCGGCTAAAGCTGATCCTTCGGGGCAAACGCATGGGTTTTTCCCTGTCGGAAACCAAAGAGCTTTTTGACCTGTGGGACGAAACCCTCAGCGGCAACGAGAAACAGCTCCTGCTGATGCTGGACACCCTGGCCCGTAAACGGGCGCAACTGGAGCAACAGAAGAACGACATTGCCCAGGCAGAAATGGAAATGGACACCGCAGAAGCGAGATGCCGCGAGGCCCTTGCTGACCTGCAACAACGAAAGCGTAAACAGACAAAGGCCACCACCAAAGAGCCTGAGTCCATCGAGCAGAAATAACAGCAAGATCAAAAGGTAGCCAACCATGAAATCACAATACTCAGAGTTCAATTTCGGCCTCGGCGAAACCCTGGACATGCTGCGCGAGCAGATCAACGGCTTCGCCGCCAGTGAAATTGCCCCCCGCGCCGAAGCCATCGACCATGACAACCTGTTCCCCAACGACCTGTGGAAAAAGTTCGGTGACATGGGCCTGCTGGGTATTACCGTTGACGAAGCCTACGGCGGCTCCGGCATGGGCTACCTCGCACACGTCATCGCCATGGAAGAAATCAGCCGCGCCTCGGCCTCCGTGGGACTCTCTTACGGCGCGCACTCCAACCTGTGCGTTAACCAGATCAACCGCAACGGCTCCGACGAGCAGAAAGAAAAGTACCTGCCCAAGCTCATCAGCGGTGAACACATCGGCGCCCTGGCCATGTCCGAACCCAACGCCGGTTCCGACGTCGTCTCCATGAAACTCAGCGCCAAAGACGCCGGCGACCACTACGTGCTCAACGGCAGCAAAATGTGGATCACCAACGGCCCCGACGCCAACGTCTACGTGATCTACGCCAAAACCGACCCGTCCGCCGGCCCGCGCGGCATCACCGCCTTCATTGTTGAACGCGACACCCCGGGATTCAGCCAGGCCCAGAAGCTCGACAAACTCGGCATGCGCGGCTCCAACACCTGTGAGCTGGTGTTCGAAGACGCCAAAGTGCCCAAGGAAAACGTCATGGGCGGCGAAGGCAACGGCGCCAAAGTCCTGATGAGCGGCCTCGACTACGAACGCCTCGTGCTCTCCGGCGGCCCGCTGGGCATCATGCAGGCCGCCATGGACGCGGTCGTACCCTACATCCGCGAGCGCAAACAGTTCGGCCAGGCCATCGGTGAATTCGAGCTGGTCCAGGGCAAAGTGGCTGACATGTACACCTGGATGAACACCGCCAAGTCCTACGTCTACATGGTCGCCATGTCCGCCGACCGCGGCAACACCACCCGCAAAGACGCCGCCGGCGCCATCCTCTACTCCGCCGAAATGGCCACCAAACTGGCCCTCGACGCCATCCAGCTTCTGGGCGGCAACGGCTACATCAACGAGTATCCGACAGGCCGCTTGCTACGGGATGCCAAGCTCTACGAAATCGGCGCTGGCACGTCCGAAATCCGCCGGATGCTGATCGGGCGTGAGCTGTACCTGAACAATTAAAGGCAGTGGCATCGCAAGGCCAGCACCCAAGAACGACGAGGGTCTGGTGGCATGGCGCTCCGGGACCGTAAAAAACAGGGATGTTTTTTACGAGCCTACAGGGACGTATTCACGGCGTGTCCCGAATGGATGCGCCCGCCTGTACTGGCACCATCAGTTGAAATTCTGGACCAGATCAGAAGAAAGTACCATCAAGGGGCGACGACGCACTGGCATAAAGCTTCTTCGGCATACGCCCCGCCAGATAGGCATCGCGGCCAGATTCAATGGCCAGGCGCATTGCCTTCGCCATGCGGATCGGGTCCTGGGCCTGGGCGATGGCGGTGTTCATCAGCACGCCATCGCAACCCAACTCCATTGCCAGCGTCGCGTCAGAAGCCGTGCCAACACCGGCGTCCACGAGTACCGGTACGTTGGCGTTCTCGACGATCAGACGGATGTTATAGCGGTTCTGGATACCCAGGCCGGAACCAATTGGCGCACCCAGCGGCATGATGGCGATACAGCCCATTTCTTCAAGGCGCTTGGCCAGCAACGGGTCGTCCGAGCAATACACCATCACCTTGAACCCATCCCGGATCAGCTCTTCCGCCGCCACCAGGGTCTCGGTCATATTCGGGTACAGGGTTTTTTCCTCACCCAGCACTTCCAGCTTGACCAGATCATGACCATCCAGCAGCTCCCGTGCGAGCTTGCAGGTGCGTACGGCATCCTTTGCGGTGTAACAGCCAGCGGTGTTAGGCAGCATGGTGTAGCGCTCAGGCGATACCACGTCCAACAAACTCGGTTCATCCGGGTTCTGGCCCAGATTGGTACGGCGCACGGCAAAGGTGACAATCTCAGAACCGCTGGCTTCGATCGCATGGCCGGCTTCAGCCATGTCCCGATATTTACCCGTGCCTACCAGCAACCGGGACTGGTATACCCGGCCGGCAATTTCGAGCGGTTTGTCTTCGGGAAGCGGTCTTTCGGAACGGTCACTCATGCTGAACACCTGAACTTGTTGATAAAATCGTGAAAAAGAATGGCAAGGCTGCAGTTAACCACCGCCGATAGCGTGAACCACCTCAACCCTGTCGCCGTCATTGAGGCTGAACGTGGCGTGCTGGCTGCGGGGAACAATATCTTCGTTAACTTCGACAGCGAATCGCTTGCCAACCAATGCCATCCGCTCTATCAATACCGCGACAGTGACTTCTTCGGGAAGCTCCATGGCGTCGCCGTTTACCTGTACCTGCATAACGTTACCTGCCTTAAACATCTGTCTCTAACGCCTGAATCCCGCCATCAGAACCAATATCCAGCCCACCATAAAGCCGATTCCTCCGACCGGCGTAACCGGCCCCATCCAGCGAAGGTCCATTAGTACCAGAAGGTACAGGCTGCCACTGAACAACAGGATTCCGGCAACAAAAAAGCCGGCCGCAATGCCGAGCAAATGCCGCGACAGACCCGCAACCGGGAGTATCGCGACAAGAATTAACGCCAGTGAATGGTATATCTGATATGTGACGGCAGTCTGGAAAACTTCAAGCCCCCGCGCGTCAACTACACCACGCAACCCGTGTGCACCAAAGGCTCCTGCCATCACCGCCAACAGGGCGAACAGCGCGCCCAACACCAGCGCCGGGCGAAGGGGTTCTATCTGCCTAGCAGTCACAGTGGATCTTTTCCCCGGTATCAAGATTCATCAGGGTAAGCTTTCCACCCCAGACACAACCGGTATCCAGCCCGAAATAACGGGTGCTTTCGGTCTGGCCTTCCAGTGCCGCCCAATGTCCGAACACCACACGCACATCATCCTGGCGAGGGAAGCGAAACCAGGGCGCAAAACCATCCGGCGCCGACGCGGCCGACTCTTTGGCGGCAAGCTCCAGGGTGCCGTCCTCGGCAATAAACCGCATACGGGTGAAATAGTTGGTAATAACGCGCCACCGATCCATCCCACTGAGGTCCGGGTGCCAGCGTTCGGGCCAGTTACCATACATATCTGCAAAGTAGTTTGCGGCCTCGGGCCCGCGAATCACCGCTTCCACTTCCCGGCTGTAGCCGACAGCTTCTTCCACTGACCAGATATGGGGCAACCCGGCGTGGACCATCACCAGATTACGGTCTTCATCGTGAACACAGAGGTTCTGCTGCCGCAGCCAATCAAAAAGCCGTTGGTGATCCGGCGCCTCGAGTATATCGGCGAGTGTGTCTTTATTCTTCAGGGCGTGGCCACCCAAGGCCACCGCCAGCAGGTGCAGATCGTGATTACCCAGTACCACCACCGCAGAACTACCCAGGCTTTCGACGTAACGCAGGGTTTCCAGCGAAGACGGGCCGCGGTTGATCAGGTCACCGGCCACCCAGAGCCGATCCCGTGATGGTGAGAAATCCACCTTGGCAAGCACATCCAGGAGACGTTCGTAACAGCCCTGAATATCGCCAATGGCGTAATCAGTCATGATTTACCTCATCAGCACCGAAATTATCAGGTCTACTGTCAGCCAACAAATCGGCAATCGCAACATACTCTACCAGGCCAAGGTTTTCCGGGCGCAGGCCATCGTTGATGCCAATGCTGTTGAGTTGTTCCACGGAAACCATGCCGGCCAGCGCCTTTCGGAGGGTTTTACGCCGGGCGCTGAAGGCAGTGCGTACCACTGCCTGCAACCTGTCTCTTATACACATCTGACGCTGCCGACGAATAGAGAGG
>OJEP01000230.1_pt1 | contig 23365 bp, 33 predicted proteins | sample 1593761 | NCBI WGS metagenome assembly OJEP01 (sample SAMN05416783, study PRJEB24817) | seawater metagenome | isolation source: Sea water | place: Canada:Atlantic | collected 2013-11
TCTACACCTCTCTATTCGTCGGCAGCGTCAGATGTGTATAAGAGACAGATCATAAACCTGAGTTATTAATGTTTGAAATTCAAAAACACCTTCACTTGTATAGTTAAATTTCATTGGTGTATCATAACCTATAAGATTAATAACATCTGCTTCTGACTGTAATTCTGTTAATTTGTAATTCATATTATTTAATTAAGATTTGTTTAACCTCTTTTGACATAGTGTATCTTGCTTCTACTGCTTCCATAGAACCTCCATCCTTTAAGTATTTCTTTACTTTATCAAACTCACTACTTGTTTGTGTTAATGCACTCTTAGTGTTCTTAGAATGATTATTAGTAGCATCACTATCTTTAGTGTCGTCTATTAACAATAAGTTACCTAAAGCGTATTTCTTAGCATAAGATGAAGCAGCTCCTGTTCTCTGTGGCATTTGCATACCTTTGGCACTAAAGTCTATAATTGCTTGAGCAGTAGATGATACTGAACTCTCTCTATCTATTGACTCAATATCAATAATCTTAGCCTCAGAATCTACATAAATGTATTCTCCTACTTGAACTAACTTGTCATTGATTTTAAATAATACTTTGTACTTCTCTTCAAATGGCTTAACAGACTCTAATATATCTTCTGCTGAACGATACTTATACTTTCCAAAAGCATTTGTTTGTGATTTAGAGACTTTTAACTCTAATTGGATTTTCTGTAATTTTTCTAAAATTGTCATAATTTAATCTGTTTTTAATAATTCATTCTTAACTATATCCTTGTACTGTGTTGGGCAGTCTTTGTCTGTTAGTTCAAAGATGTACGTTTCATACGTAGATACCCTTGTCTCTAATTCAAATACTTTCTTTTGTAGTGCCGTAATCTGAGCATTTTTAAAATCTAATAAATCTTTCATTTTGTTTTGGTTTTAATTATTATTGATGCAAATCTAATACTAATTTATTTAATACACAAATTTTATTTATTAATTACATCGTGAAACTTTTCGTAATCATATCCTTCATCTCTGAATGATTTCATTATATGTCTTGTCATTACTTCGCTACCTTTTGCATATCCTAATACAAAACCTAACACTCCTAACCCTATTGATAAAATAAATATTTCTCCGTTCATAATTAATCGTTTATTGTTACACTTAAACCTAAATAGTTTCTTGTGCCTCTTTCTGGTATCTTTACTTGATAATTGATTCTTATATCAGTCAAGTTATTATCTTGCTTTAAATGATACTCTATTTGCTTTTTTAACTTATCCCAAGCTTCTGTACTTATCATTGTGTCTGTTTTTACTGTCATTATCTATTGTTTTTATCTTTAATGCTAATATATCTACTTATAAAATTCATTTATTGTACTTTGTGCATATCCCATTCCTCTGACAATCTCAAGCCATAACTCGTGAAGTTCATCAAGTGTTAAATCTGAATGGTCTACTTGTGTAGAAATTTCCTTGTTATAAAATTTTAATGTGATTTTTAATGGTTCTTTGTGCATATCTAATTGTTTTATTGATTGTTCTAATCTATTTGTATTTGTTTGTGTTGATAATAAATGTTCTGTTTCATCCATAATATTATTTTATTGTTCTATGCAAATCTACAAATAATTATTTAAAGTAAATGTTAAAGAAATGTTAAAATAAAAAAGAGAGGCTTTTACACCTCTCTAATCTAAAAACAAAAAAAACATAAAACAAAACTAAACGCAAATAAATTCAGGGGCTTTTAAGTAGTTATCTGTATCGAAATATATCCACTCATTAGTAACTTGGATTCTTTCTATACCGTATTGTATTAAACCCCTTATAAACTTTAATCTCTTAATCTTATTGATACACTTAAACTTTATAGACTTACCAACTCTATGACCACTATTGTATGGTATTGCAATCCTATCTCCATAATTCTTACTTACATATCCCTGCAATATAAAACCAGATAATCTTTCTTTTCTAAATACCTCATCTAATATAAATACAGGTTCACTCTCCATAAAATACTTACCACTACCTAACTTATCAGGACTATCAAACATACTCCATTTAAGCACTGCTAAACCTTCTTCATCCATCTCCTTTGTATAAGTATCTGTATATTCTACTTTATGTAAAGAAAAACTATCCTTCTTACGTTTATGTATCTTCCTTAAAGGCATACGTAAAGATAATTAAAATATCTCTTATAAAAGACTTTTTGTTAATAAGTATGTATTTTTTTTATTGAATAGGGGTCATATATCTTATATTTATTCTTAATAGTATTTTACTATTATTTTTTAATATAATATAATATTAATTATTATTTTTTTATAACTATTTTTATAATAGTGAAGTATTAATAAATTGCGAAGTTATATATTTTTTCTTAAATAAAAAAACTATTTGTAAATTATTTTAGCTATTTGTCAACTAAACGAAACATAATACTTGACATTTATTTACTTTATGTATAATTTGATTTACAATCTATTTATTTATAGTAATATTTTTAGCTACTTTCTCAACACTTCTTCCAACTACATACCCACCGATACCTAACTGTAACAAGTTCCAGAACTCATCTTCTAAAGGTGGAATAGGTAAACTAAATAAAGGTGCTATAAACTTCACATAAATAACTATAAAACCAAATGATAGCATAAGTATTGGTCTCCAGCTTCTTTGCAACCAGTTTCCTTTTGCTTCTGTAACAATTATTTCTGTTTGTAGTTTCTGTAATTCTAACTGTTGTTCTTGTAGTACCTTAAATATCTCATTCTTTGCTTTTAAGCGTTCTTCTTCTGAAGTAAAAAGATTATCTATAACATTACCAACTTCTTTAACTAAACCACCAGTAAACCATTTTAGTATTTTATTCATATTTTGACCATCTTATTTGTAATTGTCCAAAGAACAAAAATATATTAACTTCTGAATATTGGAACTGTTCATCAGGTTTATGATATTGCCAACCAATAATCATTGCATCTGGCATTAATAAAATTAAGTTTATTTCCATAATTTACTCTTGTTATAAAATTAAATTATACCCAATATGATATAATATTACTCAATTACCTAAAAAATATACCCATAATGATATAAACTAAATGAACAAACCAAGTACATAATATTAATACTCTTGGATATTTTACACAGTCTGTTCTTATGATTCCTCCCATAATAAACATAACTGAATGAAATAATCCTCTTAATAAGTCCAAACAACATTTTGTGCTTTATCTATATCTGAATCAACGTGAATAAATGAATCTGATACTCCTATACGGCTAAATCCAACTGCTAATAAAGCATCTAATATTAAAAACCTATCTATACTATCTTTTGCACTAATATCTACTGCTAACCCTTTTATATGACTTGATGTTGGATTTTTAATTGATAACGGATGTTCTGGACTTCTATAAGCAGAATTAATTATAAAAGGTATATTAGCGTATTCCCTTGCCTCATCTAATTTAGCAAGGAAATCCACATTCATATTATCCTCTATATTCTTAAAGTACTTACTCATTCTTTTTCAGATAGCTTAACAATCTTCATAACAGTATAAACAATGGTTACAGTTAACAAAGTTAATTTTAACCACATTTCAATATTTGTAAAACTTACTGAAAAAGCAGCAAAGTTTATAAATCCCATTTTCAAATCATTCATATCCATAGCAGTAAGTTGTTAGAATTTCAAGTCTTGATATGTGAGACCTAAAAATCCGTGTATTCCTTCGTTATCAATATCCACCTCGTATGATTTCCAACCGTATGGATGGTCTACTAATCCATCTTCATCAGATTCTAAATCTCTCCATAGTACATCTACCAAGAAACCTTCTCCGAATACTGTTTCTGATATTACTTCTTCGCCATCATATACTGCTTCTTCTAAAACCTCAAAACCAAGTTTTGAAACTGTATGTTTGTGAGTTGGGTAGTTAATACCATTTTCATCTTGTTCTATTCCTAAACCTTCTATTTTAGATTCAGCTTGTTCTTTTGAATTGAATCTATATTTTCCTATATTTAATCCCATAACTATATTGTTGTTAAAGTTGTTAATTCAGCATCTGATAGTGTAGTGTTGTAAACTCTTACGTCTTTGGCTTTTACGTGAAATTTACTACCTCCGTTACCACTATCAAAACCTAATCTACTTAATCCACTTGGTACAGTTGCTGTTGTATTTGTTGAACCTATTTGAACACCATTTACAAATAGTTTAGAGTTATTATCTTCGTATTTAACTGCTACTTTATGAAATGTAGTTGCATCTGTAGTATTGGTAAAGGAAATAGTCGTTCCACCAACACTAGCATAAATAGCATTTGTATTTGTAATTCCTAAAAGAACAGTATTAGATAAACTACCAGAAGTCCCTACATTTAAAGTAAGTACTTTATAAAATACACCTACCTCATTAGTTAAAGCAGCAAATTCAGCATATAAAACACCTGCTGTTGAACTTATATAAGAACTTAAACCAGTTTTAGAAGCTGAATCTTGACTTCTTGAAGCTGTTCCACTTGTTGTTGGAATATATGAAGTTGCAAATGATTTTGCTTCCAATTGGTGTCCGAAATAACCTACACTTGAATTACCTACTTCTACAACGTCTCCAAAATATGCTCTAAATATTGAATCAATAGAACCATCTATAATTTCTACAACTGCTTGAAATCTATCAAAACCATTTATATTTGATTCTATTTGAGTTGCGTTACTTGTTTCTAATTCAGTTAAATTTACAAGACTTTTTATACGTAAATCTCCAGTTACAGAAATACCAGTTGGTGTTGATATTATTTTTCTATACCAAGAGTATGTAAGTTTTTGACCAGTTGAATAAGTATTTGCTGGTATTGTTTCTTGGTATCTATTAGATAAATCATCTACTAATGGAATAAACGCATTATTTGTACCATCTGGACTAATAGTGTTAGTTGAACTTGTTGGTGCATTTCCATAATTTCCCTCTGCTGAACCAATAACTAAATTAAGACTTGAAGGTTCTAATAAAAGACTTGGACATCCTCCATCAGAATAATCTAATCTTGGTACATCTGTTGCCATTTCTTCTATTAAACCACTTTTATTTACTCTTCTTGCACTACTATTTCTGTCAAAAGTTAAATCTCCATCTCCATTTGTAGGAAGTACAGAATATACTTTTTCAGCTTTATACCCACTTGGTATCATTGCTATACTTGGTGTTGCCATAATTTATTTATTTATTTTATTTTTTTATTAAAATATTATACAATCTAAAGATTCTACTACACCACCATCATCAATTACTCTAAAATAGTAAGTCCAATTTGCAGTATTAAAATCAGCATTTTGAACACATTCTAAACTCTCTACTGTTCCTCCATCTGCTAAAACCCTATCACTAAATCTATTTCCTAAAGGAGAAGGAAAAGCAAATTGATAGTAAATATTCCCCCAACCAGTTGCAGTTGGATTACCCCACCAAGAACTGTTATATATTTCGTTTGCCATTTTTTTCTTTTTTAATCTCTTTACTAAAACTATTATAAAAAGTATTTAGCTTTATTATGTTAACTGTTTTTGTCTTATATGTCTTTTTTTTACTATCCATTATAAAACGAAACTTGAAAAATCATTAGCATCTTTATCTGGGTACATATCTCCATTACTGTTGTTATTGTACTCAGGATATTTATTACTATTAAAACAGATATAATCCAAGAACCTTTTAGTATAAAACTCAGACCTATCATTGATTTTACTCATCATCCTATCTATATCACTATAATTAACAGAATCAGAATCTTCCCCTCTATGCTTCGATACACCTCCGTTATCAATTTTAAACATAGAGAAAGGTAAGTATTCTGACTGAGTAAACCATATTAACATTGGCTTAATATAAACGTCTCTAAGGCTCTTATAATCACTATTAGCAGCTAAATCTATATCTCCTGATATTATTAAAGCCTGTAACTTATCATATAAACTACCACCTAAATAATTTTGAATGTGAATATCCTGTGCTACCTCAATAAAGTGAATTAGCTTATCAGCATCAGTACTACCACTAATTATTGACTTAGCCTTTAAATCTTGTATTGTTATGAATAATGCTTTCATATGCCTAAAGTCTTTCTTATTTTATTTAAAGTACTTCTATAAGCACCTTTATCTGCTCTATCTATCATTCTTTCACCCATCTCACTTGGATTGTTAGGTTCTTTTAAACCATCTCCATAAGCATTAGCTGAATCAACTTGCTTACCATCTTTCTTTTTGTAAACTCTTAATTCCCAATAGTGATGGCAGTTCTTTCCTCCCTTATATTTTAGTAAACTATAGTTTCTGCCTTTATGACCTAACTCCTTGTTTACACCTCTAAAAGACATCATATTAATATCTTCCTTTCTAAACACTACCTTTCTACCTGTTAGTAACTCCATTCTCTTACAGAAATCTCTACTGTTAGGGGACTTTCTCTCTGGCATATAAGCATATCTTATTTTATATACACCATCATCTTCTGAAGATGCTTTATCAGAATACTTGATTTCAGCCATTTTAACGGACTCATCTTCGTCTTGGTATATCTCACTATGGATTACCTCCCAATCATCGCTTAAAACCTCTCCTAAGGCTTCTAATTGATTAATCATATCATCTCCTTCACCTTCTGAGAAGTCTTTATTGTCTTCAGCAGATAATTTCTCTCCTGTTTCCTCTTCTTTTCTAATCTTAGTAGATACGTTATCTAATTCTGTAAACTCTATTGGTTGTAATGTTACGAAATATAAATCTTGATATATTTTGTTAAATTCAAGTATCTCTGTTAATCCATAGATAATACCATCTTGAAATGGTCTGATAATTACGTTATCCATTAATACAGATGCAGTTCTTAATTCTTCTGCATTGTTACCAAAACCTGTATTGTCTTTAATACCTAAAAGTATTGGAGATACAATTCCGTGTCCTAACATTATCTTCTCTCTTGCTTCATCAGATAAGAATTGATATTGAGCGTGAGCATCTGGTAAGTGTATAGCCTCTATATCAGCTTTAGTTTCTGCTGATTCGTTAAAAGCAATAATAGCTTTACCACTATTAGAACTACCACTAAACTTCTGATTAATCTTACTCTCTATTGCTTGTTGAGTCTCAGAATTTGGTATACCATTGTTAAAGTTTACAAATAAACTCGGTTGCAAACCATTTTCAATATTAGATAAATGATAGTTAGATACCTCTGATTCTAACTCACTATATTGTAAAGACGCTTGATAATCTACTGTAGAATAGTAATAGAAACCACTTCTATAAGGTTTAAATACATAAAGCTCGTTTACTTGAGATTTACTACCATTACCAAATGTAGGTATTCTTTTAGGATTATCTGAGTTACTACAGTCCTTCCAAGATGGATGATAATAATAAGCCTTTATAACACCTTTAGTAGCCTTCTCTGCTCTAAGGGTCTCCATAGGAAAGTGAGATACTTTTAGTATCTTTGTTTTAGCTTTATTGTATGTTAGTTGCATAACACCTTGACCTAATAACTTATAGTCATTAACAAGTCTTCTAACTTCTCTTGGTCTAAGTAACTTTTTCATTCTAACATAATTTTCAGGAAATAAGTCTGAATTAGTAGATTCTAATCCTCTACCATAAATCATATCAACAATACCGTTAATACATCTACCATTAGTAGGACTATCAAGATACCTATCTATAAGATTGTCAAAATAATCATTATTATCCCCAAATGCAACCCACTCTTTATTGTGAACCTCTTTGATTGTAGGAACTTGATAAGAAGACATATTGACAACTCTAATGCTATCTTTATATTCTTTACTAACTGTATTTTTCTTATTTGAACTCATTATATTATGTATGTGTTATCATCTACTGTGCTATAAGGCTTGTAAATTGTGCCATTACCTATCTCGTGTTTCTCAGTTACTCTTTCTGAAGCAGTTTGAGATGTTACGTATATCTTGTCTCTATACCAAAGCTCACTATCTTTAGTTATCTCTAAATAATAAGTAGAGTCCTCTTCAAGTATTGTTGATTGAAAAGTAACTTCAGTAAAGTTTGTTATATTGCTTAAAGTAGCAGTTGTTATAGACTCTTCTTTACCATCTCCATCTCTTCTTATATTTAAAACGAATACTCCTGATAAGTTTAAACTTCTCGGTGCAATCGTAATTATTTTATCTCCTGATGTTGGTTCTAATATTAACATACTATGATAACTAAATAATTTATTTTTGTTTTATTTAATAAAAAAACCCCACCAAAAGGTAGGGTTTAGTTTAATTGATAAATTACTATTATACAATAGTGAATCCAGCAGCAGTAATGTTCGCAGCAGCACTATTTCCTACAACTGCAACATTAATGAAATTAGCAGGTGCTTTTTCCATACCTGTAAAACTTAGAGTATATCCACTCATATCAGCCATAGCTCCACCTGTTACTACAGTACCTCCTGTTACGTCAGCACCATACTCAGCTCCAGCTAAGAATACATTTCCGTTATTGTCTTCGATAAGAATGTTTGGTCTTCCGAAAGATAATAATTTAATAGTATTGTGGTCTTCTTTAGTTAATTTTTTAAGTGTCAACTCTAACACTTGCTCAAAAGCAGTAGTTCCATTCTCTCTACTTGATTGAATGTTTTCTGTATAGGTAGAGTTTCCTCTAACTTCGTATTTGTAAGCACTTGGAGAACCAGCTACAGCATCAATTACATCTGTATCTGTACCATCATATGTTATACTGGTTATATCTCCAAAATTTACAAAATAAACAGCATTGATTCCTCCAACACTATCTTTACAAGGTTCTGTTCTACCTAAAGTAATATCACAAGCCATAATATTTATATTTTTAATTATTAGTCATAAAAAAAGGGTAAGTAGTAATTACCTACCCTCTTTCTGTTTATTTATTTTGAATCTTAGATTCCGTAAGTTACGATGTCTTCAACGATTCCGTATTGTACACCAGCAGTAAATCTCATTATGATTCTTACATTTTGAGAACCATCTAAGTCAGCCATATCTAAAACTTTTACTTCTTGGTGGTCTGATAATAAACCTGTTCCAAAGTGTAAGTTATCTTTAGTAGTTGCAATAGCAGTATTTGCTGCTAATCCGTTAGCCATAAAGATTTTTACACCATCAAAGTATTGGATGTTGATGTCTTGGTTGTTCCCTTGAGAACCTACACCAGCAGCACCTTGTCCGTTAGCTTGGAAACCTCCTAAAGCTCTCTTGTAAGCTCTAAAGATGTTTTGAGAAACATAGACGTTTAAATCATCACTACCATATAAAGCAGAAGGGATTTGGTCAACTATTTTTCCTAATTCATCAACAACGTTAGCAGCAGTTACAGTAGTTCCTGCAATTTGTTGTGCAGCAGGTAAAGCAGCATCAGCAGCTAATAAAGTAGAGAATCCATCAAATGAACCTTCTCCATCTGCTCCTGCCCATACGTTCTGCTCATTCTTTTGTGCTACTTTAGAAGCAACATAAGAGATTAAGTAGTCTTGGAAAGAAGATGGTAAGTTGTCAAATGCAGAATATCCCATTTGGATTGCATCCCAATCAGAACGGAAATCTTTCTTACATAATTCTAAATTAACTTGTAGTTCCTTTGGTTCAAGGATTCTTTCAGTTAAAGTTAAAGTTGAAGTGTCATTGAAGTCGCAAGTACCATTCTTAGTGATACCATCTAATTCCAATCTCTTAACAACTTCTTTAAATTTTACGTTTGGTCGGATAGTTAATCCACCATTTGCAATAGTGTTACCTGATAATAAAGCAGCAGAAATGTATTTTCCTGCACTTTCTCCAGCATAAGTTGTAGTAATACTTGTAGTAGTAGCCATTTTGTCTAATTTTTAATTAAATAACATTCTATTAACTCTTTGTTCAGTAGTCATAGATTTGTTTGGGTTTGATAATAAACTTTTTTTCTTTTCGATTTGAGCCTCTGGAGAATGTACAACTTCTTCTACATTTTCAGATAATTCAACTTCTTCTTGTTTAGATAACTCTTCAGGAACTTCTTTAGCTTCTCCCATTGGTTTATCTTCGATTAATGCTTTAATCATAGAAAGTAGCTCTGCTTTTACTGCTGCTAAATCATCAGAAGTGGCGTAACTCATAACAGGAGCTTCAACTTCCTCCTCGATTACAACCTCTTCATTAGGCTCTTCAGCAAGTACAACTTCTTCTACTTCCTCTTTAATTTCTTCAGTTACTTCCTCTGTAGATAACTCTACCGACTCTTCAACTGCAATGTCTTCAACTTTTACCTCTTCTTTAGAAAGATTTAAAAGCTCTTTGACATTATTAAGGATTTCTGTCGCTTTCATACTTATTGGTTTATATTAATATAACTATTTAAAAATTTACTGTCTTATTTTCACTCTTCTTCTTGCTTGTGAATTGAGCCTATACCTTGCTTCCAATACTCGTCTGCATTGCATTTTCTTTTCTTTGAGTACTTATCACAATCAATAGAGTAAGTATTCTTACATTTGCAATATTTAGCTCTCATTGTCTATCTTTTTTAGTTTACTGATTGCCCAATTAACACCTGCAGAACCACCCCAAGCATCCCACATAATACCTCCACATCCTTCTGAATAAGGTACGTCTTTATGTTGCTGATGTCTTTTAAATGATGCCATTCTTGCAATAGTATCTCTACTTAAAGGTTTTCTATTAGCTAACTGACTTGCTCTTGTCCAACCAATACTTGTACCACAAGAACTTCCATTCTCTTTCTTATACTTTAATGCTTTTTTAGCATTATTTGATGCACCTTGTGGATAATCACTATAAGACTTTAATTCTTGCTCTTCGTAATTTTTAGGTTTACTATGTGTCCAACCTTTCTTAGTATACTTCTCGTGTTCCTCTTTATTAGTTATTTCAACACTTTCTCCTGTTTCAGGATTATACATAGTATGAGGGTATTCTACTAAATCTTCTTTTAATAACCTCTTTATCTCTTCTAATACATTACTTGCTTCAACCTCTTCAATATCTTCTACATTGTCGCTAAACATACCTTCTATACTTAACCCTAAGTACTTTCCTTCTTTAACATCCTTCCATACCTCATCATTATCTATCTTCATAGTAACTGCCCAAGCACCTTCTACTGCATTTAATCCATATAAAGCAGTTTTATCCTTTTCAGGGTCTTCTACTATCCAAGATTCTATAACAGACACACCTCCTGTAAATTCAGCGTGTTCTAACGTTGTATTATTGTTTTTAAGGCGTTTTAAGTATAGCTCAGACGCCTTTCTTACTGTTTCGGCAGAGAAGGTTATATTGTACTCATAATCGCCTCTACGTCTGTATATGAGCTTATTTGGCACTAATGCTAAACCAACTATTATTCTTTTTTCTGAATCAACAGTTTTGAACTCTACTTTATGCTTACTTAAAGCTACAAAGTTCTCTTCAATAGCTGGAAATTCTACTAATGATATTGCATCAATTCCATCTTCCTCTCTTGATTCGTCTATAAATAATTCTACTATATCTAATTCTTCCATATTTAACTTATTTATACTATGATAACTTGTTTTATTTTATTCTGTTTTATTTTAAGTACCTGCTTGACCTACAATCATACCATCTAACTGTTGTTGATTAGTAACGTCTCTCGATACTACGTAGGCTTTTAATGGCTTATCAAACTGTGCTTGTATTGCGTTTATAAGTAGGTTTTCATTAGACCTTCCTACTATATTAAACGAAGGGTCTGAACGTTGAGATGCTCCACCACCTGTACTTGTTCTTATAGGGGTGTTAGCTGATGATGATTGGTATTTCTGTCTTGATATTGCTGCTACTTGAGCTAAACCTGAACCTATAACTGCTATCATTCCTGCAATTCTTGCAAAAGAACCACCTTTAGTGTCATCTAACACCTTTGCAGCAGCAGAATATGTACTTATTACTGCCATAGCTATATTAAATGCTTTCTGTTGTTTAAACTGCTTTTTCTTTATAGCTTCTTGTTTTACCCTTAAATCCTCATCATTTTGAGCTATTTGATTCTGAATACTCTTTCTTTGTTCTGCTGATAAGTTTTCATTAATTAATCTATCATTTAATTCTTTATTTAAAACATTAGTTTTGTTTTGTTCTGAAGTTAATTGTCTTTCAAACTCTCCATCAAGAAATTGAGTTAATCCTGACATTAATGTCTTATAACTTTCAATATAAACAGAAATCTTATTTAACTCTGGGTTTTCATCAGCACCTTGGTCTCCTTCTCCACTACCTATACCTAAAGCATCTAATCTTGATTTTTTTAATTTATTAAACAGTTCAAAAAGAGTCTTGTACTTTTCTTCTAAAGTACCTCCCTGTCCAAGTTCTTTATTTCTTTCTTCAAAAGAATCTGATAATAATTTACTTGTATCTGTCCTTGCAGAGCCTATAAGAGATTCTTTTTTAGCCTTACTTAATTTATCATTCTTCTTAATAGAATCCTCATAAGCTAAAAACCTAAGTTTAGCCTCCTCTTGAAAGGTTTTATACTTAGCTTCTAATACTTGCTTTTCAGTCTCTTTCTTTAATTCAAGAACTGCAAGTTCGTTATCTAATTGCAATCTTAAAAACTTCTCTTGGAACTTTCTTTTTATTACATCTTTTTCTTTTGCTGTTTTAGCATTAAGTAATTCTTCTGCTTGAGTGTTTTTTAACTCTTGCATTTGTATTTTATTAGAATAAGAAAGTAAAGCAGCCTCATTACTTTTAACCTCTAAATCTAATTCCTTACCTGTTTTAAATGGAGATATTTTTGCAGTTCCACCATTACCACCTTTTGTTTTTTTACCTTCAATAGCTTCAATAGCTTTTTGAGTTTCATTTATAGCTTTAGTTAATTCTTTATATTTTTCAGATGTATCTGATAATGTCTCTCTTCTTTCTTTTTGGTCTTTTAATGTATTTTTTAAACCTTTTAAACTATCTTCATCTGCTTTTGTTAAATCATCTTTAGCTTTCTTATAGTCATTTATTGAGTCAGCACTTGTTTTATATATGGCTTCTATTTCATTTTGAAGTGTAATTTCTTCCTGTCTTAGTTTTTGGAGTAGCTCAAAATTATTTGTTCTTTCTTTGCTGTATTGAATACCTAATAGTTCTTCTTCAATCTCTTTTAACCTTTCGCTTGATTTAGTTAATTCAGCATCTAAATCTGTTTTTTGTTTAACTAATTTAAGATAATTTTTTATAGATACATTAACATTATCTGCAAGAATTGTTGATAACTCTTGAAATTCAGATTTCAAATCACTTACAGACTTTTCTACATCTTTAGCCCCTTGACTTAAAAAATCAAATAAAGCTATCACACCTTGAAAAGCTATAAGAATACCAGCAGGTCCGATAAGACCTCCGAGCAACCTACTTATCGCACCACCAAAACCTACTACTTTACCTGTAGCAGCATCAGAAGCCTTAGACATAAAGAATAAGTTAGAAGCTAATTGTTGTAAGTTATTGGCAACACCCCTAATACCATAAGGCATATCAGATAAAACACGACCAAGTTCTAATGTTGCAGATGTACTTGCTCCAACTGCGTTTTTCTTTTGTATCTGTGCTTTAGTTAAACTTTTTACAGATTTCTCAACATTTTTATTTACTTGTATTCTTTGTTTTCTTATAGAAGCTAATTGAGTTTCAAGACGTACTTGTTCTTTTACAGTATTTTTGTAAGTTGTAGTCCTTCTATCTAAATTTCCTACAGCTTCTTTAACATTTGTTAAGCTTCTTAACGCTCTATTCTCTTCAATCTTTAGTTGATAAAGAATTTCCTCTTTACTATCTGCCATTTGTTAGTTTTTTTCTTTTAATATTTGTTTTTAACTCTCTAAAACTTGAAGGCATTTCATATAGTCCTTTAGCTATATTAATATCCTTATCTTCTATTAACCACTCGTTATTCCTTAGTAATTCTAATGTTTCTCTTATCATTATTGAAGTGTATTTACTGTTATTGAACTTGAAAGAGCTGACTCATTACCAGAAGCATCAAATGCACTTACTCTAACTGTGTATGTTGTACCACCAGATAATCCTGTTACCTCATACGTTGTTACATTACCTGCTGCAAGAATTATATCTCCTTGATTTAAGTCTATATTGTAACCTACAACACCAACAATATCTGTTGAAGCAGTCCACTGTATTGAGAAACTTGTAGATGTTTCTGAACCTTGTACTACTTGTAAATTAGTAGGTGTTGTTGGAGATTCGTAATCAATAGGAATATCAACATAATCATTAATTAATTCTATATCAGATTTACCTGTATAAAAATCTGTTTCTATTGAATTTATCTTATAACTTCTACCTGAATAAATAAATCTATCTGCTAATGTATATTTCTGTAATATTCTTAAAGGTAAGTAAGCACTTATCTTTTTTAATCTATTAGATTCATCAAATACGTTTGAAATATAATTTTTATGGTAGTTGTTAAATAAAACATTCCTTGTAGTAACTAAATCCCATTCATCCTTTTCAGCACTAAAGTTTAAAGACTGTCTATCCTCTATGTCAGTAGCTTCAAAATCAGAGTTAGAAGGTACATAGTAAGAAGTAATACTTATATGATTTGTAGGTACGTTTTCTCCATTTACTGCATCTACAAAAGATATAGGAGTACCTTGAGGAAGTGTCTTAAAAGTCATATAAAAAATTAAAGGATTTCCGATATAACTCTGTTGGTTATCATCAACACAAAATCCCCATTGTATATCTGTTAAAGCACTTGTATCTAAGTCTATTAATCTCTCAAACTTCATATGCTCAAAAGGTACTTCGTTTTTAAATATACCATTTGATAAAATAAGACCATCAGAACCTTTAAATTCTTCTTTACCCCAATCCTTGTTAAATAACTGCTCGTGTTGTTTAGCTAAGAAAGTACCTAAGCCTTTATAGGTATAAATAACTTCTCTAAAAGGTAATGCAGAATTAACTTGTGATGAGTTTATATCTACATATTTTGTAATATCATAAGGAGAGCCTGATGATGGATTAGCATAGAAATCATCTAATGTTTTAACCACCATTTCACTACCTTCAACATAAGCAACTAAGTTAAACATCTTAAATAATGATGTTAAGAAGTCTAACACCTTCATTTTAGGTATTTGTTGAGTAATATTAAAATTAAGAGAAACATTTATAGTAAAACTTGAACTTGTGTAATTTTCACTAACAAACGAATCAATATCACTATCAAAGTAAGAATAATTCCATATAGCTTTATCAAATCCTATTGTTTGATTCGATGTAATTTGAATAGTATATGATGAATTATTAGATACAGATACAGATAAGTTTTGAATACTATCTGTTATATTTGAAGCACTATAAACAGAAACACCATCTCTAAATACGTTAATAGAATAATTTGGAGAGCTATATGAAGAATCAACTGTTAAACTTAATTGTAACACTTGATTAGAAAAATTATATCCATCACTTAAAGTAAGAACACTATCTTCCATACTACTACCATTGTAAGAGGTGTAATCAGTGAAATCATTTACAGAATAAGTAGATGATTCTAATTGTTCTCCACTTGTAACTTTACCTTTAGTTCTATGCAACCACATATAAAGATTATCAAAAGAAGAATCTCCTCCTTTAAAGAAATCATCACTAAAAGTTAATCCGTATTTCTCTTCTATAGCTTTTATAATAAGACTTAATCTTAAAGCGTATTTTAACTCATTAAATTTAACTCCGTGCTGATGATTACCACCAGCATCGTGAAAATGCAAGTCTCCTGAATCAAGTACAGGTTGAGAGGTGTTACTATCATAATACAATCTTTGTGTGTGTGTTATTAAAGGTATTTGTATTGCGTTAGGATAATTTACACTATCAACAACTTTATTAGTTACAGATGTAGTTAAATACTTTTCTACAAAATCTTTGTCATACAGTAAATCAGTACCATCTTGTTCCGTACTAAAGTTATCTAACCAAGACAAAGAAGATAGCAAGTCATCTCCTAACAAGTTTTTTAAAGATACAGTATTACCAAAGAAGGTTATTCTGTATGTATTAGCAATATTACTCTTTAAATCAACACCTTCAAGTTTAATGTAACCATTTCTAAAAGGAATAGAGTTAAGTTCTATATTTGCAGCAACTCGTATTCTTGCATCAAAACCATTTTCAATATCGTTATTATAAAAGTGTTTAAATATTTTATTATTGGTTTTACTCGCAGGTAAAGCAAATGTTTGAGAATACTCTGTAAATACCTTACTAATATCTCTAACGTCTTTTATAGTATCAGTAATACTAATACTAACATCTTCAAACATATCAACTCTCTGACCATCTATGTATAATTGAGCTATCTGCATCTATCTAATATTGTTTATAGTATCGTATGAATTATCAAATTCTATTGTGTATTGTACTAATTTATCGTTTAAAGAAGTCTTGTAAGTAATCTCTCCTGTTTTAACATTAATTGGTAACACTTGCTCTCCTGATTCAGTAACATTTGTAATCCATATCTTTTCAGACAACATCATCTCTTTAAACACCTTGTTATACTCTTCATCTAAGAAACCACTACTTAATGTAATAGATTCTTTACCTACTACGTTAAAATCTCTGTTTACGTGATTACTTGTACTATATGCACCATCATAACCTAATATATTAGACTTGTAAGACTCTTTCTCAACATTCATACTCTCAACTGACTTCTTGAAGAACCATAAGTCTTGTAAAGCACCCCAACGATTAATAAAACTAACCTTCTTAGGTTCGTACTTGCATTCATCTAAAGTAACTACATCTACTATTTTAGTTTCAAGTAATCCTACCGAAGGATTCCAAATATCAACATCTAAAGCATTAACTCCATCACGATTTATAATCATTCTTGGTAAATTACCATCTACCTCTTTAATTCCAGAAACTTCATATTTAACCCATTGACTTGTTAGTGTTATTGTTTTAGAAAAGTAATTCGTAAAACCTCCTCCCAGTTCCTGAAGTTTTATTTCAGCACTACCAACACCTTTAAGGTAAACAGATATAGTAACTTGATTACCTTCTGTTACTCCTTGAATACCTGTTGTTGAAACATAACCAGAATTTCCTGCAGGACTCGATACATTATATGCTGATTGGTCTTGTATTGGAGAGGTTATATTACTTGTTAAAACTGTTAAAGCAGTAACATTACCATCAGTAAACCAACTACTACTTGTTAAATCTATACTCTCTAATAATTGAACTCCTTCAGTTTCAAATACTATTTTATCAACTAAATATAAATCGTTATTATCTAAAAAAGTATTTATACAAGAGCCTTCCTCATATATTCCAGAGTCTTCAATAACTCTTTCTTCAAAACTATCAATTGCATCAATATACTCAAATACTTCCGTAAGGCTTGAAGTAATTGGTTTTGTAAATACTTGTGAACCTTTATATAAGTATGTTACAGATTTTGTATGATTTACATCTACTGGTATTCTTAAATCTTCTCCGTATAAGGTATAAATAATATCGTTAGATTGCATATACCCTATTCCAACCATTGGATTAGAACCATCCTCAAAATAACCATAACTATCAATACCAAAAAAGGTTGTAGTTGCTGTTGTTGTTGGAGAACCTGTTCCGTTTATTTCTACATATTGAGTTAAATCATAACTCACAACTACACTAAAATCAGAAGGCGTTGTAGTTCCATTGTATTTTATATCTACATAATCCCTTACTAATTCAGAAATCTCAAATAGTACGTAATCAGAAGATGAAGTCTTATTCTTTATTATTGTATAAACTAATGTATCATCTATCGTGATTTCTAATTTAGCTGATTTATTTGAACCAATATCTTTTGAAATATAATATGGACTTCTTAATAATACATTTACCATTACTTAATTGCTTTTAATGTTTTTAATTGAGCAGCTATATCTTTTCTATAACCTTCCTTTAATATTTTCTTTATCTCTTCTTTAGTTTCTTTCTTAACGGCTTCTATAAAACCACTACCCTTATACCTAAACCTTTCAGATATTCCTTTTTCTGCAATACTTCTTGCTAAAACAAAACCTAAAGACTTCCAACTACTTTCGTAAACTTTTCTAAACTTACCTGTAGGTTTGTAACTTCCATCAACATCTTTCTTATATAACCTAAACATAGGTCTCATACCTTTAATCTTCGCCCACTTAGCTAATTTCTTAGCCATATCGTAATCGTACTTTCCTTTGTTCTTTATACCTCCAGATAGAGCATTTGCATATTGTTCTCCAAAGATATATAACTCATTGTCTTGAACTCTATACCTAAAAGACTTATCTAAGTCACCTGAAGCAGAAAACTCATCATCCTTTGCACCTTGCTTTAAGTTCTTTTTTATAAGCTTACCAACCTCTCTCAAGGCTAATTTTAGGTTCTCTCCTTCCATTAACAGATGCTTATGCCGTTAGGAACTTCTATTGATATATTTACTCCCCAACCTGCTAATTCGTTACCAAAACGCTCTTTAAATGGCTCTGCAGTTGGTTGTGTAGTTACTTGATAATTCATCTCAAATAAATCTCCTCTCATCAACTTCATTATTAAAGAGTTTATAACTTGGAATTGAGTATTCATAACGTCTTGTAAGTTGTCGTTACCATAAAACAATTCGTGGTTAGCCTTTTTAGTGTTGTAATCAACTATATCTGCACAAAGTAGATTAATATTAAAAACAACAGTTCTTTCTTTATAGTTAGCACTATCTATTAATATATGTGATAATGGAAATATAGTAGTCTTATCTAAATCAACTTCACTTAAATCTCCATAAGTAACAGTATTTACAGATGGATTACCTAATAATTCGTTTTTTATGATGTCTAATATGTCGTAAACGTGTGTCATTTCATTTTTTGTTTTAACATTCTACTTTCTAATTCTGATTTCTCTTTTACAAATTCCAAATACATTAAGCATTGGTGTAAAGGGAGTCTTGTAACCTCTCCGATTCTTCTAACATCTTCTCGAGCGAGAGTAAATATTGCTTGATAGTCTCCCCATTTCTTACCGAAAGCTCGTCCTCCTGACCCTCCTGTTTCTTCTGAAGTTCCTTGAGTGTATAAGCCATCGTATAATTCCCTAATTTTGTCGCTAAACGATAAAAAAAAACCCTTGCACTAAGTGCAGCGTCTAATGGAGCATCTCTCATTACATCAGCCATATACTCTGTACCCTTGTAATCGTGTATAAGATACTTATCCTTACTCTTGAACTTAACTGGTCTGTAAAGAACTGCCATAGCTTTATGATAATTCTTATTGTCAAACATATACTTCTCTAAGTCTATAAACTCACCATAACTCATCTTATCAAAGTTAGGTATCAATCCAAACTCTACAACAACATCATCTGTACCTCTTAAACTAAACCTTTGAACTAATTCTGTCTTTTCATTAAGTAAGTTAGCAATGTGTTGTATAGTGCTATAAAACACCTCTAAACCTAACTTATCTATATCCTTTAAATCAATATCACAAAAGATACTTAAAAGTTTCTTATCTAAGAACTCTGTGTCTTCTGCATCTTTATTTTTTTCATAAACATCAATATACCTTTGCCATTGGTTTAATTTAATACCTCTTAATGTTGCAGGTACTTCGAAACTGAAATCACTCATAAATATAATATTGTTATACTAAGATAACTTAATTTATATTTTTTGTGTTAATTTATTGTGAGAGTAAATAAATTTAACTATATTTGCATCAGATAGATTAAATATGACTATTTTAGATGAGAAGTTAAGTATTAGGTTTGTTAAGTTTAAATGTTTAGATACAAATAGAATCTATAGAGTAGTAGAAACTATCTCTACATTTGATTTAAAGCAACCTCATTACTTCGATAAAGTTACCGAATGTAAAGACACAGTAAAGAGAGATGATGGCGTTAGAAAGTCTTTTATGAGGGAACAGTTAGGTTACAGATTTAAGAATATAGAAGGAATAATAGATAAATACTAAAACAATAATTATGAGTAAACAACAAACAACCAAAGAACAGATTGCATACCTAAAATCAGTATTGCTATCTCAATTACTATTAGAGGCTAATGAAGAGCTTGTAGCTACAAACAGATACAAACAAAGCCTAAAGCAACAACTAAATAGAACTAATAATATATTAGAACCTATCGTAAGAGAAGAGTTTGATAGCGTCTATAAAACAGACCCTGAGATGACAACTAATATCTTAAACAAGATAGAATCACTTGTAGATAAAATATCATCATACCAGATAGAAGAGTTAGTAATGCTCGAAGCAGTAGTAGATAAATATGAAAACAATAAAGATTGGTTCTTAAAGTATGCTGAATCTGATTTCCTAAAACTTAACTAAGATGAATAGAAAAAAACTAATACAGAAACTACAACAACTTATAGATAGATTACCTATAAGCAACAAAAGAAAAGAAGCTAAACAAGACCTACTAAACCTTAAACTAAATAAAAGCCAATACCATAACATAGTGTTATTTGATAAGTATAAGAAAAATCTATAGAAGGTGGATAAAGAAGTTAAAAACAAAGTTGTTTATTTACATAGAAAAAAATCAGAAGGAACTATTTTTTATGTAGGTATGGGTGACCAAAATAGAGCCTATAATACTCACTCAAGGAATAGATGGTGGACAAATGTGTACAAAAAACACGATAGAGTAGTAGATATTGTTGCTAAAAACCTTAGTATAGATGATGCTTATGAGTTGGAAGTATTTTTAATTTCTGAAATAGGAAGAAAGGATTTAGGATTAGGTAATCTTGTTAATCTTGATGATGGTGGAAAAGGTGCTACTGGTCATATACCTACACAAAACGCAAGGAATAAACTAAGTAAAAGAACGTCTAAGAAAGTTATAAATACAGAAACTTTAGAAGTTTTAAAATCTGGTACTGAATTAACTAAAAAATACGGAATATTCAGAGGTGTATTACAAAAAGACCACCCAAATAGTGATTGGATGCAGTTAGAGAGTTATAAAAACGGGAAACATTTAACAGAAAAATGGATTAATAGATATAAAATAAAAAATAGTTATGTAAAAATCATAAACACAAATACATTAGACATATTCTACTCCATTGAAGAAGCTACTAAAAGCATAGGTAAAGGAAGTTATAAAAATAATCAAAGTCAGTACAATCGTTTATCTCAGAAATTAAAAGGCTCAATTAAAAACAATTCAAACTTTATGTATTATGATGATTATGAAAAAGGACTTCATTTAACAAAAGAATGGATTAGAAGGAAAGAAAGAAAAATAAGTAAGAGAAAGATTCCTTTAAAGGAAATAGAAATATATGACTTTAAAAAACAAGTTTGGTTTAAAACAACAAGTAGTGATTTTTATGATAAATATAGTATTAAACTATCTACTTATACAGCTTTATTACACGGAAGGTTCTGTAGAAAAGAATATAATAAATTCAATAAAACAAATAATCAATGGAAAAATATATTAAATATTGAAACAAATAAAGTAGAGAGATTTAATCAATGGTATTTATCAGAAAAATTAGGTATAACATCAAATACCGTATCAAATTTATTTTTAGGTAGAACTAAAATACTATACAAAAAATATAAGATTATTGATTGACAATAAGAAAAACCTATAGTATAGATAGTTACTATATTATTTATTTATAGTACATCATTATACACAAACAAAAATAAATTATTTAGTTATCTTAATGTACAGAGTCGTAGTTCTCTTTAACCTACTAAACTTTAGCAGTAATATGGCTATTGGCTCAGGTCAATCAAGTCTCCTTAGTAATTGCATCTATAACCTTTATAATCTTCGTTGCACCCAATAGATATTCAAACTAACGAGCATACCAGTTATATCAGTTAGCTAACTACTAACATACATTAAGATTATAGGAGGGTGCATATCTAACCATCAAGCATATAATTATATTTTCAAAATTAGTTTACCTATTTATAACAAAAAGATATTTGACTATAATCAGTATTAGACTAATTATTATATTTTCAAAATTGATATGTCAGTTTTAAACGAAAAGATATTTGACTATTTAAGTATATCGGATAGGGCTAGATTTCCTTAAAATGACATACTACACAACTTAAACCTTCATTCTACGACATTATCTACCTTACACTGGCATACTACTATAGATTGAATATTTGAGTGGCTTAGAGTGTCTTATATTGAGTTTATAATAGTGGTTTAATTTCCTACATTATATCACCATACAATACCAACCAACTACAAAAATAATTGCATAAAAAAAACCTATCGTAAATTAATTACAATAGGCTAAATTTATAGTGTTAAAATGTAGTGTTAAATTTCCTTATAAGGTTCGAATCCGTATCTGTCTATAAAACCACAGTTAAAATCAGTTTCTAAACTTTTATATAATTTTGTTCTTTGTGGTCGTATACAGTCATGATAGCCTATTATACATTTTTTATCGTTGTTAGGGTTGATGTAATAGAATTGATATTTCATATCGTTATTAGTTTAAAATGTTATGGTGTTAAATTGTTTTTTAATACAGCTAATAGCTTTAAAATTGGTATACTTGTTTCGATACCTTTGCAAATCATTGGTTAATATATAGCTGTCTATATGAGTATTTTCACTGTTTACGTTATAACATAAAAATGCTTTATTTGTGTTAATTAATTTCAAAGTTAAATTAAGATTTGTTTTTAGTTTATTCATTGTTATATATTTTTAGTGATAAATTAATCCTACTTTATTATTATTTGGGTTGATGTATTTTGATGCGAATAAGTCTATTTTTGACGCATCAATATAACCAGCATTTTGTAGCTCTGTTTCTGTTTTAAAAATCTTAGTATGTCTATCTTTGTTTTTGTCTATTAAATTAGTTTGTTTACCACTGTCAGAGAATATAAAATCAAAGTTATTCGGTATTGATTTAATATTGTTTTTTACTATTGATATGCTATTTGTATACGCATAAAATTTAACGCTTGGCAATTGTTCGGCAATCTGCATCCAATCTAAAAAATATTTATTACTGTAAAAATCTCCTGAGTCGTGTACTCTTAAAAAGTCAACTCGTTTTTTTATTATTTCCTTTTTCATTATATCAATAAAATTACTTTGTTTTGTCAGCTCGTATCTTTGCTCGAAAACCTTTGCAACATTTGACCAAATATAAGCTCCTTTTTGAGCGTAACAAAATTTTATACAAGCATCAGCGAAAGGACACGTAATTTTACCTTTACTTGTTTTATATGCAG
>OJEP01000237.1_pt1 | contig 22443 bp, 18 predicted proteins | sample 1593761 | NCBI WGS metagenome assembly OJEP01 (sample SAMN05416783, study PRJEB24817) | seawater metagenome | isolation source: Sea water | place: Canada:Atlantic | collected 2013-11
AACGCCCCGATAGCTCAGTTGGTAGAGCAGAGGATTGAAAATCCTCGTGTCCCTGGTTCAAATCCGGGTCGGGGCACCATCTAGTGTCAACAAACTAATAAAATAAAGCGTTAGACAGCTGAAATTATAACGCCAACTCTATCACCATCACTTTTAATTCATCTTTAGAGATAGAATTACTATGGTTAGTATCAAAACGGTTGAATATAGATTCGCACATGCGAAGACCTTTGTCCTGTAATAATACTTCAATTAATTCTACAAATTCTGAGCGATTTATTACGCCATCTTTATCTTCGTCAAACACGTCAAACAGTTCATCTACCCACTGATTTATTTCCATTAGGATTCCTTTGCTAATTCGGGTTAGGTCAATACCTAAACTTTATCTTTTATTAAGGCATTTGTGAATGGCTATTTGTAAATATTTACACATAGCCACATTCCAAAGAATGAAAAAACAAAATAAAATAGAATATAATACAACTAATTTTGTAAAGAACATGTTAAACAAGATGGATGAATAAAATGATAAAAAGCGGAATGATTATTTCATTGTTTATTGTACTGGTAAGCATTGATGCTTATAGTCAATATCAGCAATTCACACTAGAAGATTGCCACGTAGATGGAATTAAGTCTCAGGTTAAGTGTGGTAAATTGCAAGTACTCGAAAATTATAATAAAGCAGACGGCGAACATATCACAATAAATTTTGTGGTATTACCTGCTATCGATAATAGTGATGATAAAACCCCTTTAATGTTTCTTGCCGGTGGGCCAGGACAAGCAGCGGCAGAATTAGCATCAGGTTTAACTAATGTGTTTTATGAAGTGCGTAAAACGCGTGATTTGATTTTAGTGGATCAACGCGGAACAGGAGGTTCTCATCCTTTACAATGTGAAGAAGCAGCAGAGCAAAATATTTACGCGTTAACGCCAGAAAATTTTTCTATACAAGATATAAATGACTGTCTAAAAAATTTAACAGGGGATCTTAGTCAATATAATTCAGAAAATGGCATTCGAGATTTTGATGCCGTGCGTGAAGCATTAGGCCATCAGCAAATTAATATTTATGGTGGTTCATATGGTACACGTGCGGGTCTAGTTTATATGCGCATGTTCCCGGAATCATTACGTAGTGTTGTCTTAGACAGTGTTGGGCCAATAGAAGTTCCTATTGGCCTATTTGGTCAAAGTTCAGCACGTTCATTTAATTTATTATTACAAAACTGTCAAAAAGAATTAAGTTGTCAACAAGCATTCCCCCAACTTGAACAAGAATTCCAAACCTTATTAGCACGTCTTGCAGAAGCTCCCACACAAGTGAATATTGCTCATCCGCGTTTGGGCACACAGACCCAGTTTGTGATAAGCAAAGCAAAACTATTGGGTATTATTCGTAGTCAATTATACTCAGTATCAACACGCTCATTAGTACCTTTGGTTATCCATCAAGCTTATTTAGGTAACTATATGCCCTTAGCTGGTTTAATAGCACAAACAGAAGCTGGGCAAGGTATTTACATTGGTTTATTATTTAATATTACCTGTAATGAAGATTACCCCAGAATATCACCCGCTGACTTTGAACAAGATGCAAATAATAATTTTGGGGGGGACGATAGTCATTCTAGTTTTAAAATGGCGTGTCCTTTATGGCCACAATACCGGCCAAGTGAGGCATTCTATCAACCGGTAACTGCTAATATTCCAACACTTATTTTGTCAGGTGAACTCGATCCGGTCACTCCACCTAGTAATGGCGAATATAGTGCTAAGTCTTTGCCAAACAATCATCACATAGTCGTGAAAAATGCAGCGCATACTGTTGCCTTGAGTACGTGTGCTAGTGACATTATTAATGAATTTTTAACCTCACTTAACCCCAAAACGTTGGACGTATCTTGTTTAGACGATGTTCCTAATGAATCTTTTATAACGAATTTAAATGGTGGAACAACGAATTTTGAACCACTGACCGAAATACAGGGAGGTACTGACTAATGATTGAAGTGACTAATTTATGTAAATCATTTGGTGGTGTAAAAAAAGGCTTGTTTAGAAAGCAAGAAAACCCAGTAATCGCACTCGATGGTTTATCTTTTAGGGCTAACGATGGTGAAATAACGGGTATTTTAGGACCTAATGGTGCCGGAAAAACCACGTGTTTACGCACGCTTTATGGCTTACTTAAAACGGATGGCGGCAGTGCCACTATTGATGGTATTAATGTGGTTAATAATCCCCTTGGTGCTAGAGCTCGCTTAGGTATATTTCCTGATAAATTTGGTTTATATGAGCGTTTAACTGCTTACGAGCAAATAGATTACTTTGCCAGTATTCATGGCTTACAAGGTGATGCTAAACATCAAGCGATAGAAACGGTAATTAACGATTTAGAGATGACAGAATTAGCCCATCGTAAAACATTGGGTTTTTCTCAAGGTCAACGAATGAAGGTAACTTTAGCGCAAGCACTTGTACACCAACCTAAAAACTTTGTTCTTGATGAACCGACTCGTGGCCTTGATGTGATGAGTACCCGAGTATTACGTAATTATCTCGCACGCTTTAAAGAAAAAGGTCATTGTATTCTGTTCTCATCACACGTCATGCAAGAAGTTGCAGCACTATGTGATCGCGTGATTATTGTTGCCAACGGAAAATTAGCAGCACAAGGCACGCCAGAAGAGTTATGTGAGCTGGCGGGTGAAACGAATTTAGAGGAAGCCTTTGTTAAGATCATTGGCTCAGATGAAGGCGTTGCCGCATGATTATTTCTAACATGAGCCAGTTTAACGCGTTACTCGGCAAAGAGTTGAAGGAAGCCTTTAGAGATAAGCGCGCCATGATGCTAGCAATGATGATGGCTGTGATGGCACCCGTAATGATTTTTGCTATGTCTAAAGTGATGATCAAAGAAGCAGTCGAAACTCCCGCCATCTACCTTAAAATATCAGGTACTGAATTTGCGCCAAAACTGATTGACGCATTGAATGATGAAAACATACTATTATTTAGTGATGTGCCCAGTGATAAAAAAACTATCTGGGATGAACGTAACCTAACGTTAACTATTCCAGCAAGCTTTAATCAAGACATGCTAGGCGGCAAAACCATTGAAGTTTACCTTAGTGCTGATTATAGCGAAAAAGCAAATTTATCACCTGTTAGGCGTATAAAAAACACCATTAACAACTATACTCGTGCCATTGGTTATAAGCGCTTATTAGTACGTGGTATTGATGTGCGATTGTTGCAAGTGGTTAAAATTATCGAGCAAGATACCTCGTTACCAAATTCCAATGCGATGATTATATCTATGATGCTTGGTTTGTATTTATTAATGGCAGCCTTTATGTCAGGTTTACCCGTGGCTATCGATGCCAGTGCAGGCGAGCGTGAGCGTAATGTGTTAGAAATGCTACTATGCCAACCGGTTAGTACGGTTAAAATTGTTTCGGCTAAGCTCTGTTGTGCCAGTTTAATTGCCTGTATTGGCGTATTATTAACGTTAAGTTTAACGTCATTTTCAGTGAGCTTTATTGATTTAACTAAAATTGGTGCCAGCTTTAGTTTAGATACGTTTACTATTTCAGCGCTGTTATTATTACTAGTACCTATTTGTTTTTTTGCTTCAGCATTACAGTTATTTGTCGCTTTTCAATCAAAAAACTTTAAAGAAGCGCAGTCAATGGTTTCTATGATTATTATGCTGCCTGCTATGGTGCCAGTGGTGATGATGTTTGTTGATGATAAGCCGAAATGGTTAGAGTGGTTACCCATTTCAGGGCAAGCACTGATTATGGAGGATTTATTTAAAGGGTTACCCGTATCGTGGTCATTAATGGGCTTTACCGGTTTAGTCACTCTTGTTATGACCATTTTGTTAGTGCTACTGATGGCTAATAAGTTACGCTCTGAAACTGTTGTGCTAGCGTTAAGTTAGCGTCGATTTAAATAGTACTGTTTTCAGTGAATTATTATTATTTTCCAATATTTATTTTTGATTTGCTATAAGTCAGGCATAAGACAGGACAAAATGAGCTAAAATTCAATGCTTTTATCATATACATTTTGAGCAAATTCAGGCAATATACTCGGCATTATTTTTAGTACTTTTATTGTGCGGTACACTTAATTGTATAAGTTAAGAGTATCGTCAGAACTTACAGCCATAATGGTTGTTTATTTGAGGATAAAACATGTTTACTCGTGATATGAATATTGCCGATTTTGATCCAGAACTTTATGAAGCAATGAGCAATGAAGTTGTACGTCAAGAAGAACACATTGAACTAATTGCTTCTGAAAACTACTGTAGCCCTCGTGTACTTGAAGCACAAGGTTCACAATTAACGAACAAATATGCGGAAGGCTATCCTGGTAAACGTTATTATGGTGGTTGTGAATATGTTGATATTGCAGAACAATTAGCAATTGACCGCGCTAAAGAATTATTTGGCGCAACATATGCCAATGTGCAGCCACATGCGGGTTCTCAAGCAAACTCAGCTGTTTTTCAAGCATTGGTTACACCCGGCGGAAAAGTGTTAGGTATGAGCTTAGCTCATGGTGGTCATTTAACTCATGGTTCTCACGTGAACTTTTCAGGTAAATCATATGAAGCTTTTCAATATGGTCTTCACCCTGAAACTGGCGATATTGATTATGTAGAATTAGAACGTTTAGCTGATGAACACAAACCTGAAATGATCATTGGTGGTTTTTCTGCCTTTTCTGGCGTAGTTGATTGGGCGCGTATGCGTAAAATCGCTGACAAAGTGGGTGCCTATTTCTTTGTAGATATGGCTCACGTTGCGGGTCTTGTTGCTGCAGGTCTTTATCCAAACCCTGTCCCACATGCTCATGTTGTAACTACAACAACACATAAAACATTAGCCGGACCTCGTGGTGGTTTAATTGTTTCTGCTTGTGATGACGAAGCTGTTTATAAAAAATTAAACAGTGCTGTTTTCCCTGGTGGTCAAGGTGGTCCATTAATGCACGTCATTGCAGCAAAAGCGGTTGCTTTTAAAGAAGCACTAGCTCCAGAGTTTAAAGTTTATCAGCAAGCTGTATTAGACAATGCTAAAGCGATGGTTGTCGTCCTTCAAGCACGTGGTTATAAAGTTGTTTCTAACGGCACAGAAAATCACTTATTACTACTTGACCTGATAGATAAAAATATCACCGGTAAAGAAGCTGATGCAGCGTTAGGTCTTGCTCATATCACGGTTAACAAAAATGCGGTTCCTAATGATCCTCGTTCTCCGTTTGTAACCAGTGGCTTACGCCTTGGTACACCAGCAATTACGCGTCGTGGTTTTGGTGTTGAAGAAACTAACGCACTAACAGGCTGGATTTGTGATATTTTAGATGACATCAACAATGCAGACGTTATTGCGCGCGTACAAGGGCAAGTTGCTGAACTTTGTAGTCGTTTTCCTGTGTATCAAAAATAGTGAATTGAATAACAAAAACTAATTCACTAATGTAAGTGAATTTATATTAAAATGGTCGCAATTAGCGGCCATTTTTGATCTGTACTGCGAATGATTTTTTTACTCACAGCATAAAACGCTATTTTTATCCGTTCGCCCTGAGCCTGTCCTTCGGCAGGCTCAGGATATTCGGAAAATAAATCCGTTCGCCCTGAGCCTGTCGAAGGGTCTAGGGTTATAACTTTAATAGGTAAATAATGTATTGTCCTTTTTGTAGCGCAACAGATACCAAAGTTATCGATTCACGTTTGGTTTCTGACGGTCACCAAATTCGCCGTCGTCGTGAATGTCTTGCTTGTCATGAGCGTTATACCACTTTTGAAACTGCTGAATTGGTGATGCCGCGTATTATCAAACGTGATGGTACGCGTGAACCATTCAATGAAGATAAGATGAGAAGTGGTTTTAGTCGTGCCTTAGAGAAACGTCCGGTTAACATTGAACAAGTTGAATTATCAATCAATAAATTAAAATCACAGTTACGTGCCACAGGTGAACGAGAAGTGACTAGTGAAATGTTAGGTAATTTGACTATGGCACAACTAAAAGAATTAGATAAAGTTGCCTATTTACGTTTCGCTTCGGTGTACCTATCGTTTGAAGACATTAGTGAGTTTGCGGATGAAATAGCGAGATTAGGCAAAGAAAGCCTTAACCGGGGAAAAAATACTGATAAAAAAGCTATAAAAAGCACAGGACAAGGAAAGTAACGTGTTTAGTCAAACAGATCATCACTATATGGCGTTAGCTATTAAGTTAGCAAAGCAAGGTCATTACACGACATCACCTAATCCAAGAGTAGGTTGTGTATTAGTAAATAACGCCACAGGTAAAGATAAAATTATTGGGTCAGGCTTTCACCAAAAAGCAGGGCAAGGGCACGCTGAGGTTAATGCGTTAGCCGATGCTAGGCTTAACAACGACTCTTTAATTAAAGGCGCAACAGCCTATGTTACGTTAGAGCCTTGTAGTCATTTCGGTCGAACGCCACCTTGCGCCCAAGCATTGATAAATGCGGGCATAACACGTGTTGTAGCTGCCATGGTTGATCCAAACCCAGAAGTGTCTGGCCGTGGTTTAACAATGCTAGCGCAGGCAGGTATTAAAGCTGAATCTGGATTACTTGAAAATGAAGCAAAAACACTGAATCGTGGTTTCATTAAGTTGATGACTCAAGCTTTACCCTATGTTCGAGTAAAACTTGCGGCGAGTCTCGATGGTAAAACGGCAATGAAAAATGGTGAAAGTAAATGGATCACTTCACCAGAAGCGAGAAAAGACGTACAAAGATTAAGGGCTGAAAGTTGTGCCATCATTTCAGGTGCTGACTCTATTTTATCTGATAATGCTAAAATGACCGTTCGTTGGTCTGAATTAGGCGAACTACAGCAATGTTATAAAGAAGAGGATATTCGCCAGCCTTTACGTGTTGTTATTGATAGTCAAAACCGTTTAACACCTGAGTTGACTTTTTTTAACATCAACTCGCCAATATTAATTATCAGCACTTTAAAAGAGCAACCCCTTGAAAACTTACCCAAGTGGCCTCATTTCGTAGAACAAGTACAACTTCCAACCATTAAAAATAATGTTGGTCAAAGTAAAATTAATTTAACCAAGCTATTAACTACGTTAGCAGAACGTGGTTTAAACGAAGTGTTGGTTGAATCAGGTGCAAATTTAGCGGGTGCGTTTATTGAACAAAATTTAGCTGATGAGCTTATATTATATCAAGCACCCAAGTTGATGGGTGGCGATGGTAAAAATTTGGTGGAAATGCCTACTATAATGGCCTTGTCACAAGCTAAATCGCTTAAAATCATGGATGTTCGGCCAGTCGGTTGTGATATTCGTATTACGGCTAGACTGACAAAAAACACCTAAATGGACAAAACCTAATAGAGAAATTATATGTTTACCGGAATAATTGAAGCAGTTGGTACCATTAAAGCAATTAATATAAATGCGCAAGGAGCACGTTTAGTGATTGCTACAAATAATCTTAATATGAGTGATGTCAAACTGGGCGATTCAATTGCCACCAATGGCATTTGTTTAACGGTAGTTGATTACGATCAGAATAGTTACAGCGTTGATGTTTCTAATGAAACCTTAAATCGAACAGGTTTTGCTAGTTACGACGTTGGCATGGCTGTTAATTTAGAAAAAGCGATGTTAGCTAGCACTCGTTTTGGTGGACATATGGTTTCAGGTCATGTTGATGGCGTATCTGAAATTCTGTCTATTACTAACAATGGTAACAGTATAGAATATTGGCTTTCAATGCCCGGTGACATTGCTCATTATATTGCTGAAAAAGGCTCTGTTACCATTGATGGTACTAGCTTAACCGTTAATGCGCTCAGTGACGGTAAATTCCGTTTAACGATTGTGCCACATACTGTAAAAGAAACTGTTTTTGCCCACTACCAAGTAGGCACTAAAGTGAACTTGGAAGTTGATTTGATCGCTCGTTATTTAGAGCGCTTACTGACAAAAGACACTACTGGATATGAAGTGGAACCCAAGTCAAATGTAACGGAATCTTTATTGAAAAAAGCAGGTTTTATGTAACTATTCCTTCGACAAGCTCAGGACGAACGGGTTTATCCTTCGACAAGCTCAGGACGAACGGGGCATATATCCGTTCATACAGAGCGCGAGGAACGAGCAGTCGAAGTGGATTAATTGAAAAATTGACTTAAATACAAATAAATAACCAAAGAGAATCTAATGAATTTACATACACCACAAGAAATAATTGACGATATTGCTTTAGGTAAAATGGTTATTTTGATGGATGATGAAGACCGAGAAAATGAAGGTGATTTCATCATGGCAGCTGAAATGGTTACGCCTCAAGCGATTAATTTTATGGCAACTCATGGTCGTGGTTTGATTTGTATGCCAATGACGCAAGAGCGTTGTGAAACGTTAAAATTACCTTTGATGGTTGATAAAAATGATGCTCAGTTTAGCACGAACTTTACTGTATCGATTGAAGCAGCAACTGGCGTAACTACCGGTATTTCTGCAGGCGATAGAGCGACAACGGTACTTGCTGCTGTTGCTAAAGATGCGACGCATTTGAATATTGTGCAACCAGGGCATATTTTTCCGTTAATTGCTAAAGATGGTGGCGTACTTAATCGCGCAGGTCATACTGAAGCGGGTGTTGATTTAGCTCGAATGGCGGGGCTTGAGCCTGCGGCCGTTATTGTTGAAATTTTAAATGAAGACGGCACTATGGCGCGTCGTCCAGATTTAGAAATCATTGCCAAAAAACATGATATTAAAATGGGCACTATTGCTGATTTAATTGAATTTAGAAATGCGACCGAAACAACCATTAAACGTATTTCACAATGTAAATTACCGACAGTATTTGGTGAGTTTGATTTGACTGTGTTTGAAGACACCATTGATGGTCAAGCCCACTTTGCGTTAACTAAAGGTGAAATAAAGTCAGAAGAACCTACGTTAGTTCGTGTACATTTAGAGAATACCTTTAGAGATTTATTATTTAGTGAACGAGAAAGTGTTGCTAAATGGCCAATGGCTAATGCACTAGAAAAAATAGCCAAAGAAGGCGGTGTGTTAGTTTTACTAGGTAAGCATGAATCACCAATGGAATTGATTAATCTCGTTGAAAAATACGCTAAAATTGATGCGGGTGAAACAGTCAAAGAAGTCAATCGACACGTTGGCTCACGTAACGTTGGTGTTGGTTCGCAAATTTTGTCTAACTTAGGTGTTAGTAAAATGAGACTATTAAGTTCACAAACGAAATACCATTCACTTTCTGGTTTTGGTTTAGAAGTTGTTGAGTATATTGCGGAATAAAAGTAACGTTATCGTCTGTTCATCCTGGGCGTCTCCGTCGGCGTTCCAGGTTGACAGAGACGCTCAGGTCGGACGGTTTATGGTTTGACCTGACAATCGACTCTCACCCAAGATGGGTGGGTGTAGATGTCATTTATCTCTTTAATTATATTCATTATTGTCTAAATAACTTGAATTTCAGGCAATAAAAAAGCGAAGATTAACGTATGTTAATACTTCGCTTTTTTCGCTTTCTTTATTATCTTTTCTTTATCTCAAGAGAAAAGAAAGTAATAAAGTAGAAAGTTAGCTTTAATTAAACAGCTACAACGTTCTCAGCTTCAGGGCCTTTTTGACCTTGTTTAACACTGAACGATACTGCTTGACCGTCAGTAAGAGTACGGAAACCGTCTCCTGTGATAGCGCTGAAGTGAACAAACACGTCAGGACCATTTTCTTGTTCTATAAAACCGAAACCTTTAGTTTCGTTGAAGAATTTTACTTTACCGCTAACTGAATCAGACATATGTACATTTTCCCGTATTTTCTAAAAATAATATTAATGTAACGTTTTCTTAAAAGGATAAATCCATAAGAATTAACGCCGTTTTTACCCGAGTAAATGCCCTCTACCAAGTAGTACAGGAAGAGGAAGGAAACAAACTATATTCGTAACAAAGCGTATTTGGAACAAACAACTAGTTTGCATTGCCTAAATCCGTTTGTTAAAAACATTCAAATATAGCTATCTGATAAATCTAAAACAAAAGTTAGTATCAACCTTCATCTGCAACACAAAAACTCAACGCGGCAATATAATAACACAGATATTTTCAATATGCTTTATCAAAAGTTCAAATAGTTCAATATTTTTTTTAAAATTTTCGAATATGAGTAAAAAAAAAGCCCACATAAGTTATGACTTATGCGGGCTTTTTATCAAATGATGTAATGAATAAGTTCAATTGAACTTATTTTTATAACGCTGCTATTTGCTGTTTTTGCTCTAACATTTTTATTAGGGCTGATTCAGCTTCGTGTAGTTTGGCTTTTTCTTTATCAATAACGGAAGCGGGGGCTTTACTAACAAAATTTTCGTTGCTTAACTTACCACGCGTTCTAGCAGCATCTTTTTCAAGTTTATCGATAGCTTTGTCTAAGCGAGCCAACTCGGCATCTTTATCGATAAGGCCAGCCATAGGAATTAATACCGATAAGTCACCGACAACAGCGGATGCACAAGCAGGCCCCTGCTCATTTTTACTGAGCACAGAAATACTTTCTAATTTAGCTAAAGAGCTTAAAAACTGCTCATTTTCATCTAAACGACGTTGATCAAGTACATTCACGTTTTTAAGTAATACCGGCAATAACTTACTTGGTGATATGTCCATTTCACCACGAATATTACGAATGGCAACAATAAATTGTTTAACCCACTCTAAATCATCAATCGCTTGTTGATCACATTTATTGGCATCAAACTGCGGGAATGCTTGCACCATAATTGAATCATCTGTTTTACTGAAGTCACTTAATGGCTGCACACGCTGCCAAATAGTTTCAGTGATAAAAGGCATGATGGGATGCATTAAGCGTAATAAACCTTCTAATACATTCACTAAGGTATGGCGTGTGCCACGTTGTTGAGCTTCACTTCCTTGCTCTGGATCTCTAGGAAATAATACCGGTTTTGTCAGCTCTAAGTACCAATCACAGAACTGGTTCCAAGTGAATTCATACAAAGCTTGTGAAGCAAGATCAAAACGGAACGTATCAAACGCTTCATGTACGGTTTTCACGGTTTGTTCAAACTGTCCAATGATCCAACGATCGGCTAATGATAATTCCATTTCGCCAGCCTTCTCATCAGATGAATTGCTGCCACAATCAAACTCTTCAGTGTTCATTAATACATAACGGCTAGCATTCCATAATTTATTGGTAAAGTTACGGTAACCTTCAAGACGTTTCATGTCCCAACTAATATCACGACCGGTAGTGGCAACTGACGTTAAGGTAAATCGTAGTGCGTCAGTACCATGAGCTTCAATGCCATTTGGAAATTCTTTTTTGGTTAACTTATCAATTTTCTTAGCAAGCTTTGGCTGCATCATGTTGCCAGTACGTTTTATTAATAAATTTTCTAAAGAAATACCATCAATCATATCTAAAGGATCAACAACATTACCTTTAGACTTACTCATTTTATCGCCATTTTCGTCACGAATAAGGCCCGTCATGTAGATTTTTTTGAAGGGTATCTGTGCTTTACCTTCTTCGTCTTTGTTAAAGTGCATGGTCATCATGATCATACGCGCAACCCAGAAGAAAATAATATCAAAGCCGGTAACTAATACATCAGTAGGATGAAAGGTTTTTAAGTCTTCAGTTTCTTTTGGCCAGCCTAACGTTGAAAAAGTCCATAAAGCTGAAGAGAACCAAGTATCTAGTACATCATCATCTTGACGTAGCTTCATGTTACTGGCAATAGCGTTATTAGCTCGCACTTCATCTTCGGTGCGGCCAACGTAGACTTTACCGCTTTCGTCATACCAAGCTGGAATACGATGTCCCCACCATAATTGACGTGAAATACACCAATCTTGAATATTGTTCATCCAAGCAAAGTACATGTTTTCGTATTGCTTGGGCACAAATTCAATTTGGCCGTCTTTAACCGCTTCGATGGCGGGACCTGCTAATTTCTCAACACGAACATACCATTGATCAGTTAACAATGGCTCGATAATTACGCCAGATCTATCACCATAGGGGGCAACTAAATCATGATCTTTAACTTCAACCAATAAACCTAATTCATCAAACTTAGCAACAATTGCTTTACGTGCAACAAATCTGTCCAACCCAACGAATTCGCTGGGTAATTCTGCACTGTAGGCATCACAAACTTCACCTTTAGTGTCGTAAACTTCAGCACTAGCTAAAATTGCCGCGTCTTTATCAAAAATATTGATTTGTGGTAATTGATGACGCTTACCTACTTCATTATCGTTAAAGTCATGGCCAGGGGTTATTTTCACACAACCTGTGCCTTTTTCCATATCGGCATGATCATCGCCAACAATAGGAATTAAACGATTAACCAGAGGTAATAATATTTGCTTGCCAATTAAATCTTTATAACGAGGATCTTCAGGATTAACCGCAACACCGGTATCACCTAACATGGTTTCAGGGCGAGTGGTGGCAACGACCAAATAATCAAGACCTTCAGCAGTTTTTGCACCATCAGCTAATGGATAACGTAAGTGCCACATGTGGCCTTTTTTATCTTTATTTTCAACTTCTAAATCAGAAATAGCGGTATGGAATTTAGGATCCCAATTAACTAAGCGTTTACCACGATAAATTAAGTCATCTTCAAACAAGCGCACAAAAACTTCTTGTACGGCTTCAGACATGCCTTCATCCATGGTGAAGCGTTCACGGCTCCAGTCAATAGAGTTACCTAAGCGGCGCATTTGTTTGCCGATAGTGCCACCAGATTCTTCTTTCCACTGCCAAATTTTCTCAATAAACCCTTCACGTCCATAATCGTGGCGGGTTTTATCTTCTTCAGCAGCAATCTTACGCTCAACGACCATCTGCGTAGCAATACCCGCATGATCGCAACCTGTTTGCCATAAGGTGTTTTTACCTTGCATGCGTTGGTAGCGGATCAAGGTATCCATGATGGTTTGTTGAAAAGCATGTCCCATGTGCAAAGAGCCGGTGACATTGGGTGGTGGAATGGCAATACTATAACTGTCGCCTTCACCTGTAGGGCTAAAGTAACCTTGCTCTTCCCAGCTAGTATATAAAGATTGTTCAATGTCGGTTGGGTTGAATGTTTTTTCCATCATGCTCTCGAAATAAAAGTGGTAAATTGTAGATTGTTTTTTGAATAAAAATACGCTGACAAAAACTTAATGTCGCACTATTCTTTATGTTGCACTAAATATGTACCCAGTAAAGAGTACGACCTACATTATTGTGTTGTAGATAATGCTTGGTTATTCACTTGAAAACCACGCTGACGACAAGCTTTAAATCGTTCTCGGGCTAGTTGTTTTAATGATTCGTCACTGGATACAAAATCGACCATAAATTGAAAGTTATTGGCAAAATCAGGCACTGTGCTAGTTAAATTTATCAACACTGGACGACGACCACGTGGCGCTTTGTGACTGATTTCTACCGCAGCCCCTTGTTTAGGGCCTTCACCGGATAAGTTATGGGGTACAAAACTATCACTGTCAAATGCCCATAACATTTCATCTATTTGTTCCGCACTCTTTTGATCTTGGGTATAAATAAATACCCGCTGATTTTGGCGGTAAAAATAGCTTGCTTGCAAACAGGCATGATAAAGAGTAGAGCTAGCGTTAATATCGCTAGCATCGGCTTTATCTTTATCAGGAAGTAAATAAAACATTACCTGTGTTTGCATTGCTATTTATCTCTTCTCATTTTCTTAAAGAATAAAGCTTAAAGCTTGAAATTCTAAACTTGAGCTATTCGCCTTGCTCTTGTCCTGCTTTATTAAGCAAAAACTGCGTTAACATACTAACGGGGCGACCTGTTGAGCCTTTATCTTTACCACCGCTACGCCATGCTGTACCGGCAATATCTAAATGCGCCCAATTATATTTTTTAGTGAAACGTGCCAAGAAACAAGCCGCAGTTATAGTGCCTGCACCTTTTCCACCTATGTTTGCCATATCAGCAAATGGGCTTTCAAGTTGTTCTTGATAATCATCCCACAACGGTAAACGCCATGCTCTATCACCACTTTGTTCTGAAGCATTTAATAACTCATGAGCCAGTGGGTTATGTGAGCTTAATAAACCGGTAGCATGTTTACCCAAAGCAACTATACAAGCGCCTGTTAACGTAGCAACGTCAATAACGGCTTCTGGATCAAAACGCTCAACATAGGTTAATGCGTCACAGAGTACTAAGCGACCCTCAGCATCAGTGTTTAACACTTCGACTGTTTGTCCTGACATGGTTGTTAAAATGTCACCAGGTCGATAAGCATTGCTGCTTGGCATATTTTCACAGCCCGCTAAAATACCAATAACTTTAATGGGTAAATTTAATTCAGCCAATGCATGCATAGCACCTAAAACGCCAGCAGCACCACCCATGTCGTATTTCATCTCATCCATGCCAGCGCCTGGTTTCAATGAAATACCACCACTGTCAAACGTAAGACCTTTACCCACTAAAACAAGTGGTTTAGAGTCATCGTCGATACCATTATAAGTAATAATACTCATTAATGATTCGTTAACAGAGCCACGACCAACCGCTAAATAAGAGCCCATGCCTAATGCTTCCATTTCTTGCTCACCCACAATAGTGGTTGTGACGTTTTCATAGTCATTGTCAAGAATTTTGGCTTGTTCCGCTAGGTAAGCAGGATTACAAATATTTGGTGGCATGTTGGCAACATTTTTACAGGTAGTAATACCTTTTGAAATGGCCAATGCATGATTAATTGCTCGTTCACCAATAGGAAGTTCACGTCGCGTTGGTACATTGAAAACAATTTTACGCAACGGTCTACGTGGTTCTTCTTTATGAGTTTTTAAGCTATTAAAACTATACAAACCATCTTGAGTTGCTTCTACTGCTTGACGCACTTTCCAATAAGTATCACGGCCTTTAACATGCAATTCAGATAAAAAGCACACAGCTTCCATTGAGCCAGTTTCATTGAGTGTAGTAATGGTTTTATTGATGATTTGACGATATTGGCGTTCATCTAATTCACGCTCTTTGCCGCAACCAACTAATAAAACACGCTCACTAAGAATGTTAGGTACATGATGTAATAACAACATCTGCCCTGATTTACCTTCTAAATCACCTTTACGCAAAAGGTTACTGATATAGCCTTCACTAATTTCATCAAGCTGTTCGGCTGTTGCACTAAGACGACGTGGTTCAAACACACCAACAACAATACAGGCACTACGCTGTTTTTCTGGGCTACCGCTTTTTATACTGAACTCCATGAGTTCTCCTTTTGCATAATAATTTAGTTTTTTCTTAGCTATTCATTTACTATAACTTGCTAAAATCAATAAAAAATAGCACTCTTTCCTATTCAATTGATATCGCTAAGGGCTATAATTATAGCTGCTTTAATCAAAATAGTTTATTTACTGACTATATAGCTTACATACTAAAACGGCAAGTCTACTGAATATTTGCTGTAATGTCAGAAAAAACACAGTTTTTATAGGATCTTTTTGTGATCATCTTTCGTTATTTATTAAAAGAAGTAGCTAAAACACAGCTTGCAGTATTTTTTGTGTTAATGACTATCTTTATCAGTCAGAAGTTTGTTCGAGTACTTGAGGATGCTTCTGAAGGAAGTATTCCTGGGCAAATGGTGATGATTTTTATTGCGCTAAAAATTCCAGATTTAGCGGGCATGATGTTGCCATTAAGCTTGTTTTTAGGGGTTCTGTTAGCTTACGGGCGAATATATGCCGACAATGAAATGACCGTATTACATGCCTGTGGAGTAAGTGAATGGTATGTTGTACGCGTAACGTTAGTATTGGCGTTGATTACCGCTATTTTCACCGGTGCTTTCACCTTATATTTAGCGCCAATGGCATCGGAATATCAATATCAAGTTAAAGATAAATTAGCCGCTGATTCAGGCCTAAGTTCATTGGTTGCTGGGCGCTTTCAAAAAACAGGCAATAAAAAAGCCGTCATCTTTATTCATGATAAAAACCGTGATGACAATAGCTTTAATAAGGTTTTTGTTGCTCAATTACCGGATGATAAACGTAGCGAAGAAAGTGTTATTAATTCTAGTTTAGTTTATGCCAAGCAAGGCCAAGTTATTGAAGAAGAGTCAGGCTCTCAACGATTAGTGTTATCTGATGGCACTCGTTATCACAGCAGTGCTATCAATGGTGAATTTCAATTACTTAGTTTTGATAAGTATTATATTCAAATTCAAGATCAAGAAGTAGAACAAAAGCATCGGAAACTCAGTGCGTTACCAACCCAAGACTTATTCTCTCCAACCGAAGATGAATTAGTGGCTGAATATGGTGCTACCATGCAGTGGCGCATTTCCTTTCCTTTGGCCTGTATTATCTTAATATTTATTGCTGTGCCGTTAAGCGTAGTAAACCCTAGACAAGGTAAATTTGCTAAAATGCTACCCGCACTAATGTTATTTTTAGGCTATTTTTTATTGTTAACAGCAATGCGTTCAGGCATAGAACGACAAGCTTTACCTGTGAGTATAGGGCTTTGGCCTATACATATCAGCGCCTTGTTTTTAGGGATACTGTTACTCATGAAAGAACGGCGTAGCGGTAAAAAGTTCAAAGCTATATTACCACGCTTTAAACGAAATGATGCCAGCAAACAAGGTAAACAAAACCAAAGTAGAGGGCAAGCATAATGCGAATTTTAGATGCTTATATTGGGCGTATTATCGCATCAACTACTTTTGTAACACTAGCTGTTTTTATAAGTGTTAGTGGCATTATTAAATTTGTTGAGCAAATGCGTGCTGTTGGACGAGGTAATTATGATTTATCTCATGCCGCACTTTATGTACTTTATTCTGTACCAAGAGATATTGAAGTTTTTTTCCCTATGTCGGCCCTTATTGGTGGGCTCATTGGAATTGGCATGCTGGCAAGTAATAGTGAGTTAGTCGTGATGCAATCGGCGGGTTTATCTCGATTAGATATTATTAAATCCGTGATGAAAACGGCTATTTTGTTAATATTTGTGAGTATGGCCGTAGGTGAATGGCTTGCGCCAAAAGGTGAAAAAACGGCCAGGGAAATTCGTGCTCAGGCTATATCAGGAGGGAGTTTAATATCGTCTAAAAATGGAGTTTGGGCCAAAGATGGTGATTACTTTGTTAATATTGGCGAAGTATTAGAAAAAGGCCAGCTGAAAAAGATTCAAATTTATCGTTTTAATGAGCAATTAAAATTAGAAAGTTGGCTTAGTGCGGAACGTGCTATATATCAAGATAATGCTTGGTTATTGTTTTCGATAGTTAATACTCAGTTGAGTGAACAAAAAATCACGACTACCTATGTAGAAAAACAGAGCTGGGAGTCTTCATTAACACCAAAAAAACTAGGCGTTGTTACGGTTACACCTGAATCACTATCGGTGAGTGGCTTAATTGACTATTTAGATTATCTTGAAGCGAATGATCAAGATCCTAGTCGCTATCAGCTCGCCTTCTGGCGTAAAATAATGCAACCTATTACGGTAGCTGTAATGTTGTTAGTAGCGCTGTCTTTTATTTTTGGCCCATTACGTTCAGTGTCAATGGGCGCGAGAATTATGATGGGCGTAGTGACAGGGATTTTATTCTTTGTGTGTAACGAAGTGCTTGGTTCTTTAAGTTTGGTGTATCAATTCCATCCTCTTATCGGTGCTATTACACCTAGTTTATTGTTTGTGAGTGTTGCGTGGTATTTTATCCGTAAAAAAGCGACATAGTTAACTAATCATAGGCAAGCAGACATTATGTTTTCTAAACTATCGACGCGTAACGTTTACAGTCTACCTTTATTTGCGTCTAGTGTTAGTACTACAACTTCGGTATTGGTGAACCTGTCTTGTAAGCTGAGTTTGTTTTTTCGATCAAAAATAACGGTTAAATTACCTAAGCCAAACAAGGTTGGAATTAAACGTTTTAACCCTGTTTTTTTACTGATACGCGAACCATCTTGGTTTTGTAGCCGTAATCGCCACGCCTTCATCCCTAACGTTTGACCACTTTTTGCCCAGAAGAAAACAAAGAAAAAACTGACCCAAGCAAGCTTCCAAAATTCATTTGGCCACTTTAACCAATAGGTATGTGAAATAGTATCTGAAAAATGTTCATAGCCTTGCATGCCATACAAGCCAATATAATAACCTAGGTATATTAATAAAAATGATACCGCTCCTGCCACCATATAAACGGCAAAAGCAATGAGAACATCATAAACCCATGAGCCAAAACGGCGACGAAAGCCTGCTCGTGGAAAATGCTCTAGTTGGTTATCGTTCATAAAGTTCTCTTATCTCTTAATATAGTAATAGTAAACATACAGTGAATTTTTTTCGCTAGTCTAACAAAAGTAAGCGCAGAACAAAGTAAATAATATTAGTTTTTTGAAAATATCAATCAAATAATAGGTTCATAAAAGTATGTGTGACAGTTTCTTTTATATTTAAATTCTTAGATCATATAATTTAGCGAAATCTATTATGTGAGTTAGAATAGTTAACGAATTTCTTTGTCTAAATAAACAACACATAATCAAGCATACGATAAAAACACTTGTCAACTAAGGTTTTTCTCGTATAATGCCTCCACTTCGTTTTAGCTATAACTCATTTCGAAAGATAGTGAGCATGTAAATTAGCGTAAACTTTGCATGAAGTTATAGAAAATAAATTTAAGTTAAAAGTTGATGTGATAATCACGTGAAACTTTTAATAGAAAAAGTTTAAGCCGCAGTGGTGGAATTGGTAGACACGCCGGATTCAAAATCCCTCGCATGGACAGCGTAAATGTTTAAGTTTTAGAATAAGTAATGGCCGAGTGGTGGAATTGGTAGACACGCCGCATTCAAAATGCGGTTCTTTCGAGAGTGACGGTTCAAGTCCGTCCTCGGCTACCATTACTTATTGATCTTAAACAACTTTAACTTATAAGCCGACATTAAAAGTCGGTCTTTTTGTGTCTGAATTTTGATAAACAGAAACATATTTCAAGGTGTTTTTGCCATCAAATCACTCCTACATAAACAAATAAAAGTTACCTTTGATGATCACTTAGGGACATATCCTGTCTTCTGTCTGGGTAATTTCTGGGTAGATATGCGTCCAACTCAGTCTAATAACAAAAATCTTTAGCTATCTAACTTCTGCAAACTCAACATACACAAACACTAAAGCATTTTAGGTCTTTAGGTAGTCAAAGGTTCCCAAAGCTCAATTTTAGGTCTTAATCTAGTCTTTTAAATTTCATACTCATTATATAAAAACCATGCAATCATTTTGATTGACTCATTTTGATTGCATGGTATATTAACTTCATCAATTACAACAACGTAGTTAATATGCCTCAAAAAGCAATGGATTCGCTAACTCACGCACAGAAGGAACGTCTCGCGTTTATAGACTTTAGCCTGCAATATTTCGGGCAAGTTGCTCGTGCTGATCTTGTCCAACGTTTTAAAACTGGCTTAGCAGCATGTACGCGAGATTTAACCGCTTATCGTGAATTAGCACCACAAAATCTTAAACTATCCCATCACACTAAAAGTTATCATCGCACTGATAGTTTTCAAGCAGTATTCAAACATAATCCAGAGGCGATACTCACAGGGCTTTGCCGTGGCTTTGGTGATGGTTTATCTAATGAAATACAGCCTAGTGAACATTGTTTTGATGCAACTAGGCTAATTCATCCTAAGAGTGAAGTAATTGCAGCTGTTATGCGTGCAATCAACAATCAACAGGCCATTTCGTGTGACTATGTTTCTTTGTCTTCAGGGTTAACAAGCCGTGAAGTCGTACCTCATGCTTTAGTTAATAATGGCCATCGTTGGCATGTTCGGGCATTTGATAGAAAGTCGAAAGAATTTAAAGATTTTGTTTGTACTCGATTACAAAATGTAACGCTAACTACACAATTAGAGCAATCAAAGTCAGACAAAATAGCATTAGATAGTAGTGAGTTAAGATCAAGTGATAACCAGTGGAATAAGATAGTCTCTGTTGTATTAAAGCCACACCCAGCTACACGATATCCACAAGCAATTGAGTTAGATTACGATATGGTCAATGGTGAGCTAAAACTTGAAGTACGTGCGGCGCTACTTGGTTATTTGCTTAGACAGTGGAATGTAGACTGTTCTGAAAAAGCATCATTAATAGGTAACGAATATCAACTGTGGTTGAGTAACCTCAGCCATGTAAAAAAAGAATTAAATGGGATCACAGACCTTGTGATAGCTCCGGGGTTTGGCTCCAATAAACAAATTGAATTAGGGCAGAAATAAATGGCAACAGCTAAAAGTACAACCGCGAAAAAGAACAATGCAAAAGAAGTCGGCTTCGAAGAAGCGCTTTGGGATGCAGCTAATAAGCTGCGCGGTAGTGTTGAGTCAGCAGAATATAAGCATATTGTTCTAAGTTTAATCTTCCTTAAATTTATCAGTGATAAGTTTGAAGTGCGTAAAAATGCCATCGTTACAGAGTACGGTAATGAATATATTGATATGGTCGATTTCTACACCATGGAAAATGTGTTCTACCTTCCAGAAGATGCCCGTTGGTCATTTATTCAAATAAACGCTAAGCAAGATGATATAGCGGTTAAAATTGATTCCGCATTACATTCTGTTGAAAAGAATAACAAGGCACTAGCAGGTGCCTTGCCAGACAACTACTTTTCACGTTTAGGTCTAGACAGTAGCAAACTTTCTGCACTGATCGACACTATCAACAATATTGAAACCATCGCTAACGAGTGTGATAAAAGTGAAGAAGATATCGTAGGCCGTGTTTACGAGTACTTCTTAGGTAAGTTTGCCGCCTCTGAGGGTAAAGGCGGTGGTGAGTTCTATACGCCAAAATCAATCGTAACCTTAATAGCCGATATGATCGAACCCTTCTCAGGTAAAATTTACGATCCTTGTTGTGGTTCAGGCGGTATGTTTGTGCAATCGCTAAAATTTATCAATAGCCATAACGGCAACCAAAAAAACATTTCGATTTACGGTCAAGAGTACACTAATACTACCTATAAACTAGCCAAGATGAACCTTGCGGTACGCGGTATTTCGGCTAATTTAGGTGATGTAGCCGGTGACAGTTTCTTTAAAGACCAGCACCCAGATTTAAAAGCTGACTTTATCATGGCTAACCCACCGTTTAATCAAAAACAGTGGCGAGCAGACAACGAATTAGTAGACGATGCACGCTGGACGGGTTATCCAACACCGCCAACGGGTAATGCTAACTATGCGTGGATCATGCACATGATCTCAAAACTCAGTGAGCATGGCACCGCAGGTTTTGTCTTAGCCAATGGCTCAATGTCTACTAATACCAATACGGAAGGCGACATTCGTCAGAAGATCATCGAAAACGATTTAGTCGATTGTATGATCGCCTTGCCAGGGCAACTGTTTTACACCACACAGATTCCTGTCTGTTTATGGTTTATCAGTAAGGATAAAAAGGGTAATAACGAAAAAGGCTTGTTAAAGCGCCGCGACCGTCAAGGTGAAACACTATTTATTGATGCGCGTGAAATGGGCACCATGACTAACCGCACTTTAAAAGAGTTAACCAATGACGATATAGCTAACATCACTGAAACCTATCATATCTGGCGTGGTGAAGTGCTAGCAATCGAAAATGAAAAACCTTATCAAGATATCGCTGGTTACTGTAGGTCAGCTTCTCTTGCGGATATGAAAGCTAACGATTATGTGTTGACTCCAGGGCGTTATGTTGGTGTAGCAGAAATTGAAGACGATGGTATTTCTTTTGAAACCAAAATGAGTAAATTGAGCCAAACGCTATATAGCCAGATGAGCCAAGCAGAAGAATTAGATAACGCTATTCGTAAAAATTTGGAGGCGCTGGGCTATGGAGTTTAAGCGATACTCATTTAAGGACCTATTAGAGAATATTGTTGATAATCGAGGAAAAACTTGCCCTGTCCAAAATGAAGGCATACCTTTGATTGCAACAAATTGCATTAAGGATAGTTCGCTTTATGCAGAGTATGAAAGAGTAAGATATGTTTCTGATGATACCTATAGAACTTGGTTTAGAGGTCACCCTGAGCCAGAAGATATTATCTTTGTATGTAAAGGCTCACCAGGTCGTGTAGTTTGGGTTCAAAACCCAGTACCTTATTGTATCGCACAAGATATGCTTGCTATCAGAGCAAATAATAGTGTAATCGATTCAAAGTTTCTTTTTGCTCTTCTTCGTAATCCAAAGACACAAAAAAGCATTTTGAATATGCATGTCGGTACTACTGTCTCTTATACACATCTCCGAGCCCACGAGACGGACTCCTATCTCG
>OJEP01000239.1_pt1 | contig 22221 bp, 21 predicted proteins | sample 1593761 | NCBI WGS metagenome assembly OJEP01 (sample SAMN05416783, study PRJEB24817) | seawater metagenome | isolation source: Sea water | place: Canada:Atlantic | collected 2013-11
TGAAATTGATAAAGCGGATATAGAATTCCCAAATGATTTACTTTTAGAATTAGATTAATAAGGGGGTAAAGTATACCTTTTAAGGTGGGTAGGTAGGTAGGCCATTATAATTAAAGGCTTGTGGATAATTTAAAAATAGGTACGTATACCTATTTGTAATACCTAAAATTCTTTTCATTCTCTAATGCATATCGTATTCAATAAAACAATTAAGCTTTGTATATTTGGTTATAGTCCACTTTAGGTATTAACCAGTTTCTTATTTAAAGATATCAAATATTTGTAGATCCATGAGATTAATGATATCCGTTCTAGAACTTGAAACTACAGGTTTCTATATCCATGCCGTAGTCCATTAAGAGAGAAATTTTTTATTCTTGTTTTTTGAGTAGCTATTTATCTAATTGCAACTTAAAACACAATTTCACTGTAATGATTGAGCTTAGCCATTGATTGCTCAGATATAACTAAATCCTCAAAACCATCAATCTCAAGTTTTGCATGATTGAATTGACCAAAGATCCCCATTATTTTTTCGTATGACTGCTCTTGTTTCGTATTAGGAACTACCTCTTCATCAGGAATTTCATTTATTTCAATGCCTGTGTTTTCAGTATCTATAATTGGATCTACATTAGTTTCAATTCCTTCATCTAGGTTGTTGATATCAACTTCAGTTGTTATCTCTTCATCCATCTGCTCAATCTTGACTTTAGATAGTCCATCTGGAATGTCCTGAGCAACTCGAAAAGCATAATCCACAAGTTTAGGCTCCGCAGGCATGAATAAGAACGCTTCTTGATTTGGTGAATCGGTGATTCTCAATATCCTGCCTAAGACTTGGCGATAGTACATTTCAGTCTTAACATTAGAGAGGTAACAACATACTTGAAGGCGAGGAATGTTTGTCCCCTCGGATATCATTCCAACACTAATGATCCATTTATCTTGGCTGAATCGAAAAGATTTAATTAAGTCATTAGAGTCAGTTTCATTGCTGGTAACTACAATAGCAATTTCGCCTTTAACTTCCCTTAATACCCGTTGTATTGCCCAGGCATGTGATATTGAAGAAGCGACAATTAATCCTCCTGTATTATGGTTAAATTGGCGCAATGCACTTAACTTATCATCAGCCCTACGTATCAACTGTTCAATTACCTTTGAATTGGTAACGATGTCAGAATATGGAATGATCGACTGTGATAAAAGGTCCAAAAAACTAGTAAAGTGATTCGCTTTATCACCTTCTCTAACTGTTATTTTATCGTTATCTAATGCAATGATTTGAGGAATACGACACACATCGTCGTTAATTGCTTTTTTAAGACCATATACAAAATCACATTGGATTTTCCCTGATTCATTACAGTAATCAGCAAGCACAATAGGTAAACTGTCAGAACGCCACGGTGTGCCTGTCAAAGCTATTGTATAGGCGGCACTGTTTTTAATCTTTGTGATGATTTTTTCACCCCAAGCGTTAGCATCTTTAGTATTAGAGCCAGCACAATGATGAATTTCATCAAAAATAACGAATACTCGATACCTATCAAATAATCGCCATACTTTCTTGTCTAGTGTGTTTAACCCTTGATAAGTAAATGAGTTTCCCAGTGCACCGATGGTGCCATCAAAATCGGTTTTAAACTGTTCACTTAAGCCTTTACTAAAATCGTGAGCAACAATGGATGAAGGTGAGAAACATATAACCAAGTCTATTTTATCTTGATCAAATAGTGTTTTAGCTAAAACAGATGCCATAATAGTTTTACCAGCACCAGGTGTTGCAAGCGTTAGAAAGTGTTTTTTTAATTTGTATTTAGAAATTGCGGAATTGATACACTCCGACTGCCAACTTCGTAGTTTCATTAATTAAGTCTCAGTGTTTGATTTTATCAGTTCATTTAAAGCACCTATTTTTCCTTTTAAAATATGATTGTTCTCTTGAACGGCCATATAGCGTTGCTTTAAATGTGTATGTAGTTCGGGGTGAATGTCTTTAAGCTCGATATATTCTTTAACAGCACCTAAACCTTCAAGAAGATCTGTATTGTATTGCTTTAAGCGAGTGGTCAATGTTTGTTTGTAGTTTTGCTCATCAATTTCATTTATCGGTTCACTTATAGAACTTACTAATTTTTTAAAATAATCATATTCAAATAGGTTCGTTTTAATATAACGAGTAACACCTTTTTTGTTTGATGTTTGCTTTTTTAACCAACCTTTTTTTACTAGCTTTAAAAGCTCTTCATATACAAAACGACGAACAGAAGCAGGATCTAATTGCTCATCTCTTTGGATCGCAATATAAGCAGTTCTGAGCTCAACAGCGGAGAAGCGGTCAATATTTTTTAAAGTAAGGATATTGCCTATTTGTCTATCAATCATTCACCATTGCTCTATTAAAGGATATAAATGGGGTAAATGCCACGAAATGTGGCGTATACGCCATATAGTGTGGAGTATACCCTATACATTTGGGCTAAACAACGTGGGAACATATACCCTTTAATCTAGAAGGGTGACGACAGTGAGTGAAGAGAATACAGAAGATGGCTTAGCGCTTCTTTTTGGCCGGTATATAAAAGCGGCAAGGGTTAAAAGAAACATAAAACAAGAAGAGCTTTGCGGTAAAGCTAATCTAGATAGAAGTTATTTAAGTAAAATAGAGAGCGGCTCTTATAACATCACACTTGCAAAAGTTTACGCGTTAGCTGCTGCACTCGAATGTCCACTTTCCGAAATATTACCTGAAGTTAATGGAGTAAAAATTAACTAGCTTTAAATACTTACTAAAATTTTCTTCTAAATATTATCTTCTGACTCAGAGTGTTAGTTTTCCACCTAAATGGACTGTCAATCATAGAGTGGTTATTATTTATTCAATTACTAAGTCTATGATTGACAGTAAAACGAATAAATCAATAAGTTAAAGCTGTATTTTTGAAGATAGCTATGATGAAAGTCACATTTTTCTATGCCACTCAATAAGTTTAAAGTCTTGGCTACAGCTACAGCAGAAGTGATCATGTCTCGCTAGTGCGCATTCATGATATTAGTAATAAAAATTTTTCTATATATTTTCTAATCCTTTTTGCACGCTTTCACCAAAGGAAACGTGATTTAAACATGTATACTTAAAATCTCATTAAAGTAAATCAATAAATGCTTGATATACTGAGAATTTAAAGGTAGTTTTTATTTTTATTATAAAAATAAAGACGGCTAATGACTTGTAGAAAACAAGGTTTTGCCCGTCTAACAAGCAGTTAACTTTCTAGGAGATACTATTGGCAATTGTAGAAGCTTGTAGTTTGGTGGATACATGGATTGAGCCTAAATATATAATTCCAGCATTCATGGTTTTTATATCTTCTGGTTTACTCCCGTTTCTCCTTCATAAATATAAAATGAGCCGAGAACGAGCCGAAAAACTTTTCGATACTCGTAAACAAGAATATCAAAAGTATTTCAAAAGAATGGAAGATGCGGCTCGATTAACCGCTCAAGATTATGATGAATATTTATCAGTAACATTACCTAATGCAAGTCGTAATTTATACGAATCGGGGTCATCTCCTGCGGCGTTGGTTGAGTATCAAAAGGTAACAAATGACTTTACGAAAGGTATCAATCAAGGCTTTCAAAAAGCAACAACAGAGTTAACTAGTCTCCGTATAGTATGTACACCGAGTTTAGCTATTCTATTAGATGATTTCGAAAAACAATATACAGACCTAATGAGTATGCAACCGCAAATGCTAAAAGAGATCAAAGAATCTTTGACACCAGAGGCATTCGCTACTGGAGAATTTAATTTTGAAACTCCAACTAAAGTGACAATGATGGATTTGGGTCATAAGATTAAAGAAAAAAGAGATGAGGTCATCACTCTAATGAGATCTGAGTTAGGTTACGAAAGTTAACAAAGTCGTTTAAAAGGACAAAACAGTTGGCTTTTTACTCCTTCGCCGCTAAATACAAGCAACAGTTTTTTCCCGCTTAACGTGGCGTTTTAGTTACTAGTGGTATCGTTTATCAATTGAGGAATACGGATGAGTCGAGATTGGGAGTCAGTTTTTTCTACATGGTCACAAGGACCAAGTAAGACAGAACAAGAAAGAGCAGAAAATGCAGAACGCCAAATTAGACAGGCTATTCAAGCAAGCTCTAAATTACAAAATAGAAAAATTACAGTTTTTACTCAGGGCTCTTACAGAAATAGAGTTAACGTCCGACAGGATAGTGACGTTGATGTTGGGGTGCTTTGCTTTGACGCCTATTTCTCAGATTATCCTGACGATAATGTTAAGGCCGAATTGAAAAGAAATACTACTGATAGTATTTATACATATGCCACCTTTAAAAATGAAGTCGAAGAAGCCTTAGTTACTAGGTTTGGTAGAGCTTCAGTTACTCGGTCCAGTAAATCATTTGACATAAAAGAGAATTCTTATCGTGTCGAATCAGATGTAGCTGTTTTTTTTGAACATCGAAGGTATACATCAGTTTCTCATTATCATTCAGGTGTGGAAATGATCCCAGACGATTTCTCACCTCCTAGGGTAAAAAATTGGCCAGATCAACATTATGCTAATGGGGTTTCTAAAAATGATTCCACTTCGAGACGTTATAAACGAGTAGTTCGGATACTTAAAAAACTTTCTAATGAAATGTCTGAAAAGGGAATTCAGTCCGCAAAAGATACGCCTAGTTTTCTTACTGAATGTTTGGTTTTTAATGCCTCTAATGCTTGTTTTGATCAATCTAGTGGAAAATCTCTAGCATCATTGCCACCTAATTACATTTAACTATGCCACATTATTTCGACCTTATTATATCTTTCATCTTTAGACCAATTGAATACTGCTAACGATCACTTTTAGCCAAAAGCGGAAGTTAGCTTTTGAGTTAAAAACGGAAGATCAGGGATCCTAAAGTTGTCGTTTTTATATAAAAACTCACATCCATTCACAGTTAAGATTGTGCCGAAAATTTTTGCACGGAATTAAATATCAAATCCCCAAAGCGGACATTGAATCATGTAAGTTTTAAATAAATTCAAAATATTAAATCTAACTCGCTTTCGCCCCCTAAGTGCCTTAGAGTTTAATGGTTGTAATGTCAGTATTAGATATTGTAAAACCTGTAAAGGAGCGAATATGCAAAGTGTAAAATTAAACTCAACAATAACTTGTCCTGAGTGTGGTCATAGTAAAACAGAAAAAATGCCAACCAATGCCTGTCAGTGGTTCTATGAATGTGAATCATGCAAAGTATTATTAAAGCCCTTAAAAGGTGATTGCTGCGTTTTCTGTTCTTATGGAACTGTTAAATGCCCACCAATTCAAGAAGGACAAGATTGCTGTAATAGCTAACCATTATAGTCATCCGTCAGATTTGAGCGTACGAAAAATAAATTCGTCAGCATGCTGCTGTAGTAGTAGCTCTAAAGTCTTCCACACTAGTAAGAGAAAGAGGTTCTCTCAAAACAACGAGCCTGTAACAGGTTTAGTTAAAATGCCTTTTCATCTTTGAAAGTATTTCTAATTGTTTTTTGAGTCTCTACATATTTCGTCTACGAACTCAAATTCCAGTGTTGTATGTTCAAGATGAAAAGGGCTAAGTCGTGTTGATATTTCATGCTTTATTGCCATATATTCTTGTTGATCACAGTAATGATTCAACACTAAATGAGCAGTAAGCACATGCCTTTCTCCATCAAGGGACCATAAATGGAAATGATGAATATCTTCAATAAACTTCAATGTTGATAATTCATTTCTTATTTTTTCTTGAATGGCTTGCTCTGGTGTTGCCTGTAAAAACAGACGTATTGCAGTGCGGAGGTTTTTTAATACATTAAAAAGAATAAATAAGGTAAATCCGATTGAAAGTATCGGATCAAGTATTGGCAGTTCGATAAACATTAGGACGATAGCAACAATTAATACGGCTACCCAACCTAAGACGTCTTCCAATAAATGCCAATTAAGTACACGTTCGTTTAGTGTTTTCCCGTCACTTAATTTGAAGGCAGCATAACCATTAACAATCACCCCTAATATCGCTAACCATAACATGCCTTGAGCATCAGGCATCTCTGGCGATAACAATCGAGGGAATGAAATGGTTAACACATAAATTGACCCCGCTATTAAGACAACGCCGTTAATAAGCGCACCAAGTAAAGAAAAACGGTGGTAGCCGTAACTAAACGTTTCATCATGGTTTTTTTTGCTGAGTTTATTTAATCCCCATGCGAGACCGATGGATAAACTATCTCCTAAATCGTGAACTGCATCCGCCATGATTGCGGTACTGTTGGTTAACCAGCCGCCAATAAACTCGATAATAGTAAAACTAACATTTAATATAAATGCCCAGCCAATACGACTTGAAGACATATCTTTAGGAATATGACTGTGCCCATGACTAGTTGAGTGTTGATGTAAATTGTCGGACATTTTTTTCTCCTATAAATCTATATCCCGCAGCGAATACCTACGGGATATCGAGTTAAAGCAAACCGTCATATTTGCTTTAGCCAAACAGCACTACCTTCTCATTTCTTCAATCCGACCTTTAGAAAACCAACCATAAAGTACGGGGAGGACAAATAAAGTAAGGAACGTTGCTGTAACCAAACCACCAACAATTACAGTGGCTAATGGTCGTTGTATCTCAGATCCTACACCATTTGACATGATAATAGGTATCAAACCAAGAGCGGAGGTAATCGCTGTCATCAATACAGGGCGAAGCCTTGATATAGCGCCTTCGTAAACGGCTTCGGCAATACTTTCCATACCTGTTTCAATGCGTAGATTAATCGCTTCAACCATAACCACACCATTGAGAACAGCGACACCAAATAAGGTAATAAAACCAATTGAACTTGGGACAGATAAGTATTGACCAGAAATATACAAGGCGACAACTCCACCAATCATAGCTAAGGGTAAATTGACGAGTATGAGCATAGCTTGACCAACACTAGTAAAAGCAAAATATAGTAGCAACGCAATAATACCAATAGAAAGTGGAACAACGATAGCAAGTCTTTGCTGTGCTCTTTGTTGATTTTCAAATTGGCCACCGATATCAACAGAATAACCGGGAGGTAAATCAACCTTACTTGCAATTGCTGCTCTAATATCTTTAACGACACTCCCCATGTCTCGTCCTTGTACGTTGGCTTGAATAACGACGCGTCGCTGGACATCATCTCGGCGTACCTGAGGAGGGCCAGATTCAATGGCAATATCTGCCACATCACCTAACCGCACCCATGCACCTGTTGGAGCCTGGAGTCGTAAGTCAGCAATAGTTTGTTGCCGATCTCTAAACTCTTTGCCTATTCGCAGGTAAATATCATAACGTTCATTACCATTAATGACTTGTCCTACTTCCTGACCACCAATACCATTACGCACTAATCTCATCACATCACCAACCGATAAGCCGTATCTAGACAATTGACGACGGTTTGGTCTAACGACTAACTGAGATTCACCTGCTATTGGCTCCATAGCAACATCCCTTGCACCATCAACCCCTTGAATAGCATTAACAATAGCCTGACCTTGCTGAGCAAGGATGTCGAGATCTGGGCCAAACAGTTTTATTGCTAACTGGGCTTTCACACCTGAAAGCAATTCATCGACTCTTGTTGCGATAGGTTGAGAAAAATTAAGTAGTAAACCGGGGAATTTCTCAAGTTTTATTTCCATTAAACCTTGTAGTTCATGGCGTGTTTTTGCACTCGTCCACTCAGCGGTTGGTTTGAGGCCAATATAAATTTCAATATTACTGACTGGTTCAGGATCACCACCAATTTCTGCTCGACCAATACGACTGGTAGCATAAGTAACTTCAGGAAATTCCAGTAGTATTTTTTCCAACTTAGGCGCTACAAACAGAGCTGTAGTTAAGCTGGTAGAAGGAGCCATTGTTACACGTAAATTAATTGTGCCTTCTTCAAGCTCAGGTACAAATTCATTGCCTAAATTTGGCACTAGAAATAACGTACCAACAAGTAAGGCTCCAGCCCCGATAAGAACCACTTTTTTGGCGTTCATCGCTTTTGTTAAACTATTGCGGTAAAGCTTTTCTAGCACACTAACGAAAGGGCTGGTTCGGGCTTTAAAACCTCGTTGAAACAGGTAACTGGCTAGAGCAGGTACAACAATGAGTGATACGGCTAAAGACGCCACCATAGCAATCATAATACTAATAGCCATGGGCTGAAATAGTTTGCCTTCGACTCCTTCTAAGCTAAACAAAGGGGCAAAAACCACCATAATAATTGTTACTGCAAAAAATACAGGCTTAGCGACTTCTCGTGCGGCAATTTGTATACGCAAACTAACATCGATATCTTTTTCGACATCAAAAGGGTTCTCACTGTCATGCATTCCTTCATGACTATGTTCGTGACGACGATCGGGCTGACTGAGATGTTTGAAAATATTTTCCATCATCACCACTGCACCATCGACCATCATTCCAATCGCAACCGCTAAACCACCCAGAGACATTAAATTCGCAGACAAGCCATTGTAGGCCATGATCATTAAGGCCATACCAACAGAAAGTGGAATAGAAATAAGAACCAGCAAAACTGCGCGTACATTCAGTAAGAAAAGTACCAATACAATAACAATAAAGATAAAAGCCATTGTCAATGCTTGAACTACCGTACTAACTGCTTTTTCAATTAAATCTGCTTGGTCATAAATGGGTTCAAACGTTACACCTTTTGGCAAGGCTTGTTGAATGAGCGGGATTCTGTCTTTTATGCCATCAATGGCAACTTTAGTATTTGCGCCCATACGTTTTAAAACAATACCGGAAACAACTTCACCTAGGAATTTACTACCATTAGTACCGACACGTTTAGTCATTGTGACAGCGCCTTGTCTAATTTCGCTTCCAAATTCAATAGTTGCAACATCAGCTAGATAGACCACAGTACCTTCAATTGTTTTGACAGGGATTTGTTTTAGTTCTTCAATACCTTTTTCATTGCTACTTAACCAACCAACACCTCTAATAATAAGTTGTTCTTGGCCTCTATCCATATACCAGCCACCCGCGTTATCATTATTATCTTCTAATGCGTTAGCGATATCTTCTTGGGTCAATTGGTAAGCAAGTAAACGAGAAGGGTTGATATTTACTTGGTATTGTTTAACATTTCCGCCGAATGCTAAGACATCAGTAACACCGTCTACAGGCATTAATAATAATTTAACCACCCAATCGTTTAGACTTCGAAGTGACATGCTGTCATAACCAGAGTCTTCATCAGCGAGTAGTAAATATTGATATACTTGCCCCAAACCAGAGGTGTTTGGCCCAATCTCAGGTGTACCAACACCTTCAGGTATTAATTCTTTTGCTGATTGCAATCGCTCAAAAACCAATTGACGAGCAAAATAAATATCGGTCCCTTCCTTGAAGACGACCGTAATACCAGACAAACCTGTTTTAGAAATTGAACGTACTTCTTCAACATCAGGTAATGCATACATTACGGCTTCAATGGGAAAGGTAATGAGTTGTTCTACTTCTTCTGAAGCCAAACCTGGGGCTTCAGTATTAATGGCTACTTGCACGTTGGTAACATCTGGAAATGCATCCAAATTCAAACGTGGAATAGTAAAAATGGCCATAGCCGTTAACGCAACTAAGGCAAATATTACCAATAATCGGTTAGCGACAGACCAGTCAATCAAACGATTTAACATGTGTTAGTTCTCCAATTATCAATTAATGGTTATGAGCATCGAAACTGCCTTTGGCAATTTCTGCCGCGACATAAAATGCGCCAGTTGTGACGACTTTGGTGCCTGCTGGTAATCCCTTAATTTCACGTGATTTTCCTAGTTGTCGTCCCAATTCAACTTCGACACCTTTAAATTCGCCATTTTCTTCAACAAACACCATCCAATCACCATCACTACCACGCATTAATGCTTCTTCAGGCACAGTCAGAACTTTTTTGTCAGTTTCAAGGGCAAAATAGATATCAGCAAATAAACCGGGATGAAGCTTATGGCCGTCATTTTGAACCTGTAAACGTATAATGCGTGTGCGAGTTACTGGGTCTATGGTATGAGCTTTTTGAGTGACCGTAGCTATGTATGTATTGTTACCTACATTTACTTGCGCCTTTGAATTTTTGGGTAAATCCAATTCCATTGATGGAGCTAAACGTGCTTCAACCCATAACGTATGCTCATCAGCCAGATCAAATAAAGTACCGCCGGATTCTATGCGTTGTCCTTGACGGAAATTATCAGATAATACAGCGCCAGAAGTCTCTGCGTTTAGGGTGTATTGTCCAAGTTTTTTAGTGTTGGTAGCCAAAGAGGTAATAGCGTCAGCAGATAAGCCAAACGCATATAATCGTCCTAAGTCAGCCTCAAAATCGGTCTGAGCTTCTATAAAGCGTTTATCACCTACCGCTTTTCGACCAAGTTTTTGAACTCGTTTCCATTCTGAATCAGCGAGCCTATAGCTGGCTTGTGCTTCAGCCATTGACTCACTAAACAGGGTGACTAACGGTTGATTGATTTCAACATGATCACCTAAAGCAACATGGCGTTTTAGTATCACTGAATCTACTCTTGGCGAGACTAAATAACTGGTATAATCATTAGCCTTTATCTCTCCTTGAGCATAAATACTGTAAGCCATCGCCTGAGGCTCTAGTACGGTTATGTTAATTTCAGCTAAATTTAATTGTTCCTTTGAAAGTTTAACTCCCGCACCTTCTTCTTCGTGTTCATTTTTACCTTCATGTCCATGTCCATCATCTTTTTCTTCAACATGCTTTTCGGTTTTTTCAGATGATTGAACATTTGCAAATGTCGCAGTAGTTATGGTTGTTATCCCACAAAAAAGTGCGGCCAGCGTTATTAATTTAATTTGCTTATTCATATGTTTTTTCCAAAATTGGTTCATTGACTATTAATTGATTCTTGATAATGCCTTTAATATTCAAAGCTGAGATAATTGCAGAGTCGCGGCTTTAATTTGGCCCACCTGTAATAGCCAGTCGATCTGGCTTAATTGAAATTGACTTTGTAATTCAATACCAGCATTAAGACCTTCAGCACGTTGTTGTAATGCAAGTAAATATTCGGTAGTACTTACATCACCGCTTTGCCATTGCTTTTGCAGTAAATCGCCACTACGTTTTCCTCTTCCATCCATCAATTGTTGCCATCGTTGATAGTTTTTTTGATAAGTGATTAAGGTGTCAGTGCTTGATTGGATAGCAAATCTCTGTTTGCGCATAACGGAGCGAAAATTTGCTTCAGCAGCTATTGCTTGTTGATTCGCAGCTCTTGCTTGTGCTGAATAATTGTTACGGATATTCAAAGGCATTGAAAAAGTTACGCCTAACACATTTTCTCGATCATTTTTGCCTGCATTAATACCGATAGTTGGATCAGCTTTAGTCTCTAATAACGCCAGTTGCGCTTCACTTCTAGTTATTTTCCACTGTGCTTTTGCCGCTAAGACTAAGGGATGTTGTTCAAGCCATTGAGGTGAAAGTTGATAATTAGTGATAGTTAAACCTTGCGCAGGTATAACCTCTTTATCTGGCGTCCAATCTCGCAATAGCTCTTTGGTTTGGGCTTCGGCTTGTTTTAATTGAACTTGTACCTTTGCGGTAACATTCAACATTTGGGATAAACTTAAAAAAGTAAGTTCGGCATCTACTTGCCCTAGATCACCTGCTTTTTGACGGTCTTTAACTATATCAAGTAAGGTTTCTAACTGCTTTTCTTGTTCTTGGGCAATAACCGCTTGTTTTTTAGCTGCTTGCCAAGTAACTAACGCTTGTAAAGCTTGCGCTGTCTTTTCTTGAACCAGAAAGTCAAAGTGTTTGCTTGCTTGAGTTAAGCTAAAGTTAGCTTGTTGCTCTTTCGATTCTCGTTTATCCCATAAATCAATCGTTTGATTAATACCAATTGAATAATTATTAGCGTCACCTTCTCGTTCATAACCCGTCTCTAGTTCAGGATTATAAAGTGGTTGCTTGTTTCCTTCAGCATTTGAAAAAACAGCATTCATTTCTTCTTTGGCAGCAATAATATCGGGATGTTTGTTTATTTGCATCGACAGCCAAGACGTCGATGTTGTTTGTGCATTTACGCTTTGTATATTAATTAAAATAGCCAAAGACATACTGACGCATAGCACAGCGCCAATATTTTTTTGAAAAAATATTTTCATAAATTAAACTCATATTTATTTAAATAGTGTTAACTGACGACAGTGAAATCGTAGTAGACACGAATATAAAGATGCTCAGCTAAACTGAGCTATTCTAATAGAGTTAACTTATAGGGGGGATTATTGGGTTATCGTGAAGAGGGCTTGAATATTGAAATAAATACCCATACTGATGTCCTATTTGATTCGGACGCTCAGTAAAGGTTTGAGCTTGAACGAGCCACTGAATATGAGATCCATGGCAATGACCACAATGATGACAATCTTTAGCATTATGTTCATTGTCTGTTGGTAATTCTTTGTCAGCTACAAAGCGATCAGATTCATGAGAATGTTCAATTTGGATATGCTGAATATCAATTTCATGAATTTCTTGTGAATTTGCAATAGCTACAAATGATTGTAATACAATCAAAATGACTAAAGTAAAATTCAAAAACACATTTTTCACAGCAAAGGCCTTTAAGGATACATAACACAAATTTATTGAGAAGGTATTTAGAAAATAATTAAATTTAAGAATATTCAAAATAACCGTACAACAATAACATCTATAGTAACTATAGAGTCAAGAAATATTTTCAGAATTAGCTAGATAACCCTTTTTTTCATTTTGTAACGATTAGTTAATTAGTTTTCTAATGCTTTCTACATTTTTATTGATTAGATGTCGAATGACATTTTTATATAGCCAATTTTTAATGCCAGACAAATTAGTGCCATATTTCTCATAGAATTCATCTGGGGTTTTAAAAATGCCAAAGTCATCATGTATACCTTCTTTTTGAATAAACGTATCTTTGCCTGACCATTCCACTTGTGGATCTAATAAACACTTTGTTGCAATACCATATCCGCAAAAATTATTTTTCACATTTTTAAACTTAGATTGAATAGATTTTAGATACGAGTCATCAATAATAAAGCCTTCTAGATTGATCCAATTATCTTCAAAAAGCACTTCAACCCAGCTATGAATAATGAATTCTGGAGCAAGCCACATAATGTAATTGGGTATAGCACCTTTTTGTAAGCTTTTCTCAATAGTAAATCCGTGAAATCTACAAGGAATATCCAATGCTCTTAATAAAGCCATTAAAAGAGTTCCTTTAGTATTGCATTGACCATACCCATCAGCTAAAACAAAGCTAGCACTTATATCATCACGACTGTTATACCCAAACTTTATTTCATCTTTAACAAAACTGTAAGCAGCCCCTATTTTTTCAAAATCATCAAGAGAATTCCAACCTCTATTTTTAATCAAGTCTGTAATTAGAGGGGTATCGTAATCTAGAATATTCGATTTCTTTAAATATATATTTGATTTCATAGGATTCTGCTTTACTAATTCAGTTGCTGGCTAAAACGTGCAATAGTCATTAATATATGCTCGTTATTTATCTTGTTATTAACAGCTTATAGGTCAACACATCAACACTATAATCTCTATGGTAACTATAGGGTCAAGGATGAATTGACAGAATTAGCTAGATAAATATTTTCAATGTTCATTTTAAAACCATTAGTCATCGATTTTTCTAATGCTCTCTACATTTTTATTGATAACACCCAGTTATAAAAATATTTTTTAATACTTTACTCTATAGTAACTATAGGTATTACAATTGATAATAATTATCATTTGGGCTGAAATATTTAAGGGCCATAGTATGCAATATTGTTGGAACGTGCGATTAATAAGTCAAAAACATATCGGAATAAAATCATTATTTTGTTTAGTGTTGATGGCGATTCTTTTATTTTCGAAGTTGAGTGTAGCTTCAAAGGTTGATGAGGTTGCTCAACTACGCCAGATAGCACAATTGGCAGAATATGTGGGGGTCGATTACGCATCAGCGGTTGATAATGGCCAAGTTATTAACGATGATGAATATCAGGAAATGCTTGAATTCTCTGAGTTGATAGTTGAAAAAACGTCAATTAATAATGATATGCGTTTGCTCAATGAGAACGCATCGGCTTTACAAACCGCCATTTCAACTAAACAAAATGTAAATATTATCAGGCAATTTACTTCTGAACTACGAATTTCATTATTGGCTATGATGCCTGACTTACCGCTCCCTAAAAAGTTACTGTCTAAAGAAGCTATGTTTTCTTTATTTGAAAATAACTGTGCGAGTTGTCATGGTATTTCAGGTCAAGGAAATGGTGTTTTAGCATCGGGATTAAAGCCTGCTCCTACCGATTTCACCGATAAAACACGTGCAGAAAATCGTTCACTTTTAGGCTTGTTTGATGCCATATCTAATGGGCTTGATGATACGGCTATGCCTGCATTTTCACAATTAAAAGAACAGCAGAAATGGTCTCTTGCATTTTATGTAGGTGGTTTGGCATTTAAATCATCAAGTGAATTAACAAAACCATCACAATCAATTTCATTACAAAACTGGATAAATTATAGTCCATTAATATTATCTACAGAAACTGAAGGATTAACGAAAAATGAAATTGAAGAGTTCAGAGCCAATCCCAAATTATTGTTTACTGATCAAAGTAGTCCTTTAGCTATAACCAAAACTCAATTAGCTGCCGCAAGTATTGCGTATAAAAATGAAGAGTATGAGAAGGCCAAAACACTTGCTGTGAGTGCTTATCTAGATGGTTTTGAATTAATTGAAAATAGTTTGGATGCACGAGACAAAAATTTACGTAAAAGCATAGAAGGAAACTTGATTAACCTTCGTCAAGCTTTGACTAACGCCCAACAGGTTAATCAACTAGAAAGCCTTATGGAAGTTACTGTGAGACAACTCAATGATGCGGAAGAACTGCTGACAGAAACTACTTTATCTAACGAGGCTCTTTTCACTGCGAGCTTAGTTATTTTGCTAAGAGAAGGATTAGAAGCGTTGCTGGTTGTACTGGCATTGATGACAGTGTTAGTGCGAACTAAGCGACATGACGCTTTAAAATATGTCCACTTTGGTTGGCTCAGTGCGCTATTAGCGGGTTTTACTACTTGGGCGGTAGCCCAGTCAATGATCAGTATTAGTGGTGCGAGTCGGGAAGTCATGGAAGGTATTGCTGCAATGCTTGCAGCGGTAATGCTGTTCTATGTAGGGATCTGGATGCATAGCAAAACGAATGCTGAACATTGGCAGGCATACATTCAAAAGCACATTAATACACAATTAGAAGCGGGTACACTTTGGGGATTAGCCGTGCTCTCATTTATCGCTGTTTACCGAGAGGTTTTTGAAACGGTTTTATTCTATCAATCACTGTTAACACAAGCCTCAACGACTCAATACTCATTTGTTATCGGTGGATTTTTATTCGGGATAGCTGTGTTATCAATTATTGCATGGGGAATGTTTAAATATTCTGTAAAATTGCCAATTGCTCGTTTCTTTTCAACAACAACATATCTCTTATTAGCACTGTCATTTATATTAATGGGAAAAGCAGTTTCAGCATTACAAGAGGCTGCCGTTATTGGAATTTCTCCATTGCCAATTACTGTAGAGATTGATTGGATTGGTGTTGGGTCTACTTGGGAAGGCATAATGGCACAGTTAACAATATTGGTTTTATTTATAGCTTATATGTATAGATCTAGAAGAAAACAAATAATAATTTAAGATCAGCATGGCATCTAAACGTTTTTCGCTACGTCACTGGTAAGCTTTTGTAAAATACCACAATGCTCAATTGTTCCATTATTTGAGCAGGTGTTACTTAAGTCATTTAATTGTTCTTTTAGACTATTAAGTTCTTTAATACGTTGTTCAACTTGCTGAATATGACTATCGATCATCTTGTTAACTGAGTTGCATTGAATCGAGGGTGAACTTTGTAACTCAAGCAGTTGACGAATTTCCGATAAGGTTAAATCTAGCGTTCTACATTGTTTGATAAACATCAACTGTTTAAGTGACGATTTATTATATAAACGAAAATTTCCTTCACTTCGTTCTGGGGATTTCAACAGTTGTTCTTTTTCATAATAACGGATCGTTTGTACTGAACAATCTGTTAATTTTGCTAGTTCGCCAATTTTCATAATATTAAATTTTTTGTTGACTCTATAGTTACTATAGACTTTATACTTTGTAAAAATGTGTTTAGCAAGGTTTTTTATGTCAAATAAATGTAGTGGCCAATGTGAGTCAGTTGTTACTGACTCTAGTATTAAAGAGTTTAAAAATACTGATGCTTTTGATGGGCGTTTCACGACTGATTATAAAGTGCCTAAGATGGATTGTCCCTCTGAAGAACGATTGATCAGGCTAGCACTCGACGGTATTGAACCACCTGTTGGATTAAAATTTGATATTCCTAATCGGCTAGTTAAAGTTTTTCATGATGCTCATTTGGATGAAATAACTACGAAGCTTCAATCATTGAATTTAGGTGCTACGTTAGAGATAACCAGAGAAAGTTGCAGTATTGAAGCAACCCAAGCCAAAGCATCAGTTAAAGAAAATGAAAGAAAAGAAAGCATTATCCTTAAGTGGTTACTGATCATTAACGGGTTCATGTTTTTTTGTGAATTCATCGCGGGTTGGATTGCGCAATCCGCTGGGCTAATTGCTGACTCTTTAGATATGTTTGCAGATGCTGCCGTATATGGATTAGCAATATATGCGGTTGGTAAAAGTATTAAGATGAAACTCAAAGCAGCCCACATATCGGGATGGTTACAAGTTTTCCTTGCGTTAGGGGCTTTAAGTGAAGTGTTAAGGCGATTTATATATGGAAGTGAACCCGTATCAAATTTAATGATGATTTTTGGTGCACTTGCGTTAATTGCCAATGTTACTTGTTTGTTTTTAATATCCGATAGTAAAGAAAATGGCGCTCATATGAAGGCTAGTTGGATTTTTTCAGCTAATGATGTTATCGCAAATGTTGGCGTTATATTAGCTGGACTGCTAGTAACACTGACAGGATCGCGTTATCCAGATCTTGTTATTGGATTTATAATTGCCCTTGTTGTATTAAGTGGTGCTCGTCGAATTTTACAGTTAAAAGCGTAGTTGAAATCAAATAAAAAAGTCTCTGTCTCAACATTAATAAGCATCAACACTCAAGTATCTCGTATTAACACGATATATCATTAGCCAAGGCGTTCTGGTCAAGTGACATAAGTTATGGTGTGGTAAAAACTTACCGCACCAACATCAATTGTTGCCTTATAATTGTTTTTCTTTGGTTATTAAATGAATATTTTAAGCCGTTTATTTCAAACCGATTTTAAGAACGTCCGCTTTCCCAATAATTTTCAATTCTGCTGTCGATTATATTAGGTCAACTAACTGGTACTCAGTTGATCTCGACAAACACTCTCAATTTCAAAATATTACTTCCGGTTTACGCACAGAAAAGTCATAAAAACAAAATAGTAAAACTTCCGCTTTCGTATCATTAGTGACCTTTTTTGGCCTGAATTTTAGCGAGTATTTTTGACCGCTTTAGGCTCATTGTGACTGCTAAATATATTGATTAGACGCTTGATTTATGACAGCTTACTGCCCCAAAGCTGTCGGTATATTACTAAAACCTTATGTCTTTAATGTGGCCAGCCTGTGGCAAAAGCTGAACTTAGTTGACCGAGTTTTGAGTATGGAACTTTATTACTTAAATATTGTGTTAATTCAGGTAAGCGCTGAATTCAGTATGATAGTTTATTAATTACTAACTGTTTTGATTAACAAGTAAATAGAGTTGTGGCTCGATTTAGGATGAAATTTTATTACTCTCCTACACTAGCGAATTCTAATTGCTCACATTCCTTCTTGCTCATGCGCGTATCGTAATCATCAATCAGCGTAGTAGATTTGATTAATCCATATCGAGCTGACAAGAAAAACACATCGAACTTAGACAAAACATCTTTTTTTGAAAATTGTCGCATTACTTCCATCATATACCCACTGTACATTTCATAAGCCTCGATTCCTTTACCACCAAGTTTATTGTTTTCGCAGGGAATAATTAAGCAATGTTTCATGTTATATCCAATGGTTCATTTGTTGATCCAAGTGACCAACGACTCAATTAACACAGTATAGGCGCGCCTATATGTAAAAGGCATTAAAGAAGGTGTTTTTGATGTCCGTAACGGATATTAAACGCGTGGAATTAGATAGTTTATTTATGGTTTTTTATACAATACAACGACACAGATACCGCCATAACAACAAGGCCAGTTTATATTATGAGAAAATTCGTTATCGCTTAGTTCATGGAATAAAATATGAAGTTAACATTATTAATATCAATCGCTCTATTTACGGTTCAGGTAAGTGCCAAGACCCTATCTACAGCAGAAGTAACCAAGAAGTTTACATCTATTGTAAGGGCTAAAAACAAAGCGAACACCACCCAATCACCAATTCCTAATCTTTATCAAATAATCAGTGGTGGAGAGGTCTTTTACGCATCTAAAGATGGAAAATATATTTTCAGTGGTGGCCTATATAGTTTCGATCATGAGCTGGAAAACAAATCAGATTTAGCATTAAGAAAATACAACGTAAAACAATTAGACAAGAACGATGATTTAATTACGTTCAAAGCGGTGAATGAAAAGTATGTTGTCTATGTTTTTACCGACCCGACTTGTGGGTTTTGTAGGAAATTGCATTATTCGTTAGCAGAATACAATAGGAGAGGTATTACAGTGAAATATATCCCTTGGCCTAGAGGTGGTGAATACCTTAATAGTGGATTAAAAAACCCTACTTTTGACAAATTCAGAAATGCGCTATGTAGTCGCAATAAGAAAAAAATGGTCAACAATCTTTTTTATAAAGGTACAGCACAAAAAAAAGTAAACTGTTCTGCGGATAACTTAAGAAATTATATTCAAGTGGGTAAGGATATTGGGGTAAACGTTACGCCAATTATTATTGATGCCAACGGTCATTTTATGCCAGGATTTAAAGAGCCGGACGAATTACTTCAAATATTGAAATCAAACAGTTGAAAAGAAGTTAATTTAACAAGAAAGTACTACAGGTTTGGAGAGAGTTCATAAAGATTAAGTCACTTAATAATACATTTCATATTTCAAGTGACTTGACCCTTTAGATGGTTTTATTATTTTGCCGTACAAAATGCGATTTTTACATTGTTTTTACCATCTTTGTTGAAACCTGTATGGAGGGGCTTTAATTGAGCGCCAACTTTTTTTAACCAAAGGTTTTTAGCTACGTCACAAGATTTTTTACTCGCAAATTCACCCATAGCAACCCCACCTACACCACCGATACCTGATTGTCCGTCACCGCCACTAAATGCCAATGTCAGTATTAATATATAAGTATTCATAAATAATCCTTTTTATTTTTTCATTCTATATAAGGCTGTAATTTAACCGACTCTATAATTTTGTAAAGTCTTTTAATGCAAATAACATAAATAGATACATTTCATTGTCAGGGAAAATTTTACAATAGTTTTAGTTTTCATTTTTATTCCTAATATTTATTTTTATTATTGACTTTAAAAGGTGTAAGTAGTGCAAGGCCTAGCTAATTTGACTAACAGGTTTTGTGGATAACTTCACCTATAACAATGCGTGGACATTGAACAGGTCTGACATTTTACGTGTTGAGGGAAACACTTTGTAACTTCTTGTTTGTTCTGTATTTGTCTTGTCATATCCACTAATGATTCAATTTCTTCATACAAAACATGATCAGGTTTATTTACATCAATTTCTTTCCTAAAAGTATCAGTATGAACAAACGCTTTTTGAATGTTGTACTTAGTTCTAGCCGCAATGACGGAGGCAATAGTTTGCGCTATATCACTCGGATATACCTGTTTTGTTCGCCCTTTATATTCAACTAATGTAAATTCATCTGAAGATGTTTTATATATAAAGTCAGGCTTTGCAGATAAGCCAAATATTTTATTGGTGAATGAACGTGATTTTCGACCACTATCAGCATAAACCAATGTTCCGCGAAAGCCAAAAGCAGTTTCCTTGTAAGATGAAAAGAGCCAACCATAAATACGTTTAAAAAAGTAAAGTATCACAATTAAAATAATTGCATCAAAAACAATGTCCACATTTCGGTGTTTTTCAAGGCAGTTGTCGCCTAAATTGTTAAGCAGCTTCTTTATATTGCTCTGGATTTAACTCCACAGCACCTATTGGTTGCCAGTTTCTCTCTTCTTTTGACCATCGTTCTGGATGCTCATTTCTTTTCTGTTGATACAACACTTTTCGTTTCGCTAATATTTCAATATCAAGGCCATCATGCCTTTGATTTGGCGTGACAAATTTGATCCTGCTATGGCGATGTTCATTGTTGTACCAATAAACAAACTCTTTTACCCATTTACGTGCTTCATCTAAGGATTTAAACCCCTCAGAAGGCCAGCGAGGGTGGTACTTTACTGTTCTAAATAGCGATTCTGAATACGGATTATCATTGCTTACTCTTGGACGGCTGCGTGATGTGACCACTCCTAAGTCGTACATCTTAGCTCGCATTGTCAGGCTTTTCATTGGTGCACCATTATCTGAGTGCAATACTAAGTCTTTCTTCAGGCATTTCTCTGACCATACACTGCGTTGAAGCAGCTCTGCCGCCTGTTCACCTGTTTCATTGTAATGAACTTCCCAACCCACTATTTTTCGACTGTAAATATCTTCTATCATGTACAAGTAATAATGCTGACCAATTACCGAAGTCGGTAAATAACTGATGTCCCAGCTCCACACCTCGTTTGCTTTTCTAGCGATGTAACTTGTTGGTCTCGTATGGCTATTTCTAGGTTTTGCCTTACCTCGATGGTGTAACATGTTTTCCGCTTTTAATATCCGATAAAAGCTCGACTCTGATGCTAAATACTCGCCTCTATCCGCCAATATAGGAACAATCTGGCTTGGCGGTAATGATGCAAACTCATTATTATTACAAACTTCAATAACAGCTTGGCGTTCTTTAGCACTTAGCTTGTTCATCGGCTCAGGCCTAATGGCTGTTGGCCTTTTATCTTCACCAATAACACCATCAATACGCCAACGCTGTAGCGTTCGAGTTGATAAACCAATAACTTCACAAGCCCTATCTTGCCTCGCACCTGACGCTACTGCTTTGCGGATCAGTTGTGCATGTCTTTGCCTATTGGTCAGCGTAATTAGTTGTCCTCTTTTTCCTTCCAATAGGCATCGAACTTTTTTCCTAATACGAGCAATGCAGCGGCTTCTGCTAAGGCCTTTTCTTTTCTGCGCAACTCACGCTCTAATTCTTTAATACGTTGTTTATCTGCTTTTTGCTCTGGTGTACTCTTTGTTCTTTTTGTCGGCTTAACTGTGCTGCCCGCGATAAAAGCTTGTTTCCAGGCTTTTATTTGCTCGTGATACAAGCCTTTGGTTCGACAATATGCACTTAAATCAACCTCCGATAGTGTGGATGTTTCGAGCACAACCGCAAACTTCTCTTCGCTTGACCACTTATCTGACGAACTCACTTTTGACACTTTTAAACCTGATGTATTGAATTGCTTTTGCCAACTATACAGGGTTGAGAGGTTAATGCCTTCTTGCTCTGCAAACTTTCTGACCGACAAACCACTTTGACTGAGTTTGTTTAATATTACTTCTTTAAACTTGCTTGAATACCTTTGATAATCCACGAACGTTAACTTACCGCACCCTGTTTATTTATAAAATTAATTGAGGCGACAACTATCCTGACACAGGGGGATTTACATCAAAAATAAAGTCCATAATTTCCTACTAGAATACCTTAATACATTTATTTACTTTTCTATTAAGCAAGTAATCCAACCAACATCAAAACAATAAAAATAACGCAAGACCAATAAGGCATAACCAAACAATCCAGTTTGAGCCACCACTTCTCTTTTCTATTCTGGTTAATCGGTCATGTTTCTTCGTGCCTACCGCCATTCTTTTCCTGCTTACCTTGTCAGGAGAAAACTTAGTCGATAAATAGTGAGCATGCTGTCTCT
>OJEP01000242.1_pt1 | contig 21813 bp, 16 predicted proteins | sample 1593761 | NCBI WGS metagenome assembly OJEP01 (sample SAMN05416783, study PRJEB24817) | seawater metagenome | isolation source: Sea water | place: Canada:Atlantic | collected 2013-11
ACGAGATAGGAGTCCGTCTCGTGGGCTCGGAGATGTGTATAAGAGACAGCTCGAACCCCATGCGGGCATCCGGTGTGACCGCCAGGTCTTTACGGCCCATCAGCGCGGCCTGATAGAACAGTTGTGCGTCTTCCGCGCTCAGCCGGCGCGCCAGGGATTCCACCTGCGCGGCATCCCCAAGGGCATTGTCGACACTACCCGGCACTACCTGCTCCATGGTTACCCGATGGAACAGCGACAGCAGGTCCGCCAGGATCACGCTGTAATCCGGCGCAAAATCGGAAATACGGTTGATTTCAGACAACAGTGCGGGCCCGTCGTCCTCCACCAGCGCATTCACCAGGTTCTCAATATCGCTCTGGTCGATCGTACCGAGCATGTTGCTGACGTCGCTTCCGCTCAACGTCTGATTGCCGAAGGCAATGGCCTGGTCTGTCAGGCTCAGCGCGTCCCGCATACTGCCATCCGCGGCACGTGCCAGTAGCCACAGGGCCGGTTCCTCGAAAGGAATGCCTTCCTGGGTCAGTACGTGGCGCAGGTGCCCGGCAATGTGTTCTGGCGTCATCCGCTTGAGGTTGAACTGCAGGCAGCGGGACAACACGGTCACTGGCAGCTTCTGGGGATCCGTTGTCGCCAGCAGGAACTTGACGTGCTCCGGGGGCTCTTCAAGGGTCTTGAGGAAGGCATTAAAGGACTGATTGGTCAGCATGTGCACCTCGTCAATGAGGTACACCTTGAAGCGGCCACGGGTTGGCGAGTACTGGACGTTGTCGGTGAGTTCCCGCATATCATCCACGCCAGTACGGGAGGCTGCATCGATTTCGATCAAATCCACAAACCGCCCTTCCTGGATTTCCTGACAACTGGAGCAGGTTCCACACGGTGTGGCGGTAACGCCGGTCTCGCAGTTCAGGCACCGGGCCAGCAGGCGGCCAATGGTGGTTTTGCCCACGCCCCGGGTGCCGGTAAACAGATAGGCATGGTGCAGCCGCTGGTTGTCCAGAGCGTGAATCAGCGCCTGGAGCACATGCTCCTGGCCAACCATATCTTCGAATGTCCGGGGGCGCCACTTGCGGGCAAGTACCTGGTAGCTCATGTTCTGCCAACTGCCGTTAAAAATGGGTTTAACCATAGCACGGTCAGGGTGTTAGAAGAAGCCAACAAGACGCAATCAGAGAGGGATAATCGGGGACGTAAAAACGGGAAATCTGGGGGTGACTCCACCAGCGACACTCCGGCACACAAGTCCACCGCTTCGGCTGCTCCCTTCCGGGCCTGACCGGGTTCACGGTTTATCGTTGCGGAGGCACCAATGGAGCCACCATAACGGGCTTTGGGGCGAAATCCCTCAAAGCGGCGCGCATATTAGCAAAAGGGTTCCGGCACTACAATGGCAGTGGCACTTCATCGCATCGGAACCAGCAGGCGACGCTGTAACGGGTACGGTGGGCCGGCAACACCTCATGGGGAATCTCTTCGCTCATGAACAGCGCCATCCGCCCTGCCAGCGGCAATATGACACCACATACCTCGTTCTCGTTTTCACGATTGAAAATCTGCAACGCGCCGCCGTCGGCTTCCTGCCAACCCTCGTTGAGGTACAACACCAGGCTGACAACCCGCGACGCCCTGCCCTGGAAGCTATCCACATGGCGACGGTAAAAGTCACCGTTGTGATAGGTGGCGTAGTGCGCCTCAAACCGTTTCAGCCCCAGGAACAGCCGCTCATTCAACCCCAGCCTGACCGACTCGAAGAACTCGAACAACGCCGCCTGAACTGGTGTCACCCCCTGCAGCCAGGCAATCTTGTCCCGCCTTACGGATCTGTCCTGGAGCAAGTCCTGACCACGCCCCACACCCGCCTTACGCAGTGCCTCGGTCCGGTCCAGTATCCGAACTTCACTGCGAAGACCCTTTAAAAGGGACGGGGTTAACAGCACCGACACATCCTGGCTCATCCAGCCATGTTCCGTGAGACCATCGGCCAAGTCATCAAGCCACTGATCGCTTCCCGGCGTCGAAAGATCGAGTCCAGCCTGACAAGGCTCGGGAACTGAGGCAGTAATCTGGTCAATCATTCATCAAACTCCGACGGGGACGGCCGATTTTATGATGGTTTCTCGCCGTAAGGACAGTTTTAATTTACCCTGAGTATAAGGACATGCCGTAATGATGATCGGAGCTTTGGCCGGAACTATGGCCGGAACTATGGCCGGAACTCTGGCCGAACTCAGACCGACAATCCTTTGACCACTCAGAACGCTGTAACGAGGCACTACGTGACACTAAAACCCGGGCACTGGTCGTTCACCCGATGGGCAACCGTCGGGCAACTGGAAGCCATGGAGGTACATCACCCCTTGTTCCGCGCCCGCCTTTTTCTGCAGGGCGCTCACCTCACCCACTTTGCCGCCCGCGACGAGCCAGACTGGCTGTGGATGAGCGACATCGCGCGTTTTGAACCCGGCGTGGCCATCCGTGGTGGCATCCCCATATGCTGGCCCTGGTTTGGGGCGCCCGAGAAAAATCCCCCGGAAGTTCGCCGCAGGCTACTGACCACCAGCTCCCACGGGTTTGCCCGCACTGCGGTGTGGGAACTGGAGGATGTGCAGGAAACCGCGCACGATGTGGAGATCAGCCTTTCTCTGGACGCAAACAATGACTTTTCCGATGCCTGGAACGGCCGCGCCCGGTTACTGATGACCTTCCACTTTTCTGCTAACGGCTGCCAACTGGCATTAACCACCAGCAATTCGGGCTCGGAGCCTCTGGCCTTTACCCAGGCACTTCACACCTATCTTCCGACCCCGGACATTTCCAAAACCCGGGTCACGGGCCTCGAGAACTGCGGATATGTAGATTCCCTGAAAGACTGGAGTTACCACACACAGCAAGGCCCGGTGACCTTCGAGGGTGAAACTGACCGCATCTACGAAAGCGGTCATTCGCTGATGGTTGAAACCCCGTCCGGGAACCAGCGCATCGCCGCCATTGGCAGCGACTCCACGGTTGTCTGGAATCCGGGGCCGGAGAAGGCGGCACGTTTATCGGATTTTCCTGACGTTGCCTGGCAGTCCATGCTGTGCGTTGAAAGTGCCAATGCCCTTGGTGACTACCGTGTGCTGAATGCGGGTCAGAGCCATACCCTTGGCGTTATGATAGGAAGAGAGTAAAAATCACATGGGTCTAGCATCGATTCTGAAGTCCCGACTGATCCCGGCGGAGCTGGACAACCACATCAATCGCATCCGCAAGCCGATTGGTTCGTTGGGGTATGATCCCTGGGGCTATAACAACGAAGTGATGAAGTACGGTTTCTCCCTCACCCGCCAGATCTATGAAAAGTATTTTCGGGTCAAAGCCACCGGTGTGGACAAGATTCCCTCAGAGGGGCCGGTGCTTCTCGTTCCCAATCACAGTGGGCAGTTGCCGATTGATGGCCTTTTGATTGCCTACGCTCTCGCCTCCCGCGAGAAAAATCCCCGAATCCCCCGAGCAATGATCGAACGTTTTTTCCCAACCGTTCCCTACCTCGGCAATTTACTGAACGAGTTTGGTGCGGTTCTGGGCGACCCCACCAATTGTGCCAAGATGCTGGCCAACGGCGAGGCCGTGATTGTATTCCCCGAAGGCATTCGTGGTTCCGGCAAGCTGTATCAGGATCGATATCAGCTCAAGCGGTTCGGCAACGGTTTCATGCACCTGGCCATGAAGTACAACGCGCCCATTGTGCCCGTGGGCGTGGTTGGGTGCGAGGAAACCATTCCCGCCATCGCCAACATCAAACCACTGGCTCGATGGTTGGGCATTCCTTACGCACCACTGGCCATGCCGCTCGTCTTGCCGGCGAAAGTCCACCTCAACTTTGGCGACCCAATGGTATTTGATGACCTCGAAATCCCCGAAGAACAGGTGACGGAACGGGTGGAACAGGTGAAGGCAGCGATCAGTGCATTGATCGACACCGGACTGAGCGAAAGGAAAAGGCTGTTCTGATGGTTGAAAAACGCAGACCCCAGATTCTTGTGACGGGTGCAGCCGGTGCCCTGGCCCAACAGGTGATCAGCCGCCTGCGGGATACCTGCAATCTCGTTGCCGTGGATTTTCGTGAACAGGTCTATCTGGGCGACGATATCCCCAGTTACTGCATTGACTTCAACAAGCGCTCCTTCGAGGACCTTTTCCGGCGTTACCAGTTTGACGGCGTTATCCACCTCGGCCGCATCATGTCGAGTCAGCTGACCCGAATGCGCCGCTACAACGCCAACGTGCTCGGTACCCAGAAACTGCTGGACCTAAGCCACAAGTACAACATCAAAAGGGTGGTGGTCCTGTCGACCTTCCACGTCTATGGCGCGGTGGCCTACAATCCGGCGCTGATTGACGAGGAAGCTCCGCTGAAAAGTGCGGGGCTGAGCGCCGATCTAATCGACTCGGTCGAGTTGGAGAACCTCGCCAACATTTACCTCTGGCGTTATCCGGATCTGAATATCACCATTCTGCGGCCCTGCAACATCGTCGGCCCGGGCGTGCGCAACTCCATCAGTACCCTGTTGGGCATGGAGCGAGCACCCGTTCTGGCCGGCTTTTCACCGATGATGCAGTTTATCCATATTGATGACATGGCCGATGCCATCGTGCTCACCTACAACAAACCCCAGCGGGGCATTTTCAACGTGGCACCGGAAGACTGGGTGGCGTATCAGCACGCCCTGAAGCTCTGCGGCTGTAAGCGAATTCCGATTCCATCTATTCCGCCATTGCTGCCGAGGCTGATACTCCGCACGCTGAATCTACGAAGTTTTCCATCGTATCTGATGCACTTTTTCAAGTATCCTGTCGTGATTGATGGCAGAGCGTTCGCACGGGAGTTCGAGTTCACCCAAAGGCGGCCGCTGAAAGAAATATTTCGGTTCTACCGCGAGAATAAAAAACCGGTGTAAACAATGGCGCATAACGCAGGACGCGAGCCATGCTGAATGATTTCAGCCTGATCAGTCATTCCGCTGCAGCCATAGCCTATGGACTGCTGGGGCTGGCTATTGCCACGCGATACTTTCGGCGGGATATCGACCGCTCACTCGTACTGGCCTCTTTCGTTACCCTGATCTGGGCCGGGTCGCTAATCACCCAGAGCGTATGGGGAACACCCGGATTTTTCATCCGTTACACGCTCGAACTGTTGCGGGACGCGGCCTGGATCATAGTGCTTTTCGCCCTGCTACGGGATTCCTTCCGCACCGCCAACCTGGTGGGCCGCCTCCGTCGCATCCTGGCAACCGCCACGATTACCCTGGTCGTCCTGCTGCTCGGTTCCGGGGCAATGGAATACGCCTTCGGTTTTACCATCCTCGACGGTAAAACCAAAGTGATTGGCCAGATCGCCCTCTCCCTGCTAGGGCTGTCGCTGGTTGAACAGATCTGGCGCAACTCGCTGTCGTTCGGCCGCTCCAGCATGAAGTATGTCTGCATCGCAGTGGCCACCCTGTTTGCCTTCGACTTTTTCATGTACGCCGACGCCCTACTGTTTGGCCAGGTAGCAGACTCGTTCTGGAACGCCAGGGGCCTGGTGAACGCAGTGCTGGTGCCTCTGTTTGCCGTCAACGTCATCAATACCCGCAAACAGCCGGTGGATTTTCAGCTATCCCGCTCGGCGGTATTCCATGCAGGAACCCTGCTCCTGGCCGGTGCCTACCTCCTGTTTCTCGCACTGGGCGGCTACTACGTAAAAACCCTCGGCGGTGATTGGGGAGAGGCCCTTCAGGTACTCTTCCTCACTATTGCCCTGGTATTTCTGACCACTCTGCTGACGTCGCGTCGCGTCAGATCCCGGCTGATGGTATTCATCAGTCAGAACTTTTTCGACTACAAGTACGATTACCGGGAAGAATGGCTGAAAATGACCCGCGAAATGGCGGACCTCAGCGACTACCCGCCGCTGCCGGAACGGGTGATCCGCATTCTTACCAGCCTGGTGGAAAGCAACGCTGGCGCGCTGTGGATCAGGGAAGATCAAGGGGACTACCTGCTCAAAACCGCTGTGAACCTTGTGACGCCGAAATACACCACCATCGACGCTAACTCAGAACTGGTCCAGTTTTTGGATGAACGTGAGTGGATTATTGACCTTCGCGAATACCAGCGCGATCCGGTTGCCTACAACCTGCTGGAAATTCCCGACCCCATCTCGAAAATTCCCGACGGCTGGCTGGTCATTCCCCTGTATCTCAGCAACAACCTCTATGGTATCGCCCTGATCGGCCCCCCTTACGCCCGGGTGGAGCTAAACTGGGAAAACTTCGATTTGATCAAGGTCGTCGCCCGGCAAACCTGTAACCTGCTGGCGCAGGCCGATGCACAGAACCGGCTCTCACGAGCCATGCAGTTCGAAGCCGTCAGCAAGGCTTCGGCCTTTATGGTCCACGACCTGAAAACGCTGATTGCACAACTCTCGTTGCTGGTGAAAAATGCTCCCAGGCACCGGGAGAACCCGGCCTTTATTGACGACATGATCAACACCACCGACCACGCAGTTCGCAAAATGTCCAACCTGGTGGACCATATCCGCAAGCCGGCTGACGAGACCTTGGTGACCGAAGTGGTAGAACTCAACGAGGTCATTACGCACCTGGCAGAACATTATTCCCGCCACCAACCCGCACCCCGGGTGGTGGCGGGAGCCCCCGGAAAGATCCACATTAACGCTGACCGAGAGCAACTCTGCAGCATTCTCGGCCACTTGATACAGAATGCCCAGGACGCAACCCCACCGACCGGCGAGATAACCCTGGCCCTCAAAACCGCCAGTGGCAATGTGGTACTGTTTATACAGGATACAGGGGCCGGCATGACTGACGACTTCATCCAGACCCAGCTATTCAAACCCTTTGAAAGCACCAAGGGGCTGACCGGTATGGGTATCGGTGCCTATCAGGCTCGGGAGTATGTACGCAACGTAGGCGGCAATATCGACGTTACCAGTGAACCCGGTCTGGGTTCCTGTTTTTCAATTCGCTTCCCTCTCGCCCGGCCTGAAAAAGAACAAACATCGGCGAGAATCGAGCCGGAACCGCTGACAAATGACCAGACCGAGCCACAGAGAGGCGCCAAATAACTGACGAAAAACAAATCCACCCAAGCTTATCATTGCAAAGTGTCAATGTTCGGTTAAGAATCAGGGTGTGAGTTTTCAACACTAGACCATCACAAGACAGAAAGGGATTTGTAGCCGTTGTGAGTAGACGACTCTTAATAGTAGAAGACGATCCGGGTCTGCAAAGCCAAATGCGCTGGTGTTTCAGTGAAGACCTGGAAGTGACTGTTGCTGCTGACCGGGAGTCTGCCCTGGCAGCCCTACGCAGAATTGAACCCGATGTGATCACCCTGGATCTGGGCCTACCCCCCGATCCCGGCGGAGCGTCAGAAGGCTTTCTGTTGTTGGAGGACGTCCTGCGACTGGCCCCCATGACCAAAATCATCGTGGTCACCGGGCGTGAGGATAAAGAAAACGCCGTCAAGGCCATTGGCATGGGGGCAAGCGATTTTTACCAGAAACCCCTGGATGCCGACATCCTGACGTTTGTCGTCAACCGGGCCTTCAGACTGGCGGAACTTGAGCGCGACAACCGTGAACTCGCCCGCCACCGTAACGGCACCAACATCAAAGGCATTGTCGCGGCCAGCCCTCAAATGCTGTCCATCTGCCGCACTCTGGAGAAAGTCGCACCCACGGATGTGACAACACTGATCACCGGCGAGACCGGCACCGGTAAAGAGTTATTGGCGCGTGCGCTCCACGACCTGAGCCACCGGTCTGAGAGACCTTTTGCGGCGATCAACTGTGCCGCGATTCCGGAAAATCTTCTGGAAAGCGAACTGTTCGGCTTTGAAAAAGGTTCTTTCACCGGCGCCACCCAGAGCAAAAAAGGCAAAATCGAGAGCGCCAACGGAGGCACTCTGTTCCTGGATGAGATCGGTGACATGCCCATGGCCTTGCAAGCCAAGCTGCTGAGATTTCTGCAGGAGAGGATGGTTGATCGGGTAGGCGCCGTGAAACCCATCCCGGTGGACGTACGAGTGGTGTGCGCAACCCACCGTGACGTTCAGGAACTCATCACCCAGGGCACCTTCCGCGAGGATCTTTATTATCGCATCAGCGAAATCACTCTCGACGTGCCCGCCCTGCGCGACCGGGAAGGAGACGGACTGGTCATCGCGCAGTCGCTTCTGCAATCTCTCGGCAAACAGATGGACCGCCCCAACCTCGCCTTTACCGAAGACGCCATCAAAGCCATCAAGAGCTATCCATGGCCAGGCAATGTGCGGGAAATGATCAATAAAGTGAAGCGGGCCACCATAATGGCGGACGGCAAACGGGTGACGGCTGCCGACCTGGAATTGAACTGCGACCGCGAAGGCCCCGAAAGCCAACTGAACCTGCGGCAGGTACGCGAAAACGCAGAGCGTGCCGCTATTATACAGGCACTTCAGTCCTGCAGTTTCAATATGGCGCAAGCCTCACGCCTACTGGGCATCACCCGGCCAACGCTTTATAACCTGACTGACAAATACCGGATAGAGGCATCCTCTGAATCGTCGAGTGCCTGAGTAACAGGCAGGGAATCCATCACAATCCCCAAAAGGAAAGGAACAGGGCCATGAAACCAGTGTTAGCAGTACGTGCCACCCTTCTTTCAGTTGCCATATCGATGACTATCGCCGGCTGCAGCGGCGGCAACGGCGAAGAAATGAGCCAGGAGGACATCCAGTACCTCAGCCACCTGGACCAGTCGCGCTTTTTCCAGCGCCAGGGTGAACTCAAAGCCAGTACGCTGGAGGCGCGTAGTGCGATTGAGATGCAGCCAGACCGCATCGAGCCATATCTTCTTATTGTCAACAACCTGCTTACCGCCGGTGATGCCCGCAACGCCGAACGACAGCTTGATCAACTGCTCGCTGACATCGACGAACAGTCCATTGATCAGCAATACCTCAACGATGCAGCACTGATCAGGGCGGAAGCCAGGCTGATGCAGCAACAATATGAGGAAGCACTGGCCGCCCTGGACAACTTGAACGATCCAGATCGCATCCAGCAACTTAACGCCTCACTGATCAGGGGCGACATTCACCTTGCAGCCGGCCGTGCCGATGAAGCGGGCGAGGCCTATTCCGATGCCCGTGATCTAGACGCCAGCGCAGCCCTTCCATTAATTGGCCTGGCCAAAGTTGCCTTCAGCGAAGGCAATACGGAACAGGGTAATGAGTTCGTCGCGCAGGCCAAAGAAGTCGACCCGGAGCATGTGGAATTGTGGCTCCTAAAAGGCCGAATCGCCCATGCGGCTAAAGAGTGGGCGAAGGCCGAACAAGCCTACGTCAACGCACTGGAAACCATAGGTCAGTACGACATTATGACGTTCCAGAAATTTGAAACCATGTCTGCGCTTATCGATGTGCTTCGGGAGCAGGGAAAGTCCTCAGAAGCATTTGTTTACGAGGAAATTCTCGCCAAATCTGCACCCGGAACTATAAAAAGCAACCTGATAGCCGCACAGGAGGCGTTCAACAACGGCGAACTGAATAATGCTGCCCGTTATCTTGAAGAAGTATTGGCCCAGGCACCGGGTCAGGAACAGGCGGCACTGATGCTCGGCATCATTCGCTTTCGCCAGGGCCGGTCAGAGGAAGCTGAATCCCTGCTGGCCCCGGTTGCCGATATGGGTAACTCCGAACAAGCTCGAAAACTGCTTGCCGCCACCCGCCTTCAGATGCGCAATCCCGAAGGCGCGCGAGAAATCCTTGCCAACCTGGAAGATCAGGATTCTGACCCCGACACACTGGCGCTTGTAGGTATCGCCTCACTGATCAGTGGCGACACCGAAAGTGGCGAACAGTTTATCGAAAAATCCCTGGACCTGGCCCCGGACAACAACAGCCTGCGACTGCGATATACAACCTATCTGGTGCGCACAAATCAGACTGAACGGGCCATAGCAGAGGCAAACCGGGTACTGGAGAACAATCCGGACTCGGAGCAAGCCAGATTACTGATCGTCCAGGCCCATGTATCCGCGGACAACAACGATGCAGCAATGATCGCCGCTTCTGATTGGGTAAATGAGCAACCCAAAAGTGTTGCCGCGCTGGTTACTCGCGGCAACGTCGCCGCCAATGCCGAAAATATTGAAGAGGCGAAACAGTATTATCATAGAGCTGTAGAAGCTGATAGCGATAACCCTGCCGGGCTTAATGCCCTTGGCAACCTCGCACGATTACGTGATGAATCGGACCAGGCAGTAGACTATTATCGCCGCGCCATTGAAGTATCACCGGACAACCGTCAGACACTCCAAGGCCTGACCGCGGTAATGGAACGGGAAGAACTGACGGCCCTGATGGAACAGATCCGTGAACAACATCCGGATGCCTACGGCCCCAGATTGATTTTGCTGGAATCGGCTCTGATCGACAACGACACGCAGCGGGCCGATGATCTCACAGCAGGCCTGCTGGAACGTGAAGACGACTCCAGCCCAGCCCCGGCTGAATCGGCCGTTGCATCCGTGTATCACGGCATTGCTACCCAACTGGCTCAGCGCGAACAACTGGATCAGGCGGCCAGTGTTTTACGCAGAGGACGCGTACTATTTCCGGATAATGAAGAAATCGGTATTCAAGCGGCTGCCATCCAGTTTGCTGAAGGCAACACCAAAGAGGCTCGTGACATTCTAAGAGACGTTAAACAACAACATCCTGAATCCGCTGCTCCTTTCCGCATCGAAGCTCGCTATTTCGAAAGGCAGGAAGAATACCAGCAAGCTGCTGAGCTCTATCAGCTTGCCATCGAACTGGAGCAAAACGCCTCACTGGAAGTAGCCCACGCCCTCGCCCTGGCTCGGTCCGGGCAACCCAGCAAAGCTGCTGAATCCCTCGAGAACGCGCGCCAGGCCTTCCCGCGGAACCCCCAGATCTTGATGAATCTCGCCATGCTGCATCAGGAGAACGAGGCACCGGATAAGGCGATACCGCCGTATGAAAAACTACTTGAGATAACCCCACGGAACGTGATCGCACTGAACAACCTGGCGTGGATCTACTATCAGAAAGGTGATGACCGCGCCATGGAACTTGCCAGAAAGGCGTTCGAACTGAAGTCCGACAACGCCGCCATTGCTGACACCTACGGCTGGATCCTGCTCAAGGCTGGGCAAATAGAAGAAAGCCTGCCGGTGCTGGAGAAAGCCCACGAACTGCAACCGGATTCCGAGGAAATCGCCATGCACCTGGCAGAAGCCTATCGCGCCACCGGCCGTGATACTGAAGCAAGACGGGTACTGGAGAAATTTGAAGACCAAGGGTAAAAGCAGAACATAAAGAATAGCTATAACCACTACGACACGATATCGAAACGTTCCTAGAACCCGGTGGCAGTGACTGAGTTACCCGACAATAATTACCTTGTAAAACCATTGACCTTAAAGGCCCGCGTAAAACAGTTTTCGCGGGCCTCATGGAAGGAAGGGTCGCATATGTCGGTAGGCAAAGCTCTGGGCATTGGAAGCGCCGTAATTTTCATCTCTGGCTGCCAAAGCTGGCAATTCAGGGATATCGAAAAACTGCCCCCCACCGCGTCCATCCCTCAGGAGAGTGCACCGGGGAAAGTGGATGTTTGGTATTTCGATGGCATTGTCGGGGAAACCATAGACACCCTAACCAGCGCTGATACCTATCCGAACTCACCAAACGAAATCAGTGAACTTAACCAATTACAGCGGCTCGAAGACCGTGCCAACAACTATGGCACGTTGATCAGAGGATATATTGAGCCGCCTGTAACCGGTGAATATACTTTCTATGTCAGTGGTGATGATGAAACAGCTTTCTGGCTATCGGACTCACAAGATACCGAAGCTGCGAAACAGACCGCAACGACGGGTCGAGCCACACGCATTGAAGCCTATGACCGATACTCCTCACAAACCTCCCCGACCCACTATCTTGAAACAGGAGAACACTACTATTTCGAAGTGCGTCATAAAGAAAGCCGATACGACGACCACTTCAGCGTGGCCTGGGAGGGCCCGGGCATTAGCCGCCAGGTCATCAGTGGCGATTATCTCCACAGCTACGCACAGCGATTACCCACCGCCGGCCAGGAAATGACCGCTGAAGAGGCTTACGAGATGGGCTATCGTGTCGGCTTCTTCGATGCAGAACGGAGTCTCGCCTTCGTACCCACCTACCCTCCTCTCGACGAAGACAATGACGGCCTATACGATAACTGGGAGGTCTTCTACGGTCTCAGCCCGGCAGAGCCCACCGATGCCAACTCGGACGACGACAGCGACCTTCTCAGTGCCCTGGACGAGTTCTGGAGCGGAACGAACCCTACCAAACCGGATACTGACGGAGATGGCATCCCCGACGGCTACGAATTCGCCTATGGCCTGGACCCGCGGAACCTGTCAGACGCATCCGTTGACCTGGACGGCGACGGTTACAGCGTGCTGGAAGAGTATCAGGCAGGCACCGCCCCGAATGATCCGCGAGACACCCCCGTTCAGGCACCAAATTACACCGGTGGCTTTGTAGGCCAGTATTTTTCCGGAACTGATTTCGATGAATTCCTTTACACTCGAAAAGACCAATCGATCCGGAACAATTGGGGCAGTGGCAGGCCTTTTCCGGATATGCCTAGCAACCGCTTCAGTATCCGCTGGCAGGGTTGGTTTGTGCCGCCCCATGATGCAGGCACTCGTAGATATCAATTAACCACCAGCACCGATGATGGTGTCCGCTTATTTGTAAACGGTAAGCCTTTGATTGATGAATGGAAAAAACAGTCCGCCACAACTTATTCAGCCGAAATCGACGTGGCAGCGGATGAGCGAGCCGCAATCACAATGGAATACTACGAGCTACTTTACGATGCCAAAGCCACACTGACGATATCGGATGGGCAAAACGGCGAACAACTCAATACAGCAGCGGTTATCCAAAGCCTGGACCTTGCCACCACCCCCGACATTAGCTCACGAGAAGATGGCATCACCGATATCTATAAGTTGCGTTATGGACTGCCGTTGCTACAGCCCACTGCAAATCAGGTATTCAATAATGAAGGGGTAACCGTATTAGAGGCCTATCAATCAGGCCTACACCCTTACACACTGGAATTGGTGAGCGAGCCAGAAACTCCTACAACGCAACCCACACCAACCGAACCTGACACTGCAATCGTAACCCTTAGTTGGAGCGCCCCCGGCACTCGCGTAGATGGCAGCAGCATCTCGCTTAGTGAAATCAGCCACTACAAAATCAACTATGGGCAATCGCCGGATAATCTGTACCAAGAGGTTCGGGCGGAGTCCGACCATACCGAATATACCCTTGAGGGCCTGACTGAAGGCAGATGGTATTTTACGATCCGGGTGGTGGATTCGGAAGGATTGACCAGCCAGGCATCAGACACGGTTGAATTTCTGGTGCAATAACGAACTCTAGCTAACTACTATCCAAAGATAGTGGCGGTGTATGTTACTTGCACCGGACAGCAGGTAAATCCCGAGGTTGTCCAATTATTTTACATACCCACCCTACACAAATTATTTTTCTATATATATCAACGACATGAATTCTGGCCCGAAATATGCTTAGATGTAACTGAAACGTTACAACCAAAGCGTACTGGAGTAGTAAATATGAAAGGATTTTCGAAGGGCATAGTAGTAGCGGCAGCATTTGCCGTTTCTGGCCTTGCAAACGCGGCGTATATCGGCACGGATAGCTCTGGCTCTTATTCAGGAACCTACGATGTCCCCGGCAATAACAGTTATGCAACGGGAAGCACTGATCCAAAAGGTTACTTTGTCGACGGCGCGCCAGAGTACAGCGTAGGCGACTCCGCCCTATTGGGAAACAGTGTTGTTTACACCTCCAATGACAAGTTCAGGCTGACCTTTACCTTCGTTGGCTATGAAGCCGGTTGGGAAAATGTGTTTTTGTACAACGGTGTCGAGATTTTTAACAACAGGACCAGAGGCACTGTTGGAAATACTTTCTCCACCATTGTAACCGGCACAGCTGGTACCACACTGGATTTCGGGTTTGCGACCTATAAAAGGTCCTCATCGATTCTGGAAAGTCAGGACAACAGCAACTCCAACGGCTCGACTTCATTCAACTTTGTTGTCAATGAACTAGGTACAGACTCTTTGATCCTGAGCCTTGATGACAACAACCAGGTTGACGACAACCACGATGACCTTTTGATCAAAGTTGAGGCTACCAAGGTTCCGGAGCCAGGCACCGTTGCCCTCCTCGGTCTAGGCATTGCCGGACTGGCTCTGCGTCGCCGAGCCAAGAAGTAAGGACATAATCGCTTAGAGCGTATTATGTTAGAATAAAAACCCTGCCATTCGGCGGGGTTTTTTTATGTCATCGGAGCGACAGATCTCAGTGCTTGTTGAAATCATATATACACGTTCAGGCCGGGGACTAACCAAGGATGCTGACCTGCTCAAGGATTCAATCCGATCTCTGGGACATGAGGTATCCGTCAAGGCCCTTCCTCCCCAAAATCTCCTGATTCGAAAGCTTTCCGGAAAATGGGGGCGAGCGAAAAAGCGTTTTCCTTCCGCACATGCTGTTGAACTTACAAACTCGCTCCAGAGAATGCTCCGGCGTTTATTCCGCGCCAGAACCCAGAATGCGGACCTTGTGATTCATCTTGAAAATATCCACCCTCACTACATTAACCCTCAATGCCCCAACTGGCTGATTCCAAACCAGGAATGGTTCCGTTCCGAACGTAGCCACTACCTCACTGATATCGACGCAGTACTCTGTAAAACCCAAGTAGCAGAACGCCGCTTCAGAAAGTTACATGGCAAAGTGGAATTCCTGGGATTCTCTACCCCTGGAGCCAAGCGAGCGTTAACCACACAATTGCATCTAAAACAGCCTGGACACTATCTGCATGTGGCCGGCTCCAGTCTATCGAAAGGCACTTCTGCAGTCATTGGCGCCTGGGAAAGGCATCCCGAATGGCCAACTCTCATCGTTGTGGCAAACAGCGCACTTGTTGAACAAGCATTACCGGCCAATATTATTCTGAAGAAGAACCTGTCTAATGAAGAAATGAAAGAACTCTGGTGCCGCGCGGCAGTGGCTGTCATTCCTTCAGAGGTGGAGGGATACGGTCAGGTACTAGCAGAAGCCATGTCTGCGGGAGCGGTCGTTGTCACTACCAACGCCCCTCCGATGAATGAACTGGTCACGACCAGCCGGGGCTATCTTGTACCCTGGTCCGAAAACCGCCCCTGGCGCCTTGGAACACGATACAAGGTAACTGTTGAAAGCCTGGAGCTCTGTCTACAACACGTTTTTGCGGAGTCGAGCGATACTATTAATGCGAAGGCATTGGAAGCTCAACAGTGGATCATCGACAACCATCAGGCATTTGAAAAGCGGCTAGAGCAGCTTATCGCCTCTGTAGAGCCACAACCTGCCAGTATTACTCAACAAACTGCCGATCAACCTGGTTGATAATCGGCGGAAAAATATCGCTTACGAAATCGACAACAGCTTCCTCGCCATTACACTCATCACAGGCTACTCCGAAAACAACCAGAGATGCGTCCGTGCGTAGGCTGAAAAAGCTCACGATCTGGGCAAATTTTGCGCGCCACTGGTCAGTCTCCCAAAGGCCCGCAACATAATAACCATAAGCCAGATGAATTCGATGGCCAGATGAAAGGTTTCGTAGCGTCACTCCCTGTAGAGGAATATCTGAAGGCGACATCACCTTGAAAAACTCCTCCGGTACCCAGTCGTTACGGTCGTAAATTCGATTCCAATACTGCACAAGTTCTGCTCTGTGGCGCTGATGCGCATAACTGTATACACCCACGAACAGTTGCTGTTCTGGCCCAACCTCTCGAGAGATAGCCTGACGATCAAACAACGTCTGGGCGAACACCAGATCTGGGTTTCGCATCTGTGGCCGCCATCCATTCAAACGGTTTCCGAACAACGGAGCGTACTGCTCTCCATCAAGGCTGATGTCGAAAGCATCCGGTGAGGGCTTTATTTGTCCCACCGAAGATGGCAGCAGGATGACCAGTAATGTCGGCAGAGCTGCGGTTACAAGTACGCCGGTCCATACCTTACGGCTGCCCTGGACCTTATCCGTAGCGGGCAACGATTTAACCATATCTACTTGCTCACCTTTGGCCAGCTCCAGTCTCCGGCCGATCAGGAACAAGGGCACAAGTGTGGCGGCAAATACCCACCAGCCGAAGTTATCGTGATTCTCAATCAGGCTGGTTTGCATGTTGGTTTCATAACCCATGTAGATAATCACGAACACACGTATCCAGTTGGCCAACAACGCCAAAACAACGGCAATTAGAAAGAACAGTATTCGGGAACGCACGCGCCGAAAGTTCAGCTCACCGTATAAGGCCGCCAGCGACTGCCCTACCAGCAAATAGCGCAGGCCGGAACAACCATGGGCCACCTCAAAGGCACCCACACCGATCAGATAAACAAATACACCCTCAACCTCGAACTCAATATCAAACAAACCCAATAACAGCTGATTGATCTCAACCGTAATCAGCTGAAGCGTCCAGGACAGGTAATCCCAAACCGGAACCGCGAAAAACAGCAAGCCCACTGGCACAATAAACGGACGCACTTGCTTCCATCCCAGTAAAATAGCCAGGATACCCAGAAGAAGCGGCACGATGGTCAGTTCCTGCAGTGCCTGCACCCGTAGAATGTTGCCGAGCCCATAGGCTAGCAACGCCAATGCAAAAGGAATCAGCCATAGCGGGTAAAAGCCAAGAATAGGTGATTCCCGTTTTACCGCCCTTGCAACTAGAACAACGGAAACTAAGAGAAGCAACAAACCATGGGAGTAGGATTCGTCAAACTTAAACCAGCGGCTGACAATCCCTTCAACGGTGGGCCAGATAAGCAGGAAAAGGGCGCCAAATACTATCAGGAACGGAAGTACTGCTTGGACCAAACTGCGGTCACGCATCCTTTCATACGTCATACGCTCACTTCCCTTTCTTCTAGACTTATTTAATGGTTTTAGCCTGTCTAAAACTATTTTCGCTATTCGAGAGTAATGATGCCACGGCATAGTCATCAATTACGATTTTTTACCATAAATGCCAGTCTTGATCGCGGGCATCGGGTTTCTCCTTAAGCGGAGTTGTCGATGCTTGTTTTATGAAGTAGGCACGTGCAATCAGAGCTTGAACCATCTGTTTATAGATCGCCTCCAGCGGTCTGGCAGTAACTCTTGAGTTCGGTAAACCCTACGCAGCAATGGGTTACGCACAACTTGAAGGGTATGGAACTGAACATGGCTCCCTTTGAAGTGGTGCTTATAATATTGATGTTTACCGCCACCAGCCAATAAATCATACCGTACAGTTTCCGGATCCCTAAAAGCATCTTCGATCGCAAAGCCGAGATGAAGTGAGCCCAAAGCTACACGTTTGTCAAAATGTTCCAAATAGCCAGATTGCAAGTTGAATCGTTGCCCCCCAATTCCCACATCGTAGAGAACAGAAACACAGGTGCCATCAAAACGAAGCTCAGAACAATAGACTCGCCCCCCGCATGCTGGCAATCGAGCCATAAAAAGTCGGTGAAATCGAACTGCGTCCGGATCAAACGCAGGTTTACCCCAACGCATTAGATGAAATTCATTCAACTGGGAAAGAAATTTACCAGCCTGAGACGAATCACGTTCCGCAAGTTCGAAATTCCCGCGCTGACTAAGATAATTACGCCTATTATAGGCCTTGAGCCGAGTATTTCGCCCCAACTTTGCTAGCCACTGGCCAAATTCACCCGACGTATTTATCACTACTCCGTCATCGAGCCCTCGAAAAACACGGACTGTCCGATCACTCAGATTCCTCGCGTACTTTTCGAGAAGATTCACTTCATGTTTTACAACATCACACAGAACCCACTCATCCCAATTCCAGCTAGCGATTGTATCCATAAGAGCAGAACACGCTTCACCGGCCCTCTCATTGCTCAATATTAGCCCGCAGTATTCGGTACGTACGGTCGGCGCTATATGCCACGCGCTTCCGATCAAATGAAGACGCCGCACCCGAAAGCCCAGCGGTGTTACCAGATCCCGTTGATAAAATGGTCCGATCCCAACAAGTTGATCGTTCTCGTCGTATACGCCAAGCAGCAGTAAATCCAGACCCAGGCTGCCAGACCAAACCTCCCACCAACTATAAAGCCAAGGCCAACCCATAAACAAAGCATTGGCGTCCGACTGCTCAAGGCAGCATTGCCATTCTTTTGCCATAGCTCTAAAACCATTCTCATCTATCTCCTTGACAATAACTGCCATTGCTCCCTCCCACACTAGTATCCCTCAGAGCAGCTACCCAGAACCAGAAAGCCAGAAATAAATTTGAACCCCAGCCATCGAGCCAAGCATAAATGAAATTATGCTTATTGAGTACACAAGGTATTTCGGAAACTACAGTTCATTCCAATTTTCCCTTTTTTTATTTACAAAAAAACTTACTTTTCCGACTCGAGAAATTTCGAGAATAACATTATAAATAAGGCGATACCGAGTACTATTATTTATATAGTTACGGGCTGACTCTACATTCTTAACTCCAACAAACGACACAACCCTATCACGCTTATACTTCGAAGCAAAAATCTTCCTTATATATGTCAACCTTTTATGTATACCTTTACCTCTATATTGTGGAGAGACAAAATCAGTTAAGAGGAGCGCTGCATGATCTGAAATATCGGGAAACTTCGCAAAGTCAGGCCATTTTTCTTTAGGCAGAACACAAAACCAGCCCATACCGACGACCGACTCCTCTGATTTAGCAATAACGCATTTATACCCTCTACTTATCATCTCATTATATTTCCTATTATTGACAGCCGCCCCCTTACCGAAACACTGATTATCTACAAGAAACGTTAACAATGAAGGAATCCAGTCATCATTCAACAAACAATACGCAACACCGTCGACATTAATTTCAGAAAGTATTTCATTATCTTCTATATTGAACTTAGAATCCTCGAAGAGGAAATAAGCATCTAAGTTCACCTTGATTATTCGCCTTATAAATCTAAACATAAATTTATTTAGACCTTGTAATTTTTTTTAAATTTTTTTTGAAAATCTTAATGAAAGGACCGGAATCTTTAATAGAGAAGTACAAAAACCCAATAGAAAACCGGTTTTTCACCAAAAGAGCCAAAAAATTAAATAAGAAAAAAACATTATTTTTCTTTAGATGCCTAAGTACAGAAATCTCATCAATCCATAAGCCTCTAAAATTCGAATCTGATATAGTAATATAGTTGCTAGGGGAGAATATAGATTCAACTACAATATGGGTAAGATTGTACTTCATAAACGATGATAAACCAGACTGATAATCATTTCGTCCTACGGTTGGTTCCGTGACATAAAAGGTTCCGCTATCCGGATCGCGCTTGAATTCAATAGAATTAAGACCGACCAAACTCAAGTGCTTTAAAATTTCTTCACCTGCATTGTAGAGCGCTTCATCATTGCAAACTTCACAAACTGCAGTAGATCCGAAGTCCGGAGGCCACTGCAGCCTTTTACGCCCACCAATTCGACTTAATAGTTTTCCATCTAAATCATGTGCGTAGAGAACAAAGTAGATGCTAGAATCATTACCGGGGACCCATTTTTGAAGCAAATAGGATGGCGAATAGTTGAATAAAGGAAAATACTCTAGAAAATCTAGCATTCTATGCTTCGAGTCGAATCTTAACAACTTCTCATTAGGAAACTTTTTATTCCAAGACTTTGTTCTTACATTAGGCTTTAGCACACAAGGAAAGAAAGAAAAGGATGAAAGCTCCGCAAAATCCAGTTTACCTTGAATAGTTAATGAAGGTGGAACACCGACACCCTTTGCAATAGCCCAATCATGAAACTGAGCCTTATCCATTAATATTTTTCCGCTCTCATGACCTACAATAGGTATTGTAAAGTATTGTTCTAACTTAGCCCCAAACTCCCAGTATCCTAGAATTTGCTCATCACCGGTAAAAAGTAAAATTACTTTTTTATTCAAAAACTTACTTTTATAAATCTCAATTAATTTATCAAACTGAACATCAATAGTTCCGGAGACTTCGTATAATGCATGCCAATATTGTGAGGTTAAAGTAACAGAATTTGGATTCTCGTATGCTCCCACTACTAATACGGGAGATTTATTGAGGGCACGCACCGTCGTCATACCCGTAGGAGTATCTGCGCCCATCACTATGACTACATTTTCCGTTTCCATGTGAAATCAGATTCCATTTAAAGAGATCGCATTTCCAGCCTTTGGATAGAAATCCATGTTCTAAACAAAGGATTCGCTTTAAGCAGATCGCTTTGGTCTAAATACGCGATAAAGACTACGCCACACAATCGGGCTCCATGGTGTAAGTTGTACCGCACGGGCAATCGCTGAAACGGCAGCCCCACGGTCGCCGATGAACGCAAAATATCTTGCCTTACGACAGAGAAAACCAGCTAAACCCCGGCGACGCTCATTCAGCGATAAAACCCCTCCATATTTCGCCAGAAACTCTCGGATAATCAGCTCATTTGCAGCAAACCGCCGACGTTTGTCGGATGAGATCTGATCCGCCATTACACGATAGGAAGCAACAATCCCCGGCTCATAATGAAATAAGTACCGGGAGGAAAACCTCAGCCAAAGCTCGTAGTCATCAGCAACACCCACTGATGTATTGAAACCGCCCATCTCATCGAAGCAACTGCGCCTCACAAGCGCAGTGGTGATGCTGACACTGTTATCCACCAGCAGATACCGAGTAATACGACCGGAATAACGCTTCATGTTGTCCAGACTTATGATAGCTCCCTGCTGATCAATCGTCGCTTCATCACCGTGAACGATGTCAACCGAGGGATTTTCTTGCAAAACAGCCAGCTGCTTATCAATTTTATCCCGAGCCCAGAGGTCATCGGAATCAAGAAATGCAATAAAATCACCTTTTGCTTTCTCAAGGGCAAGATTTCGAGCATGGCTTTGGCCCTGGTTTTCCTGAAAGAAATATCGAACTCGCTTGTCTGAAAAAAAAGGCTCGAGCACTTTCCGCGTTTGGTCAACGGAACCATCATCCACAATGATCAGCTCAAGATCAGCGTATGTCTGAGCCAGAACACTGGATACGGCATCTGGTAGAAACCGGGCCCTATTGTAGGTTGGCGTCACTACGCTAACAGTCGCCATTACAAACCCTCGGTACCTATACCCGTCATCGTCTACTTCAAAAGAACAGCAGCAAGGCTGCGCCACGAAGCACGACGGAAGGGGCGCAGCCTAAGCGCCTTGAGCATCTCGGCCAGCGCCCCACCCTTCGCTCCCTGGCTTGCTAGATAACGGGCCTTTCTATTATGGAAGGCTGCGAACCCCAAGTCGAAATCCTGCTTCGACATTGCATCCGGGAATTCACGCCTGAAGTCGGTAATGATTTGCCAGTTGGAATCAAAACGCCGGGTTTTATCAGAGGAAATCTGGTCTTCCATTACCCGATAGTACGCATAAAACTCAGGTATATAGAGAAACCGGAACCTGGATGAAAACCGGAGCCACAAGTCATAGTCATCTGCAACACGACGTTTACCACTCATTGCACCGAGCTCGTCAAAACATCGCCGCCGCGCCATGGCCGTGTTCATACTTACACAGTTGTCGCGAATCATATACTTAGCTATATCTGTCTCTTATACAC
>OJEP01000251.1_pt1 | contig 21142 bp, 9 predicted proteins | sample 1593761 | NCBI WGS metagenome assembly OJEP01 (sample SAMN05416783, study PRJEB24817) | seawater metagenome | isolation source: Sea water | place: Canada:Atlantic | collected 2013-11
GTGCTGATGCACAACACCCGATGCTTCTTGGTGTGATGCCTGGTATGCCTACAACATTTCCCAATTCTACTCAAGGATTTAATGGTAGGAGTGATATATATCCTAAACCTGATGATGCATACAATCCAGATGTGAATAGACTTGCAAGAGGTGAAGAGATTGATAAAACTCATGTAGCAACACAACACGCTACAAAGGATAGTGTTGAACCTAGACCGCCATACAATGCTCAGTATCCATATAATAAAGTACAAGAAACAGAATCTGGTCATGTTTTTGAAATGGATGATACGCCAGCATCTGAAAGAATCAACATTCGACATAGAAAAGGCACATACCTTGAAGTTGGGCCAACTGGTACACAAACAAACAAGATTGTTGGTGATGGTGTAACAATCATTGAGAGAAACGGCAAAGTATTGATAAAGGGTGCGTCTGAAGTTACTATCAGAGGTAAGTCTAACGTCAAAATTGAATCTGATTGTAACTTAACAGTTGATGGTACAATGACAACAAATGTGCGTGGCGATTATAGATTGAATGTTGGTGGTGGTATTTACATGAACTCTGGTGATATTTTCTCACAGAAGAGTTCGTCTATCAGACAAGAAGCGTATTTGGATAGTTATAATCTATTTACTAGACAGCACATCGTTTCGCAATCAGAAGTAGGTAATATTCATATCTATGCCAACACAGGATTTATTTCTGCATATGCTAACACAGATGTGAGAATTGAAAATGGTGGTAACACATATTTCAATACTGCCGGTAAAACAAATATTAAAGCAACGGGCGACATCGCTATTGATGGTACTAAGATTGATTTGAATACCAGTGGAGCAGTTGAAATTGACCCAGGATATACAATATATGTGAAAGGTGCGCTAACAGATTTTGCTAGCCCATCTGGTAAAAGAGATTCGTTGAGAACGGGTCTTGGTAAACCTATTGAAAATGATTTTCCAATAGATACTGTGTATGATGATGCATTATATTCATCAATTGCTGATGAACCAGACCCAGAACATGATACTACTGCGGAAGGGCTATAAGATATGTCAAACGGTTTAATTTCACAAGATATGGAATTTTTTCAAACGAGTGAACTTGTTGATAATCTAGGTACTGGTGAAACTAAGTCTGCTTTGGATGCTTTTACATCTATTGTACCGACATCTGCTTTTCCTTTAGATATAATGTTTACTCTAAAGGAAAATATGCAAACTACGATAGAGAATCTTCCTGTTAATGAAGCAAGTAGTCTATCTGTACTATCCGATTCATTAGCAAAGGCGTCTAATCAAGATATATCTGCTATTCTGTTTCAATCTGGTATCAATCCAGATACGTTTTCAGTAGAAACTTTTGGGCTTGACGTTGCCTCTTTGGCCGATTTTCAAAGCAGTGTGATGGGATTCAATGCAACACTAAATGGTGGTTGCGATGCTCTGTTAGCATTAGAAAATCTTGTTACTGACATAGGCAGTGAAATAGACTTAGATAATATATTTCAGCCAATATCTGATTATATGGAAGACTTGGCAAAGAGTGTGGAAGATGCAGTAGTCTCAGTCAAAGAACAACTTGATGCATTATCCAGTGATGATATACTTTCTGATCTAGCAGATGCTGCCGAATCTGTAGTTGAGGCTATAGCATCCGATGTAGAAGCATTGGCTGCTACTGCTGTATCTATAGCGGAAGGTTTAGCATCCGATGTAGAAGCATTAGCATCAGCTATTCAAGCTGATATTGAATCAATTGATGTGTCTGGTTTTCTGGAATCTCTTGAAGCAGAAGCAGAGGCAATTGCAGAAGCATTCGAGGCTTCTATTGAAAGTGTTTTAGAAGGTGTAGAAGACGATTTGCTTGCTTTTAAGGACTCTGTTGATGCTTGTTTTCAACATAGTAAAATGGTGAACGAAGTTAAACTTAAAAACTACGAAAGTCAAGTTGAAGATATGGAATTACTTGCATAAGGTAAAATGGAGAAGTAAATGTCTAGGCAGGCCCTTGAAAACACTAAAAATAAATTAAAAGAAGAGATAGAATTAGCAAAAAATCTCTTGTCTGAACAGAATAAAAACTTTACCAAAGCAAGGTCAGCAGCGGTAACAAAGAATTTTTCAAAAAATAATACAACTGCTTTTCCAGATGAACTGAGATCGGTAATTGTTAGAGCGGTTTCAAGTGCAACACGAAAACAAGATGAAAAAATAGAGAGAAGAATGGAAGAGGTTGGGGCAAAGGTTACCCAAGCAAATGCGAAAATGAAGGACATTAACAGAGGCTCTGCTGCTAATGCTCTAGATAGTGGTTTGGCTGGTAGACCCATACCTAATGCAGTCAGTAGAGATAAAGTAGCGGTTACATATAACGATGCGAATGCTATCTATCCAGAATCTTTTTATGGTCAAAGTAAATTTGCTCTTCATAATGCTGCTAAGATAAATGATCTTCATCCTATCGTAAGAGACAGAGTTGCTCAAGCTGTGAAATCTTTTGTTGATGAGCATAGAGAGCAGGGCTATGATGTTAAAATATTAAGTGGTAGAAGGTCAATTGCTCAACAAAGGGCCCTTCAAAATAGTTCTAATGCAGTAACTAGACAAGTTGCTGCGAGAGGATTAAGTTGGCATAATTTTGGCGCTGCAATCGATATCAACCTATATGATTTAAAGAGAGGTGTGTTTATACCAAGAGCAAGAATTAGTTATTATACAGGTATTGCAAGAAAGCACTTCTCAAAATACGATATGTTCAACAGACTTGATGGTACATGGGGTGCAAGTAGAATTAGAGACCCAAATCATTTCATTCCCACAGAACTTTGGGGTAAATCAATAAGAAGTCAAGCGAATGTATTGTTGAATTCTAATGGCACAATAAATGAAAATGGGTTAGATAGACTGCTTGCTGGGCGTAGTTATTCAGGTGTAGTTACATAAATAATAAGTATAAATAAAAAGAAAACTGGAGATTGCTTCATATGGCAACACCATTAACACAAAGAGTTGTATACTCGGACTTCTTTACGGACTTGGATAAGCATCCAATTCGTAGCACAGTCTTACGCAAAACGAATGTTGATGCTGTAAAACAGTCTCTTCGTAATCTTATGTTGACTGATAAAGGCGAACGATTGTTTCAACCAAATCTTGGTGGTAACATTCGTGCTATGTTGTTTGAGAGTATTACAGCACAGACATTCTTAACGATGCAAGAGCATATAAAGGATGTTATTGCAGCACATGAGCCAAGGGCTGATGTTATTGATGTGTATATCGCTCAAACTTCACAAGAACACGAAGTTCAAATCACAATCGTATTTCGTGTTGTCAACGTACAAGAACCAGTTACATTAGAGTTACTTTTAGAAAGAGTGAGATAAAATGGCAGGAACTATTATCTCGGAACTTGATTTCAATCAAATCAAGAGTCAGTTAAAAACATTTCTTCAGGGTCAAGCACAATTTGCTGACTATGACTACGATGGGTCTAATATGTCCGTCCTTCTTGATGTGTTGGCATACAATACATTTCAGAATAGTTTTTATACGAACATGGCTCTCGGTGAGATGTTTCTTGACTCAGCGCAACTAAGAGATTCTGTTGTATCTCATGCAAAAGAGTTGAACTATCTACCAAGGTCATACAGGTCATCAAACGCAAAAGTTACACTGACGTTTACACCAAGTGATAGCCCAGCATTCATCACAATTCCAAAATACACGAAGTTTACAACAAATGTTGATGGTAAGTCATACACGTTTAGCACAGATCAAGTATATACTATCACACCAAATTCTGGCGTATATTCTGTCAGCGATGTTTCTCTTCACGAAGGTAGAATCGAAAGAGAATATTATGACGTAACAGCAAGCACAAAATATCTTATCTCTAACAAGAGAGTTGACACCGACAGTATTGTAGTAAATGTATATGCCTCCTCTGCTGCTAGTGCTGAAGTTAATGCATATGCTTCAAAACCAAATCTCTTTGATGTTGGTTCAAGTGATAATGTGTTCTATATACAACCAGCAGAACTGAATCGTTACGAACTAGAGTTTGGTAATGATGTGTTTGGTAGAGAACCAAAAACAGGCGAAGTCGTAGAGGTTATCTATCGTATTGCAAATGGTGCAACACCAAACGGTGCTACAACATTCACGCCAAGCGCAACGATACAAGGATACACAGCGACAGTCACAACAACATCAATATCTTTTGGTGGCGCTGAAGAAGAAACGCTTGATTCAATCAAGTTCTATGCTCCAAAATCTATTCAGATACAAGATAGAGCAGTCACAGAATCTGATTATGAAAATCTTTTGAAAAGCAAGTTCTCTGAAATACAAGCAGTATCAGTACAAGGTGGTGAAGAACTAAATCCACCACAGTATGGTAAAGTTATTGTACATGTTGATATTCAAAATAGTGATGGCGTATCTGACGGTGCTAAAGAGAAGTATAGAAAGTTTCTAAAAGAACGCACGCCACTCGCAATCGACCCAGTAATTAGGTCTCCCGAATTTCTTTATGTTGCTCTTGACACAACAGTACACTACAATACTAAAACTTCAGATGCTACTAATTCTGAAATAGACTCGCTTGTTAGAAATGCGATTGCATCTTACAATCTGACTTACTTGAATGATTTTAAAAAGAATGCTAGGCAATCTCGAATTGCTCGTGTCATCGATGATACAAATACGTCTATTATATCGAATGATACAGAACTTAGAATGATTGTTGATTTTATTCCAGTGGTAAGTTCTGCTTCAAGCATCACTGCTGACTTTGAAAACTCTTTAATTTTAGATCATCCTTTGACTGCTGGCGAAGATATCAATCGTCATAAACCCGCAGTCAAAACTTCCAGTTTTTCTTATGGAACTCAGACAGCATATATACAAGACAACGGCGAAGGTGTCTTAGAAATTCTCACTAATACGGTTGATGGATTCAAAGTGCTGAGTGGTAATGTTGGTACTGTAGATTACGCAACAGGACGTGTAGTCATTCGTGATTTGAATGTTAGTTCTTTCTCTGGTAGTGCTATCAAGATTTATGGTAGACCAGAAACACAAGATATTATTGGTCCTGCAAGCAAGATTATCTCAATCCGTGACGTTGATGTTAGCGTAACAGTAGAGGCTGCGACTCAATAATGCATGACCTATCGAAAACTATCTCAGAGTATATCGAACAGCAGTTTCCTGCTGTTTATCGGGAAGACGGTCCAAACCTAGTTGCTTTCACAAAGGCATACTATGAGTTTATGGAAAACACTTCAACGTCTCCTACCACACTCAGTCGTTCGATGTTTCAGAACAGGGACATTGATGAGACATTAGATAGTTTTCTAGTTCATTTCAAAGAGAAGTATCTCTCAGAGTTTCCTTATGCAAAGGCTGTAGACAAGCGATTTGTTATCAAGCATATCATGGACTACTATCGTTCAAAGGGCACTCCAAAAGCAACTGAACTTTTAATTCGTATGTTGTTCAACGAAGAAGCATCAGTATACTATCCTGGTGATGATATACTTCGTGCTTCACACAGTAAGTATAAGATTCCCAAATATATTGAAGTCACACAGTCAGCAAGGTCTGCTGGGTTTGTTGAGAATCAAATCACAGGTTCTCAAACTGGTGCCACTGCTTTCGTCGAAGGTCTTGTAAAGAAAAGAGTTCAAGGTCGTATCATTGACATTCTCTATATTAGTAATATAAAGGGGTCGTTTAGAACGGATGAGTTGGTCAGCGATGATGGTCTTCTCACAAACGCACCAAAGATTATTGGTTCGCTTTCATCTATGAATGTTACGAATGGTGGTAGAAATAACGCCGTTGGCGACTTGTTCAATGTGCTTGATGATACAGGCAAACAAGGTAAAGTTCGTGTCACTGGCATTGAAGATGCTACTGGTCGAGTTGACTTTGAACTTGTAGATGGTGGCACGGGTTACACACTTAATGATTTAGATGACGGCGATACTTCAGACGACTATACAGACGTTCGTGTCGCCACAGCGATGATTGCTGTTGATAACTCGAACACATTAAATCAGTTTATTCAGTTTGAGACTGTAAAGCAGGAACGTGAGATTGTTACTCTAATCAGCGCTCAAGATTTTGCTGATGAATATTTTGACAATCTTGCTGCCAACTCAGCATCAGTTGCTGATGATTTTGTTTTGGGTGTCAAAGTATATCCAACAGCATATACAGCAAACTCGACGAACGGTCCTGCATTTCTTAGGTCTACTGTATCAGACTCAAATGATATTGTTGTCATCACAAATAATACAATCATAGCGAACACTGAATACTCAACGAACTCTACACATATCGTATTTGATTCAGACCCTGGTGATGGGGCAGTGATTTCAGTTCTAGAATATGTGGTTGTTGCCAATAGTAAAGTCTCATCGTTGAGCGCTGATGATGCAAATACAAGTGCAACTCTTGTGATTACAAGTGGCACTTTTGCAAATCAAGTCTCTATTGATACAGCAGATAATACATCATTGTCTGCTAATGAAATCGTAGATGAAGAATCGACTATTACCTTAGAGGTTGTTGATTCTAGTATTTTCTCTTCTCATATTGGTGAAAAACTTGAGATGAAGAAGTTCACAACAGCAGCAAATGGTCAATACTTATCAGCATATGCTTATGGGTATCTAACTGTTGCTAATACTACTGGTAATTCAACAATCGGTGAGTTCCTAACACTTGAGCCTGCTTTTGGTACATTTTTAGCAACAGAAGAAATAGAACTATATTATGCTAATGGTTCAGTTCAAGCGACTGAAACCATTGATGCTGTTTCAATCACAACAGCGGGTGCGGTTGGAATTGCATCATCAGCATCAGATGCTAATACTTGGAATGTCGAAGTAACATCTGGTGCGTTTACTGCTGGCAAGAAAATAAGAGGCCGAGAGACAAGAGTTGAAGAAACGATTAGTGCTATAACAGCGACTGGTGCTTCTGATGTTTGGTATAATGGTGTCGCAACAGCAAATGGTGTGATTGATACGGTTGCTAACAATACAGTAACTGGCGTTGTCGTTGGCCAAAACACAACATATGTTGGGCTATTCAGTAATACTTCTGCGTTCTCGTATGTCGAAGGCGCTGGTATGACTATCAAAACATCTCGTGAAGATTTAAAAGAGATCGACCTTGCAGCACAGCCAAATCTAGAACTTACTATCAACGCAGTTGGCACTGGTAGTGGAGCAACATTTCAACCAGGCGCATTAGAGAACGAAGAGACTGTTACACTTAATACCGATTTTGTTGGTGCTAAAAATGTTGCAAATGTGGCTTTCTTAGATGTGATAGTTGGTACAGCAGCAAATAGTGGCATTGGATTTGTCGATAGCATTACGATTACAAATGGTGGCACTGGATACGCAAATGGAACAACAGGCAGTCCCAATGTTACATTTACTGGCGGTGGTTATGCTGGTGGTGACCCAGTTGTGTCTGCTACAGGCTTCATCACAACAAATGGTAGCGGAGTTATCACCTCTATCACAATAAACAATCACGGTGAAGGGTATAATACCACACCAACAATCGTTCTACCTTCTACAAGTGGAACCGCAGCCCAGGTAGTTGTTAATTTTGACGGCGGGTATGGATTCGTTAAGAATCCAAATGGTGATTCAACGTCTGAGTTCCAGTCTTTATTCACCTTCGATGATTTTACAATGGGTACTATAACATCACTAACAAGAATTAACCCTGGTACTGAATATAATACTGATCCGTTCATTTCAGTGCATAATAAATATATCGCAGCATACGACAGAAAAAACATCTATCTAAACATCACTCTTGTTACAAGTAACTTCACTCCGGGTGAAATTGTAGAGCAAGATAGTACAGAGAAGGGTGTTATCATTTCTGCCAATAGTAGTGTGCTGCATTTGAAACGAACACGCTTCAATACAAGCTGGACAGCATCTAACATTATTGGTAAGAGTTCTGGTGCCATTGCAAACTTCTCTGTTGGTAATGATGCTATCGATTTAGTCTCTCGTTCGATGGGTGATAATGCTATAATTACTGGTGATGTTGTCGTGGCAGATGGTGTAGCAACCGCCGTTGAAATTATAGACTCTGGTTATGGTTACTTAAATAATCAATCAATGACTCTGACTAATGATACTAGTCTATTTGCTATCACTGCCAACTCTGTTGTAGCAACAGAAGGTACTGGCACAGGCTTCTGGGAAACAACTACATCGCATCTCAGCGATACTTCTAAAGTAAGAGACAACAAATATTATCAAGAATATTCGTATGATATTCAAACTGGTGTCTCAATCAATCGCTATCGTGACATTGTAAAAAAAGTGCTTCATGTTGCTGGTACTGAATTATTCGGTACAGTAGTCAAGAATAGTGTTATAAATACTAATGTTACCACTGCTACTTCGACAACTGATACCGTATCCACATCATAAAGCAAAGAAAAAGATGACGAAATTAGTTACAAACAAATTCAAAACACATATGGCTGCTCAATTTATTGAGTCTGTTTCAGAGTCTTCAAACAGTTTATACTATGTGTTTACTGGTGAGACTTTGCCCTTTGCCGACGATAATGTACCACCTGTTCCTACGAACAGTACATTTGGTGTGCATAACGATGTGTATGATAATCTCTTATTCGGTAAGAAGATTGCTTCAGATGATGTAAAGCATATGATTCGCCGTGTCAATTGGCAATCAGGCAATACATATCCCGCTTATAGTTATGCAAGCACAACTCTAGAGACTGACAACTTTTATGCCATCTCAGAAGAGAGCGGTAACTATGCGGTATTCAAATGCCTAGATAACAATGGTGGTGCTGCTGCAAACGACCAACCATTGTTCTCAGAAACAGCAGCAGACGACGAATTCTATCAGACTAATGATAAGTATGTCTGGAAGTTGATGTATAATATCAGCGCTTCTGATTGGTCTAAATTTGCCACAAACGATTTTGCTCCTGTTATTCCTAACGCAAACGTATCAGCAAATGCGGTTAGCGGTTCTATTGAAGCAATCATAATCAATAGCGGTGGTGCTAGATATAACGCACACGCAAACGGTACATTCAAAGAAATCTCTGTTGCTGGTAACACGCTAATACACGGCCTTCAGAGTTCAAGCGTAACACTTAGTGCAAATACAGACTTCTATAAAAATAGCACACTCTACGTTAGATCGGGCACAGGTGCTGGGCAAGCAAGAAACATCAGTGAATATATCGTTACAGGTTCTGAACGAAGAGTTCTTATTAACCCAGCATTTACTACATTACCCGATACAACTTCCGTTTTTGAGATTGCTCCTGGTCTCACAATCAAAGGTGATGGTGACGATGCAGTTGCTATTGCTACAATTGATACGACAGCAAATTCTATCTCAACTGTTGAAATTGTCAATAGAGGGTCTGGATACTCTTTTGCTGATGTTATTATTTCAAGCAATGGTGATAGCACTGTAGCTGCAAATCTCACACCAAGTCTTTCCCCTCCTGGTGGCCACGGCTCTGATGCTATCAATGAACTCTACGCATCTCGTGCAGGCATCTCAGTAACATATGCGAACAACGAATCAAATACAATTCCCACAACGAATGATTATCGCTCTGTTGGTATTATCAAAGACCCATTGTTTGCTAACGTTGAGTTGACACTTACAACTTCAACAGCATCGTCATTCTTAGATGGTGAGACTGTCATTCATTACGTTCCACAATCTTCTAATACACTTCTTCGTTCATACTCATACACACTCTCAAGATATCAGACGCTTACAGTTAATACATCTACAATGACTGGCTTTACAACTGGTAATAAGATATCTTCTGATGCTAAGGGCGCTGAGATTATTGCTTCCTCTGCAAACACAATTCATATAAGATTGAATGAAGGAAGTGCAGCTTTTGCTGCTAGTGATATGATTGGCAACAATACAATCACAGAAACGGTGAGCAGCATAAGTGCAGCGCAACCACCCGTAGTTGTTACAGCAAGCGCACACGGTCTTGCAAATGCTGCTGCTGTATCATTCCACGACTTGAATGGCACTGCTTTGGACGATGACGATGCAGCAACTGTATACTACGTCAAACCATCAAACACAACGGCATTCTCTGTATTCACTGATACAGGACTAGCTACACCGTTTGATAACAGTGGAAACACTACAGCCTCTTCTGGTTTTGTTACGAATGGTTTGGAAGTGAAAGACATTCATTTAGCAGCGTTTACTCACACCGGAAATAATGATCCTATCTCTGGTAAAGATGATGCTGGTAATGCTTTTGGATTTAGTTCAAACTTACCATTAACTTCAATAGCAAAGAGAAATACCCTTGCGGTTGCTCACACAAAAACCACTACAGCAGCTACTCTTACTGATATCACGCTTGTACCTGCTAGTGATGTTATCGAAATTGAAATATATACATCCGCAGAGACAGTTACTTTGCCAGATTATATTGGCAGAACAACTGCTGAAGTAAGCAATCGAGCGGGTGATGTTCTAAGATTGCGTAACATTCGTGGAGACTTTGCAACAGGTCATAAGATTAAAGGCCTTACCTCTGGTATAGAAGCAGAGATTGAAGCGATTGATAGAAGTTTTACCACGTTCAATCAGTTGACTGAAATGGCAGTTCAGATTGTTGATGCTGGTACGGGCGACCCTGGTGTTGCTAACACGGGCTTTACGATTGATCAGTTCGTAACACAAGACCAAGGTACTGCTGGTCCAGTCCAAACTGGAACAACAACATATGCTCACGGTACAGTCTTTGCTGTGTCGAATACAATCACTCGTTTTGTGGATAGTGTTACAGCAGCAAATCCAGCGGTTGTTAAAACAACTGTAGCGCATGGTTACTCTAACGGTATGGTTGCTGCGTTCAGCAGTCTCAACGGTTCTATTTTTGCTAATACTGTTCCAATATATTATATTGGCACTATAAATACTACTGCATTCTCAGTGTATAGTGATGCAGCATTAAGCACAGCCTTTGATAACAGCGCAAACTCTGCTGCTAACACAGGAACGATTATTGCTTCTGGCATTGGTACTGTTGGCGCAAGTGCTTATAGAACATTCTTCTTGAGCAATGTCAAGGGTATATTTGGAGTGTCTGATGATGCTGCTGGTGTTGTAAATACATTCGTTTCTAATACAGCAAGTGGTGGTACTGGAGCATCTGCGAAGATCACAAGTCGTATTGACGGAGACCTTGTTGATAATTCGGGCGAAGTTATATATATAGAAAATATGTCACCAGTCGCTAGGTCTGATGATCAATCTGAAAAAGTAAGAATCATCTTAGAATTCTAAAGGGATAAGAAATGGGATTAGATACCAACTTTAACCAAGACCCGTATTTTGATGACTATGATGCGGACAAAGATTTCCATCGAGTTCTCTTTAAGCCAGGTGTTGCTGTTCAGGCTCGTGAACTAACGCAGCTACAGACGATTCTACAAACTCAGATTGAGCGTTTTGGTGATAATATTCTCAAAGAGGGTACAATCGTAAAGGGTTGTAGTTTCACATATTTACCTAAACTTGCTTATGTAAAAATTAAGGATTTGCAGGTTGATGGTCAGCCTGTTGTTATGTCTAACTATGAAGGCCTTCGTGCTGTTGGTCTTTCTACTGGTGTTGAAGCGTATGTTCTTCTTGTTTCTGCTGGTTTAGAAACTCAATCACCAAATCTAAACACTCTATTTGTTCGATATGTAAAAAGTAGTGGTGCGAATAAGACTTTTTCTTCGACGGAACAGATTCGTCTTGAAAACTTTACTTCTGCCGCTACTGTAACAACTGTCGAAACAGCAGGTACAGTAACAGGTGAAAGCACGACTACTATTGGCAACGGTGTTGGTCTAAAGATATCTGATGGAGTAATTTATCAGAAAGGTTCTTTCGTATTAATCGAAGAACAAACTGTCGTTGTTGAAAAATATAACACATCACCAGATAACATTTCTGTTGGTTTCGTTACAAAAGAGACTATCATCAATAGCTTTGGTGACACAACTCTTTTAGATAACGCTCAAGGATACAACAACGCTAATGCTCCCGGCGCTGATAGAATTCAGCTAACTCCAGCATTGACCGCTAAAACTACAGCGCTTGCAATTGCTGATGCAGATTTCTTCACGATAGTTGAATATCAGAATGGGCGAGCAGTCAGAATTAAAGATACTACACAATATTCTGTTATTGGAGATGAACTTGCTAGGCGAACTGAAGAAGAATCTGGTGATTATGTCATTCAGAATTTCCCACTATCAATAAAAGCGGGTGCTAACTCTAGCGTTTTGGATATTGGTGTTGGTCAAGGTCTTGCTTATGTTGGCGGTAAAAGAATTCAAACTTTTGGAACAATTGACGTTCAGATTGATGCTGGTACTGAATTTGAAAGTGTTGACGAACAAAACGTATCAACCAATATTGGTAACTATGTAATTGTTGATGAGTATATGGGGCATTTTGATTTTAATAAAATCGTAGATGTTGACTTATATGATGCAGCGCAGAATGCCTTTGCTGGGGGCGCAATCGTAACATCTCCAAGTGGTAATAAAATTGGTGAAGCAAAACTTCGTGGTGTAGAACATCACAATGGCACAGTTGGTACTAATACGACTCAATATAAAATGTATATTTTCGACATTCGTATGTCAAATTCTGCAAAATTATTCACCGAAACAAAACACATATATTACAATGGCGCAACTGATGGTAATGCTGACATTGTTTTAGACTCAAACAGTAAAGCAAAATTATATGATGAATCGTTTAAAAGAGCTTTATGGACAGTAGGTCTCTCATCCATCAAAACAATTCCAACAAGCACAGCAGATTTCGTTTACAGAACAGCAAAGCCTACTGGACTAACTGTATCTACTAGCGGTGCATTAACTATCACATTATCGGGCACAGATCGTTGGACATATGGCGGTAGTGCAACATTAACCACAACACAAAAAGAAGAAATTGTTTTAATCTGTAACGAAACAGTTACGAACTATACTAAAGGTAAACCAATTCCTATAGCGGGTGCTGTTACTACAAGTGCAGATGCTACAACTTTAACTGTTGACATTGGAGGTTCCAATCCTGGTGCTGAGATGGATGTTATTGCTTACTACAATGTGAAAAAGATCACTGCTGCTCCTGCTGAAAAGCAGACAAAAACTGCATATGTAAAAGTACAAGCCAATACCGCTTCTGGTGGTGTCACTGGTACTTATTCACTCGGCTTCCCTGATGCATACGAGCTTCTAGCAGTATATAAATCAGATAACAACACTTTCAGTGAAACAACATCTGCGAATAACGTTGATGTTACTAACAACTTTATTCTGTTTCCAAATCAAAGAGATGCTTATTATGACAATTCGTATGTCAAGAAGAAGTCTGCTCTAACGATTGGTGCTGATGATGTTTTTCTATTCAAGGTTTCTGTATTCCAAGAAAACAACTCTGGTAGTTTTGGTGATGGATATTTCAGTGTAGATAGCTATACAAATATTGACCCAGAGGATATTCCAGTATATGTATCTGAATTTGGCATATCGTATGATCTTAAAAATGTTGTTGATTTTAGACCCTATTGTGTCAACACAGCAGTAGTTGCAACAACAATTGGCGCTGCTACAGTTTCTACTACTGCTGTAGGCACTGCTGTAACATTCCCCGATGCTGAACAATATGTTGTTGCTCCAAATAATACTATGGAGATTGATTATGAATATTATCTACCAAGGATTGATAGACTCTTCCTTGATAGCGAAGGTAATATTAAAGTAATCAAGGGTGTTGCATCAGATACTCCAACAGCGCCTGCTCCTCCTTCAAGGGGTATGCCTCTTGCTGTTGTCAAAGTTCCTCCTTATCCTTCTCTAACTTCACTTGTTGCAAATAGAGCGAACAAGCCTGAATATGCAGTAAAACTTATTCGTGATAGCGTGAATAAGGGTTACACTATGAGGGACATTTCAAAACTAGATCGTAGAATTTCTCAATTGGAATACTATACTGTTTTGAATGCACTTGAAACCGAAACAAAAGACAAAGAAATCTTAGATGAAGCTGGATTAAATCGATTCAAAAATGGCATCGTCTCAGATAACTTTGAGAATTTACGTTTCTCTGAAGTGACTTCCCCTGAATTTTCTGCTGCTATTGACCCGGCATATAAAGAGATTACGCCAAAAATAAGACAGTTCGATGTTGACCTCAAAGTAGCAGCTACAAGTAATGCGACGGACTTTGGTGACACTCTTATGTTGTCTAAAACCGACGTTTCTTTAATCAACCAAAGCTATGCTACAAATACTAGAAACTGTGTTGGCGATTTCTATTCATTCAAGGGCACCCCATTCATTTCTCCAGAATATGATGCTGGCTACGATTTAACAACAGCGCCAGATTACAATTTGGATGTTGATTTTGCTACACCTTTTATGGACTTTGCTGAAGCAATAAATGAATTTGTGCCTCTACAACAGGTAAGTCGTTCAGTTGCGACAAATGTTGCAACTAATAACGTAGCCGCTACAGGAAGAGGTCAAGCGAGATTTGGTGGCACATCAACTACAGCCACAAGAACTACCACACAAACGATTAATGAACTTCAAATTGGGTTGGGTGTTGAATCAACTAATCAAGTAGGCGACTTCGTAACAAATGTGCAGTTCAAGCCGTTTATGAGAGAACGAGAAATAAAAGTTCTCGTGTTCGGATTAAGACCTAGCACTACTTTTCACTTCTTCTTTGATGGTGATAATGTTGACGCACACGTTGCATCAGCATCAGGCACAACACTGAATGGATTGAGGCGTTCTTCCGTATTCAATACTGCTATTACCTCAGACGCATCTGGTATTGTAAAAGCAATCTTTAGAATTCCAGCAAGCACATATTTTGTTGGTGATAGAAAATTGGAAATCTATGATGTAAGTAGTTACACTGATAGAACTACCGCAATTTCTTCCTGTTCTATAACATATAGCGCATTTAACTATTCTGTTGACAAACGTGGTATTAACATATCTACTCGTACAGCAGATATTAATGTTGGTACGTCAACTACTCAAAATGTTTCTGTAACCAGAACGTTTAGGTCTAATCAACCACCTATTGAAGAATCTCAAAACGGCGATCCAATAGCTCAAACATTCCTAATCAAACCAGCTATGGTAAAGAATGACAACGTTTTATATGCATCTAAAATTGACTTGTATTTCCAGACTAAATCATCAACTGCTGGTTTCACATTATACATACCAAAAGTAGAAAATGGTGTAATAACATCTAATGTTCTACCATTCTCCAAGGTTCATGTGAATGCAAGTGATGTTAATGTTTCAACTGATGGGTCTGTTGCAACTACAGTAACTTTCCCGTCTCCTCTCGTCTTAGAAGTTGGTTCTGAATACGCTTTTGTTGTGAAACCAGATGGCGATGATCCAGACTATAGAATTTGGATTGCTAAGACTGGAGGAACAGACGTTATTACGAGCAAACCAATTACTCAAGACGTAAATGATGGTGTGTTATTCACATCAACAAATGCTAGGTCATGGACTCCACATCAAGACGAAAACATTAAATATAACCTTTACAGAGCAAATTTCTCATCAGCATCTGGTTATATTGATTTCACAAATAAAGAAAGCGAATACTTCAGTGTTGAAAGCACTTCTGGAACGTTTTCAAATGACGAGTATGTGTTCGTAAATAACGCAGTCGTATCAGCGCAAACTGTTGGCGTGACTGCTGGTAGCACAACAATCACTGGTGTTGATACAAAGTTCTCATCTTACTTTAACGTTGGTGGGCATATTGTTGTTGCTGCTAATACCACAGTATTTGATGTGTTGAAAATCTCAGCTATAGCGTCTAATACAAGTATGACTGTTGAAGATGTTCCGAAATATTCTAACACAGTTGCTACATTCTTCAAGTCTATTGTCGGCAATGTAACATTATTCGATAACAATGATCCTGCCATTCTCTATCTTGATAACTCAACAGCAATAGCAGCTAATAAATTTGCTGCTGCTGATGTGTTGGTTGGTGCAACATCTAATGCTCGTGCAACAATCTCAAGCGTTGATGATAAAAAAGTAAGTTTCGTTGCTCCAAATATCTATCGCACAAATACAACACAAACAAAGACCGCCTTATCTGCTACGAGATTGCTTAGGTCAGATACGAATGCCAACTATGCGAGAAGTAATATAGAGTTTAACGATTACACGTTCTTCAATTCTGTTCCTACTGTAATCAAGAGTCGAAGCAATGAAGCCGATGGAGTAAGATCGTTTACTCTCAGAACAACACTGGAAAATACTTCTGGTGCAACTCCCATTTACAGTTCGCCTCTGATTGACAGCGCTATCGCTTCCACAAAAGTGTTTGAATATATCATCAACAATGTTTCAACCAATGAGGACACTTCTATAGGATCAGCTTCTTCTAAATATATCACTAAGACAATAACGCTTGCAGATTCGTTAGATGCTGAAGATTTGAAAGTGTTTTTGACTGCATATCGTCCACCTGGAACAACGATTGAAGTTTATGCTAGGATGTTATCAGAGTCTGATTCTGACCCATTAGATCAAAAACCTTGGACAGAACTTACGGGTGCTGCTTCAAATCCTGTTTCTCAGAACACAAATCGATTTGACTTTAAGGAACATACTTTCAATCTACCAACAAGTGTGGGCGTAACTGGCTCTGCTTTCCTCAACTCAGATGTGTTTCAGTATACAGATGGTAATTTTAAAGCATCAAGTTTCAAATACTTTGCGATTAAAGTAGTGCTTAAAGGTGCTTCGTTCCACAGAGTGCCAAGACTTCGTGACCTTCGTGCAATTGCATTAGCGTAAAATGTCAGAGCATAAATTTATTCGAGATACAACATCTAATGCGATTATAAATACTGATATAGACGGGTTGCGTAAATACAAGGCTCGTAAAGCAGAATCAAAAAAGATTGTTGATTTGAAGAATGAAGTAGATTCTATCAAAGAGGAAATGAGTGAGATTAAACATTTACTCATCAAACTTGTAGACAACCAGAGTAGGTAAGAGAAAAGAATGGCCAAAGCATATACCAATGTAAATTCTACAACAGGAACCTTTGCTGGTTGGCTGAGTAAGTCTAACGAGTTGTTCTACGATATGTCAACGATGATTGTCACCGTTGCTGACGTTTCTGCACCAAATAGCAGTAACGAAGCAAGGACAACGGGCAACGCTGACATTCAAGGTATTTTCTCAGCAAACAACATTGTTGTGTGGGATACTCTTGCTGGTGGTAGAAACGAAGAGTGGGCAAATACAGACACTCTCTACATCGTCTCCAATACGCAGATTGGCAACAGTTCACAGACAGATACACTAACAGTGTATGGTGATGCCACATTCGATGCTAACGTACAGATTGGTTCAGCAGCGACAGATGGTCTAACGATTGCTGCTAACACCGTCGTAAATGGTCTTTCATTCTTCACTGCTAACACACGTTTCAATGACAACGCACGAATAAGTTTTGGTACAGATAGTGATACGAGCCTCTATCATAATGGTTCAGATTTAAGACTAATACACAATAATGCAAACACTTCAGACTTTATCATTGAAGATGTTTCTGGTAATGACGTATTCACATTTACGACAGACACTTCCGTATTTACAGTGGCAAGATATGATGATGCTACAGACGGTCCACAAATAACACTTAAAGATGTTGCTCCATCAGCAAACGGTCAGTATACTGGTAGAATTGCTTTTCAAGCGGCTGATTCTGGCGGTAATAATACACAATACGCTAGAATAATGGGGATTATAGAAGATAGTGTTGACGGCACAGAAGACGGTTCGCTATACTTACAAACAATTGTTGCCGGTACAAATAGAAGTTTAATTACTGTTAATGACAATGGCACTGGTGAGATAAGACTCTATCATGCTAATAGTTCTTCTAGTGCAGTGAAATTAACTACCAAAACTGATGGTGTTGACATTACTGGTGAACTTCAATCAGATTCACTAGATGTTGATGGTGTTGCTAATATTAGTGGTGTCGTTACGCTGGGTGCTAACGCAAACTTTGGTGACGCTGACCAAGCGAACTTCGGTGCTGCTGCTGACCTTCAAATTTTCCACGATGCTTCACACTCGCACATCAAAGATAATGGTACAGGCAATCTAAAGATTTCGTCTTCTCAGATTGACTTCTTAGGCGGTGCTGATGGTGCTGAGACAATGGCAACGATGGTTGATGATGGAGCGGTAACTCTCTATCATAACAATGCTGTTAAAATTGCTACAACAGCAACTGGTGTTTCAGTAACTGGTCTTGTTTCTTCAACAACAGCAACATCATCTGGTCTTACAACAGCAGATAGTCTTTCTGTTACAAACAATGCAGCCGTTGGTGGTGACCTAACAGTACAGGGGCAACTAATTGCTACTGGCTCAGCAAATATGACTGTAAACAATGCAACATTCACAACGATGAGTGTTATTGGCGACTCAGATATTGGCGATCAAACTTCTGACACAGTTACGATTACAGCAAGAGTTGATAGTGATATTGTACCTTCTACAGATAGTGCAAGAGATTTGGGTACAACCAGTCTTAGATGGAGAAATGCATTTATTGATGATTTGACATTAACAGCAAATGTAAATCTACAAACACGAGGCTCTGCTCTATTCTATGATGCAGATAATTCTAATTTTGTAGCATTCAAATCACCTGCTACGATCAGTTCTAACATCACATGGACACTTCCAGACGCTGACGCAACAACTTCTGGTCAGGCTCTTGTAAGTAATGCGAGTGGCGTACTCAGTTGGTCAGCAGCAGGCGCTACAACTACAAGCGATACATCAACAAACGCTGAAGAACAGATTTACTTTGGTGATATCACTAGTGGTGCTGTCACAGCATTGCATCATGATGCAGGCTTGACATATAACCCAAGCACTGGTACATTGACAAGTGATGCATTTGCTGGTGTTGCTTCTTCAGCAACAACTCTTACCAGTCTCACTTCAACAGTTACAGAACTGAATAAAGTTGACGGTGGTACTGCTGCATCTTCAATCACTGCTGCTGGCGCAGATAGAGTTGTTTACAACGATGCTGGTGTAATGAAGCAAGTTGCTCTAACAACGCTTGACACATACTTTAGCGGTACAACAAAGACACTAACGAATAAGACGCTTACATCACCAACACTTAATACTCCATCGATTGGTACAAGTTTTACATTTGATAGTATTACAGTTGGTGGTATTCAAACAAGTGGTGAGTCTTTCGCTGACAATAATACTTCACTGATGACTTCTGCTGCGATTAATGATAAGATACAAGCAGTCATTGACGCTGATAGTTCTCTTATGCAACTCAACTCAGCCGCTACGAAAACATCCGGCGACTTAACGTTCAATGATGATGTTGCTATCAATTTTGGTACTGGTGCCGACGCTGAAATCCATCACAACGGTTCACATCTACTTGCTGATATCAATACTGGTAGTTTCCTTATTCGTGATGGCGCTGATAGTAATGCAACAAGATTTACATTTGTGCCATCAAGTTCTGCATTAGAGATTAAAAACGCAGATGCTGCCGGTGCTGGACCAACTATATCATTAAGACATGATAGCGCATCTCCTGCTGCGTCTGACGAATTGGGCCAAATATTTTTCCAGATGGACAACGCTGCTGGCGTAAATCATAACTACGCATCCATTGATGCTAGAGTTGTGGACCCAACAACTAATAGTGAAGATGGTAAAATATCACTTTACACAGTAGCAGCAGGTAGTTATAGAGAGACTATTAAAGCAGATTCTGGTGTTGCAACACTCTTACACCTTGGTAGTGCTAAACTCGCTACTGCCTCTGGTGGTGTAACGATTACAGGCACGGCAACAGCAACAACGTTTAGTGGTTCTGGCGCTTCTTTGACTGCTCTTCCAGCAGCAAGTTTAACTGGTACTATTGCTGACGCTAGACTACCTGCTTCAATCTCATCTGACATTACAGGCAATGCTGCTACTGCTACTAAACTTGCAACAACAAGAGCTATTCAAGTAAGTGGTGCCGTAACTGGTACTGCAAACTTTGATGGTAGTGCAGCAATTAATATCGTTACAACAATTGCTACTGATGCTATTACTGGTGCTAAAATTGCTGATAACGCAATTAACTCTGAGCATTATACAGATGGTTCCATTGATAGAGTACATCTTGCCGCTGATATCATTGATGGTACTAAAATTGCAAATGACGTAATTAACTCAGAACATTATGTTGCTGGTAGTATTGATAATGAACATATTGCTGATAATGCGATTAACTCTGAGCATTATGCCGATAATAGTATTGACGCACTTCATTTAAATGTATCAGGCAACGGCACAACCTCACAGTTTCTGAGGTCTGATGGTGACGGTTCATTTACTTGGGCAACACCAACCAATACTACATACTCTGCTGGCACAGGGCTTGATTTAACAGGCACCACATTTAGTCTTGAAACTGACTTGCGAGATGGCATCACTGCAATTGGTAGAGACGCTAACGACTACATTGCTATTGGAACTACAAATATTGTTTTCAATCTTGATGGCGCTCAAAGAATGAGTATAACTAATGCTGGCAACCTTATCACTACTGGTGATATCACAGCGTTTGGTAGCCTTTCAGATATTCGTCTCAAAGAAAACATTGAACCTATCACAAGCGCTCTTGATAAAGTTTCACAAATTGGTGGTTATACATTCAATTACAAAAAGAACCCAGATGTTCGTATGACTGGTGTGATTGCTCAAGAAGTAGAGAAGGTTCTACCAGAAGTCATCTATACTACAACGGACATAAATAGTGATGAAGAAAATCTTGCTGTGAGATACGAGAATATGATTGGTCTTCTCGTTGAAGCAATCAAAGAATTAAAAACAGAAGTTGAAGAGTTAAAGAAAGGCAAGTAAAATGGTAGAAGTTGTTCGTGCAAACATCACAATCAATCAGTTTCGTGCAAAAGAAGAAGGCGCTCTTG
>OJEP01000259.1_pt1 | contig 20035 bp, 16 predicted proteins | sample 1593761 | NCBI WGS metagenome assembly OJEP01 (sample SAMN05416783, study PRJEB24817) | seawater metagenome | isolation source: Sea water | place: Canada:Atlantic | collected 2013-11
TCTTGGGGGCTAATGGAAAAGTCGAATTTACCTAAAATATTCATGCCTAACAGCCCATCTGCGCTAGGCAACGCATCGACGGGGAGCACTAGCGCTGAAACATCATCAAAACGGAAGCCTGCAAAATAAAAAGTAGGGATTTGTACCAACGGCGCACTGATGGTGCCAGAGGCAGTGTTTACATCAAAATTACCAATAAAAGTAAGGCGACGTAGCCCACCTAAGCGGCTGAATAAATCTGTGGTGATGGCGGTTGTGGTGGCACCGGTATCTAGCACCATGTCAGCTTGTTGATTAAGGGCTTTTACTCCCACACGGTACTGATCGCCGTCTCGTACAAGTGCTACGCGGGTAACATCGTTTCCAAGTAGTTTGTTGCGAGCACCGCGCTCGTCAGTACTATTCGGGTCATCAAGATTACTTTCACTGTACGCGATATTCCGTATCGCATTGGCTTGGCTATCGTTATAAGAAAGGCTTGCCAGTACATCTTCCATCAGCGTCACTTTCTGTTGCCTGGCATAAGCCTCAGCAAGTTGAAGAATATACTGCCTGTTATCAGGCACCCGCTGAAATAAGGGTTCATTTAAGTTTGCCAGTAAGTCCCATTGACCGCTAGCGGAAAGCTCGTTTTGAGCAGTGTCGTAAAGGTTGGCAATTCGCTTTTCAACCTTGGCTTTGCTGGCTGGCGAAAACGGCAATTCTGCTAAATCATGAAAGTGTATAAGCGCATCTGATAGCGGCTGTGTTCTTACAATTAATTCAGCCTCAAGCAACAATAAGCTTTCATCGGTGGGAAATTGTTGTAGTGCGCTATTTAATTGTTGCTTGAGTAAAGCGTAATTACCGCTGTTTAACAGTAGGGTTAGTTCATGAATGTAGTTATTGGTGACTTGAAGTTCTCTTTTTGACCCGTCGTACACATCACTGTTAGTTTCCGCATTACGTTTATCTGTAGCGGGCACGTCTTTATAGCTATTTAGGTTGGCTGAAGATTGAATAAGCGACGCTTTGTTCGTCGCCGCTATTTCTACCGCTTGGTTCAACGAAAGAAACAGGTAGCCGTTTAACAGCAAAGATGCAGCAAGCACCACAAATAAACACGCTAACAACCCTTTGTTCATCGCTTATATTTCCCCCGTGCTTTGCAGTTGAAGGCTAGATTCAATGCATGCATTACCATAAATTTCCTTAAAGGGTTCGGGCAAACGCTTGGGTGCGCCACTATCTAGGCTAACGCAAACAAAAGTGGTTAGTGCTTCAAATACGGTTTTTTGTCTGCGCTCACAAATAAATTGAAAGTGTCGTTTTAGGGTTAGCTTGTTATCACAACTCACAATCCACGTTGCGCATTGTAGATTGTCACCTTCGTGAGAGGGCAGGTGGTAATCAAGTTCATGGCGTTTAATCACCATGGCGCGGTTGAGCGACTGATAGTCAGAAAACTGCAATCCGAGTGAATTTGAATGGGCCCACGCCAATGCTTCTACTTGGGTTAAGTAAGCCACATTATTAACGTGGTTATAGTGATCTAAGTGACTAGCATCTATTTGCCAAGATTTGATAAAGGGCGATTGATATCGCCATGGTAATAAAGACTCTGGCATTCGGTGTAAACTCAGTTGCTACCTTGGTGCGACCGTGTAGAAGACCACATCAGGCTGTTAAATTAGTAGAAACGATAGGAAGCGGGTTATCTTCTGGCAAGGGGACTGACTCATCAAACAACACATGCATCAGTGCTTCTTCTCGTTCAAGTACAGGATGAATAAAGCTTTGCACATCGCCGATGGCTTTAAATGAGTGAAAACCATTTTCTAGTAGTTCGTGCAGCGACAATAGTCCAGCCAGTTTGGCGGGGCGTCTTGATAAGCTAATCAGCATGCCAATCCCCCTAATTTTAATTACATCGCCAAGTTGTTCGCCAAGGTGCGCAATAATATCGAGCTGGCGTTGCCTGTCTGTTTGCCGGCCTGTGTTGCGATAGGCTAGGGCGTAACTATCTCGATTTAATGGCGCTCCTTTGAGTTGATGCACCATTTGCATATCTAAATCGAAAGACAGGGCGTTCAGTGCTAACGCATCGTTCATGGCATTCATGGCTTTGGCGGGAAGCACTTTAGCAAGTTTGGGGATGACCCGAACTAAATCGGCGTCACGCTGGCTGAAATCTTTGGGGCCATACAGTTCATCTACAAAAAACTGCATGGCTTTTTGATATCGCGGTTGTTTGGCTAAATCATCGTGAGACACTAACAAGCGCTCACATTGCCAATGCTGAAGTTCGTGAATATTATCCATAATACTCACTTTATGCGCTAGGTCTCGAAGCGCATTCACTCTATGTATATGCTTAACGATATTCTGTGGCACGCAAATAACATCCTTCCGTAGTGCTTTAATACTAGCTTGACGCAAGCGAGTGGCGCATGCAAGCCGCTAAGCCTATTCCCGCCATATTTTCACTGTTATAATACCCGCCCTTAAATGTATGGCTAACGGGAAACGTCTTTGAATTTTAGTACTCGGTGCAATCTAACTCGGCTAACTTATTCACTCGCTGCTGGAGTTATTCTGCGTGGCGAATGAGATAGACCCTGACGTACCTGCGCTTATTACTTTGTTTAACAGCACCTTTACCGACTTTCAAACGAAGCTGGTATTAGGTGACGACGAGCCTGTTTATCTTCCCGCCACTGAAGATATTCCCTATCATCGTATTGTATTTGCCCACGGCTTCTTTTCCAGCGCGCTGCATGAAATTGCCCACTGGTGTGTGGCGGGTGAGAAGCGTCGTTTACTTGAAGATTACGGTTATTGGTATTGTCCTGATGGGCGAGATGCCAAGCAGCAAGCTGAATTTGAAAGTGTAGAGATTAAGCCGCAAGCTATTGAGTGGGCGTTTACCGAAGCCGCAGGGCGCCAATTTCAAGTGAGTACTGATAATTTAAATGGTGCAGAGCCCGATAGAAAAGGTTTCACTAAAAATGTAGAAGCCCAGTTAGCGTGGTATAAAAACAATGGCTTCCCCCCAAGGGCGGCACGCTTTATCGATGCTTTAAAAAAACACACAGAAATTAACGGGAGCGCAGTAACCCAATGAACAAGCCGGTATTTCGATTAGGTGTGGTAGTTAACCCTTTTGCAGGTATAGGCGGCGCGCTTGCATTAAAAGGCAGTGACGGTGCCGATGTGCGTGAAAAGGCGTTAGCAATGGGCGCTGAAAAAAAAGCTAACGAAAAAATGGCTAAAGCGCTGTCTATAGTAGAGGCCTTGTCAGAACAGTTCACTATCGTTACCGCCGCTGGAGAAATGGGCGAAGACGTGTGTGCATCGTTAGGATTACCCTTTGAGGTGGTGTACAAGAGTGCATCGCAACAAACAGAAGGGGAAGATACCGAGCGTGCTGTACAGGCTTTCCTTAACTGTAATCTTGATGTTATTTTATTTGCTGGTGGCGATGGTACTGCCCGCAATGTGTGTAAAGTTGTGGGTGAAAAAGTGCCGGTGTTAGGTGTGCCGGCGGGATGTAAAATCCACTCGGGCGTGTACTGCGTGACTCCGTCTGCCGCAGGACAGGTCATTAGCCAAATGATCAAGGGCGAAATTGTCAGTGTGATGGAAGGCGAAGTGCGAGATATCGATGAAAACGCATTTCGAACCGGAAAAGTGATAGCAAAACACTATGGCGAGATGCGAGTGCCCGCCGAACTAACCTACGTGCAAGCCGTAAAAATGGGTGGTAAAGAGGACGAGGCGCTAGTCCTCGATGATATTGCCGCTACCATTAGCGAATTAATGGACGACAACCCAGACACCTATTTTGTTATGGGGTCGGGCTCTACCGTTGGCGCGGTTATGGAGTTTCTGGGTTTAGAAAATACCTTACTAGGTGTTGATGTAGTGCTGGATAAAACGCTTGTAGCTAGCGATGTAACTGCATCTGAATTGCTTTCGCTTACCCAAGGAAAGCCAACCCAAGTGGTATTAACCGTTATTGGTGGGCAAGGTCATATTTTGGGGCGTGGAAATCAGCAGCTTAGTCCAGACTTTATCCGCGCTATCGGCAAACAAAATATGCGGGTTGTTGCGACTAAACAGAAGTTACAATCGCTTGGTAACAAACCATTACGATTAGATTCTGGCGATGCTGAGTTAGATGCATCGCTACAAGGTGCGTTCACCATTATTACCGGTTACAAAGACAAGGTTCTTTATAACGCCGAATAGTTTAGAAATTTTAGATTACGTTTAAGATTAGGAGAAATACGTGTTACCTCCGGCTTCAGCCCCCCAACAAGTAGTAAACCAAATTGCAGCGATAGAGGCTGCGTTAGATGATGTAGTTAATCATGGTAGTGACGATGAGCTGTTTACAGCCAGTTACTTACAAGGCCATTTCGCCGTGGTGTCTCGTCAGCTAGAAATGCAAAGCAGCGCAACTATGCAGCAACTAGATTCAGATATGGCAGCAAGCTTGCAAGCCGCATTTAACAACAAAGAACTAGAGGGCGATGATGCTGCGCAGGTTAAGAGCCTTTGGTCACGATTATTTGACCAGGCGCGCAGCTAAGCGCCAAAATGTCGCACAACAAAGCGCTATGCGTGGAATCTGGAAACGGAATAATTATCCGGCAAATTACGCCTGAAAGCGGCATGGCTTTGCCGCTTAGGCACCCTCACTTTCTCTCAATCGTTGGTGTTATTTTAAACACCCAGCCACGTTGATTGGCGTTCCTTTTCTAACGTTAGCTAAAAACAATATTTTCCCTCTAAGCGCCAAGTAGCGGAGTAATGCGGCTTACGGCTTAGTTTTACAAGCCTTCTGACATCGCTTGCTTTAGTTCGGCACTTTTCAGCGTTTACCTTTTCTCAGACTTTACGCGCTACATGACACGCCCCCACAGGTTGTGGTGCGAATATTGCTAATCTTGTTGTTGATAAGAAAAGACAACAAGTGTGACGTAACGCGCTTTTTACAAATGGCTTATTTCTAGGTGAATATATGTTCGGTTTAATTCAACTTGCGAGTTACAAGCGTAGCGCTAGTAACGCACCCAAAATAGCAGGGTACTGCACGGTGCGCTGTACCTTTCGCTGTATCTTGCGCAACACTTCGCGAGCGATTTCTGCCGGATTAATACTTGCCATCATTGGGGGCTGTCAATCGTCGGACGACCCTAAAGCCCAAATGTCACAGTCTGATCCCTTGGCGGTTCCAGCCCTTGGGAATGTTGAATATCACACCTACATTTTAGCCAATGAGCTGTTTGCTGATTTGCGACCTTCTAGGCAAGCGCGCTATGCCGTGGCGGGATTTGTGCCTGTTGATACCATGAAATACAACAAGAATGATCAACATCCATTGATGATGTTAGGGCATCAATTAGAGCAGGGCATGATGACCGAAGCCACAAAACGTGGTTTTACTACTCAAGAATTTAAGCTTTCGAACGATATAATTGTTAATGACGAAAGCGATAGAGTACTTACGCGCAATATCGACCAATTGTCCGATATTGAACGGGTCGACTTCTACATAACGGGTACCTTGGTTTACCAACAGTCTGGGGCTGTGGTTAACGCAAGAATTATCAACGTAAGAAATAAAGACGTGGTGGCGGCAGCTACCCGCTTTTTCCCAGCGGAGATTTTTTGGGAAGAAGAGCGAGTAACGAGCCGTAATGGTCGACTGTACAGAACTGAAGGTGGAAGGTAACGGGATGAACGCACTATTTAAACGCACGGCTAAATGCACGGCATGTATCCTAGCAACATCAACGCTAGCCTTGAGCGGTTGCTCTATGATGTTAGGCGAAGAAGAAGTGGCAGTTGAAGAAACGTCTCGACCGGCCATGAATGTAGTAGATATTATGGCGATAGACCGTCCTTCACCAAAAAAAGAAGACGATGACGAACAGTCAGACGAGCAAGAGGGTATGGATGCGTTTGGCGCTATAGGTCAACCTACACTTTATTCCAGTGTCCAAGGGGCCTATAAAGGACGACCGCTAACTAAGCATATTGGTGATTACGTAAAAAATATGACCCAAGACCTTATCGCAAATATGGAATATGTGAATGAAAAAACGCCTATAGGCGTAACGCATTTCGCGCTTATTGATACCAATCTTCAAGAAACGGATTTGCTGGGTAAGCAAATGGCAGAGTCATTTGTTCACGAACTGCATAAATTTCGTGTGCCCGTTATCGATTTTAAAGCCACAGACTACATTCGTATTACCGACGGTGGCGATTTCGTTCTTAGCCGCGACTATTTAGAATTAAGCAGCAGTTTACCCATAGATTACGTACTTACGGGCACCATGGCTAAACACCAGGGCGGCGTGTTAGTTAACGCCAGAATTTTGGGCATAGAATCTCGCGCGGTAGTGGCGAGTGCACAAATGCTAGTGCCATTTTATGTGGTAGAAGCGTTAATCCCTAGCGACGGTAGCCAAAAGAACGGCATGCGTGATGGCGTAAAATTAAGTAGAGGTTAATCATGAAAAGGCTTATTGCTTTGCTGGCAATGGGGGTAGTCGCTAACCTCACCGCGTGTACCAGTACTGAATCAATCGGCTCTTTTTGGCTAGGTGATGACGGAGAAATTTCTCACTCTGCTGAGCCTGTTCCTGTGCCAAGGGGATCAGGCCTTGAGTACCACCCAGACTCTCGTGACCGTGAATATCAGCAGCACATTGCTGTGGATCCAGGCTACAGAGACCCTTTGCACCAAGGTTTTTCTCCTTCACAAACCCACAAACGCTTAAATGACTACGCATCGCAATTGGCGATGGACTTAATGGATAACGCAACCCGCCTTACACAGCAAGACATGGTGGGGGTGACCAGTTTTGTGCGCTTGAATGAATCTTTAGGTGATAGCACGGTGTTAGGAAATCAACTTTCTGAATACCTTATTGCCGAACTTCAAGAATTTGGGCTAGCCATTGTAGACTTTAAAATGGCTGGTGGCGTGACAGTAACGCCCTTTGGTGATTTTGTATTAAGCCGCAAAGCGAATGCACTGGCCAAGCAAGTGTCGATGGACCATGTAGTGACAGGCACTATTATTGAAGACGACAGGGGCGTTCGCATTAATGCCCGTATTGTCTCAATGCAAAACAAGCAAGTTGTTGCCAGTGCGAACATCTATATTCCCGCGTTCATCGTGACCGATTTAAATAAAGGCTTAACGGCGCAGGTGCCAGTACAATAACGGGTTACGCATCGGTGAGTTTCTAACTGCCGGTGACAATCGAATTTAACAAAAAAGCGCAGTCTGAAGTGGCCCAGTAAAATAGGCGTTCAGCACTGCGCTTTTTTATTGCAGCTTAAAAAATTGCTGCTTAAAAATAGCGATAAAAGCCATCGCTATTCATCAAAGATACTTCGTATACAGTCTCTCACCATAAACCGTGCAGGATGTACCGCCTGACACAAGTCGTTGTTTAACGGCAAAGGCTCATGAGTTAACGTGCTTGCTAATAATTCCGCCATTAAAGACGCGGTAGTGAGGCCGCGTGACCCTAAGCAGCATAATGTGCTTACTGGAGTTGCTGGCAACGGGGCAGCGGTATAAAGCGGCTTACCTAACGACAACCCAACATATTGAGTTTTAAGTGCCGAAAAATCTGCAAGCATACCAGACACAGGTTGATGATCTGGTGAACCTAACCGCGTGGCCGCCCTTGCTTCGCCATCATGCTTGAGCTGTTGTACAACATCGGTATTCGCCATGGCTTGCTGGTGGGTTTGCAGGTTTTGTTCACTTTCCTGAGCTCGTACTTCTGTAGATAGGTCGTTTTTGATGTAGGTTGAGCCAAGCGCATGTCGGTTATTCAATGCTGGAGTCATATAGCCTTTGTGGCATATCACAGTGGTTAATGCGTTTATGGGCGCTTGAGTAGTAATGGCTTCTACTTGCCCGCGCACGGGGCGAAGCGGTAACGAAGCAAAGGCACTACTGCCCACAGCACCAGCACCTGTGGCCAAAATAAGATGATCAGCATACAGGGTCTTATTATGTGATGAATCCTCTATGCCCGCCGTTACACTAAACTCCACGGCAAGGTGGTGGGCTTGGGCGAGCGCATCCGATAATGATGCTTTGTCACTGTCATTCAATACAGTGTGAGAAAGGTATTCATGGTGACATAATACGGTCACATCTGCGTACTGTTTTGCTTGTTCAATTAGCGCTCGCACTAAGTCAGGTGGCGATATCCAGCCCCCTTGCTCTATAAACAGTCCATCATAAGGTAAGGCAATGCTCGCTTTTTCCGATAGCGCCTCAGGGCTTATTGGTTTGATTAACGCCTCTGGCCATACACCATTAGCCACCAGTTTTTTCTGCCGAACGGCGACCTTCTCGTTAAAGTTAAGCTGCGCAACACCGCAAAAGTCGTGCGCCACAGGCGTTTTTTTCAACGCAGTATTTGTTGAGGTATCGTTATCATCAAGCAGGGTGTGGTAAATATGCGAAGCATACAAAAAGCTATGGGCTTGAATACGGCTGGCAATACTGGCCTCGGAATGAAGCTGAGGGAAAAATCCCCCTTGTGGGTTGCCCGATGCGCCTGTCGCTAAAGCCTCTTGATCATGACATACCGTAACGTTAATGCCGCGCTTAGCTAAAGAAAGTGTCACCGTAGCTGCCGCGAGGCCATTGCCCACCACAATAACGTGGCTTTTAGGAGCAATAGCAGCTTGGGTGTAACGATAGTAGGGGCCTTCGAAGGCACGCTTTTCAGCTAATGTCGACGCGGCTTCTGTTTCATAAACACCCACCAACATATCGCGTTTTCTACCAAAGCCTTTACGTTTTGATACGGTAAATCCAGCGGCAGCCAATCCACGTTTTACAAAACCCGCTGCTGTAAAGGTGGCGAAGGTAGCACCTACTTTAGACAACCGCGCCATTTGCTCAAACAACGTGTCGGCCCACATGTCAGGGTTTTTACTGGGGGCAAAACCATCTAAGAACCATGCATCAATCAGCCCGGCTGTTGGGCTATGCCATTGAGACAATAAATCGTGTACATCCCCAATCCACAAATCCAACGTGGTATCAAATTCATCGAAATGACGCCTATGACACCCATCTAACTCCATGGGATAGCGCGTACTTAATGCGGTAGCTTCTTCTTTCAAAGCGGGAAACGACAGTAATGCCTTTTCCATATCTGGTTTGGGTAGTGGGAATTTTTCCGTACTTAAAAAGAATAATTGTTTAAGCGGGTGGCTGGGATTGGCGTTTCTAAAGTGTTTAAACGCTTGCATGGCAACCAGAAAGTTAAGCCCAGTGCCAAAGCCGGTTTCAGCAATCACAAAGCTAGGGTTGCTATGTGCCTGCCAGCGTTCAACAATGCTATTTCCACCCATAAATACATATTGGGTTTCATTAATGCCACTGTCATTGGAAAAGTATACGTCGCCAAAATGGTCGGCGACAGGCGTGCCGTTTTCATTGAAATGCACGCTTGCTTGTTGAGATTTCACCGGTGTAATTTAACTCTTTATGCAGTTGATAACTAACTATTCAGAGACAGTCTGATTGCGACCTTGTTCTTTGGCTTTATACAGCCTCTCGTCGGCGACCTTGTAAATTTGAGACAACGCGTCACCATTTTCAGGCCAGCGGGCCACGCCGATACTTACGGTCATTTTCGCATCAAAGCCTTCTGCGCTTAACGTGTGTTCAACTGAATGCCGTAAGCGCTCTGCAATGCTATGAGCCTGAGAAGGCGTAACATCAGGTACAAGTAAACAAAACTCTTCGCCGCCGAATCGAAAAGCGCAATCGTTTCGTCTGCGCATACTATTGATAATTCGTGATACGTCAACCAGTACTGCATCTCCTACGCCATGGCCATATCTATCGTTTACCTTCTTGAAATGGTCAAGATCGACTAACACCATAGAGACAGATTTTTGTTTTTCGGGCAAGGTTTCGCAGAGCATGTCGAAAATTGAGCCTAGAAGCAAGCGGTTGTTCAGCCCTGTGAGCGGGTCTAATGAGGCCATTTCCTGCAAACGTTTGACGGTCTCTGCCCGTTTTCGTTCATAGGTATAAGATAACGCCCAAATAGCAGTAAGCGTTAAGGCAATATTGACAATGGCAATGACGGGTGTGTCGGGATTATGCACAATATGTCGGTAGGTCAAGATGCCGCAGCCTGATAATACATATAATACAGAGTAGATGGTGCCTAATTGGGTGCCCAACAACAAATAGGAAAGAACTGGCACAATGAATAGCCAACTGTACAGCGCTGAGGTAAATGAAGCGGTAAGAATGCCAATAAGAATAACCGTATATAGGGCAAATAAAAATACGGAAGACCATAATTTTAGGTTCGTTGTCTTTTTATGAATCGCTAAAATAGCGAGAGAAAGAACGACAACCAGTAACTCAACAAACGCTAATACTCTGTGACCTACAATCCAATTATTGATAGTGAAAATGACACCCGCAACAATGATAACAAGTAGAACAACGCTTAATACCGTTCGACGAAACTCGAGTTCATTGCCCCACAAGTTAGAAGTGGCCATGGTGATGTGTATTCCCTTACAAATTTGACTAAAGATTTTTATCTTTCAAGAACTGCACATAGTAGAGGGCGCAGGAGCATAGTGACACAACACAATGTTATCTGAATTGACTCAATGTGTTTATCTTAATTGTTAAAGATAGACGAATAGATAAGAGATGTGACCAGTTTGATGAAATTAAACAAGTATATCGATAATCTTCAAAGCATTGGTCTTGCCGTCAAACCCCGTGCATTGTTTAAGAATTTAGTGAAGCTTTTGTGAACTTGCTATTTTCTTCTAGTATTTGAATGTGCCTTTCATGATACATTGCATGAAGCAATTCATGTGGCGCAAGAATAATTAAAGCAAATGCATCAGGATGCGGTTAGAAAAAGTGAAGTGCTGGGTCTTAAGCTGCAAAGCAGACCACTTTACCAATCAAAATCGTTACCATAGCCGCATCAACGCAAAGGGTAAACTATGAGAAGAGCAGTTATCACCGGTCTTGGAATTGTTTCAAGCATCGGCGTCAATAAACAAGATGTACTTGCTTCATTAAAAGCAGGTAAGTCAGGTATTACACACTCTGAGCAGTTCGCTGAGATGGGCTTAAGAAGCCAAGTGTGGGGTAATATCGATATCGACCTTAAAGAGCACATCGACCGCAAAGCGATGCGGTTTATGGGTGATGCGGCGGCCTATGCATATGTTGCAATGCAACAAGCCATTGAAGATTCAGGCCTTGAAGACAGCGACATTTCTAACGATCGCACCGGCATTATTGCTGGCTCTGGCGGCGCGTCTTCTGAAAACCAAGTACTTTCGGCAGACATTCTGCGTGAAAAAGGCGTAAAACGTGTGGGTCCTTATATGGTGCCACGTTGTATGGCCTCTACGGTTTCAGCGTGTCTTGCCACTCCATTTAAAATTCGTGGTGTGAACTACTCAATCGCATCAGCGTGTGCCACCAGTGCGCATTGTATTGGTAACGCTATGGAGCTTATTCAACTGGGTAAGCAAGACGTTGTATTTGCAGGTGGCGGTGAAGAATTGCACTGGGCACTGTCAAGTCAGTTCGACGCCATGGGCGCACTGAGTTCTAAATATAACGACAACCCTTCAGTAGCATCACGTACTTATGATGCAGCACGCGATGGCTTTGTTAGTTCAGGCGGTGGCGGTATGGTTGTTGTGGAAGAGCTTGAGCACGCATTAGCCCGTGGCGCAAAAATCTACGGTGAAGTGGTTGGCTACGGCGCAACTTCTGATGGCTTCGACATGGTAGCACCATCAGGCGAAGGCGCAATCCGTTGTATGAAAATGGCTATGCAGAATGTGTCTGCACCCATCGACTACTTGAACACCCACGGTACTTCAACACCAGTAGGTGATGTAAAAGAACTGGCGGCTATTCAGGAAGTATTCGGCCAATCTGGTGTGCCAATTAGTGCAACAAAGTCACTAACAGGTCATGCGTTAGGTGCAGCTGGCGTTAACGAAGCTATTTACAGCTTATTAATGATGGAAAATAACTTTATTGCACCATCAATTAATATTGACACATTAGATGACGCAGCTGCTGGTCTCGACATTGTGACACAAGCACGTGAAGCAACGTTGAACACGGTGATGTCTAACAGTTTTGGTTTTGGCGGCACTAACGCAACGTTGGTGATGCAGCGCTACCAAGGTTAATAAAGCAATTAGTTAACTGGTTTGAATTAGCGTCGACAGTCGGCTTTAAAACAAACCAGATACTAGACTACTTAACAGCAGCTTACGTTCAGCCGTTAATTTTAAAGGCTCGATGATGGTAATTTAGTTACCTGACATCGGGCCTTTTTGCTTCCAGCGCTTTTATTCATACCTTTAAGTAAGACAGTAGACGTAGGTCAAACTCACTCTTTATCTTTTAAAAGAGCAAACAGAGCACTTGGTCGACTAATCGTTATTTTCCCATAATGTAAATGCAGTAATCCTTGGTTTTGTAAATCGCCTAAGAGCTGATTGACGGTTTGTCGGCTGCTATTTATCATTTGCGCTAAAGATTCTTGCGACAAGGTTAAGGTAATGGCACTGTCTTGCGGTAAATGCTGACCATAACTAGTGGTCAGCATGAGCAAGCGCTTAATTAGCTGGTGTTGTAAGTTTAGCCCTGCGCTGGAATCAATAAATTGAAATGCACTTCTTACTCTTGAGCAAAGCAAACGCGCGAAGTGTGGATAAAGCTCGGGGTGTACTTTTAGCACTGCGTTAAACGCGACTTTTGGTATAACCGCAATAACGGTATCGATTTCACACACACTGTTATGAGTGCGGGGTAAATCATCGAATAAGGATATTTCACCAAACCACGTACCCGGGCCCAGCAAGGCAAATAGCATTTCTTTCCCGTTTTCCCCTATGTTCATTACCCGCAGGCGGCCTTCGCACAGGCCATAAAAGCCAATTCCCTCTTCACCTTTTGCATGCAATTGTTGGCCTGCCTTTAAATGGCGAATACGCACTTTATCGAGCAAGGCACTTTGCAAGTTTTCAGGGAGTGAAGAAAACCACATCGAGCTGGTTAAAACTGAAGTGTATTGTTGATTTAACATTTTCATTACAGTGTCGTTTATCCGACAGTTTAGCCTGTAATTTAGGCGTAAGGTAGCAAAAAATGTAGGAGATTTATGATGAGTTCAAAAGTAAAAGCACAAGTGAGTGAGCAAGAGTGGCAAACCCGGGTGGATTTAGCCGCCTGTTATCGCGCAGTGGCCATGTATGGCTGGGACGATTTAATATTTACCCATATTTCGGCACGAGTGACGGGGCCCGAACACCATTTTTTAATAAACCCATATGGCATGATGTTCGATGAAGTTACTGCATCAAGTTTGGTGAAAGTAGACTTACATGGTAACAAGGTGATGGAAAGTGAATACGATATAAATCCAGCGGGCTTTACTATTCACAGTGCGGTACACGAAGCCAGAGACAATGCGAAGTGCGTTATGCATTTGCATACTACCGAAGGGGTAGCGCTTTCAGTATTAGAGGAAGGATTGCAAGCGTATTCACAGCAGTCTTTGTTCCCGTTAGCGTCGCTGTCTTACCATGCCTATGAAGGGGTAGCCTTGAACCCTGATGAGAAAGCGCGACTAGTTCGTGATTTAGGTGATACGCAATTTATGATATTGCGAAATCACGGGCTGCTTACCTGTGCCGATAACATTCCTGATGCGTTTTTATTTATGTTCATCTTTCAGCGAGCCTGCGAAATTCAGTTAAAAGCGCAAGCCACAGGCCAGAAGTTAATCCCTATTCATTCTGCTATTTTACAAGGGATCCGTGCCCAAGCGTCTGAGGTAACGAAGCAAGCGGGTGGAAGCCTAGCGTGGCCGGGTATTAAACGGCGGGTTGCTCGTCGATTCCCTGGTTTCGATGAATAAGCGCTAGAATAGACTAAAAAACTGTATTGATTCATGGTGCTCAAGGTTACTAATCCGAAGGATTGAGGTAGACTTAGCACCATGAAAATACTCTTTGAAGACACTATCCCTTTAGGCCGTGAATACTTCAGCGGCTTAGGCGATGTTAGCAGTTATGCATGGCAAACCCTTACTCCGGAAGATATCAAAAACGTAGATATCTTGGCTGTGCGTTCCACTACCAAAGTCAATGAAGCCTTGCTTAGCCAAGCTTCACAACTCCAGTTCGTTACCACTGCCACCTCTGGCACTAACCACATGGATAAAACCTGGCTTAATAGTCAGGGGATCAGCTGGAATTCCGCGGGCGGTTGTAACGCCGTTGCCGTGGCCGAATATGTGCTAAGCGCATTATTTTTGGCCGACCGTGCAGGTAAAATAGACATTAATGCTATTACCGTTGGTATTGTGGGGGCAGGGTATGTAGGCACTGCGTTGGCTAAACGATTAGCGGCATTGAACATTGAATATAAGTTGTGCGATCCCCCATTAAATGAGTCGGATGACCCACGTAGTTTCGTTGATTTTGAAGATATTATCGATTGTGATGTCATCACGCTTCATGTGCCTTATGTGAATACAGGCCGCCACACTACAGGTAAGTTGATTAATGCTGATGTGCTAGGGCAGCTAGGTAGCAATAAGCTGCTAATTAATGCATGTCGCGGTGAGGTAATTGATGAACCGGCCTTGTTAAATAGGCTTAAACAACCCAACGCGCCCACAGTAGTGTTAGATGTTTTTGAAAATGAGCCCGCCATTAACCCTGAACTATTACAATACTGTTGGTTGATTACACCTCATATTGCTGGGCATTCAGTTGAGGGTAAAGTGCGTGGTACCCAGTATGTTTACGAACAAATATGTAACTTATTGGAAGAACCAAACACGAAAACTCTCGGCGACTATTTGTCTGCTGTCGAACCCATTAAAGTAGAATTGGCATCTGCGACAGCTTCTGCATTATCGAAACAAGATTTGATAGGATTAATGCTACAGGTTTATAACTTGCGTGTTGATGATGAAGCGTTTCGCGAAAAGTTAGGGGAAGCGTTGGAAAGACAGCAAAATGAAAGTGCGCAAAGCGAAGAAATTAGTGCCAGCATTAGCCACACCTTTGCTACTATGCGCAAAAGCTATCGAGTAAGACGGGAATGCAGTGCATACACGCTGATATTGCCCAGTCACACATCAGATGAAATTAAACAGCAATTGAAAGGGTTAGGTTTTTTGTTGCAAGCCTAGCTTGCCAGCCTAACGTCTTCTATTTTTAAGCAATACTATTTACAGGAGAAACAACACTTATGTCACAAGCCTTTGACGTTGCCGTATTAGGCGCGACCGGTCTAGTTGGGCAAACCATGATAGAACTACTGGCAGAGCGTGGCTTTCCAGTAAATCGTTTATATCCACTAGCCAGCAAACGTTCAGCGGGAACCAGTATTAGCTTCAAGGGCGAAGATGTAGAAGTGTTGGATGCAGATACTTTCGATTGGTCGTTGGTACAGTTTGGCTTCTTTTCAGCGGGCGGCAGCATCTCTGCGGAATTCGCGCCACGTGCTGCTGATGCAGGCTGTATTGTTATTGATAACACCTCTGAATTTAGGTACGAGCCAGACATTCCGCTTGTCGTGCCAGAAGTTAATGCTCATGTATTAGCTGACTTTCGTAACAGAAACATTATTGCCAATCCTAACTGTTCAACCATTCAAATGATGGTGGCGCTAAAGCCGATACACGATGCTGTAGGTATTGACCGTATTAACGTGAGTACGTATCAGTCTGTATCGGGTGCAGGAAAAGAAGCGATGGAAGAGCTGGTGAAACAAACTGCTAGCCTGTTAAATGCGCGAGAGCTTGAGACTAAAGCGTTTAGCCGTCAAATCGCCTTTAACGTTATTCCGCAGATTGATGCGTTTCAAGATAATGACTACACCAAAGAAGAAATGAAAATGGTGTGGGAAACACAAAAAATTATGGGTGATGACTCCATCTTGGTTAATGCGACCGCAGTAAGAGTGCCAGTGTTCTATGGTCACGGTGAAGCCATTCACTTAGAAACTCGCGCGCCAATAGATGCTGAACAGGTTAAACAACTACTTGCCGATGCCCCAGGCGTTAAAGTTTATGATGCTGCCGACGAGTTTCCTACTCAGGTAAGCAGTGCTAGTGGCAATGATATGGTTCACGTTGGACGTATTCGAAACGATATTACCCATCCCTGTGGTCTTAATCTTTGGGTTGTGTCAGACAATATCCGTAAAGGTGCGGCAACAAACAGTATTCAAATTGCTGAAACCCTAATTCGTGATTACCTATAATCATAGGGTAAGTAAGCAAAGCCTCAAATAGGGCATATGACATTGATTTCGCCGAGTAAGTAAACATTTTGCTTACTCGGCCGATAAGCAGTTATATCGATATTCAACAAATAGATACCGAAAACAGAAGGGCTAACTAGATTGCCATTAATAACTGGTTTATAGTTTCCTAAACCAGATTGGAAATACCACCGGCCTTAGTGATGTTGTCGATACATCAATAAAGGTAAAAAATAGCGGTAAGCAATGTAGAAAATCTGTATTGATAGAGCATTTTCATTCGTGCGCACGCGCTATCAAATGATAAGAATAAAAAGCTGGACCGGTTTGCAGCATTTAAGCGCAAATGAAAAGAGGTTTAGCTACGAATCTCCACCATGATATTTGGTGGTGTTGACGCTTGAGGGCATATAGGATTGCTATGAAATTGCATTTGACGGGCTTAGTTTTACTTACTTTATGTTTACTAGCCCCCCACAATAATGTCGATGCACAGGAACGCGCTACCCTGCTGAAAGGGCCCAAGAACGCGACCAGTCAGTATTCGGGATTAGAATACGGCCCCATTGATTCTCAAGATACCCTTTGGCGTATAGCTGAGCGTTATCGTCAAAATAATAACCTGTCGGTTTATCAGGTTATGTCCGCTATTTATGAGCTGAACCCCAATGCGTTTGAACAGCAAAACTTAAATTTACTGGTTGATGGTTCAATACTGAAGTTGCCATCAGAACGGTATATTTCTCGTATTGATGCAAGACAAGCACAAATTCGAGCAGAAAATGACGAGCGAACCTTCGCTGAGTTGCTAAACAAACCTGGTAGCAGCGTACGAAATATTAAACCGCCTGCGCCTTTGGTGAATCAAAACGATTTAAGCCAAACTCAATCCAATATAGAACAAAAAATTACGCGTTTAGATCAAGAGCAAACCCGTCAGTTTGATGAACTTCGGATGCAATTTGCTGCGTCTTTAGAAAACGTGGAAGCCTTGTTAAATGAAAATCGCAAACTGTATGAGCGGGTAGACGAGGTTAATGGTGAACTTCAAGAGCTTCGTAATCAGGTTGAAGGCGATGTTAAAACACAGATAGATACGCAAGTGGCGCTGCAACAAGAGCTGCTCGATATGATGAAAGCCGAGCAAATGCAGCGAGAAGCAGAAAAACAAAAGTCGATGTGGAGTTCGCTTTCTAGCCCAATGCTTCTCATTATAGGCTCCGGCATTATTACCTTATTATTGGTCGGCGGGCTAATTGCGTGGTTGTTGAAACGCAAACCAGCTGAAGCTGCAGAAGCACCAGAAGTACCAGAAATCTCTGATGATGTGCCTGTACCAGATACTGACATGGCTGACTTGGCCAGTGCACTAGAGCCAGATCTTGGCGATAGCATGGAGCTGACGGATGACGATCTGTTCAACGACGACGACTTGCTTGATGATGTGCTTACGTCTGAATTAGAAGAAAGCCTTGATGATGACTTAGAAACCTTCGGCGACCTAGACGATGACATGTTGGTGCCTGAAGACGATACCGATGACTTATTTGAGTCGGGCAGTGATGAGCTTGACCAGAATGAGCTAGACAGTTTGTTCGATGATGATGATTTGTCTGATAAGCTCAGTGAAGATGGAGATAGCAGTTTAGAAGGGTTTGATTTATCTGGTGATGACGATGACGACGTAGCTAACTTTGACGAATCGCTTGATACAGATCTTGGTGAAGATTTAGACGAAGCACAAGACGAAACCGATATTGAAGAAGCGCCAGATGCGTCTGAACCCGACGCCTTAGATGACGACTTTGATATTGATGATATTTTAGATGGCGCAATGGCAGAAGCTGAAACGAGTGATTCTGTTGACGACATTTTTGAAGCAGCACAGTCTGCATCGAATGAAAGTGAAGAAGATACTGCCACCTTACCCAGTGTTGATGACGAAGACGAAACGCCTGAGATCAGCATTGATGATTTGCTTGAACAAAATGCACCAGAACCTACGCTGCTTGATGAGCTAGACAGTAAAGATGAGCTTATTAATGAAGAAATGATTGATAAGCTTGATGATGAAATTAATCAGCAGAATCAAGAACTCGATCGTATTACTGATGATTTGCTTAACGAGATTGAGCAAATTGAAATGATGGGTGGCCTAGACGAAGGTGACGAAGACAGCGAAAGCGAAGAGGATACAATAGAATCTGTTGCTTCAGCTCCTTCACCACAAGCCATTCAAAGCCTAGACAGTATTACCGATGACCTAGACGAAATTGATGTTGAAGACATGGAGAATGCTGATGATTTCTCTGATCCTTTGTCGGATGACTTAATTTCTGAATTGCAGGCTGAAAGTGAAGAAGAGTTGGGTTTCGATGAAAATGCATCTGACGAAGAGCCGGCTCCTGAAGTAGATGAATCTGCAGATGATGATTTTTCTGACCCTTTCACAGATGACTTGCTGGCCGAGCTTGAAGCTGACATTGAATCGGATGATGACGATGTAGCGCCCGAATCAGTAGACGCTCAGATAGATGGTGAAACAGACAATGATAATGCTGATTTTGACGACCCATTAACAGACGATTTACTCGCCGAGCTTGAAGCGGGAATCGACTCTGAAGATGAAGCTGAAAATCAACCAGATGACGCGTTTGAAAACGATTCAGAAGAAACCTCTGAGGCTACTGAAGCACCAGAAGTTGACGATGACTTTGACGATCCACTTACTGATGATTTACTCGCTGAGCTAGAAGCAGATATTGATTCCGATGAAGGTACTGATTCCGGCGATGCGCTTGCAGATGAGCTTCTTGCTGAGCTTGAAGCTGATATCGACAGCGATATTGAACAGACTCAGCCCGATGCGCTTGAGAATGGCCCCATCGAAAATGAAGTCTTAGAGGCCGAAAGCACGGACAGTGAAATCGAGCAGCAAGAAACATCAGATTTTGACGAAGCTGACCAAGATGTTGCTGACGAATTACCTATTGACGAAGCACTAGCTGAAGATGATTCTAGTGATGAAGAACTTGAGGCCGATGCGCTAGCGCCAGAGCCCGAAGAATTAGCATTAGACAATGAAGATGAAGCAGCTTCCCATGACGAGCTTGTTGAAGAGTTACTCGCCGATGAAGAGCACGGTGAAGAAGTACCCGCCGAAGACGAGCTTGCTGAAGGTGAGTCAGAAACAGACGCAACAGATTTAAGCAATGATGAACCGTTAGACGAACTTGAATCTTTAGGTTCCGCTGAGCAAGTCATTGATGATCCAGAAGCAGAAATACAAGATATAGCCTCGTTAGAAGAAGCCGAGTCACAAGATGACATTGACGGGTTTAACGAAGACGAAGTATTAGATGAAGCACCGCCAGCTGAAGCTCAGCTAGACTTTGATGGTGATGATGACAGGGACGATGCTCTCGAGTCTGCTGAACCCGAAAATGTAGAAGTAGACGTAGACGGTGCCCACAGCGACGAAGAGAGCGACAGCGATGAAGACGAGTTACTGACTGAGGACTTACTTTCTGAGCTTGATTCTGATATCGAAACCGGTCTAGACGTTGCGCCAGATGAACCTCATGTTGCTGATGAAGAAGATGTAGAAGATACTTTTGACATCGAGCCAGATGCTGATGAGCCTCTTGCCGAAGCCGAAGCCGAAGCCGAAGCCGAAGCCGAAGCCGAAGCCGAAGCCGAAGC
>OJEP01000271.1_pt1 | contig 19259 bp, 12 predicted proteins | sample 1593761 | NCBI WGS metagenome assembly OJEP01 (sample SAMN05416783, study PRJEB24817) | seawater metagenome | isolation source: Sea water | place: Canada:Atlantic | collected 2013-11
ACGTGAGCAATAATTGCCACATTTCTTAATTTATCTAACACAGGCGTTACTCGCTATTACTATTATTTATAATGCTTTTTAATCAAAAGTTATACATAAATAACTAGGCTACAATTGGGCGCGCATTATACAGGATATTTTTTTTAAAAGATATTAATTATCCTTACCCTTATTTTTTGCAAGTTAAAATATCAATACAATATTAATTATCTGTGGTGATATTTTAGAGCCTAGTACTATTTAATATTACAATCGTGATCCTCAATCTGTTACTAATGGCGCTGAAAATATCTACATCGTAAAGGTATTAGTATTACTGACATTTTATTAACCGGTCCATAGCCAGAGTTCTTATATTTGAAGAAGTACGTTTCTCTGCTCCAACAGGTCATCCGTTCTCAGCCTTTACAGCACTTTAATCGCTGGTCTTGAGTTTTATATACTCAACAACTCACCCTATTCAATTTAACACGTGCACCCAAATTTATGTGTTTAAATCCATCTAATAAAAACTAATTTCGGTTTTTTTAGAAACTTTATATTGAAGGTAAGTGATTTTTCAAGTGATAAATATCAGTTCTTTTTGTATAAATTAGGGTTACCTATCCTGACTGTTTTATCGTCCTTGGAAATGTCTAAAGGAACACGATATACTTAATTTTACTATGATTAAATTTTTACTACTAACATTATTAACTTTATCTACAGCAACTCCTGTTTACAGTAGTTCCGCTAAGATTTATGTATGGCAAAATGAGACCGGGGTATTGGCATACTCGCACAAAGCTAGGCCGGGCGCTGAAGCAGTAGAAACTGAAAAAGTAAATGTAATACCGTCATCTTCGAATATTAAAACTCAAACTTTAGACATTAATAACAAACACATTACAGAAGAATATCAAGTGGTGATCAACCACCCAAAAGCTAATTCAACCATTCGAGATAACACGGGCTCTGTTTATATTAGTGGTAGCATTAAACCACTATTTAAACGTGGCTTAAATATCCAATTGTTAGTAGACGAAAAGCCTCACTTAACACCTCAAACGCAGACTATCTTTTCATTACACAATATAGATCGCGGTGAACATAAAATACAAATGAAATTACTTGATAAAAATGGCGAGGTTATTGCATTATCTAAGTCAATAACTTTTTATATGCATCGAACTTCGGTAAATTAGCGTTATATAACGGCATAAATCGCTGCAAATAAAAATTTTCTAGAATATACTAAAAGCCATGCACTTATTTGGTGCGACCTTAGTGTATATATGAGGCATTATGTTGCATCAAAGAAAAGATATTCAACAGCTCAAGTTACGGTATCAACAAACGTTAGCTAATCACCTAGTTACCGCTGTACTTATTCTCGATGAAAGCCTAGCGGTTTGTTATGCCAATCCGGCTGCCGAAGCTTTACTCATTAAAAGTTTATCTAAACTTTATGGTGTTTCGTTTGAGCTGATTTTCACTGACACTACTATTTGTAAATCCCGCCTAGAGCAGCTACTTGCTACAGGACAGGAATTTACGGATAGCGATATTGTTATACAATTTAGTGAAAGTCATCAATTTACTGCTGAAATAACCGCTTCTGCAGTTGAATTCAATAGAATTCCCCATGTACTCCTAGAGTTCAAACAAATTGATCAACAGAAACAACTTAGCCTAGAAGTTTTCCAACAAAAACAATGGATTTCTGCCCGTGATTTAATTAAAGGATTGGCACACGAAATCAAAAATCCTTTAGGTGGTCTTCGTGGTGCTGCACAACTACTCAGTAAAGAATTAAACGCGGAACAACAAGAATATACCGCCATGATAATTGAACAAGCAGACAGATTAACTAATTTGGTAGATCGTTTACTTGGACCGAATCAATTACCACAAATTCACAGTCAAAATATTCATTCGGTGTTAGAAAAAGTGTATCAAGTAATCAGCTATTCAAGTGAACAAAAAATAAATTTAAAGCGTGATTATGATCCCTCGATTCCTGTTATTGAGTGCGATCAGGAAAAAATTCAACAAGCCGTATTAAACATTGTAAACAATGCGATTCAAGCAATAGATAAACACCATAATATTACCCTAAGAACCCGTATTGCTAGTAATAAAACGATCAATGGAAAACTGATAAAACTCGCAGTAAAAATTAGTATTATTGATGATGGACCAGGTATTCCTGCTAAAATTAAAGACACACTTTTTTATCCTATGGTATCAGGACGCTCAAACGGAACAGGGCTTGGTTTATCCATAGCACAGACGCTCATCAATCAACATCATGGTAAGTTATATTGTCACAGTAGGCCCGGACGGACAGAATTCGTCATCCTATTACCATTAACACAATAAACATTAATCAGTACTGTTAGTTCTGAACTTAACTACACTCACTAGAGAGAAAAAATGATAACCGAGCAAGTATGGATAGTTGATGATGATAGCTCAATCCGTTGGGTTTTAGAAAAAGCTTTCGCAGGTGCTAATATTAGTACGGCCTCATTTGAGAATGCCAAAAATTTGATCCTTGCCTTAGATCACGACCAACCTGAAGTAATAATATCTGATATTCGCATGCCCGATATAGATGGGATAACCTTACTTAACTCTATTAGTAAAGATCACCCCAATATCCCTGTTATTATCATGACTGCTCACTCCGATCTAGACAGTGCTGTTAATGCTTATCAAGCGGGAGCTTTTGAGTATTTACCCAAGCCATTTGACATGGATGATGCCGTAACACTGACTAAACGAGCCCTAAGTCATGCGCGAGAGCAGAATGCAAAAAGACAACAAAAAGACAACGCGCCTCTTGCAGTAGGTTTAATTGGTGAAGCCCCAGCAATGCAAGAAGTTTTCCGCACTATTGGTCGGTTATCAAGCTCGAGTATAAGTGTATTAATTAATGGTGAATCCGGTACCGGAAAAGAGTTAGTTGCTCATGCTTTACATTCCCATAGCCCAAGGACAAAAGCGCCTTTTATACCCCTAAATATGGCTGCAATACCTAAAGATTTAATAGAGTCTGAATTATTTGGTCATGAGAAAGGTGCTTTTACTGGCGCTAATGCCGTTCGCCAAGGGCGTTTTGAACAAGCCCACGGTGGAACTCTCTTTCTCGATGAAATAGGCGATATGCCTTTAGATGTTCAAACTCGCCTCCTCCGTGTTTTATCTGATGGCCAGTTCTATCGTGTAGGTGGTCATTCACCTGTACAAGTCGATGTGCGTATTATTGCTGCGACTCATCAAAACTTAGAAGATAGAGTCAGCAGTAGTGAGTTTCGTGAAGATTTATTTCATCGTCTTAATGTCATTCGTATTCATTTACCTAGCTTACGCGAAAGAAAAGAAGATATAGCCCAATTAAGTCAACATTTCTTAAAGCAAGCCGCCAATGAATTGAGCGTAGAGCCAAAAACATTAAGTAAAAAAGCAGCGCTTTCTCTACAAAGCTGCCAATGGCCAGGTAATGTGAGACAGCTTGAAAATATTTGTCGTTTCTTAACTGTCATGGCAAGTGGGCAAGAAATATTACTAGAGGACTTACCAAGTGAGCTCACACAAAGAACTATACCCAACAATCCACAATCATCATCTTGGCAAGCTGAATTAAGTGATTGGATGGATCAAGAGTTGGCTCAAGGCAGGAGTGCAATTTTAAATACTGCACAACCGGAGTTTGAAAAAATAATGCTAGAGCGTGCGTTATTGTTTACTCAAGGACACAAGCAAGATGCGGCGAAAAAATTGGGATGGGGAAGAAATACGTTAACAAGAAAGCTTAAGGAATTAGATATTTAGAATGTGTTTAACATTCGCCCTAGAGCCTAATGCTGTAACAATGATGAACAGTGATAATATAGTTACGAGGTACATCCGTCATCATCACATTGCTTACAGTTATTACAGAGCTTGATATTAATAAAATGAGCCGCAATGATTAAACTAGCACCCCCGATAATAAAATAGGGTTCTAAAGCTTCTGAAAAATCATGTTTTATCCAATATAGAGCAACACCTAAATACAATAAATAAAATGGGTATAATTGTTTATGGTAACGTTTAAAACCAGAGAATAAGGCGATGGTTCCCAAAGTGGCAGTCATTAGTAAAATAACATGTTCCCATGCATGATCAGCTAAAAAACTCAAACCTAGTAAGGGTAAAATAGGCAGAAGGATAGGCAAAAGTATGCAATGTAGTGCACAAAGGGATGTTGCTGTAATGCCTATTCTATCTAACATAATTATTAACCTAAGAGAAAAGTGTCAGAAAAATTTATCTAACTAAATTGAGATAATATCACAATTGATATACTATAACATTAGTTTAAAATTAAAATTGAAATATTTTAAGACCGAGTAATAGGAAAACTTATAACTTGTTCAATATGCTCAGCTTTTAATGCCAACATTATTAACCGATCTATACCCAAAGCCACTCCTGAACATTGCGGCAAACCTTGCGTTAAAGCCGCTATAAAATTTTTTTCAATCGGTTTTATTTTAAGAGAAAAACTTTCCCTTTGCCTATTATCCTCTTGAAAACGTTCAAGTTGCAAATCGACATCTGTTAATTCATTAAAGCCGTTAACAAGCTCTACCCCTTGAAAATAACATTCAAAACGTTGGGCAACACGAGTATCTTCAGGAGAAATTTTAGCTAGGGATGCTTGAGAACGTGGAAAATTATAAACAAAACAGGGTGACTCATTACCTATGTGTGGCTCAATTAACTCACTAAATATGAACTGTAATAAAATATCATTATCGTGTTCGAGCGTTAACCACTCACTTAATTTATCATGCTTCTTAATCAAGGTGAGTAATTGCTCTCGGGTAGCATTTAATGGATCTAAGCTGACCCACTCTATAAACAACTGTTGGTAGGTCATTTGCGTTGGCTCTGCGCAACCTAAAACCCTTTTAAGTAACTCCGCGACCTCTTTCATTAACTTGAAGTGATCAAAACCTAAGCGATACCACTCTAATAGGGTAAATTCAGGGTTATGAAATCGTCCCGCTTCTTCATGACGGAATGCTTTAGCTATTTGAAAAATACAGCCATAACCAGAAGCAATCAATCGTTTCATATGAAACTCAGGAGATGTTTGTAAATACAGATTTGTCGCTTGCTCAGTAGAACTATCGTTTAAGAAATTATATCGGCAAGTGATCGCATCTAAGTGTACATCTGTCACTGTGCCTTGAGACAAAGCGGGGGTTTCAACTTCAACGACATCACGCTCATTAAAAAACTGACGGATTTTTTGCAATATTTGCGCACGTTTTTGTGCATATTCCCACGTTAGTGTTGGCTGCCAAGACATATAGATTTCACCCCATTAAAAACAAAAAAGGCCGCATTAGCGACCTTTTTATTATAGATATTAATAAATCAATTAGATGCTAGATGAAGTGTTAGCAAAGCGAAAACACGGAGCTTACGTTAGTAAGTGAGTATTTCCTATGCCGCTAACACAAGTTCTAGCGTAAATTGGTTATCAATTAAGCGATGATTTTAGAAACAACACCAGCGCCAACAGTACGACCACCTTCACGGATTGCGAAGCGTAAACCTTCGTCCATCGCTACTGGGTTAATTAGCTCAACAACAAACTTAAGGTTGTCACCAGGCATTACCATTTCAACACCTTCAGGAAGCTCTACAGCACCTGTGATATCTGTTGTACGGAAGTAAAACTGTGGACGGTATCCTTTAAAGAATGGCGTATGACGACCACCTTCATCTTTAGAAAGTACGTATACTTCTGATTCGAACTTAGTATGAGGTAAGATTGAACCTGGAGCACATAGTACTTGACCACGTTCTACATCTTCACGCTTAAGACCACGTAGAAGAACACCACAGTTCTCGCCAGCACGACCTTCGTCAAGAAGCTTACGGAACATTTCAACACCAGTACACGTTGAAGTTTGAGTATCACGGATACCAACAACTTCTACTGCGTCACCAACTGTAACGATACCGCGTTCAACACGACCTGTTACAACTGTACCACGACCTGAGATTGAGAATACATCTTCGATAGGCATGATGAATGCACCGTCAATTGCACGCTCTGGCTCTGGAATGTAAGTATCAAGTTGATCAGCAAGTTCAATAATTTTTGCTTCCCATTTCTCGTCGCCTTGGAGAGCGCCAAGTGCTGAGCCTTGAATTACTGGTAAATCATCACCTGGGAAATCATATTCAGAAAGAAGTTCACGAACTTCCATTTCTACTAATTCTAATAACTCATCATCATCAACAACATCACATTTGTTCATGAATACGATGATGTAAGGAACACCAACTTGACGAGAAAGTAAGATATGCTCACGTGTTTGTGGCATAGGACCATCGGTAGCAGCAACTACTAAGATAGCGCCATCCATTTGTGCAGCACCAGTAATCATGTTTTTGATGTAATCAGCATGACCAGGACAATCTACGTGTGCATAGTGACGAACCGCTGTATCGTACTCGATGTGAGAAGTATTAATTGTAATACCACGCTCACGCTCTTCAGGAGCATTATCGATTTGTGCGAAATCTTTAACTTCACCACCATGTACTTTGGTTAATACCGCAGAGATAGCGGCTGTTAGTGTTGTTTTACCATGATCAACGTGTCCGATTGTACCAACGTTTACATGTGGTTTCGTACGTTCAAATTTTTCTTTAGCCATCTTAAAATACCTTAAACTTATATGTTAAAAAATTACGGTTAATAACTTACCTTTAAATAAGTACCGTTAAATAAAATAAAGCGCAGCCAAATGACCGTGCTTGTTGTAAATAATTATTGGAACTCTAACGAGTTTCCATAATTTTTTGTGCTACCATTTTCGGCGCTTCATTATACTGCTGAAACTCCATAGAGTAAGATGCACGGCCTTGAGTAGCACTACGCAAGTCGGTAGCATAACCAAACATTTCAGCTAAGGGTACCAATGCATTTACAATTTTCAAACCGACAGGACCATCGTCCATGCCTTCTATCAAACCACGACGACGGTTTAAGTCGCCCACAACATCACCCATATTGGCTTCTGGTGTGGTTACTTCTACTTTCATCATCGGTTCAAGTATTACTGGGTTTGCTTCTAAGGCGCCTTTTCTAAAGCCCATTGAAGCCGCCACTTTAAATGCTATTTCATTTGAATCGACATCATGAAATGATCCATCATAAAGCGTTACTTTAATATCTAACAATGGATATCCAGCTAAAACACCGCTATCCATTTGCTCCTTACAGCCTTTTTCTACTGCAGGAATAAATTCTTTTGGTACTGTGCCGCCAACGATTTCGTTAATAAATTCAAAACCAGCGCCTTCCTCATTCGGTTCCATTTTCAACCAAACATGTCCAAACTGACCTTTACCACCTGATTGACGCACAAATTTACCTTCAACTTCCACAGTACTGCGAATAGTTTCTCGGTACGAAACTTGTGGATTACCTACATTACATTCTACGCCGAATTCACGCTTCATACGTTCAACTAGAATATCTAAATGTAGCTCACCCATACCAGAAATAATAGTCTGGCCGGTTTCATCATCTGTGTGCACTCTAAACGAGGGATCTTCTGCTGCAAGTTTACCTAACGCAACACCCATTTTTTCTTGGGCTGCTAACGTTCTTGGCTCTACCGCAACCGAAATTACCGGTTCTGGAAATTCCATTCGCTCTAGTGTTATAACATGCTTAACATCACATAAGGTATCACCCGTAGTAACATCTTTCAAACCAATTGCAGCCGCTATATCACCAGCACGCACTTCTTTAATTTCTTGTCTGTCGTTAGCATGCATTTGCACAATACGACCAAAACGTTCTTTCTTGCCTTTAACAGGGTTATATACACTATCGCCCGTTTGTACTACGCCTGAATATACACGGAAAAAAGTTAGGGTACCAACAAATGGGTCTGTGGCAATTTTAAACGCCAATGCAGCAAACGGCGCACTATCATCAGCAGCTCGCGTGCCTTCTGTTTCATCTTTATCGTCATTGATGCCGGTAATTGCTGTCACTTCAGTCGGTGATGGCAAATATTCAACCACCGCATCTAAAACCGCTTGTACACCCTTATTTTTAAAGGCACTACCACAACTACATAAAATCAATTCATTAGCTAACGTACGTGCACGTAAACCAGTTTTAATTTCAGCTTCGGTTAATTCACCTTCTTCAAGGTATTTATCCATTAATTCTTCATTGGCTTCAGCCGCTTCAGATACTAGGTTTTCACGCCACTCTTCAGCAAGTTCTTGCATATCAGCAGGAATTTCTTGATAGCTAAAAGTCATGCCCTGGTCACTTTCGTTCCAGTTAATAGCCTTCATTTTAATCAGGTCAACAACACCTTCAAATTCGTCTTCAGCGCCAATAGCTAAATGTATAGGTACAGCATTTGCGCCTAAGCGATCTTTTAACTGTGCTACAACGGCTAAAAAGTCTGCCCCTGTTCTGTCCATTTTGTTAACAAAGACCATACGCGGTACCGCGTACTTTTCCATTTGACGCCAAACAGTTTCTGTTTGTGGCTGCACACCTGACGATCCACATAACACCAAAACAGCACCATCAAGTACACGCAATGAACGTTCTACTTCAATAGTAAAGTCAACATGTCCTGGGGTATCAATAATATTAATACGATGATCTTCAAATTGACCTTCCATCCCTTTCCAGAAACAAGTCGTTGCAGCTGAGGTGATTGTAATACCACGCTCTTGCTCTTGCTCCATCCAGTCCATAGTTGCGGCACCATCATGCACTTCGCCAATCTTGTGAGAAAGACCAGTGTAAAATAATACACGTTCTGTGGTGGTGGTTTTACCTGCATCTACATGCGCACAAATACCAATGTTGCGGTAGCGCTCTATAGGGGTAATACGGGCCAATTTCACATCCTCTTTTTTGTTACCAACTAATGAGTAACAAAATTAAATAATTAAATAAACCAAATATTTGTTTAAAAAAACACTTGGTTAATTCAACTAGGGTAAAAACAAGTATGGCTAGCAAGAGTAACTCTTGCTAGCCATATGCCACTTTAAGATAAAAACCTTAAAGTGAGCAAGACATTCAGTCAATACTACTAGCTTACCAGCGGTAGTGAGCGAATGCTTTGTTAGCGTCAGCCATACGGTGAACGTCTTCACGTTTCTTAACCGCTGAACCTTTGCTGTCAGACGCATCTAACATTTCGTTAGCTAGGCGCTGAGCCATTGATTTTTCACCACGTTTACGTGCTGCTTCAACTAACCAACGCATGGCTAGAGCATTACGACGCACTGGACGTACTTCAACTGGAACCTGATAAGTAGAACCACCAACACGACGAGATTTAACTTCGACAGATGGGCGGATGTTATCTAAAGCTTCTTCGAAAAGCTCTAATTGATCTTTTTCAGATTTCTGAGCTAAAATGTCTAATGCACCGTAAACAATTTTTTCGGCAGTAGATTTTTTACCATCAACCATAAGGATGTTGATGAATTTTGCTAAAAGTTCGTTATGGAACTTAGGATCTGGCAATATTTTACGTTGCCCAACGACGCGTCTTCTTGGCATCTTAATTCTCCGTAGTATTCAGGAATAATCCAAAATATATAAATTTTAAAAATTTCTTAATTTGGCCTTACTTAACGTTTCTTGTCTTTTACCTAACTAATAGGCAAAGGATGGAAAACTTAAGATTTAGGTCGTTTAGCACCGTACTTAGAACGGCCTTGTCTTCTATCGCTTACACCAGAACAATCTAGCGCGCCACGAACAGTGTGATAACGCACACCTGGTAAATCTTTAACACGACCACCACGGATTAAAATCACGCTATGCTCTTGTAAGTTATGTCCTTCACCACCGATGTATGAAGTAACTTCGAAGCCGTTAGTTAAACGAACACGAGCTACTTTACGAAGTGCTGAGTTAGGTTTTTTTGGTGTAGTTGTATACACACGAGTACAAACGCCACGACGTTGTGGACAAGCTTGTAACGCCGGAACATTACTTTTAGTTACTTGTCTAACACGTGGTTTACGTACTAGTTGGTTAATAGTTGCCATTATAGCTCCTGATTAGTTAAAACATTGGGCAATTACTATTGGCTAAGTTTGCCGAATCACCCGTTTATAAACGTGAAATCTCTCACCTTAAAATTCAATGCCTACTAGGCACAGAATATAAGGTCGCGAAATACTATAGGTCAAAGCTTGAGCTGTCAAGTTATTAGTACTTTTTCACCCTATTTTACGCATAAAAAAACCGCGTTCTTATTCAGAACACGGTTTTTATGATTATCTGTCAATGTCGCCCTATTGGGCAATCGACAAAATTATCAATGACTAACTCGCAGAGCCTAAATCAGCACTTAACGCATCAGCTAACGCTTGTTCAGCTTCATCGGCAGATACTGGTGTATCTTCGACAGCATTGAAAGCAGCTTTTGCTTTAGCACGTTCCTGATGATACGAATAACCCGTACCGGCAGGAATTAAGCGACCAACGATTACGTTCTCTTTCAAGCCACGTAAACCATCTTTCTTACCTGCAACAGCCGCTTCAGTAAGTACACGTGTTGTTTCTTGGAAAGAAGCCGCTGAAATAAATGATTCAGTTGCCAATGATGCTTTAGTAATACCCATCATTTGCATTTCATATTCAGCTGGTTGCTTGCCGGCAGCTTCAAGTTCACGGTTTGAGATATTAACTCGCGCCACTTCAACTTGTTCGCCTTTAAGGAAAGTAGAGTCACCTGCATCAAGAATTTCACACTTACGGATCATCTGACGTACGATAACTTCGATATGCTTATCGTTAATCTTAACACCCTGTAAACGGTAAACTTCTTGTACTTCGTTCACAATGTAGTTTGCAACAGGTGCAACACCACGTAAACGCAAGATATCATGTGGAGATTCAGGACCATCGGCAATAACTTCACCTTTAATTACTGGTTCACCTTCATAGATATTCAATTGACGCGTTTTCGGTATCATCTCTTCGTATACTTCACCGCTAGGCTGAGTAATCAATAAGCGTACTTTACCTTTAGTTTCTTTACCGAAGCCAACAACACCTGTTTTCTCTGCAAGAATTGCAGGAAGTTTAGGTTTACGCGCTTCAAATAAATCAGCAACACGTGGAAGACCACCGGTAATATCACGGGTTTTTGAACTGGCTTGTGGTATACGCGCTAACGCATCACCCACACCAACATCTGCACCATCTTCAAGGTTAACAATTGCGTTACCTGGTAGGTAGTATAATGCTGGAATTTCAGTACCAGCGATCATTACATCACCACCTTTAGCATCAACTAACTTCAATGCTGGGCGCATTTCTTTGCCTCTCGCATTACGTTGTGCCGCATCAGTAATTACAATGCTTGATAAGCCCGTTAGTTCATCTGTTTGACGAACCATGGTGATACCGTCAACTAAGTCAACAAATTGCACCTTACCTTTTACTTCTGTAATAATAGGATGCGTATGAGGGTCCCAGTTGGCAATAGTATCGCCAGCAGTAACTGTTTGACCATCACCTTTAGATACTACAGCACCATAAGGTACTTTGTAGTTTTCAGTTACACGACCCATTTCATCAATAATAGTAATCTCTGATGAACGCGAGGTAATAACAAGGTGTTTCTCTGAATTCGTAACAAACTTAGCGTTTTGTAACTTCAACGTACCCGTATTATTAACTTGCACACTGTTTTCAGCAGTAGCACGCGATGCGGCACCACCGATATGGAACGTACGCATAGTAAGCTGCGTACCCGGTTCACCAATTGATTGCGCTGCAACAACACCAATTGCTTCACCTTGGTTGATCATATGACCACGAGCCAAATCACGACCGTAACAATAAGCACAAATACCAAAATCAGTTTTACATGTGATGATTGAACGTACTTTGATTTGATCGACTGAGTTAGCTTCAATCACGTCACAAAGAGTTTCATCAATTAAGGTGTTACGAGGAAGTAAAACTTCTTCAGTACCTGGAATTAATACATCATCACACACTACACGACCTAAAACACGTTCACGTAATGGCTCAACAACATCACCACCTTCAATCAATGGTGTCATTAATAAACCATCGGTTGTACCACAATCATGGTTAGTTACCACTAAATCTTGTGCTACATCAACTAAACGACGCGTTAAGTAACCCGAGTTAGCTGTTTTCAATGCCGTATCGGCAAGACCTTTACGCGCACCATGAGTAGAGATGAAGTATTCTGATACGTTCAAACCTTCACGGAAGTTAGCTTTAATCGGTGTTTCGATGATTGAACCATCTGGTTTAGCCATCAAGCCACGCATACCGGCTAGCTGACGAATCTGTGCAGCACTACCACGAGCACCTGAGTCAGCCATCATAAAGATAGAGTTGAATGAGTCTTGCTCTTCCATTTCGCCATCTTTATTTTTAACCATCTCTTTCGATAAGTTATCCATCATCGCTTTCGATACTTTTTCGTTCGCAGACGACCAAATATCAATTACTTTGTTGTATTTCTCACCAGCAGTTACAAGACCTTGGTCAAACTGCGCTTGAATCTCAGCAACTTCTGCTTCTGAATCTTCAATGATAGTGTACTTGGCATCAGGAATAACCATATCGTCGATACCAACAGAGGCACCAGCTACCATTGCATAATGGAAACCTGTGTACATGATTTGATCGGCGAACATTACGGTTTCTTTTAAGCCTAAGTTACGATATGCATGGTTAATCAACTTTGAAATTGGTTTCTTACCCAATGGTTGATCAATTAAGTCATAAGGTAAACCCTTAGGACATACTTGCCACATAATTGCGCGACCCACTGTAGTATCACGTAATGTAGTAACTGGTTCCCATTCACCGTCAGCATTTTTAACGTGCTCAGTAATACGAACTTTAATACGAGCATGAAGTTCAGCTGCACCAGTACGATAAGCCTTTTCTACTTCTTTCTCGTCGGTAAAAACCATACCTTCGCCTAAACCATTGATACAAAATCTTGTTAGGTAATAAAGACCTAATACAACATCCTGTGATGGTACGATGATTGGCTCACCGTTAGCTGGGGCTAATACGTTGTTGGTTGACATCATCAACGTACGTGCTTCCATTTGTGCTTCGATTGTTAACGGTACGTGTACCGCCATTTGGTCACCATCGAAATCGGCATTGTATGCCGCACAAACTAATGGATGAAGATGAATTGCTTTACCTTCAATTAGTACTGGTTCGAACGCTTGGATACCCAATCTATGAAGTGTAGGTGCACGGTTAAGCATAACTGGATGTTCACGAATTACTTCGTCAAGTACATCCCATACTTCTGCGCCTTCACGTTCAACTAATTTTTTAGCGGCTTTAATTGTAGTGGCTAAACCACGACGTTCTAATAAACCGTAAATAAATGGTTTGAATAATTCCAATGCCATTTTCTTAGGTAAACCACACTGATGTAGTTTAAGCGTTGGACCAACCGTTATTACAGAACGACCAGAATAATCAACACGCTTACCTAGTAAATTCTGACGGAAACGACCTTGCTTACCTTTAATCATATCGGCAAGAGATTTAAGAGGACGTTTGTTAGAGCCTGTTATAGCACGACCACGACGACCATTATCTAAAAGTGCATCAACAGATTCTTGTAACATACGTTTTTCGTTACGTACGATAATATCTGGAGCAACTAAGTCTAAAAGACGTTTTAAACGGTTGTTACGGTTAATTACACGACGGTAAAGATCGTTAAGATCTGACGTCGCAAAACGACCGCCATCTAGTGGAACTAACGGACGTAAGTCCGGTGGTAAAATTGGTAGAACATTTAAAATCATCCATTCAGGTTTGTTACCTGAAGCGGCAAATGCTTCCATCAATTTCAAACGTTTGGTGATTTTTTTACGTTTAGTTTCACTACCAATTTCAGGAAGCTCTTCACGCATTTGCGCTACTTCGCCGTCTAAATCAATTTGTTTTAGCAAAGCTAATACGGCTTCAGCACCCATAAGTGCATCGAATTCATCACCGTGTTCTTCTAACGCATCAAGATATTCTTCTTCCGTTAGAATTTGGCTTTTTTCTAATGTGGTTAAACCAGGTTCGGTAACAACATATGACTCGAAATAAAGTACACGTTCAATATCACGCAACGTCATATCAAGTAATAAACCAATACGTGATGGTAATGATTTTAGGAACCAAATATGCGCTACTGGGCTTGCTAATTCGATATGGCCCATGCGGTCACGACGAACTTTAGTCAACGTAACTTCAACGCCACATTTTTCACAGATTACACCGCGATGTTTAAGACGTTTGTACTTACCACAAAGACATTCGTAATCTTTTACTGGGCCAAAAATACGTGCACAGAATAATCCGTCACGTTCTGGCTTAAAAGTACGATAGTTAATGGTTTCTGGTTTTTTAACTTCACCAAATGACCAAGAACGAACTAAGTCTGGTGACGCAAGACCGATCCGAATACCATCGAAATCTTCTGTTTGATTTTGTTGCTTAAGAAACTTAAGTAAATCTTTCACACTCTTCTCCTGTCGGAGTTAAATCTTTAGAAGAAGGCAATATAATTGCCTTCTTCCCATACTGACTTAAACGTAAAGTCAGCCGCTATTTTCTTTGGATTAATCCTGATCTAACTCGATATTAATACCGAGAGAACGAATTTCTTTCAACAATACGTTGAATGACTCAGGAATACCTGGATCCATACGATGATCACCGTCAACTAAGTTTTTATACATCTTAGTACGACCCGCAACATCATCAGACTTAACCGTGAGCATTTCTTGTAAGGTGTAAGCAGCACCGTATGCTTCTAATGCCCATACTTCCATCTCACCGAAACGTTGACCACCAAATTGCGCTTTACCACCAAGTGGTTGTTGTGTAACTAAGCTGTATGAACCGGTAGAACGTGCATGCATTTTGTCATCAACTAAATGGTTCAGTTTCAACATGTACATGTAACCAACAGTCACAGGACGTTCAAATTCACGACCAGTACGACCATCTGTCAAAGTAAATTGTCCACTTTGCGGCATATCAGCAAGTACGAATAACTCTTTGATTTCTTTCTCAGCAGCACCATCAAATGCTGGTGTTGCGATTGGCAAACCTGCACGTAAATTGGCAGCTAATCGTAAAACTTCATCATCAGAGAAAGTAGCAACATCAACTTCTTGGCGAGACTCACCTACATTGTAAACTTCTTGAATGAAGTTACGTAGTTTATGAATTTCTTGTTGCGCTTCTAGCATGCGATTGATTTTTTCACCAATACCACGACATGCCATACCTAAATGCGTTTCTAAGATCTGACCAATGTTCATACGTGATGGAACACCTAACGGGTTCAATACGATATCAACAGGTACACCAAATTCATCGTAAGGCATATCTTCAACTGGCACTACGTTTGAAATAACACCTTTATTACCATGGCGACCCGCCATTTTATCACCCGGTTGGATGTGACGTTTAACGGCTAAGTAAACCTTAACAATTTTTAATACGCCAGGTGCTAAATCAGAACCTTGAGTAATTTTACGATGCTTAATTTCATACTTCTTATCGAAGTCTGCTTTAATGTTATCGTATTGCTCTGCAATTTGCTCAAGCTCTGCTTGCTGAACTTCATCAGCTAAGTTTTGCGTTAACCATCTATCGCGTGACATGCCCGTTAAGTCAGCTTCGTTTAAGCCAGCAGATAGAAGTAATTTCTTAGTACGTGCATATACGCCATCTTCTAAGATGCTTAATTCATCACCAAGATCTTTCTTGACTTCTTTAAGTTGTATTTCTTCAATCTCTACTGCACGAGCATCTTTTTCAACACCGTCACGGGTAAAGATTTGTACATCAATTATTGTACCTTTAACAGAGTTTGGTACACGTAAAGAGCTGTCTTTAACGTCAGCTGCTTTTTCACCGAAAATAGCACGTAATAGTTTTTCTTCTGGCGTTAATTGTGTTTCACCTTTAGGGGTAACTTTACCCACTAAGATGTCACCACCATTAACCTCAGCACCAATATACACTACGCCAGCTTCATCTAACTTACCTAAAGCAGATTCGCCTACGTTTGGAATATCAGCAGTAATCTCTTCACTACCTAACTTAGTATCACGAGCGATACAAGTAAGCTCTTGAATATGGATAGTAGTGAATCTATCTTCAATAGCAACACGTTCAGATAACAACATTGAATCTTCGAAGTTGTAACCATTCCACGGCATAAAGGCAATACGCATGTTTTGACCAAGCGCCAATTCACCCATATCGGTAGACGGACCATCAGCTAATACATCACCACGTACTACGGGCTCATCCATACGACACACTGGACGTTGGTTGATACAAGTATTTTGGTTAGAGCGTGTGTATTTAGTTAAGTTATAAATATCAATACCCGCTTCACCAGCGTGCATTTCATTTTCATTTACTTTAACAACGATACGTGAAGCATCTACGTACGTAATTACACCGCCACGTTTCGCAACAGCGGTTACACCTGAATCAACAGCAACTACTTTTTCCATACCTGTACCAACAAGAGGTTTATCTACTCTTAATGTAGGTACAGCCTGACGTTGCATGTTTGAGCCCATCAAGGCTCTGTTAGCATCATCGTGTTCTAAGAACGGGATAAGTGATGCCGCAACTGAAATAATTTGTTGTGGAGATACATCCATATACTGAACTTCTTCAGCAGACTTCAAGGTAAACTCATTTTTAAAACGACAGTTAACTAGATCTTCAGTTAATTTATTATTGTCATCATGCGTTGCGTTAGCTTGAGCGATAACAAAGTTACCTTCTTCTATCGCTGACAAGTAATCAATATCATCAGTCACTAAACCATCAACAACTTTACGATAAGGCGTTTCTAAGAAACCAAAATCGTTGGTGCGGGCGTAACACGATAGCGAGTTGATCAAACCAATATTTGGCCCTTCAGGTGTTTCGATTGGACAAACACGACCGTAATGCGTTGGATGTACATCTCGTACTTCAAAACCAGCTCGTTCACGGGTTAAACCACCCGGCCCTAAGGCAGAAATACGACGCTTATGCGTTACTTCTGATAACGGGTTGTTTTGATCCATAAACTGTGACAATTGTGATGAGCCAAAAAACTCTTTCACTGCCGCAGAAATTGGTTTCGCGTTAATTAAATCTTGTGGCATGATCGCATCTAAGTCACCAAGACTTAAACGTTCACGTACTGCACGTTCTACACGAACAAGACCAACACGGAATTGGTTTTCAGCCATTTCACCAACACTACGAATACGACGATTACCCAAGTGATCGATATCATCAACCTCACCTTTGCCATCACGAATACCGATTAAGGTTTTCATTACAGAGATGATGTCTTCTTTTGATAAGATACCTGAACCTATATCATCAGCATTGCCTACACGACGGTTGAACTTCATACGGCCTACAGTAGATAAGTCGTAACGCTCTGGTGCAAAAAACAAGTTGTTGAACAATGTTTCAGCTGCGTCTTTTGTTGGTGGCTCGCCTGGGCGCATCATACGGTAAACTTCAACTAACGCTTCTAACTTATTAGTTGAGCTATCTACACGTAGCGTGTCAGACATATATGAACCAACATCAAATTCATTCATATATAAGGTAGACAGTGTTTTATGTCCTGCCTGACTAAGCTCTGCAAGTAACTCTAAGGTTAACTCAGCATTAGCTTCGGCTATCACTTCACCTGTTGATTTATCTATATAAGCTTTTGATAACACTTTACCCACAATATATTCTGCAGGCACTTCTAATTTAGCAATATTAGCTTTTGTTAACGCACGGATATGACGCGCAGTAATACGGCGACCCGACTCAACTAATATTTCGCCTTTTTTGATACTAAGATCAAAGGTAGCGGTTTCACCACGGAGACGTTCAGGAATTAAATCCATGATCAACTTATCACCTTTGATGGTGTATTCAGTTGTATCATAAAAAATATCTAAAATTTCTTCCGTTGAAAACTCTAATGCACGTAACATAATAGACGCAGGTAATTTACGACGTCTATCAATACGAACGAATAAGTTATCTTTTGGGTCAAATTCAAAATCTAACCATGAACCACGATAAGGAATAACACGTGCGTTATATAACACTTTACCTGATGAATGTGTTTTGCCTTTATCATGGTCAAAGAATACACCAGGAGAACGATGTAACTGTGAAACGATTACACGCTCAGTACCATTGATTACGAAAGTACCGTTATCTGTCATCAACGGGATTTCGCCCATGTACACTTCTTGCTCTTTGATATCTTTAACAGTACCTGCTGCGGCTTCTTTATCGTAAACCACTAAGCGTAATTTCACGCGTAACGGTGCAGAATAAGTCACACCACGTATTTGACATTCTTTAACATCAAATAATGGTTCACCTAAACGATAGCTTACATATTGTAATTCTGAGCTACCTGAATAAGCTTTAATTGGGAAAATAGAACGAAAAGCAGCCTCTAGACCGGTTTCACCTGTTGCGTCAATATCAATAAACTTGCGGAAAGAATCGAGTTGAATGGACAACAAGAATGGATATTCCATTACTTGTGCACTTTTACCAAAGTCCTTTCTAATTCGCTTTTTCTCAAAGTATGAGTAAGCCATGGGGTTCCTCAGCTTGCTGGTTATGGCCAAATCTGCCTACTGAGCAAAGCCCAGTCAGACAGGTTATTCTGTAACGTTTACGTCTAAACATTACGAGATAAGTTGTTATTTAATAAACAATTTATCCGACATTTAATAATGCACTTCCTTCATTTAGAAAACAAACTTTATTTTCTAACTGAAAAGCGCAAAAAGGCCGGTGACGTTTAAATCACCAGCCATGCCTTTTCAGGCAAATAATCTGTTTAAAAACAGATTATTTGATCTCAACAGAAGCACCAGCTTCTGTAAGAAGTTTCATAAGTTCATCTGCTTCAGCTTTATCTACAGCTTCTTTAACAACACCAAGAGCTTCAACTAAAGTTTTAGCTTCTTTAAGACCTAAGCCTGTAGCGCCACGAACTGCTTTGATTACTGCAACTTTCTTCTCACCGAAGCTAGTCATTACAACATCAAATTCAGTTTGTTCTTCTGCAGCAGCACCAGCGTCACCGCCAGCAACAGCAACTGTCTCTTATACACATCTCCGAGCCCACGAG
>OJEP01000276.1_pt1 | contig 18987 bp, 17 predicted proteins | sample 1593761 | NCBI WGS metagenome assembly OJEP01 (sample SAMN05416783, study PRJEB24817) | seawater metagenome | isolation source: Sea water | place: Canada:Atlantic | collected 2013-11
TAACTCTTTACCATGCTGCTCAAAAACCAATCACGAAAGATCAACACGCCTTAGGTGCAATAGTCACATCGCCAATAGAGTAAACCGCTTGTTTATCGAAAATAGGCGTCCACGTATTACCTGCGTTTGTGGTTTTCCACACGCCACCAGAACCTACCGCGGTATACCATGTTGAAGGGTTATTTTGATCGATAGCAATATCAGCTATTCGGCCAGACATATAAGCAGGGCCAATATTTCTCAGCTCCATGGCTTTAAAAGTTGAACTGCTAAAAATAGGTTTGTCGTCGTTAGGTTTTTCTGCAAAAACAGTCGAGCTTGAGAGTGCAAGAGATACAGCTACTGCAGCTTTAAGAAGCTTTTTCATTATTATTATCCACAGAGTGTTTATTTGAATTTAGAATTATAGGTATTAACACTATATAGAGTTACTAACAAACCTATAAAGTTTCAATAAACACACGACCAACCACTGAATATAGAGGTTAAAAAATGGTCGTCAGTGGATAGGCATTGTAAGGGAAAATTTTTATACTCCCCCCAAATTATGGCTGGCATGTTTGATTTGTATGTCTGGTTTTAGGGGTAATAGCTATGCTTTTTTAACCGCTAAAATAACGGTTAAGAAGTACGGCGCTTATAAAAAGCGCAGCACTTGATAAGCAGCTCACAATAAGTAGCTCAAAATAAGCAAATGTATCTTATTAAAAAGTGACGATGTCATCGTTAATTAAATGCCCTACTACAGAACTGTTTTCAGCGTCGACAAACCCGTTGTCGATAGCTTTAGCACGGCCGCGAGTTACTTTGCGATAGTTAGGGTGGGTATAAATATAAGTTTGCTTTGAACGTAATGCTTCTAACACACGTTCTGCCAACATAGATACAGGAATACCAGACTCCACCGCCATCGTGGCCGCTTTGGCCCCTGCTTTTAGTTTTTCTTTATCGATACGCTTTTCTGTGGCTACCGCATATTTTTCTTGTCTGTTGCGATAAGACTCATGAATACGGGTTTTTACAAATGCAGGGCATAACACCGACGTGTGGATATTAAATGGCTCTAGCTCTGGCATCCAGCTTTCAGTCATAGATACTACTGCTGCCTTAGAGGCACAGTATGCGCCCGCGTATGGCATACCCATCAAGCCAGCCATCGATGCCACGTTTAACACCCAGCCCCCTTCACCATGTTCTTTAATGGCAGGAACACAAGCTTGAGCACCATACAAAACGCCCATCACATTCACGTCCATTACCCAGCGCCAAGTTTCAGCTTCAGAGTCTTCAATTTTTCCAGGAGAACCACCCACACCTGCGTTATTGATGACCATATGGATTTTGCCAAATGCCTCTTTGGCTTCAGCTACAACACCTTCCCATTGGGCATAATCGGTGACATCAAGTGAACACGTGATTACCTTGTAGCCTTTTGAGCGCAAGTCTTCGCTAGACTGTGCAAGCGCTGCGGCATCTATATCGGCCATAACAATATTCATTCCCTGCGCCGCTAATGCTTCACTTAGGGCTAAGCCAATTCCACCCGCTGCGCCAGAAATAACCGCGGTTTTACCTGAAAATTCATTAGACTGAGACATCTGCTCTCCTGTTGCCTTTATTCCTGCAGCTCAATTAATTGCTGCAACTGCCGTTTGCCGCCATCACTATGGCCGAATGCATATAAGGCCATCGAAATGCGAAGCATAAATAATGAAATAGTGAGTTGTTCAGCAAGTAGACTAGTCTGATGACGTAAGGGTAGATACTTTATTTGGCTAATTTCAGATACTTCATGAAATCAATAATATGGAGAAAACAGGCTACTGCTTTTTAGTGTGGCTAATAAAAATAGCGCGTTTTATGATTTTAATAATATGACGTCTTAATTAAATATGACTGATATTCATCAATATTTAGGTTGTAAGCCAAAATTGAGTGCTTCTACTCATCGCAAAAATCGGCTTACTTAACGGTTATCCTAACTTACTTCGTGAAAGCTAAAACATGCAGAAAGATAAAACATTAAATTAACAAAACGAGACTTTAGCGGTGAACAAAGCATACAAATAGAATGCACAGGCCCAATTTATCAAGTATTCAGCTAAAAATAGCATTTACACTCTCAACCTTTAAAAAATTAATTTTTTGTTAACACAAGGGAAAATAGAGAGTTTATATTGAGACGACTTCTAATAAGGTGGTCCTGCTCCCCCTTGTGATAAATAGAATTAATCATTACTCTCCCACGCTCAAATAACGGCTCAAGTTCATTCGATTATCTAGGCAATTTCAGTCTAGGCAATTGCAATTTTCGAGGATTCTTACGTAAGCATGGCCAATCCATACCCTTCCATTGATGTTTTTCTGCAGCCTGCTTTCGCAGCATTTGTGCAGAAGCTTCAACGCTACACCACGGGTGTAGGGGTATTCCTATGGATTGCGAACGCAGCCTTACTGCTTAACGTAGCATTGATAGCCAGCGGCACAATGGCCGATTCAGGCGAGTTTGTTAGTGCACTTCACGACAATATTGTTATTGAGCCTTTTTTCATTGCGGCTTTTAACCAAGCGCTTTCCCTGTTTTCTCTTCCAACCATAATATTGGTGCTGGTTGGCCTTCAAGTTCATGCCTGTGCCACCGCTAGAGCTCAATTTGTTGGCAATGACCAACCTGTTCCATTCGTTTTTCACAAATACCCTCATCCCTTTATTCAAAAAATTGGTAGCCGAGCACCTCCTACTCTTAGCTAACCGTTTTTGATGTCGATGTGTAAACACTAATCGTTACCCGAAAACGCTAAATTGCGTGCTTGTCTTTGCGGATTAAGCACAGCGGCTATCTATTGTCTTCGATATACATATCGATGCTCTATTTGCTGCTTATTTTGCTGCTCGTCGGTGCTGTTTATCTGCGCTGGCTAATTGCCGCACTCCCTTGAACTTACGGGTTATAGGAAAAATATTTTTGTCTATTCGTAACCTCTTTAAATTAACTTTTACCACAATCGTGCTGATGCTGGCCGGTTGCAGCGGCGGCGTACTCGATCCTAAAGGGCAAGTAGGTGTGGATGAAAAGAATCTCATCATTCTTTGCACCATTCTTATGCTCATTGTTGTGATCCCCGTCATTGTGCTAACACTTTATTTCGCTTGGAAATATCGCGCCAGTCGCGACTTTGAAATTTACACCCCGAAATGGGCCCACTCTACCAAAATTGAAGCCTTGGTATGGTCGGTTCCGGTACTCATTATTATTGCGCTAGGCGTTATTACTTGGCGTTCAACGCAAGCGTTAGACCCCTACGCGCCGCTCGAAGGCAAAGGTGAGCATCTCACTGTAGAGGTGGTGTCCTTAGACTGGAAGTGGCTATTCATCTACCCAGAGCAAGGCATTGCTACGGTTAACGAATTAGTTTTTCCTGCTAACAAACCCATCGCCTTCAAAATTACCTCTGAGAACGCCATGAACTCATTTTTCATTCCTCAATTGGGCAGTCAAATCTACTCAATGGCCGGAATGGAAACCAAGTTACACCTCATTGCAAATGAGCCTGGTACGTTTAAAGGCATTTCATCCAACTACAGTGGCGCTGGTTTTTCGGGCATGAAATTCGATGCTATTGCCACCCCTACTGAAGCTGATTTCGACGATTGGGTACAAAAGGTTAAGCAAGAAGATACAGTATTAACTTCTGGCACTTACAAAGAACTCGCAGAACCGACCGAAAATCACCCTGTGACCTACTACAGCGATGTAAGTGATGGGTTATTCCACGAAATACTAATGAAATATATGAAAGACCACGGCTCAATGGATTTTTACAGCAAGCCTAATAACGCTGCTACAGGTATGAAAAAAGCTATGCCTGATATTCACAAGGGTCATCATGAAGAGGTTAACGAATAATTATGTCTTTTTTAGGTAAATTATCTATAGAGTCAGTGCCTTACCACGAACCTATTATTATGGTTACGTTGGCAGTGATTGCTGTAGTGGGTATTGCTATTGCGCTACTCATTACAAAATACAAGCAGTGGGGCACACTGTGGAATGACTGGATCACGTCTGTGGATCACAAACATCTAGGCATTATGTACATTGTGCTGGCTATGGTGATGTTACTACGTGGTTTTGCCGACGCCATTATGATGCGTACCCAACTTGCGGTAGCGACTAATGGTGCGCCTGGCTATTTGCCACCGGAACACTACGACCAAATTTTCACCGCCCACGGCGTGATTATGATCATCTTTATGGCCATGCCATTTATGATTGGTTTAATGAACATTGTGCTGCCGCTGCAAATTGGTGCTCGTGATGTTGCCTACCCCTTTTTGAATAATTTAAGTTTTTGGCTTACCGCTGGCGGCGCCATTCTCATTAATATTTCATTAGGTATAGGTGAATTTGCAAAAACAGGTTGGGTAGCTTATCCGCCAATAGCGGGGCTTGAATTAAGCCCGGGGGTTGGCGTCGACTACTACATATGGGCCTTGCAGATATCAGGGCTCGGCACGCTACTTACTGCGGTTAACTTTTTAGTGACTGTATTTAAGATGCGTGCACCGGGCATGAAATTGATGCAAATGCCAATTTTCACGTGGACATGCACGTGGGCAAATATCCTTATTGCCGCGTCGTTCCCTATTCTTACGGCAGTGCTAGCCATGCTAACACTAGACCGCTATCTAGACTTCCACTTCTTCACTAACGAAGCAGGTGGTAACTCTATGATGTACATTAATTTATTCTGGGCTTGGGGCCACCCTGAAGTTTATATTTTGGTGCTACCAGCTTTTGGTATTTTCTCAGAAGTTATTTCAACCTTTACGGCAAAACGCTTATTCGGTTACACCTCTATGGTGTATGCATCGGGCGCAATTGCTATTTTAGGCTTTGTGGTATGGCTACATCATTTCTTTACCATGGGCTCAAGCGCCAATGTAAATGCGTTCTTCGGTATTATGACCATGGTCATCGCCGTGCCGACAGGGGTGAAACTATTCAACTGGTTATTCACCATGTACCGTGGCCGATTGGTACTCAGCGTGCCTGTACTTTGGGCATTGGGCTTTATGGTGACCTTTACCATTGGTGGAATGACCGGTGTGCTATTGGCTATTCCTGGTGCCGACTATGTGCTTCACAACAGCTTATTTTTGATTGCTCATTTCCACAACACCATTATTGGTGGTGCAGTATTTGGTTACTTAGCGGGTTTTGCATTTTGGTTCCCGAAAGCCATGGGCTTCAAGCTTGATGAAAGAACCGGTAAGGCCGCCTTTTGGTGCTGGCAAATTGGTTTCATGATGGCGTTCTTGCCTTTGTATGTGCTGGGCTTCTTGGGCATGACCCGCAGGCTTAATCACACCAATAACCCTGACTGGAACCTATGGCTCTACATTGCGGCAGTAGGTGCGTTTGTTATTGCCCTTGGTATTTTCTTCCAATTATTGCAGTTGTTCATAAGCTTTAAAAACAAAGACAAGCTTAACGATACCACAGGCGATCCGTGGAATGGACACACACTGGAATGGTCCACGGCGTCTCCGCCTCAATTCTATAACTTCGCCAATATTCCACACATCAAAGATATCGATGCATGGACAGACACAAAAGAACGTGGCGATTCCTATCAAAAGCCTGAGAAATACGCGCCTATTCACATGCCGAAGAATACCTCTGCGGGTGTATTTATGAGTATGAGCTTCACGGTAATGGGCTTTGCGCTTATTTGGCATATTTGGTGGTTAGCTGCTGTTGGGCTTATTGCTGGAATAGGTGTATTTATTAAGCGTTGTTACACCTCTGATGTTGATTACTACGTTCAGGTAGATGAGATTGAAAAAATTGAACACGCGCATTTAGCTGCCAATGCGAAAGGAGCGTCTGTATGAGCGCACTAGCAAATGATATAGCTCACGATATTCACGAAGAGCACGCTTTAGACCACGACCACGAACATCACGAAAACAATACGGTATTCGGCTTTTGGCTGTACTTAATGACCGATTGTTTGTTATTCGCTTCATTCTTAGCCACTTATGCGGTGTTATTTATGAACACCGCTGGCGGGGTATCTGGTAAAGATATTTTCGAACTAAACTTTGTGGCGGTTGAAACCGCTGCCCTGCTCGTTAGTAGTATCACCTTCGGCTTCGCCATGATTTGTGCGCACAAGCAAAACAAAAGCGGTGCGTTAGCATGGTTAGCTATCACCTGGGTTTTGGGTGCGACGTTCATCGGCATGGAAGTATATGAGTTCCATCACTTAATCGTACATGGCAATGGCCCTCAAGAAAGTGCGTTTCTTACCGCCTTTTTCTCGCTAGTAGGGTTACACGGGCTTCATGTTACGTCGGGGCTTATCTGGATGACCATTTTGTTCATCGAGGTATCCCGCCGAGGCTTACCTGAAAAAACCGTAACGCGCCTGAGTTGCTTAAGCTTGTTCTGGCATTTCCTCGATATTGTGTGGATTTGCGTATTCACCGTGGTGTATTTAATGGGGGCAATATAATGACAGGCCATCGTTCTAATAAATTTAGCACCAGTGCCTTAGCGGGAAATAGTGCTAACGATGACAATGCAAACTCAGTCAATCACGCTGCCGAGCATGGCAGCGTAAAAACTTATCTTATTGGCTTTGTGCTATCGGTGATATTGACGCTTATTCCATTTGTTATGGTTATGGAAGGCGACTTCTCAAAAGTAACTACCCTGTGGAGCATCGTCGTTTTCGCACTTGTACAAATTTGGGTTCACCTGAAGTACTTTCTTCACCTTAACTTTGTGACTGAAGACGGCAGAGCCAGTACCATTTCGTTTTTATTCAGCGCACTTATTATCTTCATGGTAGTAGGGCTGTCTATTTGGATAATTTACGAGTCTAACGCGATGATGATGTATTAGCGTATTGCTATTCATTATGCATAAGTAACAAGGTAAACAGTAAAATGAACGCGATATTTCGACGCTATTTATCGGTCACCAAGCCCGGTATCATCATGGGCAACTTAATTTCCGTAGCAGGTGGTTTTTTACTTGCCGCCCGCGGGGATGTTGACTGGCCTTTGATGGTAGCGACCTTGATTGGCTTGTCTTTAGTGGTGGCTTCTGGATGTGCAGTTAACAATTGCATAGACAGCGACATCGACACCAAAATGCAGCGAACACGCACTAGAGTGACTGTCACCGGCGAAATGTCGTTGAAAGCAGCCTTCTGGCACGGTGTAGTGCTAGGGGTTGCTGGTTTCGCTTTACTGGCTTTTTACACCAATCTTACGGCAGTGCTTTTCGCTGCCTTAGGTTATGTGGTTTACGTAGGCGTGTATAGCTTATACATGAAGCGTAACTCTGTGTATGGCACCCTTGTTGGTAGCTTATCTGGCGCGGTACCGCCCGTGGTAGGTTACTGTGCAGTAACCGTTGAGTTCGACACCGCCGCCGCGATTTTGCTAGTGATGTTCAGTATATGGCAAATGCCCCATTCTTATGCCATCGCTATCTTCCGTTTCAAAGATTATGAAGCTGCCAATATACCGGTATTGCCGGTGGCAGAAGGCATCGCAAAAGCTAAGCAACACATCGTATTATACATTGCGGTATATGCCATGGTTACGCTGCTGTTGCCAATTAGTGGTTATACGGGTGTGGGCTTTTTGGCAGTCGCATTTTCCACCAGCTTATGGTGGTTGATTATGGCACTGCGAGGATATCGCCGCGATATCAATATTGAAGGTTGGGCACGACAAGTGTTCGGGTTCTCTATCGTCAATATTACTGCGTTATCAATTGCTATGGCGGTAGATTATCACTCTCAGGCACAGTTTATTTTTTGATTATTTATATAGGGACCGGTGGTGTCTACAGTAAATACTCGGCCCCCATATCGTGTGATCACCAAGGGGAAACTGACGGTATACGCATCAAGCGGGTTTAACGCGTCTGATGTGACTAGTAGACGCTTATTCTTTTGAGAAAATCGCAACGCGCCACCTAACTTAAATATTACTAAGCAAATCTTGTGCTTAATCAAGTTGCTTTGGTTCCAAAATTTATATTATTATTTACACTTCGTTGGGGAGTAGCCTGTTTCCATTATCCATGGAAAAGTTTGTGTCAACATAATTGGTCACATGACCATGGTACAAACACCACTTGGTTGGCGAGACCATCGATATTTCCATGCCCTAAGGTCAGGCGTGTGGTTTTATCGTGGACTCAATATTGCCTGACCGGAGTTTTGAAGTATGAGTATCTTTGCTCTCATTTTACTTGCCTTTGCTATGTCTACTGATGCTTTTGCTGCCGCTATAGGTAAGGGTGTCAAAATAAAGAATCCTCGTTTTAGCTTTGCTATCAAAGTCGGCTTTACATTTGGTTTAATAGAAGCAACCACTCCTATTGTAGGTTGGATAATAGGGCGTGCAGCTTCTTCTTATGTAGAAGCGTGGGATCATTGGATTGCGTTGATTATTCTTACCGGCTTAGGCGTTTATATGGTCTTTGAAAGCTTTCAACCTGCCATTGATGATGAAAGTAAAACGCAAAAGCAGTCGTTTATTTTGCTATGTGTGACTGCGTTTGGTACTAGCATAGACGCAATGGCGGTTGGCGCAAGCCTTGCATTTGTTGATGTAAATATCATGACGGCCTCCGGCTTAATTGGTTTGGCCACGTTTTTGATGGTAACGATAGGTATTATGCTGGGTAGTTTAATGGGCTCTTTAATAGGCAAACGAGCCGAGACATTTGGTGGAGTCATACTTATTTCGGTGGGTATGTGGATTTTTGCAACCCACACTCTTTAGAATTCAATACTCTTTAGAATTCAATAGTTTTTAGAATACGACACTATAACAATGCCGCTACTTAACGTAGTTGCACATATCTGTAATCGCTAACTGTCTTCTTCATAGACTCAGCTTTATCTATAGTTCACTAAATCAAGGGCGACCTAGACAGCATGCTCGCCCCTTTCATAGTGATTAACGAATACTGCCGGTTAGCGTATAGAGCATTGTACGCCCACTTGCGTTAGTCGTTATTGGTCGGAGCAAGTGTTCCCCGCTCCATTGTTAGTCACGTTGCATGCCTAATTAACCTCTGGATTTAGTTTTGCCTCGAAATTCGGCACAGAACGCTTTTCAGCTTCAGCTGCCGAAGTAACTTTTCCGTTGCTCTCAATATCCTTAACAAGCCACTCCATCTCTTTTATCTCTCTGCGCTGCGCTAAGATGATATTGTCAGCGAGTTCACGCACTCGAGTATCCTCTATATTTGCCCGTTCACTAGTAAGAATTGCAATTGAATGGTGAGGGATCATCGCCTTCATATACGCTGAATCTGAAACAGTTGCTTGTGACCGAACTAAGTATAAACACACCGCAAACAAGGCGATTGCAGCAATGAATATAGACGCGTTCAGTTTCTTATTGGTATACATACCCAACATAAACGAGAGCATGATGATTGCCATTCCCGCGCCCATATACAACGCCATATAAGTACGGGTTTCGCTAAACCAAATATGGGAAATGGCATAAGTGTTTAGGTACATCATGATAAACATGACGATGGTAGAGGTGACTATCATCGCTGCAAATCTTGAATATTTCATATGTATTCCTTACCAATATTGAGCTGTTTGAATAATTTCATTCTCGCTTAAAATACGCTAGGCGTTTGTTGAACTGCCAAATTCAACTGTCAAATTCAACTCCCAAATTCCACTTCCGGATTTGACCGAAGATTGAGTAGATAAGAGTGGAGGCAAATGTAACGACAAACTTGTGAAAACTTTGAATCATCAATGCATATAGCAGGGGATTTCTTACATCCCCTGCTATATGCCTACTGCGAACTTGTAGGCAATTGAGCCTGTTACATTATTTACGATGTTGGCATAACGTACACTTCTCGTACGCAGGCCGAATCGTTAGCTGAAAGGGCAAACACAACCGACTTTGCTATATCTTCGGGCTGAAGTTTGTCTTCCTTGGGCTCATCGAAGAAAGGGGTGTTCACCATTCCAGGGCAAATTGTGGTACATCTACCGCCCCACTCTCTCATTTCTTCCGCTAAGTTTTGGCCAAAACCGTAGGCAAACCATTTACTTGCGCCATAAACCGAGCCTTTTAAAGCAATACGCCCTGCCACCGAGCTTGTTAGAATAAAGTGACCTTTAGTCTTTTTCAGCAAAGGAAGCCCAAGCTTTGCGGTGTACAGCAAGCCGTTCACGTTTGCGCCTAACATACTTTTCCATTCAGCAACGTCGCCGTTCTCAATACCGGCACTTTTTGCACCTGTACCGGCATTTGCAAATACTCCATCTACGTGGCCATAATGCTGAGCCACTTTGCTAAATGCTTTCTCTAAATCATTGAAATCGCTCACATCGGCAGTAACGGCAAAGGCATTAGCCTCGCCAAGATCTGCCACCAAATCGTTAAGCTTGTCTTCACTTCTGGCAATTAAGGCAACTTTATTACCTTCATCTACCAGTGCTTGTGCAGTCGCTTTGCCTATCCCGCTTGACGCACCGGTTATTACAATTACCTTTGAACCTGTTTTCTGACTAGACATGCATACTCCTGTTAACGCTAATTACTTGCTCGCTTAAAATTCTACCTGTGAGTTTATATTCTCACTTTACAAACCTAAGCAATGAGTTGACTAATCTTCTCTACAAAAGCTGGGATGTCATCTGGATTTCTGCTGGTTACCAATTTGCCATCTTGTACCACTTGCTCATCTTTCCAGGTAGCACCGGCATTAATTAAATCTGTTTTGATACTGGGAAAAGAAGTAACTGTACTGTTTCTTGCTAGCTCAGATTCAACCAGTAACCATGGCCCATGACATATAGCAGCAAGTGCTTTAATGCGAGGCTCTGCGTGGGCTTGCTTAATAAATGAAACCGCATCGTTATTAGTACGTAAGATATCTGGGTTAATTTGGCCGCCAGGCAATACGAGCGCGTCGTAATCACTTGGCGATACCGAGGAAACTTGAGCATCTACCGATATTTGTTTACCCCAATTCCCCTCATTCCATGCAGTGATACTGCTTTGATCATCAATTGAAAGTATCTCTACTGTAGCGCCTTGCTCGGTAAGCATATCTTTTGGCTGCACCAGTTCACTTTGCTCAAAACCATCAGTAGCTAAAATAGCGATTTTTTTGCCTTCTAAATTTTGCTGGTTGCTCATTGTAAAACTCCTATTTCTACTCAACATTATTGCCGCTTCCCATTCAGTTGTTTGCATAACGCAAAGCTGAAAAACGAAGATTAACCGGATGAACACTCATCAGCGGAACACCTTCTAAGCTGGCAATTCCAATAACAAACTTATATATGTAACTTGTGACTGCAATAACCAAACCATCACCCAAAACCTCTTAATCACTTGTTTATACTGAACTTTCATTCAGGCCAAAAAGTTATAGTGCTTTAGCCGGAACCTTTGGCATGCGACTTTTTCAGCATTTGTGAAGGTTTTACATGAGGATAAACCCAGCTACATATAGAAAAACATCAGCAGAGCACCGGCTATCATGAATAGATTTTCGGTTAGCGAAACAAAGCCCAATGGCACGTTGCTATCGCCCCCTACACAGGCACACTTGAGTTCACGTTTATCGATGTATACCGCTTTGACCACTGAAACCGCTCCCACCGTACCTATAAATAGGGAGAACGGCGCCACCGCTAACGCGGGTAGTTGAGCTACCATACCAATACCAGCATAAGCCTCTACAAACGGGTAAATATAGGCGTATCGTAGCCACTTCATTGCTAGCAAATCGTAGGTAATAAACGAGTTAGTAAAGCTGAATAGGTCTTTGAGTTTTTGTACTGCCAGCAGCGACATCGAAAACGCGATAAACAGCATGAGAGTACGAATGGAAAAATACGCACCTGCTACCGTATATTGAAATGCTAACGCTAATAACGCAGCTACCGAAAATATAGCTATTACTGGGGTATAGGTGGTACCCGACTGCCCTGCTTCACCTTTATTAAAAAAAGCACGAAGATCGTCGTACCCACCAATACGCTCATCATTTATAAACGTTTGTGGGGTTGTTTTAACGTTGTGCTTTGCCTTGAACGCGTCGGTTTCTTCCCTAGAAGTGAGGGGACGATCATCTATGTTATACCCTTCTCTCTCTAGCAAGTCTTTGGAACGTAAACCAAACGGACAAATATGATTATCGGTCACCATTCTGTACAAAATTGCAGTTTTACTCATCATGCTCTCCTTAGTCTCACTCGCGCCAATAGCTAACAGAAAAGGTTGTAGCTAATGTCGCAATAAGCGCCAAACTCGTCTTTACTCAAACCTGCCTCTAAATTATATAGCGAGAAGAGATCCGTCATGTGAAATCCTTACGCGAATAGTTCATGAAGCTGTAAATTCCTCACAATTAACGGCCCAAACCCTTCGGTTCTAGGTACCTTCATCAATACCGTTACAATATCTATACCGATATGTACTCAAGGTTATTGTAGGCATTATCGAATATGTCTCTTTGGGGGGAATCTGTCGGATGTATCTCTCGGAGAAATCTGTAGGGCGATAACGCGCAATCGATTGCTGGCCTTATCGTTTAGAGCGTAGAATATTAATTCCTTTCGTTATAGAGTGAGTAGAACTCTCGAAAAGGCATTTAGGATGACATTCGTATTTTTACATGGCTCAGGTTGCACGAATAACGTGTGGGCGCACCAAGTATCGTTTTTCAACAACAGCATTGCTTTAAATTTTCCTGGGCACCCTGATGGCGAAGCATTATGCGATGTAAAATCCATTGCTCAATGGGTGCTTAACACCGTTGAACAAGAAGATTTAACAGACGTGGTGTTGGTGGGTCATTCTTTAGGAAGTGCCGTAGCCATGCAGGCTGCTCTGCTGGCTTCAAGCGAATTAACGACTTTTGATTCAAGTAGATTTAAAGCACTGGTGCTAATAGGTGCGGGCGCTAAATTAAAAGTAATGCCACAACTGCTTACGTCACTAGCAGCGCTTATAGAAGGAGGCGGAGCATTCCCCGATTACCTATTGGCTTCAAACCAACAACTGCAAGAGCCGTTAAGAACTGAGGTAAATTCGGCAATCATTAACAATGGCGCCGCAGTGATGCTGAAAGACTTTACGGCTTGTGACAACTTTGACGTTATGCAGGAGATAGGTAGCATTACATTGCCAGTACAGCTTATTGTGGGTAACAAAGATATTATGACACCGGTGAAATATTCTGAGTTCCTGTTAGGCCAATTACCTAACGCAAAACTAAACATTATAGAAAATGGCACCCATATGGTCTTTGCAGAACAACACGCTACAGTGAACGGTTGCATTCAGGAGTTTGTAAACGGGTTAACCTAGTCTGTTTCCCTTCAGACACTTATTAAAATCTACTTATAAAAAAGGCGTTACGCTAAGCAGTAACGCCTCGTAGTTATTAAGCTACTTTGGCTTTACCTAGCCGGGTTAAACAACCATCTTTAATAGGAATCGTCGGGCAAGCCTACTGCCAATTGCTTAGTTTGGTATTATCAACAGTTTAACTAAGCGTGTCGGCAATATACTTATCGATAATTTGCTCTAGTACATCTAATGGCACGGCCCCGTTTTTCAGAACCGCATCATGGAATTCACCTAAAACAAACTTATCACCTAACGCTAGTTTGGCTTTTTCACGCAACTCAAGAATTTTCATCATGCCCACTTTGTAAGACGTTGCTTGCCCTGGCATAACAATATAGCGCTCGATTTCTGAGGTTACGTCAGACTCGGCCATACCTGTATTAGCTAGCATGTAGTCAATGGCTTCTTCACGGGTCCAGCGTTTCGCATGGATACCAGTATCAACCACTAGCCTTACCGCCCGGAAAAGCTCGGCTTGTAAGCGACCGATATTATCAAACGGATCATCTTGAAAACCGAGGTCCCACGCCAAGCGTTCTGAATAAAGCGCCCAGCCTTCGATATAGGCCACGAAGGGAGCGACCGTTCTAAAAATAGGTAAACCTTCTAGCTCCATTGCAATGGCAATTTGAAAGTGATGACCCGGTATCCCCTCATGATAAGCAAGTGTTCGCATGCTGTAGGTAGGGGTTGCTTTAATATCGTAAAGATTCGCAAAGAAAACGCCCGGGCGAGACCCATCAAACGCGGGGGCTTCATAATACGCACCTGGAGCTGTTTTTTCTTTAAACTGTGGAATACGTTTCACTTCCATACCCGCTTCTGGGCGTACTAAAAACGCATCGCCAAGGCCTGCGTCAATTTCATCTAGAATAGTTTGATAATCGGCTAGAATTTGCTCCCGTCCTTCGGCGGTATCTGGGTAATAAAAGCGTTCGTCCTCTGCTAGCGTATTTATTGCAGCAGTAAATCCTTGGCTAACATCAAATCTTTCTTGCGCTAATATCGCCAGAATCTCAGCTTGTATACGGTCAACCTCTGATAAACCCACATTGTGAATATAGTCGGCAGAATAATCGGTGGTAGTAAAAAAACGCAGGGCAAGTTTATAAGCTTCGCCTCCCCCCTCTAAGTGCCATAAGCCATCGTCGGTTCCCGCTTTTGGCTTAAGGCCTGTAAAGTAATCGATGAGCATTTGGTAAGTAGGATAAACCGTATTTTCTATTTCAGTCGCAACGTTGGATAAAAGCCCGTCGTAGTCAGCTTCAACAATTTCATCAGACTCTTTCATGCGGCGCTGAACCGAGGTATACAGAATGTTTTCTTTTACTGGCTTATCGATAAACCCCTGCATTTCGTCAATGACTCGCTGAATAACAAAGCGTGGCGGAAGGATATTCTTCTCTTCGCGCAACTTCATCCCTTCAAGCATTTGAGTGAAATAGCGCTTACTTTCACTTAAACGGCTAATGTAGAAATCAACGCTTTCTACATCGGTAATCGGGTGCTGCCCATCCATAAAGCTAGGAAAGTTGCTCTGTGCCCCTGACATTTGGTTAAAGGGGTAACTATGATATTGGTACTTTTCGAACCCGCTTAAGGTGTTGAGTAAGTACAGCGCGATGTCTTTGGATAATTGCTGATCTTCATCCAAATCTTCATACTGCACAAGCACATTTTTAACCTGCATAAGCTCATCAAACGTGGCTTGTGACGAGGCTGAGCTGGCATCATCAAGGTGGGCGTTATGACCTGTAATACCCATGCCATCCAACACACCTATGGACGTTAGCGTTTCTGGGCTCTTCAATGCCTGTTGAATAAGGGTTCTATCTAAAAATACGCGAAATGAAAATGGCTTTTCAGCATTCCACTCGTGTGTACCCCAGGCGGCTGCACCCAGTATAATTACCAGCACACCTATGCCTAACCATTTAAAGAAAGTTTTCATCTGTATCCCTGTTATTGTTATTTGTTCTATACAATTTAGACGCTGAAATTTGCGTTTGCGAGTTCTACATTATGCAGGTAAGCAATAAAGTCAATTAAAAGAAAGACAAAGCCAATTTAAGAGATTTCTTCCATACGTAGAAGTTAAAAAACTTTATAGAAAGATTTCGTCCTCTTTCGCTTTCTGAAATGAAATGCTTCATCGCGAAAATTCGACATGCCGCCGCTTGAAATACACGTCTCATCGAAACTATTAAAAATTTACAACTTTAGTATTGTATGACTAATTGATTTTGTGCTTAACTCAGCTCCATAAACGAAACTCGTTTATCACATCTAATAATTATAAGTCTTATCAGACAACACGGCTTTTAGCTGCACCCCGCAACAGAAAAGAAGTAACAGCAGTATGCGTACCAAAAATACGTGTAACTCGTGCATGCAAAAGCACTGCGCTACTGCAACGTTCATTCGCTTTAAAAATACACTTATAAAAATTCAGGAACACACAATGCAACAAGCAAATTTTAACGCTTCTGTTTTCAAGCTTTCCTTGATCGCAGGTGCTATAGCGGCTATACCGTTTTCAACGTCGGTAATGGCTCAAGAACAAACCAACATCGACGAGCAAGATGTTGAGCAAATCCAAATTGTTGGTTCGCGCCGCGTAGGCCGCACTGTTAATGACTCTCCGGTTCCTATCGATATTATCGATGCGTCTTCTATTGAAGCCACTGGTTTAACCGAAACCAACATGATCCTCAATTCGTTGTTGCCAAGCTTCAACTTTCCGCAACCTTCTGTTACTGATGGAACAGACCATGTTCGCCCAGCACAGCTTCGCGGTTTAGCACCAGATCACACGCTTGTTTTAGTAAATGGTAAGCGCCGCCATACTTCAGCACTACTTAACCTAAACGGTTCTGTGGGCCGCGGCTCTTCTGCTGTGGATTTAAATGCTATACCAGCTAACGCGATTAAGCGCATTGAAGTATTGCGCGATGGTGCAGCGGCTCAATACGGTTCAGACGCCATTGCTGGTGTTATCAATATTGTATTGAAAGACGCTAGCGAAGGCGGTGAAGTATCAGCCACTTACGGTGCAAACGTAACTACAATGGACGGCGTGCCTAACCTTGAGGGCGTTAGTGCCGATGCAGATGGCAACCTTGCAATCAATACAGGTTCAGATCGTGAACTGACCGACGGACAAACCCTTACCCTTCGTGGCAATATGGGCTTTGAGTGGGGCGATGACGGATTTATAAATGTTTCAGCTGAATACCGCGACCGTGGTGAGTCGAACCGTTCAGACTTCGATACTCGCGAAAATTATGCTCGTGACGCTGATGGTAATTTAGATGAAAGAGAATTCACTGTTAACCGCTACAACCATGTATATGGTAACGGTGAAGTAGAAGATTACGCGCTGTTTGTAAACGCAGGTAAAGCCATTAACGACAGTGTCGAATTTTACGGTACTGCGGGCTTTAGTTCGCGTGATTCTATTGGCGGCGGTTTTTACCGCAGAGCATCAGATAGCCGTAACATCACTTCTATCTACCCTGACGGCTTCTTACCATCTATTCAAACCGATATTCAAGATATGTCGGTACTAGGCGGCATTAAGGGTTACGGCGATGTGTGGAACTACGATTTGTCACTTACCCACGGTGGCAATGCTTTAGAGTACAGCGTAGTGAATAGCTTGAACACATCGCTTGGACCAACAAGCCAAACTAGTTTTAACGCGGGTGAGCTGGAGTACAACACTACCATTATTAACGCTGATGCATCTCGCTTAGTTGATACAGGCTATTTCTTCAGCGAAATGAACTTCGCTATGGGTGCAGAATACCGCCACGAAAGCTATGAGATTACCGCTGGTGAAGAAAACTCGTATGTCCAAGGTACGTTTGGCCCAGGTGGCGTAGTTACCGACCCTGTTGATGGCCCTTTTGGCTCAGCTGGCTCACAAGTTTTCCCTGGCTTCACGCCAGAGTCAGCAGGTGAAAACACACGTCACAACTACAGCTTTTATGTAGATGTAGAAGCCGATGTACTAGAAAACTGGAACGTAGCAGTAGCAGGTCGTTATGAAGACTATTCAGATTTTGGCAGTACCTTTAACTGGAAAATGTCACACCGAGTAACCATTACTGATGCCTTGGCTCTTCGCGCCTCTATATCGACTGGCTTTAGAGCGCCGTCGTTGCAACAACAGCACTTTACTTCTATTGCAACTGTGTTCGTGGATGGCGAGCCAACTGAAACGGGTACGTTTGCCGCCTCAAGTGATGTTGCACAGGCATTGGGTAGCCCAGGTCTTGATGCTGAAGAATCTGATAACTACAGCGCTGGTTTCACTTACTCGCCTACTGCCAATTTCAACCTAACCGTAGATTTCTACCGTATTGATATTGACGATCGTATCGTGTTGTCGAACAACCTATCGGGTGATGCTATTGAAGCGTTGCTCGAAGGCACTGGTGCTAACCAGGCTCGCTTCTTCTTGAACGCGATTAATTCTCGTACTGAAGGGGTAGATATTGTTTCTACATACACATTAAACACAGCTGATTTTGGTGCGTTTAACTTCAATGCGGGTATTAACTTCAACGATAATGAAGTGACCGATATTTTAGAAGCGCCAGAAGTGCTCCAAGGCGCAGGCTTCGATCAAAGTAACTTGTTTGACGATGTAGAACTGCGTCGTTTCGAGACAAGCTCGCCAGATAGCAAAGTGAACCTTGGTGTAACTTGGTCTTATGACCGTTACAATGCAACATTGCGCACCACACGATACGGCGAAGTAGAAGACCCATCATCAATTGAAGCACGTAACGAAATTATACCTTCTGAGTGGATCACAGATTTAGATGTTCGCGTAGCCCTTACTGACAACCTAGCGGTATCGGTTGGTGCGAATAACATCTTCGATGTTTACCCAGAAGCTACACGCGATTTAGTTGATGACGTAACGACCTTCTCGATGATTTTCCCATACTCGGGCTTCTCGCCCTATGGATTCACGGGCCGTTATGTTTACGGAAAAGTGACTTATAGCTTTTAATTAATCTTGTAAGTTAAAACTCAACAAAAATGCCGGATGTGAAAACATTCGGCATTTTTATGCTCTACTTTTTTCCCATCAAAATTATATGCGGTAAATTTGTATTTAACCTCCTTACACGGCAAGAACTATTCTCAAGATCAGTTACCTTTGTTAACAAGCGTGAGTATTTTAAGTGCTCCCACTTTTGGGTTAACACTTTTAGAAGAAATTAATAATGGAAGTTCTTACAAATAATGAGGTAGACCTTGTATCAGGCGGGTGCGCAGAGCACTGCTGGGGCGATTTTAGCATAGCAGGATTAGCTGCATCGATGGGAGCAGGAGCTCTAGGCGGTGTCCGTGGTGGTGGCTGGGTTGGTGCTGCTATAGGTGCTATTTCTGGTGGGTTAGGATATGCAGGTAGTAAAGTTGGCGACAAGATGTCCGAGCGCACCACATCCACAACTGATGAGTAATTTTAGGGGCTAAGGCCAGGGCAACCGCATGAGTGCTCACTAATTAATCATGCCACTAAAACCCGCAGTT
>OJEP01000280.1_pt1 | contig 18601 bp, 18 predicted proteins | sample 1593761 | NCBI WGS metagenome assembly OJEP01 (sample SAMN05416783, study PRJEB24817) | seawater metagenome | isolation source: Sea water | place: Canada:Atlantic | collected 2013-11
CATTACCAGATGAGTTGAATTTAAATTCTTCTCACTCCATTGAAATTTATGATTACGTAAATATTCAAGAAATTTCCAAACAAAAAATTGTACTTAGTAAAAATACGTTTATTTTTAATTAATACAGATTTCAATTGCAATTAAGCTTTCATCTGCAGCGCTATTTAATAATAGGGAAGATTTGTAAATTGAAAAAGAAATTATTTCTTCAGAGAAAATGTATTAATTTAACTTTTTTCTTTTTAAAATCTAAAAATATTTAAACTCGTTTATACCCAAGCGACATTTTTAAAATTACTTCTTGTCCATCTAAACGTAGAGTCTAAATTATAAGTTTGTATAACAATAAAAATAATAAAGTATCTCATAAAAATAAAAGGGTTCCCATTTTTGTTTGCACTTATAATTTTTATAATAACCTTTCTATTCTATTTATTTATCTCCAAGTATTTATATCCGAAAACAGATTATAAAGTTATAAATACGTTGTCATAAAAGAGTTTACAAATAGTATTCTTATAAAATAAAAAACCCGAAACTTTAAAAGTTTCGGGTTTTTCTTGATAAAAAATTATTGCCTTTTACAGTTATAAAAATTAATCTCTAGGAGATTTAAATCTATAATGTAAGTATGTATAAGCATCTCTAGGTATAATAGTAATCCACTTTTTGTGTTTTAAATACCATTTAAAACGTATAGAATTTACACCTTTTAATAGATAAGCAGCAATAAAAGGATGCACGTGTAATTGTATCTTTTTATTCTTTGGATTAGAAATAAATTTTTCTAAATCTGCCTCTATCTTGTCTAATAAGACAATTGGTGCTTCTACATCTCCATTTTTGTTTGGGTTGGCTTCGGTAGTTTTTATACTTAACTCTGGTCTTACCCTTTGTCTTGTAATTTGTACCAATCCAAATTTACTTGGAGGTAATATTTTGTGCTTTGTTCTATCAAAAGCCATTTGCTCTTTCAAATGCTGATACAGTTTATTTCTGTTTTCAGGCTTGTGCATATCAATAAAATCTACAACAATTATTCCGCCCATATCACGCAATTGTAATTGTCGTGCTACTTCTGTTGCTGATATTAGATTTACTTCTAATGCGGTATCTTCTTGAGATCCTGCTTTGTTAGAACGGTTTCCACTATTCACGTCTATAACGTGTAAAGCCTCTGTGTGCTCTATTACTAGATACGCACCTTTGCTCATAGAAACTGTTTTACCAAAAGACGTTTTTATTTGTCTTTCTATTCCATATTTTTCAAAAATTGGAATTTCAGATGAATGCAATTTTACTATTTTCTCCTTTTCAGGATAAATTTCTTGCAAGTACTCTTTAATTTCTAATTGAAGCGTCTCATCATTGGTAACAATACTTGTAAAACTTTCATTCATAACATCTCTTAAAATAGAAGATGCTCTGTTTAATTCGCTCAAAATTTTTGTTGGTGTATTTGTGTTAGCTATGCTCTTACACATTTTTTTCCAACGCTCTAATGAGTTTTGCAAATCTTTATCTAACTCTGCTACCTTTTTCCCTTCGGCAACAGTTCTTAGAATAACGCCAAAACCTTTTGGTCTTATGCTCTTTGCTAATCTTTTTAAACGTTCTTTTTCTTTTGGGTCTTCAATTTTTTGAGAAACTGAGACTCTATTAGAAAAAGGAACTAATACCAAAAATCTACCTGCTATAGAAAGCTCAGAACTTAATCTTGGCCCTTTTGTAGAAATTGGCTCTTTAACAATTTGTACTAACAGGTTTTGACCTGTTTTTATTGCTTTGTTTATACTACCGTCTTTATTAATTTCTTCCTCAAATCGGAAGTTTTTTAAAGTGAATTCTTTATACTTACCTGTGCTTACTTTCTTAATGAATGTATTTAATGAGTTTACCTGCGCACCTAAGTCATGATAATGTAAAAACCCATCTTTTGGATATCCTACATTTACAAAGGCTGCATTTAAACCTGTTAACACCTTTCCTATTTTGGCTAAAAAAATATCGCCAACAGAAAATTTATTACCAGTTGTTTCATTATTTAATTCAATAAGTTTTCCATCTCTTAATAAGGCAAAATCAATATCAGATGAATTTGAACGAATTATTAATTCTGTTTTCATACTGAACTTGGTTTTAACACTGCACTTTATTGTGCAGATGGTTTAATATTGTCAGGTATTTGTAATACCGTGAGAAGATTTACTGCTTTACACAGCAAGCAAACCTCCGAATGTCAATGAACTATTTTTGTTTACTTAATTTTTTTTCGCAAAACAATATACGAAAAAGTAAGCTAAAGCTTACTTTTTCTTTTTGTGTCTATTCGCTCTTGCTCTTTTCTTTCTTTTGTGTGTAGAGATCTTCGCTCTTTTTCTTTTCTTACCGCTTGGCATAATGTTTCGATTTTTTTAAACCTATTTAAGGCTTAGATTAGTATTGTGTTATTTAACAGCAACCTTACTTTTTACTCCTTCAGTAAAAGTTTTTGCTGGTTTAAATGCTGGAATATTATGAGAAGGAATTTTGATAGTTGTATTCTTAGAAATATTTCTACCTGTTTTCTCTGCTCTTGTTTTGATAATAAAACTACCAAAACCTCTTAAATATACGTTATCTCCATTTTCTAATGCATCTTTTACTTCTGTCATAAATGCTTCAACAGTTGCCAAAACATCTGTTTTTTCGATTCCTGATTTATCTGAAATTTTAGATACGATATCTGCTTTCGTCATGTGTCTATTTTTACTATATTTTTATTAATTTACCTCTAAAAATGCGGATGCAAATATATGATAATTAATCAACTGCAAAAAGATAATGACTTAAATTTATGTGAATTTTAAAATGTAATATTGTAATTCTATTATTTATCCATGAAATTTTCTAACACACTAATATACTGGTATTTACAAAACAACAGGGATTTACCTTGGCGTAAAAGCAAAAATCCGTACTTTATTTGGCTAAGTGAAATCATGTTGCAACAGACAAGAGTTGCGCAAGGATTGGCCTATTACCTAAAATTTACAACCACTTTCCCAACGGTTTTCGACCTTGCGAAAGCAGACGAAAGTACTGTATTAAAAATGTGGCAAGGTTTGGGATATTACTCACGTGCAAGAAATCTGCACTTTTCAGCAAAACAGATTTCAAATGAGTTAAATGGCATATTCCCATCTACTTACGAAGAAATTATAAAATTAAAAGGAATTGGAGATTACACGGCCTCTGCAATTTCATCTATTTGTTTTAATGAACCAACAGCGGTTGTAGATGGGAACGTTTATAGGGTTCTTTCTAGGTACTTTGGCGTGAACACACCCACGAACTCGACTTCAGGAATTAAAGAGTTTAAAACACTTGCACAAACACTCATAGATATATCACAACCAGGAACTTACAATCAGGCACTTATGGATTTTGGTGCTCTACACTGCAAACCTCAGAATCCTTTATGTGAAACTTGTCCTTTTTCTGACAGCTGCGTAGCCTTTGAAAAGAAATTGACAAAGGAATTGCCTGTAAAAGAGAAAAAAATAAAAGTTAGAAAACGGTATTTTAATTTTTTAGTAATAAAAACAGACGATCATAAAACAATTCTAGCGGAGAGAAAAGGAAAAGGAATTTGGCAAGGCTTATATCAATTCCCATTAATTGAAAGTACTGAAACCATCAGTGAAAAAGAGATTATTACCTCAAAAGAATTTAACGATTTATTCCCAGCGGAAACCACTATTTCACTTTTTAATAAAAAAGAGATTGTACATAAATTATCACATCAACATTTATACACTCAATTCTGGATTGTAGAAACCAAAACACTTAAAAATGCAAATATTTCTTGGGAAAACATTCAAGATTTTCCAGTTCCTGTATTAATTGCTAATTTCTTAACCCTCTTTGAATCCAAAAAGTGATTGAAATTTTTAGTACATTTGAATAGAAATAATAATGAGTTATGGCAGGATCAATAAACAAAGTAATACTGATTGGAAACTTAGGAGATGATGTAAAAATGCATTATTTTGATGATAAAAATAGTGTTGGTCGTTTTCCCATTGCAACCTCAGAAAGCTACACAAGTAAACAAACCGGAGAAAAAGTAACCAATACAGATTGGCATAATATTGTTGTTCGTAATAAATTAGCAGAAATATGCGAAAAATATTTATCTAAAGGAGATAAAGTATATGTTGAGGGGAAACTGAAAAATAAACAATGGGAACAAGATGGCGTAAAGCGCTATGCCACAGAAGTTATTGTTACAGAAATGACCATGTTAAGCACTAAAAAGAATACTGACAGTAGCGCTCCTACCCAGCAACAAAACAATCCAATTGCTGCTGCAGAGCCAAAAACGATTGCACCAGAAGAAAATGACGATTTACCTTTTTAATAATTATAAAACTATAAACCTTGGACCCAGATCCCGAACATTTGTCTTTACTATTTGCTTCTTTTGACATTATCCTCGCTTTAAACGGAATTATATTAATTCTACTATTAATTAGTTCTGCCTTAATTTCTGGCTCTGAAATAGCTTTTTTCTCATTAAATCAAACAGATATAAATGAACTTTCTAACAACGGAAAAGAGAAAAACGTGGTTGTTACTTTGTTGGAAAGGCCAAGGAAATTGTTAGCTACCATATTAATTACCAACAACTTTATAAATATTTTAATTGTTTTGCTATTTGCTTCTTTGGCAGAAACCTTATTTGGTGATTTTAATATTTCATTAGACCTATATTTCTTTGCAGTTCCTATTCGTTTTCTCTTAGAAGTAATGTTAGTAACCTTTTTAATTCTCTTGTTTGGAGAAGTACTCCCTAAAGTCTATGCTTCTAGAAACGCGCTTCTTTTTGCTAAAAAAATATCAAAATTTATACATACTGTAAATATTTTATTAACGCCGTTTAGTATGCCGTTAATTGCAATTACAAAATGGGTTGAGCAAAAGTTTGGCAGTAAAGTAAGTAAATTTTCTGTAGAGACATTATCGCAGGCCTTAGAATTAACATCTCAAGATGCTACTAGTAAAGACGAGCAAAAAATTTTAAATGGAATTGTAAATTTTGGTAACACAGAAACTGTGCAAATAATGAAACCAAGAATAGATGTTTTTGCACTTTCTGATACTGAAACTTATGAAGAAGTTTTAAGTAAAATTTTAACGAATGGATATTCAAGAAATCCAGTTTATAGCGAAAACATAGACAATATCATTGGTGTTCTATACGCAAAAGATTTATTAGCACATTTAAATAAAAAAACTTTTGACTGGCAAACTTTATTACGTGAACCCTTTTTTGTGCCAGAAAACAAAAAACTAGATGATTTATTAGCAGATTTTAGAGCTAAAAAAAATCATTTAGCTATCGTTGTAGATGAATATGGCGGAACAAGCGGAGTAGTAACATTAGAAGATGTTATTGAGGAAATTGTAGGTGATATAAATGATGAATTTGATGATGAAGATGTGTCATATTCTAAGATAGATGCAAACAATTATATTTTTGAAGGTAAGACATCCATTAAAGATTTCTGTAAAATTTTAGATGATGAAGATGAAGAAATTTTTGAGGAAGAAAAAGGAGAAAGCGAAACACTTGCAGGTTTCATTTTAGAGATTTCTGGAAAATTCCCTAAAAAAGATGCAAAAATAAACTTCAAAAATTATACGTTTACAATAGAAGCGCTTGACAAAAAAAGAATAAAACAGGTAAAAGCAACTAGAAATGCGTAAGGTTTTTATATTATTATTTTTAATAATTTTCTTTGGTTGTAAGAAGGATATTTTACCAAAGCCAAAGGCATACTTAAGCTTAACATACCCAGAAAAAACCTATGTAGATCTAAAACTAAGCAGACCCTATAGTTTCAAAGTGTCAAAAATGGCTACAATTATTAATGAAAAAAATAATTGGCTCTCCATTAAATACCCAAAACTCAAAGCTTCTATAGACATTACTTATAGGCCTCTAAAAAACAATATTAGAGAATTGCTTACTGAAGCTGAAAAACTAGTTTTTAAACACACTGCAAAAGCAGATCGAATTATACCACAAGATTTTATAAATAAAGAGACAAGAGTTTTTGGAAGTATCTATGAAATTACAGGAAATGCAGCTTCACAAATTCAATTTCATGTTACAGATAGTACAAATAATTTTATAAAAGGCTCTTTATATTTTTATGCTAAACCAAATTACGACTCTATTTTACCTGCTGTAAATTACATAAAAGAAGATATTTTACATTTGATAGAAACTTTAAAGTGGCGCCATCAATAACTTCAATTACATCCTAAACAATCTCCATTTTTTCTAACAAAAAAGAAGCGTTCATATTCTTACAAACTCCGTTTTTTAAAGTATAATCAAAATACAATTCGTTGTTTACAATTTCTGCATCAAAATAGTAGTTTTTAATGTCTATAAACTCATTTTCCAATGCACACAAACTAACATCATGTGTTGCAATAATTCCTGTAGACTTTGAGTTTGAAAGTTTTTCTACAAACTTTTTAGAACCAATAGCTTTGTCTTTACTATTCGTTCCTTTTAAAATTTCATCTAAAATTATAAAATAATCAGTTTCTTTAATTTTATCAATAATAAACTTTAATCGTTTTAATTCTGAATAAAAATAGGACTCGTCTTCCGTTAAAGAATCTGCAGTTCGAATACTTGTAATTAACTTTATTGGTGCATATTTAAACGATGTAGCACAAACTGGTAAACCACAATTTGCCATAACAATAGACAAAGAAACAGTTCTTAAAAACGTACTTTTACCCGCCATATTTGCTCCAGTAACAATAAAAAACTCCTCTTTATTTATTGTGAAATTATTGTCTATTCTATTCTCATTTCTCAATAAAGGGTGTCCTAAATCAACACCACTTATCACTTTTTTTTCTGAAGTGATTTCTGGGAAAATAAATTTTGGGTGATTAAAATGAAAGTTAGCTAACGAGTTTTCAGCATCAAAAAAAGCAACCACATGAAACCATTTTTCAACTATATGTTGATACCTAGAAATCCATTTTTCTACCTTAGACGCATTGTAAATTTCAGAAAGAAAAAGACCATTCCCTATAACTGAAATCACAATATTATTTCGTTGATCAAACGCATCTAAAACTTTAGCGAATTCTTGAAAAATAACTCCTGCTTTTTTGTCTTCAGAAGTAATAATTTGCTGCTTTTCTTTCAAGATTTCTGAAGTAAATACCGTGTTCTCGATTTCATTTAATAGCGGATAATATTGTTGGAAAATTTCTCTCACATTATCTACTTCAGTGTATAAGTTTTGGGTCTTTTTTAAAAATCTTCCTGTTATAAAGAGACCTATAAAAAACCATATTGTTACATACGTAAATGAAATAAACCCAAAAGAAAAAAGCGCAATTAAAACCAAAGAAATAATGGAGAAAATAATCTGAATCTTCCTTACATATTTTGGCAATACAGCAGCATAACTAGAAATCCAATTTACGATAGCATTCGAAGTGTTTTTTACCGAAATTAAACTTGCTAAAGCAGTAAAATGTTGTCTCCAAATTACCTTATTAGAAAGTTCTTTTAATGCCTTTTGTTTTTCTAAAATACTTGTTGTTTTATTTTCCGTTAAGGTGTTTGCTAAAAAAGCTTTTCCATCATTTGTTTTAGTTCTATTCAGATATTGAAAGAAGGATCCTTTGCCGAATAAATCGATATCATTGCTATAAAAATGTGCAGGGTTTATAAATGATGCTCCTGTTTCTAAATGATGAAAATCACGATTCAAAACACGAATTTCTGTTGTATTTATTTTAATTTTCTCAGCAACAATACTTCTTTTTCTTTTAAGAGTGTTTTGTTTCGATATCAAAAATGCAAAAAATGAAGCACCTATGAAAGCAATAATAAAAACAAGTGGATAGACTCCTAAAAAACTATAGATTAAAAAACTAATTCCTAAAAAAACAGCGAATCTAAAAGTGCTTAAACGAGCAGATTTTGTTTTTAAAACTGTAGCTTCTTTTTCTAATTCAGCTTTTGTATTTGTATAAAATTGTATGGGGTTTGTCAACAATATAAATTATTTGTAATTAGAAATTCCACCTGTTAAACTGAATACCTCTAAATCTGGATATTTGTTTCTTAATTTTACGGTTGCCTTGTAACTATTTAGCCCTTTTTGACACACCATTATATATGTTTTACTTTTATCTATACTTATTTTGTCTGCGTCAAAATTATTTATATGAATGGTTTGTTGCACATTAAAAGGAAGTTTTAAATCATTTAAAACAGCAATGATTTCTAAGTTAGCATATTTAATTTTCTCTTTTAACGCTGTTGCAGAAATTTGAAAGTCCTGATTTTGAGCCATACAAGTCACATCATTATATGTTTGTGCTTTGAAAATTTTAGTAATTTTTTCTTTTAAAAATACCGATTTTAACTTTATTTTTAATTGTGTGTTTTGCAATGAATTGTATATTAGCAATTGATTTATTAACAGCGTTCCAGTACCTGTAATCAACTTTAAAACTTCATTTACTTGCTGCGTAGCAATCATGCCTACAATCGAATTTAAAGTTCCTGCTTCTTCACAATTAGGAATATCAGTAGCTATTTCTGGAAAAGCGTCTCTTAAATTTGCTGAATAACTTCCATCTTTTTGGAATACATTAAAAGTAGCAATATAGCCATCAAACTTGTACAAAGAACCATAAACCAATGGTTTGTTTGCAATAACACAAGCGTCGTTTAATAAATATTTTGTTGGTAAAGAATCGGTCCCATCCACAACAACATCAACACTTTCAATCAAGTCAATAACATTTTTTTTTGTAATTGCTTTATTGGTAAAACGTACTTCGGTAAAGGGTGCTCTCTTTTTTATAAATGTTGTTAAAACTTCCGCTTTCGGTTTATCAACATCTTCTAAGGTGTAAAAAACTTGCCTATGTAAATTGGTAATATGAACGGTGTCAAAATCTATTAAATGAATTTTTCCTATTCCACTTGAAGCTAAGTAAACCGCAATCGGACTTCCCAAACCACCACATCCCACTACTAGAACAGAAGCGTCTTGTAGTTTTTGTTGCCCAACTTCACCTATTTCTTTTAAGGTGAGTTGACGTTTAAAAAGTTCGTTTTTTGTTGGTTTCATTTTAATTCTTGAATCTCTTTTTTAGCAACCTCAAACTCTTCTGGAGTATTTATATTTCGTATAAAATCATCTGCAATTTCTACAATTTCAACATTAGAATTAATGAGCATTTTACGCGGACAAGAATATCCTTGTGCTAAGTATTGCAATAAAATAGGATATGCTTTTGGTTCGTAAATAGTAATTAAAGGTTCTACAAATTCCTTGCCTACCCCTTTAACGGCAGTGGCAACTTTACTTGGGTTTCTATGTTTTAATAGCAACTGAATAATTTCATCATTCACAAAAGGAACATCTGCAGCCAATACAAACCAAGCGGCATTGGGGTCTTTTTGAAACGCCGAACAAATTCCACCAAAAGGACCTAAATTTAAAAACTTATCTGAAATTTCTTGGCTATTTTCTGAGGCATTTTTAACAGAATAATAGGTTTCTAAATTGCTGTTTTCTAACAATTCTCTTGCAACTTCTTTTTGAGGTTTTCCAAAATAATTCAATTCAGATTTATCTCGGCCCATTCTAGTACTTTTTCCACCAACTAAAACCAAACCTTTCACGGGTGCAATTTTTTCTAGTATCAAATTATGAATATGATTTGTAATTTTTTCCACTTCATCGATGGTGTAAGAAATTATATTTTTTATATGTGGATATTTCTCCTCTAAAAAAGAAAAACACTCTGTATCTTCTGTGAGTTTAATTATAAACTGAATATTATCTAACTGTTCTAATCTTTTTAAAACCGAAGCTTCTTTTGCTGCATCTAAAATTAGAATTTGTTTTGTTCCTTGATAATGATTTCCGTTGATAAATACATAATCATACTTTGCAAAATCTAACCGTTGCTGAAACTTATTTACGTTTCCAGAAGTTGTTATTTGAACATTTCCTTCGTGATGAAACACAAATTCTGACAACCTATTTTCTTCCACCTCTTTTGCGTGTGACGCATCAAAATAAGCGAGTTTATAGTTGGATAATTTACTGGAAACTTTAGAAACTAAATTAGAAATAGTGTTGCAATTTGTACCCAAAATTGAAATTTCATTGGATGCGAAATTGTCATTATTTCGTCTTTCTAAATTTGTGTGTTTTGTATGTTTAGCCATTTTTAATATCAGATTTCCCTCCTGTTTTTTCCAATAACTTTACTTCTTTAATCACCATTTTTTGACTGATGCTTTTACACATATCATAAATAGTTAAGCAGGTAATATTTGCACCTGTTAGTGCTTCCATTTCTACGCCGGTTTTTCCTTCAATAGTTACTTCACAAAGCACCTCTATATGTTCAGAATTTATAATTTTAATATCAATATCAACACCATTAATCAATAATGGGTGACACATAGGTATTAATTCTGAAGTCTTTTTTACACCTTGAATTCCCGCAATAATTGCTGTTTGAAAAACAGGTCCTTTTTTTGTGATTAATTCATCATTTGTAAAATGAGAAATTATTACTGAGCCTAAAAACATACTTGCTTTTGCAATGGCTGTTCTTTTGGTAATTTTCTTATCAGAAATATTTACCATTTTAGGGTTTCCTTTAGGATTTAAATGACTGAATTCACTCATTCTCTATATTTTATTATCGGATAAACTTCTCCTTTTTTAAACTCAATTTTATCACTTGGTAATTGAATAAACGCGTCTGTTTTTACCAAACTAGCCAAATCTCCAGAACCATTTCCTTTAATTGGATACGCCATTAATTGACCTTTTTCACTTACTAGTTTCACTTGTAAAAAATATGCTAAATTTGGCTTAAAGTTGATATCCTCTGCTAAAATAGCGGTTTCTTCTGCAACTTCTAACCCTACTGATTTATAATACCAAGGATAAAAATACGCCAAACAATTTACAAATGTCGAAATAGGGTTTCCTGGAAAACCAAAGACAATTGTCTTTTTATCTCTATTTATATTTCCGCCCTTATTACTTATGATTGAGGCGGCTGAGTATCCAAACCAAAAAGGTTTTCCGGGTCTTTGTGCTACTTTATGAAACCGTTTTTCGACGCCTAATTCTTCAAAAACTTCTGGTAGAAAATCATACTTCCCTTTGCTTACTGCACCACTAAAAAGCAACACATCATATGTTTTTAAATAGGTTGCTATTTTCGACTTTAGAATTGATTTATCATCTGTAATATGGGCAGTTTCAGACGGAATGTGTAACCTTTCTAACAAAGAAACTAGGGTAAATACATTACTTCTTCTAATTTGGTGCGCTAAAGGAGTTTCAGCTACGCCAACCAACTCATCGCCTGTAGAAACAATCATTACTTTTGGCTGTTTTGCAACCTTTACAACCGATTTACCTACGGAGGCTAAAACACCAATTTCTGCTGCTGATATTATTGTGTTTATTTGAATTAATAGCGCTCCAGCCTTACCATCTTTTCCTTTTGTATGGATATTTTGACCTTTATTTATAGTATCTATAGTGATGGTAGCAAATCCGTTATCAATCTTTACATCCTCGTATCTAATGACGGTATTTGCATTGTTTGGTAAAACAGCACCTGTCATCACTTCAATACAATTTTCGACATTTAAAAGTGTTATTTGCTCGCTTCCTGCAGCCTGAATTCCTTCTATTTTGAAAGCTCTTTGTCCGTTTTTAAATGAGGTATAATCGATGACAATACCATCCATAGAAACTCTATTGAACGGCGGGAAATCTCTATCTGCAAATATTTCTTCCTTTAAAATGCTACCAACAGATTTTAAAAACGGAATTTCTTCAACTCCAAAATCTTGGGCTGAATTTAAAACGGTTTTTAAAGCTTCTTTTGCGGATATCATTTTTTTAGAATATATAATTAATTAACTGGGCTGCCCTATTAAACTTCTTTACCCTCCAATTGTGCTCATACTCTCGGAAGCAGCTCCGTTTTTACGATTTGCTTCTGCAATAAAACCGTTTTCTGGTTTCGCTTTTACTAAAGACAAGAAAAGTGCTTTTAAATCTTCATTAGATGCACCTTTTCGCATAAAATCTCTTAAATTAAAAACACCGTCATCAAACAAACAATTCTTAAAAGTACCAGTAGATGTAATTCTAATTCGATTACAATTGTTACAAATAGTTCTTGTAAATGCAGGTATAATTCCAACAGATCCTAAATGGTTCTCTATGGAATAATTTCTAGAAGTAGATGATTTTTCTGACACTAGCTCTTTCACATCAAATTCAGTTTTAATCTCGTTTAAAATTTTCTTAAAGGTCCAACTTTCCGCCATTTCACGTTGTCCTTTTCCGTTAAAAGGCATTTCTTCAATAAAACGAACCGCCACATTTTTATCTTTTGTCAATCTTACAAAATCGACAATTTCGTCTGTGTTAAAACCAGATTGTACCACCACATTCAGTTTTAAATTTAAGCTGCTTTTTTCAAGCAATTCAAATGTTTTATATACTTCTGGAAAAACATCTCTTCGTGTAATTTTTGCAAACTTATCTTGGTGTAAACTATCAATACTTAAATTAATATTTTTTACTTTTTCTAGCTTTTCAATACGATCAATATGATGAGAAATTAATGCGCCATTTGTAGTAATATTAATGGCCTCTAACAAATCGTTATGAGACAACATTTCTAAAAAACCAACAAAATCTTTGCGCACGAATGGTTCGCCACCCGTTAAGCGTACTTTATTAACACCTAACTCTGTTAATACGCGAATTAAGCGGTACATTTCTTTAAAGGTTAATAACTCCTGTCTTGGCACAATATCTATCCCCTGAGCAGGCATACAGTATTGGCAACGCAGGTTGCATCTGTCTGTAACGGCCAAACGTACATACTCCATTTGCCTCCCAAAATTATCTACTAATTTATTCATTTAATTTGGTAATTTTTTACTTAGTAATCCATATATAAATGCACCTACTAGTGCGCCAAGTAATAGTATTAAAGCAGGAACTATTTGAAACCCTAAAATTACAAAAATTGGTGCCGCACACGCTCCTGAAATACCCCAACCTAATCCAAAAAAAGTACCTCCTAAAATGGTACTAATAAAGCCTTTTTTCTTTGGTTTTGGTATAATTTTATTTCCGTTAATATCTTTTATTTTCCCATACTTAAATAACTGCATAAATATGGCAGAAATTACAACTGCGCCCCCAATAATACCAAACATATGAAAAGATTGAAAGGTAAACATTTCATAAAAACGATACCAAGAAATGGCTTGCGTTTTACTTAAAACGATTGCGAAAAAAATTCCTAATATTAAAAATCTGCTGTTTTTCATAATTAAAATAGTAAAGGAATTAAATACCAAGTTGCAATAATACCTCCGATAAAAAAGCCCATTACGGCTAATAAAGAAGGCAATTGCAAACTACTTAAACCCGTAATTGCATGTCCAGAAGTACATCCACCCGCATAGCGAGTTCCAAAACCAATTAAAATTCCTGAAACTATTAAGATTAAAAATCCTTTAACAGATGAATAGGCACTTTTACCAAAAATTTCGTCAGGAAAATACTGATTCCCAACATTTAAAAACCCTAACTCTGTTAATTCTTGCGCTGTTCTCGGGTTTAAATCGATTGTCTGATTCGGAATTAAATAAATAGCAGAAATAAATCCACCAATAATTAATCCGATAACAAATAGTAACGCAAAATCGCGTTCTTTCCAATCTTTCTTAAAATAATCTGAAACTCTTCCTGCTCCAGCCATAGTGCACAACGTTTCAAAATTTGTTGAAGCTCCAAAATTTTTCCCAAAATAAAAGTATAACAGCAAAGAAATTGCTATTAATGGACCGCCAACATACCAAGGCCAAGGTTCTAATATGAAATCCATTTCTATAATTGAGTGTTTACATAATTCATAACTAATTCTGTTGCACCACGATGCTGTTTTATATATTTTTTATTGATAACTCCAGTTAGTTTTCTAAAGCTTTCATCCTCTTTTAAATTGATCAAATTCTCTGTAAATTCTTGTTGATTTTTCACTGAAATACAACCGCCTATTTTTACCAGGTCTTCAGCCTCCTTAAATTTATCATACTGATTACCAATTAAAACAGGAATACCGAAAGTAGCTGGTTCTAAAATATTGTGTAGGCCTGTTTTTAAACCTCCACCAACATATGCAATGTCTGCAGCTGCGTAAATCTTAGTTAGAATACCAATAGTATCAATAATAAATACCTGATAGTCTTTCAAGTTCCCCTCAAACTGAGCCTGTTTAAATTCAGAATATAAAAGCGTTTTTTTATTGATAGATTTTTTCATTTCTAAAATTGTAGCAGGCTTAATATTATGAGGTGCAATTATAAGTTTCTCTCCTACTAGCGCTTCATTATTTATGTAATCTACTAACAATACCTCATCTTCTGCCCAGGTACTTCCAGCAACAATTGTGTATGTATTATCTTTAAATTCATTTATAAAATCCAACGAATTATCTTGTTCTAAAATTTCTAAAACCCTATCAAATCTAGTATCTCCTGCAATTGTTACATTTGTGAAATTAATACTATTTAAAAGTTGTTTGGAGTTATTATCTTGTACAAAAAAGTGATGAAAAGCTTCCAAAGACTTTTTCATAAAACCACCATAACTCTTGAAAAATAATTGATTTTTTCTTAAAATTCCAGAAACTAAAATAGTTTTAATTTCTTTCTTTTGCAGTTCATTTAAAAGATTTGGCCAAAACTCATACTTTACAAAAATTGCTAAAGTTGGCTTTACTGTTGCTATAAACTTTTTTGCATTCCATTTAGAATCTAGCGGTAAATAACAAACAACATCTGCTAAGTTATAATTTTTTCTAACCTCGTAACCAGAAGGAGAAAAAAAAGTAACAAGAATTTTATAGTGTTTGTGTTTCTTTTTTAACGCCTCTATTATTGGTCTTGCTTGCTCAAACTCACCTAAAGATGCAGCATGAATCCAAATGGTTTTTTCATTTTTTAAAGAGGTGATTTTAGAGAAGGTATCTTTTCTGCCACTAACAAACAGTTTTATTTTTTTACTAAAAACAGCAATTAAAGGCAAAAGTATTGCTGCCAAAAAAATTGCAAAATGATACACTAATTTCATAAAAGTAAAAATACAAAATGGAATGTTCTAAAACGTGAAAAAGCACTAACAAATAAATGTTAGTGCTTTTTTATCTTTTTAAAACTTACTTGACTAAGCTTCAAATGGTGTTATAGAAACATAAGATCTATTGTCTTTTTTCTTTCTAAATTCCACTACTCCATCAACCTTTGCATGTAAAGTATGATCTTTACCCATGTAAACGTTTTCTCCTGGATTGTGTGTTGTACCTCTTTGACGAACAATAATATTACCTGCTATTGCAGCTTGTCCTCCAAATATTTTTACTCCTAGTCGTTTCGATTCTGATTCTCTACCATTCTTCGAACTTCCTACTCCTTTTTTATGTGCCATGATGTTATGGTTTTAAAATTTGTAAATTCTTATTTAGTTAAAGCTTCGATTAATTCTGCTTTCTTTAAAGAAGTATATCCTGAGATACCTTGTTCTTTAGCTAAAGCTTTTAATTCTGCAACAGTCATAGAACTTATGTCCTTGGATACTGCTTCTGCTTTTGGAGCTTCTGCCTTTGGAGCTTCTGCTTTTGTTTCTGCTTTTTTAGGAGCAGCTTTTTTAGCACCAGATGCAGCAATAGATTCAACTTGAATCTCAGTTAAGGCTTGTCTGTGTCCATTTTTCTTAATGTAACCTTTTCTTCTTTTCTTCTTGAAAACGATTACTTTATCACCTTTTAAGTGACCTAAAATCTTTGCCGTTACTGCGGCTCCTTTTATAGCTGGGGCGCCAATAGATATAGTTCCATTGTCATTAAGTAAAAAAACATTATCAAAAGTTACTTTTGATCCTTCTTCTCCTTGTAAACGATGAACGTATACTTTTTGGTCTTGTGCTACTTTAAACTGCTGCCCTGCTATCTCTACGATTGCGTACATACTATTTGTTTTGCGTATTACTACTAGTTAACTCACTTTCTCTACTGAAAATGAGGATGCAAATATACATCTTTTTTAGAAAGCTACAACATTGCTTTAAAAAAATAAAAGTGTTAAAATAAAGTGAATGTATAGCTTATCATTTCCTCTCTAATTAGATTCTTCCTATTTTTGAGATATAGGGTAATTCTTATTAATTTTTGTAACAAAAATTGAATAGTAACGTCTTATACTTTAATTATTATGAACTAAACAAAAATTAAATGAAAAAAATTATTTTAACACTGGCCTGCTTTCTGTTGCTTGTAACTTCTGCAAATGCACAAAAAGTAGAATTTGAGGAGTACGATTTAAATAATGGATTACATGTAATATTGCATCAAGATGATTCTGCACCTGTTGTTACCGTTGAAGTAATGTATCACGTAGGGGCAAAAGATGAAGAAGATGGTAAAACTGGAATGGCTCATTTTTATGAACATTTATTATTTACTGGAACTAAAAATATACCAAGAGATAAATGGAGTGAAATTCAATCTGCTAGAGGCGGAACAGGCAATGCAAGTACCGATTGGGATAGAACAAATTACTATCAAACATATCCATCTAACGAATTAAAGTTAGCTTTATGGATGGAATCTGAGCGTTTATTGCATCCAATTATTGATCAAAAAGCAGTCGATACTCAAAACGAGGTTGTAAAAGAAGAAAAAAAGTTACGTATGGATAATGCTCCTTATGGAAAGGTTATTTATGGTGATGTTTACAAGCATCTTTTTGATAATCATAATTACGGGAGACCTATGATTGGATATATTAAAGATTTAGATGCTGCAACATTAGATGAATTTCAAGATTTTTATGATAAATGGTATATGCCTAATAATGCTGTGCTAGTGGTTGCTGGAGATTTTAAAAAAACAGATGCTAAAACTTGGATTAAAGATTATTTTTCACCGATTCCGAAAAGAAAGGAGACTAAAAGAGTAATAATTGTTGAAAAAGAAAGAATCTTAGAAAAGAGAGTAAAAGAATATGATGCCAATATTCAATTACCTTTATTGGGTATGGCCTATAAAACCCCATCTTTTAAACAAAGAGATGCAAAAATTTTAGATGTAATTTCTACTGTTTTAAGTAATGGAAAAAGTTCAAGATTATACAAAAAGTTAGTAGATGATAAGAAAATAGCTTTACAAGCATTTTCTTTTTCACGCCCTTTAGAAGACTATAGTGTATATATTATAGGTTCTATTTTAGCTGGAGGGACTAGTGCAGATGCTTTAATAGAAGAAATTGATGAAGAAATTTTAAAACTGCAAACAGAATTAATTTCTGATGATGATTTACAAAAAGTGAGAAATCAATTTGAAAATCAATTTGTGGCTGCTAATTCTAGTGTTAGAGGTATTGCAACTTCTTTAGCTAGAAATTACATATTGGGTGGAGATACCAATAGAATTAACAAAGAATTAGGAGTAATTAATTCTATAACTAAAGAAGAAGTTAGAAACGTTGCTAAAAAATACTTAGCAAAGGATAGACGTGTAATTATAGATTACTTACCAGAATCACAAAAGAAATAATCCAACTAAAAGAACAATAATGAAAACGAAGATATATTCAATTATCACACTATTATTTTTATCATTAAACGTGTTTGCTCAAATAGATAGAACAAAAATACCAGCATCTGGTCCTGCCCCTAAAATTAACATAGGAACTCCAGAAAAATTTACATTGCCAAATGGCTTGCAAGTTTTAGTTGTAGAAAATCACAAACTACCAAGAGTATCAGTAACCTTAGATATTGACAACCCACCAAGAGCAAAAGGCGATAAAAAAGGAGTAGAAAGTTTTGTTGGAGGAATGTTAGGTACAGGATCTGCAACAATCTCTAAAGAATCTTTTGATAAAGAAGTAGATTATTTAGGTGCAAATATAAGCTTTGGTTCAGAAAGCGGGTTTGCTAGTTCTTTATCTAAATATTTCCCGAGAGTTTTAGAATTAATGGCTGATGCCGCTTTTAATCCAATATTTACTCAAGATGAATTTGACAAGCAGAAAAAACAATCTTTAGACGTTATTAAAAATTCTGAAAATAGTGTTGCTGCTATTGCTAGTAGAGTTGATAGACTATTAACGTTCGGAAAAGACCATCCTTATGGTGAGTTTACTTCCGAAACAACATTAAAGAATATTACTTTAAAAGATGTAAAAGATTATTACAGTAAAGTATTTAAACCAAACAATGCTTATTTAGTAGTTATTGGTGATGTTGACTTTAATACGGTTAAAAAACAAATAACAAATTTATTTAGTGGATGGAAAAAAGGAGTAATAACAGCAAAAACTCTTACTGAAGTTAAAAATACTGAAACTACAGAAATTAATTTTGTGAATATGTCAAATGCCGTTCAATCTGAAATCTGTCTCTTATACACATCTCCGAGCCCACGAGACGGA
>OJEP01000290.1_pt1 | contig 17693 bp, 21 predicted proteins | sample 1593761 | NCBI WGS metagenome assembly OJEP01 (sample SAMN05416783, study PRJEB24817) | seawater metagenome | isolation source: Sea water | place: Canada:Atlantic | collected 2013-11
TTGATCATTTGAGAGACTTTTCATGATTCAACCGCCAGTCATAATCCAGAAAATCGATGTCGATTTCTCCGGATGACAACAATTGCACGGATGCCTCACTCATGTTGAGCGCATCCGTATAATTGAGCAGAAAGTCCTCCAGCCGTTCATAGCCCATTCTGCCGTCTTCAAAATCCTCACGATACCAGTCGAATATCTCTGATATCAGCAACGTTTCCTCGTCAGCCAGGCGATTGCGTGAGGTATCTGACAGAAACAAGGTGGTTTGCTCTTCCAGTTGCTGATCAAGTCGCTCAGCAATATAGGCTTCAGCGCGAAGAGCAGGGCAGCCAATACTGGCACAGTTAACTGCAAAGTGAATCCGTGGCTCTTCATAGCGGCCTGAACCCCGTATCCATTCGTGCTCAATCTGATCCAGGCTGACTGACTCACCAAGCAAAGGTATAAAGTCACGTTTCCAGGGTGAACGCCAGAATCCACCGATATCGCGTATGGAGTCGATATCTGGCCATTCCGTGAGTATCAGATCGACAGTGAAGGAGGTCCGGCCGGTAAAGCTGTAAAATCCAGCCACTAACTCTACATCTCATTGATTTTAAAGGAAAATATTGGACATCTAGAAGCAATCCTGGATCACCTCCCGCTTACGTGGCCGGTTCGTCATATTGGCGCCGGTTTTCAGCCATTAGGCGCTCAATCATATCGTTCTTAACCGATAGCTCAGCCTCCAGTTTGGCCTGGCTGACGGTAAAATCTTGCACCTTGCTTTGCGCCGATTCAAGGCGTTGCGTCAGCTCATCAATTTGCGAGGCCTGGCGCTGAGCGCTGTCGGCGTACTGCTGCAGATCCGTCGACTGGGTTTGCAATTGCTTATTGGCATCTTCAAGCTTCGCGTCAGTCCGATTAAGCTTCGATTCGAGGTCCTGTGTTGCTTTGCGTGCAGCGCTCAGCTCGCTGACCAAGCGCGCGTTGTCCTTGTTGAGCTGCGTTAAATCGCCCTGCTTGACGGAAATTGTCTGGTTTAACGTGCGAATCTCGGCCTGAAGCTGCTGAATTTGTTGCTCATGCCGGCGCTGATCCTGATCCCTCTGCTCTTTCACCGATTCACGATAATGCTCCAGTGCCTCCCGGCTGTGACGGTGCTTTTCCTCAAGGGATTCGATATGAGCCTGCTTTTCCTTGAGCAGCGCCGCCCTGCTGGCCTCGCGCTGACCCACCTCGTTGAGCTGTTTATCTAAGGCATCGCAGGCCGCGGATTTGGCAGCCAATTGCTCACTCGTCTCATCAAGGCGCGATTTCAACGCTGTCTGCTGATCGGCCAGCTGGCCAGCCTCTTGAGTGAGCGCGGCGCAGCGGTCAGAGAGCTCTTTGATCCGGTGTTCATAGCGGCTTTTACTTTCATCGATGATGTCGTGTGCCTCTTCCTGTAGGCGCGATGCCAGGCGCGCAATGAGGTCCTTAATGGGCTGGCTCAATAGGGCCTCATCATCGAGTCTGGTGGACGCCTCCTCCTCCAGCTCTTTGAGATAGCGATGAATCGTTGATTTGGAGCCGGTATTACCGAGCTCTATGCGTATCGCGTCAATGGAGGGGTTTTCTCCCCTGGCTAGAACGGCCTGATGGGCCTTGGCCACCAATGCTTTGTTGATACCGCCACGAGCCATGCTGTCCTCTCCTGTTTATTTCGTACTGTGATACGTAATATGTATATACGTACTATATTAGGCGGTAATGGGAGCTTTGAATAGACCTAATTTAACCCAAGATAATAAAGCATTATCTGATGTTAGAACGTTTTTTGCGCAAACCGACGCCAAAATCTGTACAGGTACAGATGTTTCCAGACCAAGTAAGTCATGAAGAGGTTGCTGCAAACCGCTAGCCCTGACTTCAAATCCCTTGATCTTCAAGGTGATGCGGGCATGGCTCTACTCCACACAACTCAAGAGATGACCTCGACTTCGAAGGCCTATCCGCTCTACAAGGAAGTCATCGCCTACGGCTTGTCGAAGGCGGCTAGCGGACCGTGACAGCCAGACGCGCGGTCCCGTAAACGGGAAAGGAGTTGTATTGTCTGATTGCTTGCAAGTAAACTCAACTACATGAAGAAAAGCTCTCTGATCCTGTTTTTAATGCTGGTAGCCGTCGCGAACCTCGTGTTCGCGGCGGATTTGCATGAGCTGGCGACGGGAGACGAGGCGGCGTTGGAACATTTGGCTAGCGCTGACGGTAACGTCAGCGCCGACCACGCCAACCACTTCCTGAAGTGGGGCGGCCAGTTCGAACTTCAGCAGCAGGCCAACAAACGTCTGATGGTGGTGGTGCCGATCACCCTGGCGCTGGTGTTTTTCATGCTGTACGCGAACTTCGGTTCACTGCGCAATGCACTGCTGATCATGCTCAATATTCCTCTGGCCCTGGTCGGCGGTATTGTGTCGTTGTGGCTGGCAGGGCTGAGCCTGTCGGTACCGGCCTCCGTGGGTTTTATCGCCCTGTTCGGTATTGCGCTGGAAAACGGCCTGGTACTGGTCAGTTACCTGAACGAGTTGGTGCGCGATGGTGTGCCCATGGCGAAAGCCTGTGTTCAGGGCGCAATGGCGCGCTTGCGTCCGGTCATCATGACCGCTGTCACCACGGGTCTGGGCTTGGCGCCATTGCTGTTTGCCACTGGGACGGGCAGCGAAGTCCAGCGACCTTTGGCAGCCGTGGTTATTGGTGGGCTGGTAACCGCGACCATTCTAACGTTGGTGATTCTGCCAGCTCTCTACCCCTGGTTCGCCGATCGTTCCAACGGCGACAACTCAACGTCTTGAGGTGACACCATGCAAGAGGTAAAAGCTTACATCAAAACGCGTAAACTGGAATCGGTCACTCTGGCGCTGCATCGCCTGGATGGCATTACCGGGATGAGCGTCTCGGAAGTCCGGGGTTTCGGTCGCAGCAAGGCGCAGAGCAGCGCCACGCACCCGATTGCGGGTGCGTCGGAGTTCTCCGAGCATGTGAAGGTGGAGATCGTGTGTCAGGACCACCTCGTCGATGCCGTAGTGGAGCTGCTGAAAACCGAAGCCCATACTGGGCTTAGGGGGGACGGTCGTATCTTTGTTAGCGATATCAGGCGTGCAATCCGCATTCAGGATGGTGTTGAGGATTCAAGCGTCATCTAATGTTGAGTAGCTGGGATGCCACTGGGCATCCCAGCCCTTCTTTCAGATTGTATATTCAAGGGAGCGGCTATCCCATGGGACATGAGCATAACCATAGCACCAAGGCCATGGGCGATAAACGTCTGATTGCTGCAATTGGCGTCAATGCAATCCTGACACTAGCGCAAGTGGTCGGTGGGATACTTTCTGGTAGCCTGTCGCTCATAGCTGACGCACTCCATAATCTGAGCGATGCCGCATCACTCGCGATCGCGCTCATCGCGCGCAAAATCGGTCGCAGACCGCCCGATGCCTTCAAAACCTTCGGCTACCGACGCAGTGAAACCATAGCGGCCTTGATCAACCTGGTCACGCTAGTCATTGTCGGTATGTACCTTGTCTACGAGGCTATAGGACGGCTATTTGCCCCGCAGCCCATCGAAGGCTGGACGGTGGTCGTGGTGGCAGGAATAGCTCTGATTGTAGATCTTGCCACGGCCATACTCACCTACACGATGTCAAAGAACAGCATGAACATAAAGGCCGCGTTCTTGCACAATGTGTCGGATGCGATGGCGTCCGTCGGTGTTGTTATAGCGGGGACCTTGATACTGCTGTATGGCTGGTACTGGACGGACACTGTGCTGACGTTGATGATCGCTGGGTACGTGCTGTGGCAAGGCTTCAGTATGCTACCGAAAACCATTCACTTGCTGATGGAAGGCACACCAAAGGGAGTCTCCATTGATGACGTGATCAGCGCCATGGAGCATGTGGACGATGTTGTGAGCGTCCATCATGTACATGTTTGGGAACTCGCTGAACACACAATCGCACTGGAAGCACATGTTGTCGTAAAGAAGGCCAATCTGCCCGATATTGAACGGGTGAAGACCGATTTAAAGCGTATGCTTCATGACCAATTCGACGTCAGCCACTCAACACTTGAAATTGAGCAGGAAGGCAGTGGCTGTGTCGATACGCAGACCAACAGTAAGCGCGGCGGTGCGTAAGCATGCCCTACGGGTGCTTCCACTTTTGCGTTGGATACCGCCTTACCTGATTAAGGATGCTCCTGACCATTAGCCATTGTTAAAAAACAGCCTCCTCATAGTGGGTCGCTTGGCCGTCAATCGAGAAACCACCTCTTTCCGGGGGTTCGAGTTGCCGAAACGCCGGGCGACGGCGGTTTGAGCAGAGCTGGTTCAAGCTTGTCACCGGATTATCTGGTTGATGCTCAAGCTACTGCTGACGCACGCTTTCCTCATTGATTCGGGCAAGAATTCCACAAGTCTCAACCTCCCGGCCATCGTTGCAGCTCGCTCTCAGCGAAACGAGTTGTGTCTCTAGCGTTTGCAGAGCGGTTATCCGCGACCGTACATGAGAGATGTGCTCATCGAGCAGGGCGTTGACGGCGGCACAAGGTTGGTGAGGGTCGTCCTGATGTCTCTGTAGCTCGTGAATTTCTGCTAGCGACAGGTCCAGGATTCTGCACCGACGGATGAAGGCCAGCCGCTCACCATGTTTCTCGGTATAGACACGGTAACCATTCTCCTGTCGATCAGGCGGCGGTAACAAACCCTGACGTTCATAGAAGCGGACCGTCTGTGTATCGACCCCAGCCAACTCTGCCAACTGACCAATACGCACCAAGCTTCTCCTAAACGGATTCTCTACTATTGACCCTATAGTAGCTATAAGGTTTATGATGATATCACAAAATTATTCAAGTGGAGCCGTACCATGAATAACTCCTGTGGTGGCGCCTGTGGCGGCGATAAAGTACCTGCAGCGGATTCCGATTTGCAGACTTCCTCAGAATCGCCAGGGAAGTGGGTCAGCATCTATGCTGTGCCGAAGATGGATTGTCCATCTGAAGAGCGAATGATCCGCCTTGCACTGAACGGCTTTGACGAGATCCGAATGCTGTCCTTTGACTTGTCCAACCGCCGGTTGGAGGTCTTGCATGACGGCTCGGTTGTGCCCATTACTGCGAAGCTGACGACCTTAGGGCTAGGTGCCTCTCTTCAGGAAACCGTGACTGCCGACCCAGAGACAATCAAGATCGCTAAGAGCTCAGCAGCCTCTGCTACGCAGGAGTCCGACACCCTGCGCTGGTTGCTTGGCATCAACGCACTCCTGTTCGTGGTGGAAATGACTGCCGGTCTGATCGCCCAGTCCACCGGACTGATTGGAGAGTCCCTAGATAATTTTGCCGATGCGGCAGTGTATGGGCTCGCCCTTTATGCGGTTGGGCATAGCGTGAAAATGCAGGTACGTGCCGCGCATCTTGCTGGTGTACTTCAACTGATTTTGGCTCTCGGCGTACTCGTAGAAGTGGTGAGACGCTTTGTATTTGGTAGTGAGCCCGAATCGCTGATGATGATGGCCATCGCCTCCGTCGCTTTGATCGCCAATACCGGTTGTCTGCTGTTGATCTCCAAACACCGCGAAGGCGGCGCACATATGAAGGCAAGCTGGATATTCTCGGCCAACGACGTGGTGATTAACATGGGTGTCATCGCCGCTGGCGCCTTGGTCGCGTGGACCGGATCCAATTATCCGGATCTGATTATCGGCACCATCGCGGGGATCATCGTGCTTAACGGTGCCAGGCGTATTCTGGCGCTCAAGGGTTAAATAATGATCATTATTGGCAAAAATCTCTCGCCATATGCCCTGTTGTTGTCCACTCTGAACTGCTAGCAGCGTCTGACGAGGTTGTGAAATGGCTGGTCCAACAGTCAATGACTTATGGCGAGTCCGCTCCGGTGGCCCCTTTCTTTACCTGTGTACATCTATGAAACACCGGAGCCGCCTTCAGTCTTTTTGCGAATGGTGGAGGCTGGCAGCGCGTTGATCAAGGTCGGTTACACGCCCCCACATATAGAATCTTTACGTATTGACCGCTTGTAAAGGCATTGGTATCCTTTACAGAACGGCGCAATGTAAAGAGGTGTCCTATGCCAAAAGTTAGCTCAAAGCGGCAGATCACGCTACCTGTGGATCAATGCCGGCTGGCGGGCATCGAGCCTGGTGATGAATACGAAAGCTACGTGGACAACGACGGGCACATTACTATCATCAAAAAAGTCTCAGGCGCCGCGCGCGGGATTCTCAAGGGCATCCGCGTGGATCGCCAGGTGAGTGAGGACGATTCCCGTCAAAGCGGTATCCGTGCGTGATTGCCATTGATACCAATGTGCTGCTTCGGTACCTGCTGCTGGACAATAAGGCTCAGTCGCATAAGGCCATGTCACTGATCACGGGTCCTGTACCCGTTCTGGTGACGGATGTCGTGCTGGTGGAGACAATGTGGGTTCTAACGGGTAAGCGCTACAAGCTTGACCGTGAGGCCATTGCTGGCGTGATCAGTGCGCTGTTTGAGGAGCCGAACATTGTCTTTGAGGATGGGCAGACCGTGTGGCGTGCTCTGAATGACTATAAAAAAGCGCAGCCGGTGAAGGTCGGTGGCAAGAAAAAAAGCGCCGACTTTCCCGACGCACTTATTGTGAACAAGGCCCAGCACCAAGCACAGCAGTGGCACCAGGCGCTCAAAGGCGTTTACACCTTCGATATCGCGGCCCGGGAGATACCAAGGACGCTAAGCCCATAATTCGATAAAGATTAAAAGGTCGGCATGAGCAGCATTGACCACTACATACACGCGGCTACCCGCGCCAACACCCGCAAGGCCTACCAAGCCGCCGTCCAGCACTTCGAGGACCAATGGGGCGGGTTTCTGCCAGCTACGGCCAATAGCGTTGCGCGTTACCTGGTGGACCACGCCCGCACTCACTCATTAAACACCTTGCGCCAGCGGCTCGCGGGTCTGGCGGCCTGGCACCTTGAGCAAGGTTTTCCCGATCCGACCAAAGCACCCCATGTAAAAAAGGTGCTCAAGGGCATTGCCGAACTGCACCCGGCCCCAGAAAAGCGGGCCAGGCCCATCCAGTTGGTGCAGCTGACGGCCATCGTATCGCACCTTGATCAGCAGATTGCTCGACAAGATGCACACCAGTTGCCATTGCAACCGCTTCGCAACAAAGCACTTATGCTGATCGGTTTTTGGCGGGCTTTTCGAAGCGACGAGTTGGCGCGGCTCAATGCGGAGCATATCCAGGTGGAGCCTGGCTCTGGCATGGAGATTTACCTATCCCGCACCAAAAGTGACCGCTCTGGGCAAGGGCGCTATTTCAAAGCGCCGGCACTCAGACAGCTGTGTCCTGTAGAAGCCTATTTGGAATGGACTAATGCGGCACAGATCAAGCGAGGACCGGTATTCCGGGCCATTAACCGTTGGGGTCAGCTTGCGGGCGAAGCACTGCACCCGAACAGTATCATCGCCATCGTCAGATCTTGTTGCCAAGAGGCAGGCATAGAGGGTTCGGACGCGTTCAGCAGTCATTCCTTGCGCCGAGGGTTTGCGAACTGGGCCAATGATCATCGCTGGGACACGAAGTCTTTGATGGAGTATGTGGGATGGAGAGACGTTCATTCCGCAATGCGCTACATCGATGCACCTGATCCGTTCGCCCGCCTTCGGATTGGACGCGGGCCGAACGAAGCCGAGGCTTGCGGTGGTCCCTCAAACTCACCTGAGACAAAATAAGCACTTGCCATGGTAGCCATCTACCACACCGCGTACCCGCGCCTTAGGAAAGACCTCTCGCCACACGAGGTCGGGGATGTGTATACGCCGACAGACAAAGAGCTTCGCTTCGCCCAACGTCACTGTAAACGTACCAGCGCCTCGTATCTCGGATTACTGGTGCAGCTGAAACTGGTTCAAAGGCTGGGGCGCTTTGCCACACTGGGCGAGGTGCCAGACGTTATCCTCAACCACATCAGAGCTCACAGTCGTTCCCGAACATCTCGTAAGGAACTGCAGACCTATTTCGCCTCGGGCGCGAAAATTCGGCACGTCAAATTCATTCGCCAGTACCTGAATATTCGACCTTTCGATAGCGAAACAACGGGTGCTCTGGTGCGGGGCTGGGCGCTGGAGGCGGCCGCCACCAAAGAGGCATTGGCCGATATCATCAATGTCACCCTGGAGTACCTGGTCAAGGAGAAGTACGAACTGCCTGCATTTAGCGCTCTCGACCGACTATGCCAATCGGCGCGCCGAGAAGTCAATGACAGGTACTATGATCAGCTCTGCGGCTATCTGACGGCCGGAGGTCGCCAGCTCATCGGGCAAATGCTCCGATCTGCCGGTGGTGCGAGTGGTTTTGGCTGGAACACCCTGAAAAACGAGCCCAAACGGCCTACGCCTCGAAATATTCAGGCCTACATCACCTATCTGGAATGGCTGACGTCCCTGCAAAATAGCTTACCCATAGATCTGGGGTTGCCACCTGTCAAGCACCGGCAATTCATCAACGAAGCCAAGGCTCTCGATCACGCTGAACTGATGAAACTCAAGGTGAGCAAACGCACGGCACTGATGATCGTGCTGATTCGTCATCAGTACGCCCAAACCCTGGATAAGGCCGCTGAGATCGTCATCAAGCTCCTTCAGAAGATGGATCGCACGGCGGAAAAGAAGCTGGAGGAGTATCTGGCTCATCACCAAAAGCAGACGGATCGGCTCATTGCGATATTGTCCGGTACAATCCAGATATACCTGGATAAGCCCAAAACGGTGACCGCCTTCGATCCTGTGCTGGGCAAGGACAGCAAGCTGATCTTGCAGATGTGCGAACAGTACATGGCCTACGCTGGCAACAACTACCTGCCTTTCATGATGCCGCTGTACAAAAAGCAGCGAGCCACGTTGTTTCGCACGATCGAGATACTAAACCTCGCGTCGGCCACTGAAGATAAAGACCTTCTCAAGGCTTTCCGATTTATCCTCAAGCACAAAAAGCGCCGCACTGAAACCCTGTGCATTCTAAGTGACCCCGACTCCCCTTCAAGTAAGAACGTGATGAACATCCGGTGGATTCGAGATAAATGGTGGAAGCTGGTAACCGGCAAGTCCACGAAGTCTGCAACTGTTACCCATGTCAATAAACTGTGCTTCGAACTATGCGTATTCGAGCGAATCGCGGAGGAACTGAGCACGGGTGACTTGTTCATCCCTTACAGCGAAACCTTCGACGACTATCGCGAGCAAATGATCACTTGGGAAGAGTACGAGGCCGGGTTAGGACCGTACTGCGAGCAGGTCGGCCTGGTCGCCGGGGCCCCCGCCTTCACACAGGCATTGAAAAGCGCCATGACAAACTCTTGTCAGAAAGCGGATCAGCGTTTTCCGGATGACGAACTGGTTCGTATTGAAAATGGGAAGCTTGTTATTGGTAAAGCCAAAACCGATGATCCGCCGCCCGAAATTGAAGCCATTTCTGCCTTGCTTAAAGATCGCCTGGAGAAGATTAACCTGCTTGATCTGGCCATCACCGTGGAGAAATGGCTTAATTTGAATCACCAATTCGGACCGCTATCCGGCTTTGATTCACGTATCGACGACCCTTTTCTACGCTTTGTACTGACGTTGTTCTGCTACGGAACCAACATCGGACCGACAGAAACGGCCCGGTCAGTGAAAGGCATATCCCGCAAACAGATCGCCTGGATCAGTCTCAAAAGGACGACCGAAGAGCGCCTTGATAAGGCCATCGCCAAGGTCAACAACGCTTACAAGAAGTACGGCCTAATTGAGTGTTGGGGCTCAGGCAACAGCGTTTCTGCTGATGGCAAGCTTTGGGACCTGTACGAGGACAATCTGCTGTCTGAATACCATCTGCGATACGGCAGTTACGGGGGTATCGCTTACTACCATGTCTCCGATACCTATATTGCATTGTTCAGCCGGTTCATTCCGTGCGGTGTTTACGAGGCCATCTACATTCTCGATGGTCTCTTGAACGACAAATCCGACTTCAATCCGGATACCGTGCACGGCGACACTCAGGCGCAGTCAACGCCGGTGTTCGGGTTGGCCTCCCTGCTGGGCATTAAACTGATGCCTCGCATCCGCAACATCAAAGACCTAACGTTCTACAAGTCAGACAGGGGACTGGTGTTACAGCATATCCAATCGCTATTCAGCGATCCCATTCGGTGGGAGCTCATTCAGACGCATTACCCCGATATGATGAGGACCGCCATGTCGGTAAAAACGGGCAAGATCACCGCGTCGACCATTCTCAGGCGATTTGGCACCAAAAACCGCAAGAATAAGCTGTACTTTGCATTTCGGGAACTGGGAAGGGTCGTCAGAACCATGTTTTTGCTGGACTATGTTACCGACCTTGACCTGCGGAGGACGATTCAGGCCGCCACATGTAAGAGTGAAGAGTTCAACGAATTTGCGCGCTGGTTGTTTTTTGCCAACGGTGGGAAGATCAGCGCAAACCTCAGGCATGAGCAGAGCAAGATCGTGAAATACAATCACTTACTTGCCAATGTTGCGATTCTTTACAACGTGAATGCAATGACGGAGGTCTTTAACCAATTGAAGGCAGAAGGGCACAGCATTACCCGAGAGCACATGGCCAGCTTCTCGCCATACCACGCAGAGCACCTTGGTAGACTGGGCAGCTTCGAAATTGATTTGTCCAAGAAATTTAAACCAATGGCTTTCGAGCTGGAGATCGAATAACGGGAAAATGGTTTTGGATCAATCGCTTACGAGGCTAGTGGCTGAATTTTACAGTTTTACCGGCCGGACCTCTAAAGGTTCTTAAAGCGCTGGCAGTCTATCGTTTTTTAACGGTTGTGCAGTTTCAGCGCTTGGGCGTGTCATCAGATGCAACCCACATCCGCGACACCTTGCGCCCTTTGTCCAGGGGGCGAGCTTCGCCCCTGGGCGCAATTGACCTGGGGGTGCTTCCTACCATGGGGCGATTGCCTAAAGTTTACTATTTGACCTCTCACGGGGCGGAAATCCTGCAAGAATTGGAGGGCTGGGAACTCTCAAAAATTCAATTTGCACGGAGCAAAGCTATTTCACAAAAAGACTTTTTGCACCGTCTTGGCTGTGTGGATTTCCACATTAAAGCCCGTGAATTCGCGCGGCATAACAAGCAGAAAATGAACTTCTTCCACTCCTATTTTGATTATGCGGGCAAAGGGGTAGGAATGAAGGCAAAAACCACCCTTTACATTGGCAAAGAGCGTGCAACCCCTGACGGGGTTTTTCAGCTATCAAGCGGTGATGCTTCCCGCCTTTTTGTCTTTGAATTCTCGCGGGGTATGGACACAAAGCGCGTATTGGCTCAAATGGCCTTGCTGTGTGTTGGAATTGAAACTCACCGTTTCCAAGATGTGTATAAGTACCCTTTCAAACCTCGCATTGTATGGGTATTTGATACGCCCAACGGCTTAGAAGCGATTAAACGCCGTGCCAGCAACATTGGTGCGATAGAACGGCAAGCAGATGCGGTATTTTTGAAAACCGTGGACAGTCTGGCCAGTGATTTTTTGGGGGGCTGGCAATCCATCACAGGGGAAGAAAAAGCACTGTTCCCCCTACTCTGAAAAATCGGCGTTCATATCTCGTTTAATGGCTTCTTTTTTGGCGTCAATTGGTGCGTTGCTTGAGCCTGAACCGCCGTTAAACAAGCTGATAATGGCCACAACGCCAAGAATACAAAAAAGTGCAATTCCCATTATTTCCATGTTGAGATAATCCTCCTGTAATCATATAAGCCCCTCAAAGGCCGTATAAGCGTCTTTATTTGCAAAATGGTAGCTTTGGTCAAGAAATTGGTTAAAATCGCTAAGAGCTTCTTAAAACCGCCTTAACAACCATTCCTAGACCCTATTTAACAGTCACACCCTACCAAACAGGCTTTGCAATGCCTGAAAAGGTATTGCCTCCCCCTGTTCGGCTATTAAATATTTTTTCTGGCGCCTTGCCTGTGGATTTTGCAAGCAACTGGCCAACCCTTCGGGCTGTGTGGACAAACAAGAACGGCTAAGCCTGTTCCCTGTCTTGCCCACTACTTGGCCATAACTCCACAAGGTCACGGCCTCCCCTACTACCAATTTCTTTTCATCAATTAAATATTAATAACTTTTGTTGCTCTGTGAGCTTCCACTTGTGGGTAAAGGTTCAAAGTGTGGGTAAGACCAGTGGTAAAGCTTTAGCTTTTCCATCTGGTTTATCCATCACGTCCCGAAGGGTTGAACCGTCCCGAAGGGTTATCCACATTTGGAAGCGGTCAACATATATGTATTTATTATAAAGGTATATGTTTTACCTATATGAAGGGGGTACCATTTCATCCCCCCAGAGGGGTACCATTTCATCTGGGATAACTTTTTGAATACTTAGGGGGGGTACCATTTCATCCCCTTATCAAAACATTGAAAAATAAAGAATCGTTGGCCTAGGGGGTACCATTTCATCCCCCTTTGCATAGGGGGGTACCATTTCATCTGGGATAACTTTCACAATCCACAGGGTTATAACCAGCTATTTTTGGGAGGAACCAAGAACTGTAATGCCTTATCAGATGGGTAAACTTCTACCCCTCCATTGACCTGCTCTATCGGCAATTGGTTGCCATAGATAGCATTGATTTTCTTCAGCGTGTCTCGCGCTTTCTTTTTAAAGTTTTTGGGGTCAGCGTATTCAGAGCCAAATTGCTTGGCTAATGCTCGCCATGGAATAAACTGCACTTTGTCTTGGTACAGAGACGCATAAATACGGGTAAGCAACCATGAATACAAATCCAAAGCCAATGCAGAGTTTTTAAGCGTCTTCAGCAAGCGTAAATCATGGGGTACGGGTGCCCCCATGAATATGTCGTAAAGCTCTTGGCTCACTACGATTTTAGAGGTAAACAGCCCTTTCTGGTCTGGCTCTTTATGTTGCCACCAAATAGTGGATGAAGTGGCCACAGGCACATTAACGCGACTGGTCTTGTTGTCATCGTCATAACGGAAAGTAATCACAGAACCTAGAAGCCTGTCCAACTGGTCTTTGGTTCTAAAAGCATCGCTACGCTTTCCCCTGCCGTTGGCTGGGTTTAACCCTAAATCTTCAAGAAAGCCATTTAAAGAGCTTCCCAGTTCAATTTCACGGCTTTTTTTTCTCACCACTTCGGTGTTGAGCCAGTACAGAAACAAGCGGGGAATTGTGCCGTATGGATAACGCGCCACCAGCTCCCCTGTTTTGGGGTCTTCCTTGTGGTCTGGCCGAATAGAAAGCGTAATGTTCCCATTTTTGCGTTGCCACGCGGCAGGGTTGCCCCTTGGGTTACTATGGGGCAGTGTCACTTGAATAAATTCTTTGGCTAAGAAGGTTACATCTTTAAGCTGGGGGTTCGGGTTCTCCCACACCTCTAAAGCAGTTGCTATATTCTTGCTGTTTACCTTATTTGCCTTCTTGGTTGTTTCGCTTGGCATTGGTCTGCTTTCTGTTGTTTGTTATAGCTTGAGTGTGGCAGGGTCTTTAGCGCTGTGACGGATGCGCAAAATGTGTACGTCTTCGCCTATCACTTCATAGAAAATGTTGTACCGCTCAAAGGGAAATAAATACACGTCCGATATGGGCAAAGCATTCAGCGTGCCTATTGCTGGATTTTCGGAAAGCGTTTCCAAAACCAGCATGATTTTATCTAGGTATGTGGATGCCATCACTGGGTTGTCTTGGGCAATATAAAGCCAGATGTTGTTTATATCTTCCTGCGCATCATCCTTGAGAAGTAAAGCCATTATTTAAGCTTGCCTTCCGCTTTCAGTTTGGCCATGCCTTTTTCTTTAATTTGGTTTAAATCTTCCCTAGTGAACAGCTTGCCTTTTTGCTTTCTGGCTTTTAACAGCGCGCTTTTAAGTTCGCGCATTTTCATCTCTTCAATGGCCTGCGCTTCCTCATAGGAATACAGCACGGCAACGGGCTTGCCATTCTTGCTTATAGTCACATGCTCGGTGCGCACTGTGTCCATAACCTCACTGAAATTTCTAACCGCCTGCGCGGAAGTGACATTTTTCATGTTTCAACCTTTCAAATACACAAAATACATAAAGTACATACTATTTATGCGCTCTTATAAAAATTATTGCAAGGGAAAAATGACACTGCCTATTTGATACCCTGCTCATTGGCTAATAGCTGAATGGCCTTCTCAAGCAAAGCCCCTTTGCGCGTGTCTGGGTTGCGCTCCGCGATACGTTCAAATAATTCAATAGCTTCAACCGCAACGCTATGATTTAACTGCATGCGCTGAACCCGTGGGCGCTTTGCACGTTTTACCTTTGGGGCTGTCACTGGTTGTGTATGTCGGAAGCCTGCCCCCTGCCCTACTTCGGCCAATTCTTCTTTACTAGGTCGTGTTTTGGGCGGTATGACCATGCCTTCTAATGCACTGCCAAGGCCTGTGCCTGCGCGTTTGCTGTCTTCCATTATCTGCCCTCCTTCAATGTTTCAATAACTTCGGTTGCGAATGCATCCGCATTCGCAATGGCTTTTTGTAGCCCGCCCACGTCTTTCGGGCTTAACCCTTCCAGCGTTCCGCCAAATGAGTGCAAAGCCTTGAAGGCGTCACGTTCTATCATTTCAACGGTGAAGCGAGGAATGCTCGCCCCCTGTATTTCCTCTTCTATGTATTTCATGGTGCGGGAACGTATCGCGGGGCTGGTTCGGGTCAACAGCAGTTTAAAAGGAATGGAAAGCCTGAAAGCTTTCTCTTGTTGCTTAACTAGGGCAATGGCTTTGCCTGCTTCTCTAATATCAAGCTGTGAACACTGCGTGGGTATGATTACGAGGTCTGAACGGCCTATGGCGTAGCTAACACACATATTTGCCGTACCTTCCAAGTCAATAATGACAAAGGAAGCCCGCTCGCTGGCCTCGTCTATGGCATCAAGTATGTTTTGCTCGTTTATGTCGCCGACAACCTCCAGCCCTTCTGGGCTACCTTGGATGCCCTGCCACGCTGTGATTGCTTGGTTAGGGTCTGCGTCTAGTACAACAACGCTTTGGCCATTCACAGCCAATTCAGTGGCGAGTACAAGCGCGCTGGTGGTTTTTCCTGCCCCGCCCTTTGGGCTGGCAAACGAAATTACAGGCATAAAAAATCCCTTCTATGAGGTTCAATGGCTGTATTAAACAAGAGGGATACAGGATAAGCAATATTTAATAGCTATTATCTAGCGTATTTTATCAATGGATAGTTACTATTTAGCAACTATTTTTTACTATTAAAAAATAGCAAGTAATATTGAGATACTGTAAATAGTGTTAGTTAGACAGGGTGGGCACTAGATATAGCGGTTTTGCTTGACTTTTCAGCTAATTTATGCTAAACTCACACCACTGAGGATACGCGGTTGGCAAGCCGTTGCTTGCTACTTAAAAAACCTTTCACCAAGAATTCGCCACGGCTTGCCAACCGCGTATCCTCAGTGCTAGACAAACGCCTTTTAAGGAAACTTAAAAGGCGTTTCCCTCCTGCAAAAATTCTTCGCACAAAAATCGCTAAAACCCGCAATTGGTCAGTCAAATTATGGTTGCGCATAAGGGAAAATCCTCCAAAAATATGGGATATATGGCGCTTATTAAACGCCGTGAAAGACGTCCTAGAATGGCTGGAAATCTTAGGTCTATTATAACACAATTTAGCTCTAAAGTGCTGTTTTAAAAGGAAATCATGCGCTTTATTTGGCTATGATGAAAGGGCTTCCCTTTGCTGTTTAAGTGACCAGATTTAGCCAGTTCTTTGGCTATTTGGACAAGGGCAGGGCGCTTGCCTCCTCGTGGTTTTCTGTTCAGTTTTCGTGCCAATGCTGTGGCCTCTGGGTATGTTTCCAGAATGCTTTTGCGCCCCTCACATTTGCCTTGGGCGGCTTTCTTGCGTTCTCTGGCCACTCGCAGTTTGGCTACGGTGTTGGCTTTATCAAATTGCGATACCGCCCCCAACACCTGCCGAATAAGCTGTGCTGTGGGGGTGTCATCAAGGAAGCTATCGGGGCTATCTGTTGCAATCAATTGCACGCCCATTTCTTTAAGCAGGTTGTGCCCTGTTTCCTGCACGATTAAATCACGGGCAAAACGGCTGGCCGTTTCCACAATGATGGCCTTTATATCGGGGTTGCCCCGTATCGTGGCCAACATCAGCCGAAAGCCCTCGCGGGTGTCTATGGGGTCTGAACCTGATACGGCGACATCATAGAAGGGGGGCAACACCAGCGAAATTTTGGCGCGCTTGGCGTGGCTCTTGATGGCCTCCAGTTGCCGTTTGGCACTGTCTTTATCTTCGCCCACGTTGGTTAGGCTGGATGTTCTCAAATAGGCCACGGCCTGCATGAAATATAATCCTTTAAATATCTAATATTTAGAGGATTATGCCACATACTCTGCGTTTTTTCTCAAGAAAAAGCGCAATGTTGGTAGTAATTTACTCTATTTTAAATCGCTAAACTGCTCACACCCATCAAGAAATAACAAGTCTGTTCATTTTTAGAAAGTGAGTTAATATCTTTTAAGTAAAATTTTTGGAGATACCAATGAATAACTGGATTTTTCTATTTATTGCTGTGTTGGGAGAGGTGGTTGCCACAACTAGCCTAAAATTAAGCGAAGGTTTCACGCAAGTGGTGCCATCTATCATAGTGGTGATTGGTTATGCAGTAGCTTTCTATGCCTTGTCACTAACTTTAAAAGCAATTCCACTTGGAATTGCGTACGCCGTTTGGTCAGGGCTGGGCATTGTCCTTGTATCGATAATTGGCTGGTTCGTTTTTGCACAAAAACTAGATGCATGGGCAATTATTGGGATGAGCCTGATTGTATGTGGCGTTGTTGTTCTTAACGTCCTTTCTAAATCAGCAGCGCACTAGCCAACCCAAAATCAACTCTAATTAGACTATAGCCCTCTACCAAGCTGTGCATTTAATGCCAGCAAGGTAGGGGTTTTTTTTTGTGTCTTCAGGCACAAAAAATCCACGCCATGGGCGTGGCCGAAGCCCAAACAAAAAGCCTAGCCTTTTTGTCCATGGGCGAGGGGGTTTAGCTTGGAATTTGCGCAGAATTCCAAGCGTGCCTGTCATTGGTCGCGGCCAATGACAGGCACAGGCAAAACCACGTCAGGAAAGCAATTAAGGCACAAAACCATAAATGATTGTGGAATGACGCTCGAGCATTCCACGCCGAAACATCTAGCCAATAATGGCACAACCCGCAACGGGTCAATCACTTTTACACAATACAAGGAGAAGAAGCGAAAAAGCGGCTTTTTATGAGAAAGCCCCGCGATAGTTGAACAGGCCAACAGGTACGGACTACGCGCCCCGAAGCAAGGAAGATATGACAAAGCGAAGGAAGCACCGCAAACGACAAGGCGGGCAACCCGCTGGAACATAACGGCCATCTTTGGCAATAGCAGGGCAGGGCACTGCCTAAATATTGCCACTGTGAACCCCTAGAGGTTCAACCATGCAAGATGCGTTCTGCTGGTAGGCTTTAACACTAAGCAAAGGAATGTAAAAAAATGGCGAGTTTAACAAGCCAAATAAAGGGAATGTGTGCGCACTCACAGTTTGAGGTCCGGCCGGTAAAGCTGTAAAATCCAGCCACTAACTCTACATCTCATTGAT
>OJEP01000292.1_pt1 | contig 17438 bp, 16 predicted proteins | sample 1593761 | NCBI WGS metagenome assembly OJEP01 (sample SAMN05416783, study PRJEB24817) | seawater metagenome | isolation source: Sea water | place: Canada:Atlantic | collected 2013-11
AGGAGTCCGTCTCGTGGGCTCGGAGATGTGTATAAGAGACAGAACGAACACCGGGCCGCCAGGAAGCTGCTTCAAAGCAAGCAATTCTCGCCGACCACTGAGGCCACAGAAAACCAACGGCTTCTGCTGGCCATGGCCAGCGCCACTGCGCTTGAGGATGGCGATTGGGCGAAAAGCATTGTATCTGGCATAGAGCCAGATCATTTCCTTAATTATGAAAGAAACCTGATTAACCGCGCCGCAAGACTGCAAGAGCAAACCTATCGGCTTGCCGGAGACAACCTTGCGGCGGCCATTACCCTGATCTTGCTGTCCGGAGCGGACACAGACGCCAATACGCAATCTATCCATGACGACATCTGGAAGAACCTGAAACAGACCTCAGACACCCAGCTCGCCGACAGAAAAGGCCGAGCGATTGGCTATGAAGCCCAGGGCTGGCTTGAACTGGCAGGCATTCTCCGGCAGCCGGGCATCAATCTGGACGAACAGGGAAGAATGATCCGCAACTGGCAGAACAACTGGCCCGACCACCCCGCCGCCGGGGCCTTACCGGCTGAACTGCAACTGATTGCAAGCCTTGCAGAGAGCCAGCCCGAAAGAATCACCCTGGCATTGCCGCTCAGCGGCCCACTGTCGAGTGCGGGCGCTGCCATCCGCGATGGTTTTTTCGCCGCCTACTACGAGGACGACTCAGCGGAGCGCGGAAAAATCAGCATTCGAGTCGTCGACACCTCGGATCAGAACTTTCGTTCGCTTTATGACGAACTGACCAAAGAGGAACAGGACCTGATTGTCGGCCCCCTGGAAAAAGAGTCCCTGGCAGCACTCGGCGACATGTCGACTCTGCCCGTGCCGGTTCTTGGCCTGAACTATCTGCCACGGGAGGTTACAGCTCCTGACGGACTCTACCAGTTCGGGCTGTCAGCAGAAGACGAAGCCAGACAAATTGCCGATCGCCTTGATGCAGAGGGTATCGACCAGATCCTTGTACTGATCCCCTCGGGCGAGTGGGGAGACCGCCTGGAAAGCGCCCTGCTTGACCAACTGTCGCAAAACGGAGGCATCGCACTGGATATTGAGCGCTACTTCCGCGAGGACAATCTCCGTGCCGTCACTGCCGACTTGCTTGGCATCACAGTATCCCGCGATCGGGCCATAGACGTTGAACGCACGGCCGGCATTGACGTGGAGTTCGAGCCCCGGCGGCGCCAGGATGCTGACGGCATCGTTATGGTCGCAGAGCCAACCATCGCACGGCAATTCAAACCATTATTCGCCTTCTATTTTGGCGGTGATCTGCCCGTATACTCACCCTCCATGGTCTACGAGGGCAATCCGGACCCATCACGGGACCGGGACCTGAACGGCGTCACCTTTACCGACACGCCCTGGGTTCTTGAAAAGACAAACCGCTTTCGCGACATCGTCAAGGAAGCCATGCCCGATGTCCGGGGCCAGCTTGGCCGTCTGTTCGCCATGGGCGCCGATGCCTGGAATCTGAGCAAACGACTGCCACTGCTGAGACAGGTAGAGGGAGCCACGATAGACGGCCAGACCGGGGTGCTGAGCATGACCCCCAAAGGCAGCATTCATCGGGAACAACTCTGGGCCCGATTCAGTGAAGGAACACCAGAACAACTGCCACCGCTGGAACCCGAAGAAACAGAATCGGATGCCCCAGCTATGGAAGACGCCTCCAATCCAAATTAACAACCAGGACACCTTATGCCATGGATGGCAGCACAGGAACACGAAAAGCCACCGGGGACCATGCCGAGGGCGTTGCCGCACGCTACCTTCAGACGCGAGGCGTCACTATTCTGGCACGCAACGTGTTCAGTCGCGGGGGCGAAATTGACCTCATCGGCAGGGACAGTGATGTGCTGGTTTTCTTCGAGGTGCGATACCGCGGAAGCGGCAGCCTGACCGGTGCAGCCGAATCCATCACCCCCATAAAGCAAAGGCGCATCAGCCGCGCCGCTTCGTTTTACCTCCACAGGCATGGGCTGTGGAATGCGAACGCAAGAATTGACGTAATCGCAATTGCACCGGGCGAACGCAAAAAATACCGGATACAATGGATAAAAAACGCCATTCAGGTCTGACTATGACGGATACCGAACAACAGATAAACCAGTGGTTTGCCAACCATATGGAACACACGGCCCACGCCGCCAGCCTGACGGCACCGGCCATCGAGAGCGCCTCGGACGCACTGGTCAACACGCTACTGAATGATGGCAAAATCATTACCTGCGCTAACGGTAACGCCAACGTACTTACACAGTACTTCTGCACGGCGCTGCTCAACCGCTTTGAGCATGACCGACCGGCACTGCCAGCCATCAACCTGGGAGCGGATGCGACAACCTACTCCGCAATCTGTCGCGACAATCGCTTCAATGACACCTTCTCAAGACAGGTTCGCGCTATTGGCAAAGCCAACGACCTGCTCCTGGTGATTGTGGACGATGGCCACAAGGCCAACCTGATCCAGGCGATACAGGCTGCGCATGACAGGGAAATGAATGTGGTAGTACTGAGCGCCAAGGAAAAAACCGACATCACCTCGCTGCTACACCCGGAGGACCACGAAATAGCCCTGGACAATCTTTCCCCGACGGCAGCAACGCCCATCCTGCTAGTGATTATCAACGCCCTGTGCGGGCTGATCGACGAAAAACTGTTCGGTGGATAAACAAAAAAGCCAGCTGTTAAAAACAGCTGGCTTTTTAGACATCCTGAGGCTTTCCTTTCAAGACGGAGCTATTTCACGACCTTAAGCGTTGGCCGACCGCTGGGCCGATCTCCACCTTGACCGCTATCGCTACTGCCATTCTCGGAATCCTTTCCGCCGGGGCCTTCCGGATCAGGAGAGCCTGGTTCGCTACCGAAGACCATACCCTCACCGTTCTCCTTTGCGTATACCGCCATGACAGCCTGCAACGGGATAAAGACCTGCATTGGCACACCGCCAAAACGTGCGCTGAATTCCAGGGCGCCATTACCAATCACCAGACCACGCACGGCTCCAGGACTTATATTGAGCACGATCTGCCCATTGGCCACATGCTCAGTCGGAACCTGAACGCCCTGCACCCCCGCATCCACAACAATGTAGGGCGTGCAGTCGTTGTCGAGGATCCACTCGTTGAATGCCCGAACGAGGTAGGGACGGCTTGATGTCATCGTTATCTTACTATCAGGCACTGCCTTTCTCCTGAGTCGGTTTCAGGCGCTGCATATCAGTTACGGATATCTTCTTCCAGGTCTGACAGGCTCGCCTTGAAACCTTCACGACTGAATATGCTATCCATGTACTTTTGAAGCGGCTTCGCCTGCTTTTCATTCAGCTCAATACCCAGCGACGGCAAGCGCCACAGAATCGGAGCAATACAGCAATCCACGATCGTGAACTCTTCTGACAGGAAAAAGGGCATCTCACCGAACAGCGGCGCCGTGGCCAGCAAACTTTCGCGAAGCTCTTTTCGGGCTGCATCCGACGCCTTTGCGTTGGGCTGAGCCAGAATCTGATCCACCAACCCACACCAGTCTTTCTGGATGCGATGGATCATCAGGCGACTGTTCGCACGCGCAACAGGATAAACCGGCAGCAATGGAGGATGCGGGAAACGCTCGTCCAGATACTCCATCATGATGTTTGGCTCGTAGAGCACAAGGTCACGATCCACCAGCGTCGGCAGGGCATTGTACGGATTCAGGTCAGCCAACTCTCCAGGCGGGTTATCCGGATCAACGTTCACGACGTCAACCGTTACCCCCTTCTCTGCCAGCACAATGCGGACTCTGTGGCTGTAATGACTGGCCGGGTCCGAGAAAAACGTCATTGATGACCGCTTGGTCACAACGCCCATAGAACTACCTCACGATTTGACTAACCGAATTGATCCTGAAAAACGCAAAAATCCAGCGGGCCGGCTATTGCCCGCTGGAACTCAGGGACAGGAATTATACCTGAAATCTCAGTGTACGTCCTTCCAGTACTCGCGATTAAGCAGGTAGGCAAAGATAAAGAAGATCGCCACAAAGATCAGTACGAACATACCCAGCCTTTCACGCTCAACCTTTATCGGGTCACCCATGTAAGACATGAAATTGGTCAGGTCGTACATAGCCCGGTTGAATTCCTCCGGCTCCATGGAGCCTTCTGTTTCCCATTCCGGGCAAATGTCTGCATTACGAACATCGCCGCTGAGAGGATCAACACTCGCACCCTCACCAATTCTCGGCTCAACCGCACACAGCCCCTGCAAACCGATCAACACATGGGGCATACCAACGTTTTCGAAGACCACGTTGTTCACACCCAGCGGACGACTTTCATCCTTGTAAAAGCCACGAAGATAGGAATAGATCCAGTCTTCACCGCGAAGACGAGATTCCAGGGTCAGGTCAGGTGGCGGAGCACCGAACCAGCTCGCAGCCATTTCCTTGCTCATAGAGTTCTTCATGAGTTCACCGATCTTTGCACCAGTGAAAATCAGATTCTCCTCGTAAAGCTCGTCGGGAATCCCCAGATCATCCGATACACGCTTATACCGCGCATACTCCATGGAGTGACACCCCATGCAGTAGTTGGTGAAAAGGGCCGCACCGCGCTGAAGCGACGCTTTGTTGGTATGGTCCGGCTCCATGGTATCAAGCGGCACGGACGCCCCCGCTGCCAGCCCGAGAGCTGGCAGGATCGCTATGAAAAGACCAACTATCAGCTTTCTCATCATCCTGTCACCCTCTCTGGAACTGGCTTTGTTTTCTCCATACGCGTGTAGAACGGCATGAGAATAAAATAGAGGAAGTAGAGCGTTGTCAGGATCTGCGCAACAATGGTGCGGCCTTCAGTGGCCGGAACAATGCCGAGGTACCCCAGGACAATGAAACTGACGGCAAAGATCGCCAGAGCAATCTTGCTCAACCAGCCTTTGTAGCGCATTGAGCGTACCGGACTTCTGTCCAGCCAGGGCAAAACAAACAGGATGGCGATAGCAGCGCCCATCACGACAACACCCCAGAACTTCGCGTCCAGGCCGAAGAGGTCAATAGTCACCGCCCGCAACATGGCGTAGAACGGTGTGAAATACCATACCGGCGCGATGTGGTCGGGCGTCTTGAGGGCGTTAGCCGGCTCAAAATTCGGCTTCTCAAGGAACAACCCGCCCATCTCGGGGAAGAAGAAGACCACGATAAAGAAGATAAAAAAGAAAACGCCCACGCCCAACAGGTCATGCACCGTGTAATAGGGGTGGAACGGTATACCATCTTTGGGAATGCCGTTTTCGTCCTTGTTCTTCTTGATATCAATACCGTCAGGGTTGTTGGAGCCAACTTCGTGCAGCGCAAGAATGTGCAGCACCACCAAACCAAGCAGAACGATTGGCAATGCGACGACATGCAATGCAAAGAATCGGTTCAGGGTAATACCAGAGATCAGGTAGTCACCGCGGATCCACAGCGACAGATCATCGCCAATGACCGGAATGGCGCCAAACAGGTTTACGATCACCTGCGCACCCCAGTAGGACATCTGACCCCAGGGCAGCAGATAACCCATGAATGCTTCGGCCATCAGAACCAGGTAAATCAGCATACCAAAGATCCAGATCAGCTCGCGCGGCTTTTGATAAGAGCCGTACATCAAGCCACGGAACATGTGGAGATAAACCACCACGAAGAACGCGGAAGCGCCGGTGGAGTGCAGGTATCGAAGCAACCAACCCCACTCAACATCACGCATGATGTATTCAACTGACGCGAACGCACCTTCCGCTGTGGGGTTATAGCTCATGGTCAGCCAGATACCGGTCACGAGCTGATTCACCAGCACCAACATCGCCAGCGAACCAAAGAAGTACCACATGTTGAAGTTCTTGGGCGCGTAATACTTGCCAACGTGCTTGTTCCACGCGTCGACAATCGGAAGACGTTCGTCTACCCAGCTCACTAACTTGTTCATTATGCGGCCCCCTCAGGATCCAGACCGACGGTCACGGTGTTCTCGTCGTCAAAGCGATAGGGAGGCACATCCAGATTTCTGGGTGCCGGCATATTCGGATAGACACGCCCGGCAAGGTCGTAGCGGGAGCCGTGACACGCACAATAGAAGCCACCGAGCCAGTCTTCCCCGAGATCGGCTGGAGCAACTTCTGGCCTGAACTGGGGAGAGCAGCCCAGATGGGTACAGATACCAACGAGAACAGCGTACTCGTCCTTGATCGCCCGGAGCTCGCCTTCGATGTAGGCAGGTTGGTCCGCTTCCTTGGAAAGAGGATCCTTCACCCGGTCATTCAGCTCGAGAATGTTTTCGTTCATCTCTTCGGTGCGGCGAATAACCCACACCGGCTTACCGCGCCATTTGACGGTCATTTGCTGACCTGGCTCCAGTTTACTGACATTGACGGTGACCGGTGCACCGGCTGCTTCCGCTTTGGCACTGGGATTCCAGGATGCTACGAAAGGCACGGCCGCACCGACGACGCCGACACCACCCACCACAGACGTGGCACCGATCAAAAATCGGCGCCTGCCTTGGCTCACGTCGCCATTACTCATTATGGTTATCTCCCATCAGGCGACATACAGCCCTGCTTACAGGGAAACTGCACATCGAAAAGGACTTCTCTCAACCTAAAATTATAAGCGCTCAAATGGTAATGAAATTACCCTGCCCTTACAAGTCGGAAAGGCTTTGAGCCGGGCCATTACCTGTCTCAAGCCTGTTCGAAACTGACTTCCCAGACAACAAAAAACCCGGCCAATAGACCGGGTTTTTTCGGATCTGCTCCAGCGATTTTTAACGCTTGGAGAACTGAGGACGCTTACGCGCCTTCCGCAGACCAACTTTCTTACGCTCCACTTCACGAGCGTCACGGGTAACGTAACCCGCTTTACGCAGCGCAGGGCGCAGCGTTTCATCGTAATCCATCAGGGCGCGAGTCAGACCGTGACGAATAGCGCCCGCCTGACCACTGATACCACCACCCTTAACAGTGATATTGATATCGAAACGATCCGCGGATTCGGCAACCACGAGGGGCTGACGAACAATCATCCGCAGAGTTTCGCGACCGAAAAACTGCTCAATGGAACGACCGTTGATAGAGATGTTACCGCTTCCCGGCTTGATGAAAACCCGAGCCGTGGATGTCTTGCGGCGACCAGTACCGTAATTTTGTGCTACAGACATATCCGCCTTCCGTTAAATGTCGAGTTCTTTGGGCTGCTGGGCTGCATGAGGATGCTCAGCGCCGGCATAAATTTTCAGCTTCTTGAACATGGCACGGCCAAGCGGGCCATTCGGAAGCATGCCTTTAACAGACTTCTGGATGATTTGCTCAGGAGCCTTGTCGACCAGCTTCTCGAAGTTGATGGACTTGATTCCACCCGGAAAGCCGGTGTGACTGTAGTACATCTTGTCAAATGCTTTTTTGCCGGTAACCCGCACCTGACTGGCATTGATAACCACAATGTAATCACCAGTGTCGACGTGAGGGGTGTACTCAGGCTTATGCTTGCCCCGCAGACGACGGGCGATTTCAGTTGACAGACGACCCAGCGTCTTGCCGGCTGCGTCTACAACGTACCAGTCACGTGTTACTGTTTCTGGTTTCGCACTCAGAGTCTTCATTGATTCCGCCTTGAACGCTATATAAGAAACGTTAAAAACCACCACCGGTAAATGCTCGGCATCCGGAGGAGGTTCTTTACCTGTATGTTATGCGGCAGTGACATCATTCGGGGCTGAGATGATGACATCGCCTTGAAAAGCCAGGGCGCGAAGTATATCCGAACCCAAAAAGAAAGCCAACCCTGAAAAGGGCTGTTTCGTTATTCACGTATCACCGTTGGCATCGTGGAGCAGGGTCACCAACCAAGGCACCGAAATCGCCTTTGTTCGTCACGTGCATCACCCTAACGCTCAGAAGCGCCGTTTTCGTTCCAACCATACAGCCGCTGCGCGTTACGGAGCAGCGATTGCGCCAGCTCTTCAGGCCCCGAATTCCGCAAACTTGCCAGAGCGGCAAGTATCGCCGGCAGGAAGGCAGGCGAATTATGCCCCGCCTCGACACCCGCTGGCGCCATATCAGGCGCGTCCGTCTCCAGGATCAGCGCGTCAACGGGCAACCGGGCGATGGTATCCCGGGTCTTTCGGGCTCGCTGATGGGTAATGACACCACCGACACCGATGAAACAACCGAGATCAATCAGCTTGGTAGCCTGCTCGTAGCTGCCCGAAAATCCGTGCACCAACACCCGCCCTGAAAAGCGTTTGCGCCGCAGCACCTCATAAACCTCGTCGTGGGTCTTAACGGAGTGAATAACCAGCGGCAAATGCAATAGCGCAGCAATATCTACCTGCCCTTCAAACAAGGCGTACTGGTCTCGCATGTCACCGTGGAGCCTATCCAGGCCACACTCCCCCAAGGCTACACAATGACCTGGACGGTCTTCGAGCAAGCCTTGCAATGCGCATAAGTCGTCGGCGGTATGCTCAGCCACATACCAGGGATGGATTCCGAGACAGTAGTAGAGCCCATCGTATTCCGATGCAATGCGACTCACCCTGCTCCAGTCGGGCCGTCGAACGCCGGGAATAACGAGATTCGACAGACCACCGCTGCGAGCGTCCTCAAGCACTGCCTTGCGACGCCCATCAAACTCAGGGAAGTCAAAATGGCAATGAGCATCAATGAGTCGCATCCACTCACTCCTGCCTACTAGTGCTCCCGTGTTTTATGGAAGCTGATCTCAGGATAGCGCTCCTGGGCCAATTGCAGGTTGACCATCGTTGGCGCGATGTAGGCCAGTCGGTCGCTGCCATCCAGAGCCAGGAAATCGTTAGCCTTGCGCTCGAACTCATCCAGTTTACGCTCATCAGAGGCCGTTACCCAGCGTGCCGTTGCGACATTTATCGGCTCATACACCGCCTCTACCTTATATTCACTCTTGAGCCGACTGACCACCACATCAAACTGCAGGACACCCACCGCTCCCACGATCAGGTCGTTGTTTCGAAGCGGGCGAAAAACCTGCACCGCGCCCTCTTCCGCAAGCTGGATCAAGCCCTTTTGCAACTGCTTGGACTTGAGCGGGTCCTTCAGGCGAATACGACGGAACAGTTCCGGTGCGAAATTGGGGATGCCGGTAAATTTCATATCCTCACCGCCAGTGAAAGTATCCCCCAACTGGATGGTGCCGTGATTGTGAAGGCCGATAATATCGCCGGCGAACGCCTCTCCCGCATGCTCCCGGTCGCCTGCCATGAAGGTCAGCGCATCGGAAAAACGAACCTCTTTGCCGATCCTCACATGACGCGCTTTCATGCCTTGATTGTAACGCCCTGACACGATCCTTAAAAAAGCCACTCGATCCCGGTGCTGGGGGTCCATATTTGCCTGAATCTTGAACACGAAGCCCGAGAAGACATCCTCTTCCGGTTTCACCAATCGCTGATCGGTTTCACGCGGTTGCGGTGTTGGAGCCCACTCCACCAACCCATCAAGCATGTGATCCACTCCAAAATTGCCCAGCGCAGTACCAAAGAACACCGGCGTGAGCTCGCCCGCGAGGAAGGCCTCCAGGTCGAACTCATGAGACGCCCCTTTCACCAGCTCAATCTCGTCCCGGAGATCACCAGCGTAGCCTCCCAGGACCTCATCCAGCTCAGGATTCTCGAGCCCCTGGATCACCCGTTTTTCCTGGATGGCATGGCCCTGGCCGGATTTATACAGAATCACTTCATCCCGGGTCAGGTGATAGACACCTTTAAAATTCTTCCCCATACCGATGGGCCAGGTAATCGGTGCGCAGGCGATTTTGAGGACATCCTCAACCTCATCCATCAACTCCACAGGATCACGCGTATCACGGTCCAGCTTGTTCATGAAGGTCAATATTGGCGTGTCCCGCAGTCGGGTTACTTCCATCAGCTTGATCGTGCGTTCCTCAACACCTTTGGCGCTGTCGATCACCATCAGACACGAGTCCACCGCTGTTAGCGTGCGGTAGGTATCTTCCGAGAAATCTTCGTGACCAGGCGTATCCAGGAGGTTGACCAGGCGCCCGCCATACGGGAATTGCATCACCGAGGTGGTGACGGAAATGCCACGCTCCTTTTCCATCTCCATCCAGTCGGATTTTGCGTGCTGCCCCGACTTCTTCCCCTTGACCGTGCCGGCTTTCTGGATGGCCTGCCCAAACAGCAGAACCTTCTCTGTAATGGTGGTTTTACCCGCATCCGGATGCGAGATAATCGCAAACGTACGGCGCTGGGATACTTCGCTGGCAAGGCTGGTCATAATTGGTAACAACCTGGTTCGGAGAGACTGAAAAAACGGACGTCATTATAGGGATATTAAGGCACTGACGCGAACCCGGATCCGTTGTGAGCGTGCCCGACCTAACCGCGGAATTTTGAGGGACTATCCGCCAAGGGGTAATGCCATGACCAGTGCATCCTCTCGCTCGCGGCCCGCAGGATAGTAGCCCTTCCTGCGACCAATCACGTCAAAACCTTCCGCTACGTACAAATCAATTGCTGCGTGGTTGCTGGCGCGCACCTCCAGCAAAACCTGGCTCATGCCATCCCGCGCCGCCTCTAGCACAAGGTGCTGAAGCAAACGGCGGCCTCCCCCACTGCCTTGTTTAGCCGGCGCCACGCACAGATTCAGCAAATGGGCTTCACCCACCATATAAGCCACGACGGCGTATCCACTGAGCCGCTGCCCCCACGAGAGCGCCCAGAGCCGATAGTCAGGCCGAAAGCATCCTAAAAAAACGGACTCGCTCCAGGGGAAGGAGTAGCCCTGGGCTTCGATATTGAGGACGTCAGGCAGATCCTCCTGGTGCAACGCCCGGATCGTGAGGTCAGCGCTCTCTATTTTGCGGTATAGATCCTGCCCCACAAGTCAGCCCCCGACGGTGGACTTCAGTTGCTGCCAGAGCTCACGCTTGTAAGCGGGCACGGCAGCCAATTCGGCAAGAGTATGGGAGAAGTCGACAGCGGCATCACCCAGCGCATCGTCAAGCAATACAGCTCTTTCTGACGGAGAATCGTTGGCCAACACTCCGAGCAACACCACTTTGCGGGCACCGAAATCATTGGCCAGGGAATGAAGAGTGTCGCGGAAATTGTCGGCACTGTTCCCGGGAACTCGCAGATTTCTAAATACCGGCCAGCGAAGCTCGCGCCCTTTCTCAATCCGGGTTTCACCGACCGCTGCCAGGATGTTTTTTGCCAGCGTGTCTTGAAGCCGCGTGCTGGCCTGATCGGATACACCACTGATCAGCACAAGCCGCTCTGAGAACCAGAATCCAAGGTGGGCGTGAATCTGACGGGGCAAGTCCCCAACAGCGTTCAATGTTTTGTCGGACGACACGTCGGCCGGTGCCTCCGGCTCAGCGACAACCGGCGTTTCCAGAGCTTTTTCGGGCACCGGCACGTCAGTAGGTTCCGGCGTGTTGTCGGCCATCAACGCCTGAATGCCGGCGATTCGGTCCTTGCCGACACCATCAACCTTACGCTGAGGAACCGACGGCCGCGCCGGAACCGGAGGCGGCGCAATTGCGGCAGCGTCCAGCTCCGGCTCATCATGCTCGGGAAAGGCGAACTCAGGGCTCGGAGCGGCACCGGGTAACGCTTTCCTGGCGTACCAGAGGTGAATTCCCGCCTTGCCCAGGTAAAATTGACGCTCTGCCTCTGGCATCATCTTAGTACTAACCTCCTTCGCCTACCCTGTTCAGACATCAGCGCCCTGCGGGTGCTGTCGTACACCGCCTCGGCTGATCAGGTTCAGGGCCTCAATGTACGCCTTTGCGGAGGCGATAATGATATCGGTATCGGCGCCGATGCCGTTCACAATTCGACCACCGCGCTCCAGGCGTACCGTTACTTCCCCTTGGGCATCAGTACCGCTGGTAATGTTGTTTACGGAATAGAGCTGCAGGTTACAGCCGGAGTCTACCAGAGACTCAATGGCCTTGAAGGTGGCGTCAACGGGCCCGCTGCCTTCAGCCTCTACCTTGTGCTCCCTGCCATCCACCAGAAGGGTCAAGCGAGCCCGGGGAATAACACCAGTCTCAGAGCACACCTGCATGGTAACAAGCCCATAGCGGCCGTCTTCTTCCTTCTGCCGGGTATCGCTGGCAATCGCCTGAAGGTCTTCATCGAAAATCTCATGCTTGAGATCAGCCAGCGCCTTGAACCTGGTAAAGGCTTCATTCAGCTCTGTTTCGGTTTCAAACTGGATACCGAGTTCCAACAGACGGGAACGGAAAGCATTGCGACCGGAATGTTTGCCCAGCACCAGACTGTTGGTGTGCCAGCCCACATCCTGAGCCCGCATGATTTCGTAGGTTTCCCGATGCTTCAGGACGCCATCCTGATGGATACCCGATTCGTGGGCAAAGGCGTTTGCGCCAACGATCGCCTTGTTAGGTTGTACCGGAAAGCCGGTGATGGTCGATACCAGTCGAGAGGCAGGCACAATGTGCTGAGCATCTACCCGGGTGTCGATGGTGTAAAGATCCTGACGGGTACGAACCGCCATCACAAGCTCTTCAAGAGAAGCGTTTCCTGCGCGCTCGCCGAGCCCGTTGATGGTGCATTCCACCTGTCGGGCGCCGCTGCTAACAGCAGCAAGGGAGTTTGCAACCGCAAGCCCGAGGTCGTTGTGACAGTGAACGGAGAACACGGCTTTGTCGGCATTCGGAACACGGTTCAGCAACTGACGGATGGTCTCCCCAAACTGTTCCGGAATGGCATAGCCCACTGTATCCGGAATATTGATGGTTGTTGCTCCGGCCTTGATTGCCGCTTCGATAATGCGGCACATAAAATCCAGTTCTGACCGACCGGCGTCTTCGCAGGAAAATTCAACGTCGTCTACATGACTGCGGGCACGCTTAACGGATCTGACGGCCTGCTCAACCACGTCATCCGGCTGCATCTGCAGCTTGTACTGCATGTGAATCGGAGACGTCGCAATAAAGGTATGGATACGTCCGCGCTCGGCCGGCCTTATGGCCTCCGCGGCACGATCAATGTCCTTGTCCAGCGCCCTGGCAAGGCTACAAACGGTAGATTCCTTGATAGACTCCGCAATCGACTTTACCGCCTCGAAGTCACCCTGGCTGGCGATCGCAAAACCCGCCTCTATGACGTCAACCCTCAGCTTCTCGAGAATGCGGGCAATGCGCAGTTTCTCCGCCTTTGTCATCGTTGCGCCGGGGCTTTGCTCACCGTCACGCAATGTTGTGTCAAAAATAACCAGGTGATTGTTCGCAGGCATTGCGCTCTCCATCGGGGCAACTGAAGACCAGTTTCTAAAGGAGTATATCATCGATTGCGGTGCCGACGGGGCGGGTATAGCGTTTAGCCCACGATGTTCATCCAGGCCAGCCAGAGCAGCAAACCGTTGAGCACCAGAGAGATAACCGCGATGAAGCGCCAGTTTTCCGGTGGCACACGGTCAACAAGTGGGCGCCATACAGTGGGCGTCAGCGCCGGGTTGGGATGCCCGAGATCCTGCAGGAATTCCGAGAGCGAAGGGTATCTCGACTCCGACCTAAAGGAGACAGAGCGTTGCAGGCAGGCATCCAGCCATACCGGTAGGTCCGGGTTGAATTCGCGTATGCTGCGGTAGCGCAAACGTCGACGGACGGAAGGCCTGGGAGGTTTTGCATAGGGAAGCTGACCGGTCAACAGCTCATAGGCAATCACCGCCAGGGAATAGCGGTCAGAGGCCGGTGTTGCTCGATCACCTTCAAGGCACTCCGGCGCAGCGTAGCTCTCGGTTCCCAGGCAGCCCTCCTGCCCCCACGGCACATCAATCTCCTCAATCCCGCGAATTCGTACCGCGCCCAGGTCAATGATTTTAACTGCCCCGTCTCTGGCAATCAGTACGTTTTCTGGCTTGAGATCCTGGTGCACCATTTCAAGACGGTGCAGAGCCCGTAAGCCGATGGCAATCTGCTGAATAAGATTCCGCACGTCGGCAGGCGTTGGCAGCGGGTTGTCGTTCATCCACTCGCGTAGCGTCGGTCCCTGAACATATTCGGTGACACAATAAAGAAAGTGTCGGTGCTGAGGCGGCTCAATAAACCGGACAATATGAGGACTGTTTACACGGCGCCCCACCCAGCACTCGTTGAGAAAACGGTCGATATAAGCCGGATCATCCACAAAGTTCGGCGACGGCGTTTTGATAATCACCGGCTCACCGCCGGCGTCGGGGCTGGCAAGGTAAACCTGGGTGCGGCGGCTGGCATGGATTTCCCTGACGATCCGATAACCGTCGAGCCTTTGCCCGGGTTCCAATGGCGGCGGGAATGCCAGTGACGTCAGCCGTTCATAATGAGCCTCAACGTCTTCCACCGGCAGGTGCTCAATATTAAGTACCTGAGCACTCAAGTTGTCTGGACTCCCAGCGGAATAGGCTGCGTCCACCAGCGCCCTGGCGACCTCATCCGCGTCACCCTCCGCTGCAAGTCCGGCCATAACGACTGGATCGAGATACCCGTGCACACCGTCAGTGGTCAATAACAAACAATCACCGGGCAGAAGGTTTGCCCGGAATACATCAATTTCGACATTCAGCTCTGCACCCATAGCTTTTGTCAGCGCGCCTCTATCGGCGCCTACAACGGCATGATGATCTCTGGTCAGGCATTCCAGTTCGCCGTTTCGAACAAGGCAAACCCTGCTATCCCCCACATGAAATACATAGGCTCGATTATTCTTGATGACGACACCGCTAAAAGTACACACCATCGCATGGGCATCTGCATGGCCGGCGAGACCACGACCGTGCAACCATCGATTCAAGGCCCCAAGGACACGACCGGCCGCAGTTTCAACGGCCCAGGAGTCCGGCGTACTGTAGTAGTCGTGCAGAAATCCTTTTACGCAGGTCTCAGCCGCTTCACGGCCCGCGGCGGAAGCACTCACTCCATCGGCAATAACAGCAGCAACACCCTTGAGAACGAGGGGCTCGCCTTCCGGATAGCGAATCCCCAAACTATCCTGATTCTCGGGTTTCCGGCCGGCGGTACTGTATTGGCCGGCCTGTAACTGGAGGCGACCACTCACGTTACGTCAATCATTCTGACCGAACCATCCGGCATTACCTCGCTTGTTTGCGGATCAGGTTCATCCATGAAGATCATCACCAGGGTCATGATTGCCAGAGCAATTGCCCCCAACACCAGGAAGAACTGCTCTGAGGGCACCAGGGCCAATACAACCAGGAAGACAACACCCCCTACGTTACCGTAGGCACCTGCCATCCCCGCAACCTGGCCAGTCAGACGACGCTTCACCAACGGCACCGACGCATACACGGCGCCGCATCCGCCTTGCACAAAAATCGAGCAGAGCACAACCAGAGCGACAGCCAATGGCAAAGGCCAACTACTATCAATCCTTGCCATGAAGAAGTACCCAACTGCGATTCCGGCCAGCATCAGTATCGTAATCAGTTTCCGACCATAGCGGTCCGCAAGGTAGCCGCCGCCGGGGCGCCCAAACAGGTTCATCAGAGCAAAACTCCCGCCGAGCATCCCTGCCAACATGGGAGAGATATCAAACGTATCCAGGAAGTACAGCGGTAACATGGAGACCACCGCCAGTTCCGATCCGAAGCTCGCCATATATACGAGATTTAGAAGCGCTACCTGCTTGAACGGGTAACGATCAAATGCCGGCACAGGCCTTTGAAAGACGTGACCGTTTATCTGCCAAATCCGCAAGAACTGGACCGCCGCCATCGCCCCTATCGCACCATAAAGAAGATAGGTTGTCGGAGCCCCCAGCATACCGAGCTTATAGGGCCCCAGTTGCCAAACGATCAACGCCAAAGCAAAGAACAGCGGCAGGTTCATTACCACATAAAGCACAAAATCTCCCTTGCTGGTTACTTCCATCGCACCGCCCCGCTTTGGCTTGAAGTAAGTCGAACCTTTTGGAGTATCGCGAACCAGGATGAAGAAAACCGCCGCATAGATAATCGCGATAACGCCGGTCGTGCCTACCGCCCAGCGCCATCCGTTATCGCCACCGAACCACAGCGCGAGTGCCGGCAATGAAAGCCCGGCAAACGCAGCTCCAAAGTTACCCCAACCGCCATAGATACCCTCAGCCAGCCCCAGCTCCTTCGCCGGGAACCATTCACTTATCAGACGGATACCCACAACAAATCCCGCACCAACAAAGCCCAACAAGAATCGGGTCACTGCGAGCTGTTCAAAGGTTGTGGAGAGTGAAAATGCGATACAGAGAAGTCCTGAAACAACAAGGACCAGGCTATACACACGGCGGGGGCCAAGTGCATCCACTAACATACCGATAAGAATTCTAGCTGGTATCGTCAATGCCACGTTGAGCAGCAACAAGGTATTTACTTCCGAGGCTGACAACCCGAACTGATCTCGAATAGAAGACATTAGGGGGGCGTGATTAAACCAGACCAGGAAGCTTATAAAAAACGCTACCCAACTCAGGTGAAGAACTTTGATCCTTCCTACGAAAGAAAAGAATCGAAAAGAGGTATCGCTCATACGTTGGCCTGTAAACATGCGGAATTTGCCAACAGATCGTGAGGAAGGTTCTAAGGGAGGGGCCAAGTGTGGCGAACTATCAAAGCAAAACAGGAATGGCCGACACCTTCACTTCCTTCTAGCGGCGTCGTTGCCGGTACCTGTTGGAGCCTAAATCTAGACCAGACACATATGCAATATATATTCCATCATACTTTTAACTTTTAAAAACAATACGTTGGGACGCCACCAGAGGCGACATCCCTTAAACAACGCACCAATACTGAGCAATCTGGGCGGCACCGCACCACTATAGGTTATTGTTCGTTAGTTTTTTACAGGCAATAAAAAACCCCCGTCGGCGAAGCCGCGGGGGTTTTGGTATTAAGAGCCTGACGATGACCTACTCTCACATGGGCAGAAGCCACACTACCATCGGCGCTGGTCTGTTTCACGGCTGAGTTCGGGATGGGATCAGGTGGTTCCAGACCGCTATGGTCGTCAGGCAAAACGGTTGATCACTGGGTGGACGAGAGGTAGAACGATGTGATGTTGATTTCTGTTGAGCGCGATGGCTCTTGCGTTATCCGCAATTGTCTTGGGTGTTATATAGTCAAGCCGCACGAGCAATTAGTATCGGTTAGCTCAACGCCTCGCAGCGCTTACACACCCGACCTATCAACGTCCTGGTCTTGAACGGCTCTTCAGGGACCTCAAGGGTCCAGGGAGATCTCATCTTGGAAGGGGCTTCCCGCTTAGATGCTTTCAGCGGTTATCCTATCCGAACATAGCTACCGGGCAATGCGTCTGGCGACACAACCCGAACACCAGCGGTTCGTCCACTCCGGTCCTCTCGTACTAGGAGCAGCTTTCCTCAAATCTCCAAC
>OJEP01000298.1_pt1 | contig 17152 bp, 12 predicted proteins | sample 1593761 | NCBI WGS metagenome assembly OJEP01 (sample SAMN05416783, study PRJEB24817) | seawater metagenome | isolation source: Sea water | place: Canada:Atlantic | collected 2013-11
AGTCCGTCTCGTGGGCTCGGAGATGTGTATAAGAGACAGGTATTCAGGAATCCCGTCGTGAGTCCGGTGGTCGCGTTGTTAAAACGACTGAATCCATGGGCGTTTTTGGCGTCAATCCGCAGATTGAATGGAACTGCGAGAGTTCAACCGCCAGTTGCTGGATTTACGATCCACGAGATGGCTCGCGGTTGATGAAACTCAGCCCGGATCGCGAACGGGCCGAGGAAATTGCCCGTACCCTTGGCCGGCTGATTCGCACCATGCAGAGTCCCAGTTAATCCTGAAGCTGACCCCGTTCGCCTTCGCGGTAAGCACCGGGAGTGACCCCTGTCCACTTCTTGAAGGCGCGGTGGAACGTTGAAGGTTCGGTGAAGCCGACCCGAAACGCAATGTCATTGATCGGCAGGTCCGGCCGGGACAGGTAATAGATGGCCATGTCCCGGCGTAGCAGGTCCTTGATTTCCTGAAAGGAGGTGTTTTCCTGCTTCAGCCGTCGGCGAAGGGTCTGGGGGCTGGTGTGAAGCTCTGTGGCTATCCATTCGAAATCGGGCAGGGAACGCGCAAAGTCCCGTCCAATCAGCGCGCGGATACGTCCGGTGAAGGTGTTGCTCTCGTCCGGGCGTGACAGCAGATCGGCCGGTGAGGTTTTCAGGAACTGTCGCATCTCCGGCTTGTCGCGTATCACCGGAGCCTGCAGAAAACGCTTGTCGAATGTCAGGGCCGTTTCGCTGGCGTCGAACGAGAGTGGGCAATGGAAGATGTGCCGGTATTCGTCGCCATGGGGTGGCCTCGGATAACTGAATTCCGCCTTAAGCAGCTCCACCGGTTGCCCGATTAACCAACTGCCTAGACGATGCCAGATGACCAGTATGCTTTCCTGGAAAAAATGCATCGGGTCGTGAATATCCCCTTCAATTACCGTTACCAGCCGGGCAGCCCTGTCGTCCACTTCCAGTTTCATGGTGACCATGGGTTCGAACAGGCGGCAAAAATCAAACGCCTGGCGATAGACCGCCTCAAGATTGGGGCAGTCGATAACCAGCGCGCACATGGTGGCGAACGTGCCGGTGCGGCAGCGTCGCGGGCCCAGACCCATAAACTCATCGTCCATTGCACTCCAGGTCGCCTGCATCAGCCGGCTGTATTGGGTGCTGCTCACCCGGGCCATCTCGATCCTCAGCAGGTCCGGTGAAATTCCGGCTTCGCGCAGCATTCTATGGGGACCAATCCCCGCTCTTTCGGCCCCAACCAATGCGGCTTCCACGAAGTGCCTGGAAACGGTGAGTTCCGACATATCATCCTTTATCCTTATTGAACGAAGCCCATCATAAAACCCCTTGGGTACAATGCAACCATCACCCTCGCGCCGCACTGGAAGAAATGGTCAATTGGAATGATGGAACCGGCAGTTGGCCCCGCAGGGAAAACAGGGCAGCATCAGGGCTGTCCAAAAATAGAGAAGGAGGTTTGCATGCCCGGCCCACTAAGTAACCTGAAGGTTCTGGATTTCAGTACACTGCTGCCTGGCCCCTACGCCACCATGCTGCTGGCGGATATGGGAGCGGACGTATTGCGGGTGGAGGCCCCGGACAGGGTGGATCTTACCAAGGTCATGCCGCCGTTTGATGGAGAGATCAGTACGGCATTTTCCTACCTGACCCGGGGCAAGAAAACGCTGCCATTGAACCTTAAGCAAGCCGAGGCCATTGAGAAGGTAAAGCAACTGGTTCAGGAGTACGACATCGTCGTCGAACAGTTCAGGCCGGGCGTGATGGACCGCCTTGGCATCGGCTACGAAACCCTGAGGGCCATTAATCCTCAGCTTATCTACTGCGCTATCACTGGTTACGGCCAGACTGGCCCCTACCGAAACCGCGCTGGCCACGACATCAACTATTTGTCGCTGGCGGGCGTCAGCAGCCACTGCGGTCGCGCGGACAGTGGGCCGCCTCCGCTGGGCATTCAGGTGGCCGATGTGGCCGGTGGGTCCCACCATGCCGTTATGGGGGTTCTCGCCGCCGTTATCGAGCGACAGCAGACGGGGGCGGGGCAGTTTGTGGATATCAGCATGACAGACGCCGCTTTTGCGCTAAATGCCATGTCCGGTGCCGCCTGCCTGGCGGGTGGCCAGGAACAGGCGCCGGAAACCGCGCTGCTGAACGGCGGCTCCTTCTACGATTACTATCGAACCCGGGACAACCGCTGGTTGTCCATTGGGAGCCTTGAACCCCAGTTCTCCGCGCATCTCTGCGACACACTCGGTCTCAGCGATATGAAAAGCTTTGCCCAGAGCCAGAATCCAGAGCACCAAAAAAAACTGAAGGCTGCGCTAAAGGAGAAGATATCAGAGAAGCCATTGGCAGAGTGGCAGGAGATATTCGCGGATCAGGATGCCTGTGTGGAGCCGGTATTGACCATTTCCGAAGCGGCTGAACACCCTCAGTTGAAGGCGCGGGGAATGGTGGTAGAGGTTGATCGGGGGGATGGTGTGATGCAGAAGCAGATAGGTAGCCCGATCAAGCTCAGTTAGAAATCCAAAATTATATGCAGAGAAAGAAAAATCCCGGCAATTGCCGGGATTTTTTGGTTGGTGTGCCCCTATTTTACTGGTCTTGATCCAGCGCTGAGTCCACCGTCGGGCTATCGCCCAGTACGCTTGCGTTAATGACTGGGATTGCCTGTGATCTGATGTTGCCAATTACTTCAGCAGCCATTTCACTGAAAGCGTCACCAGTGCTCGAACCGTCCGGGCAAACCTGATCGTCCGGATTGGCCGGTGTTGCAGGAGCGACAAACGTGCCGTGATTTGCCGTGGAGCAAGGTTGCGCACCGAAGAAGAACGAAGCGGCGTTAGCGACAGGAGCAACCGGTGTCGGATTGCTTGCGGAGATTAAGGAGCCAGAGGTCAATGGATCCACGCCGGCGCCCAGATTAATCAGCGCCATTAGCGGCTCGGTTCCGGCCAAAGGAGCAGACAGGGCCTGACCAAGCGGTGAAACGTTAGCTTCATTAGGAACCGTCAGGTCGCTGACGACCTCAGAAACCAGGATGCTGGTGGAGCCCTCCGCCGCGACACTGGCGCCAAGACTTTGGGAGTAACTGACGGGATCCGTGGAATCGAGTGCGGACTGCCACACGTAGAGGAACGTCTCCAAACTTGAGGTTCCCTGCACAACGGTTCCGCCGGTAGCAGCAGACAGGCCACCGAGGATTGCGCCCGAGAAAGCCGGGGAGTTCTCAGCCAACTTGCTCAGCTGAGAGCCGGTGTTCATTAGGGAGATAGAACTGAGATTCGGGTAGCTCGCATCAATAGGTATCGCTGCGTAGGCGCCTCTCAGGGTCGCATTTTCGATCAGGCTGGCGAAGGTGGTGCCAGTAATCCCGCCCAGCGAGTGTCCGACGAAGTGGAAGTTTGCACCCTGCAGGCTGGTGTTGCTGTAGGTAGCGCCGTCGCCGTCAATGTCAAAGTTGCCTGATTCGATCGTGGCAGCGAGGTTTAGCAGGTCTACGACGCCTTGGCGAAGGGTATCGCGCGTTGTCTGGAGGCTGCCGATGTTGATGGCCAGGCTGCCAGACTCAACGTCTGCGATATCAGCCTGCTGCTCCGGCGTGAGCGTTCCCGGAATTGCGGTGTAGTTAAAGTGCCGTTCGCCAACAAAGTCCGCATTCGGGAAGTCGGCTTCGTTCACATACGCGCCCAAAGGATTCAGGCCGGGGACCGTGCCCGCCGGGCTTCCACCCAGACCATGGAGAGGTTGGTCGATGGCAACTGTGGCAATACACTGACCAGGATCCGTAAGGTCGCCGGAGTTTGCCGCCGGAGAGGCTTGGGCTGCAACTGTGATGGCGGGAATGGTTGCAACACTTCGGTCAACGGTAATGCCGTGTTGGAAAATGATGACGTCGTCGATTGACGAACAGCCAGAACCAGTATTCGGATAGAAAACCGTTACGGGCACTGCAACTTTGGCATTTTCCTGCGGGAACGGCATGTATTGAGTCAGATTCAGCGTGCCGTCAGTGTCTCGCGGAAATTCGAAGTTGGACAGTGAAGCATACTGTGGATCGCCGCTGTCACGGAAGGTATCGATAGTGGCATTGAGCGTAGTCTCCAGTGTGGTGCTGCCGCGCCACATGCCTTCGACGAGTCCGGAACCCTCGGTGCCCGGCAGCTCGACGTAATAAGGCAGCTCGATTGCGCCTTCAGTAACGTTCACCAAGGATGCTGCGGATTGGAGTTGTGGGTTACCTGATGCTTGAACAGCTGCCAGATTATCTGCCGAGCGGGTGGTGCTGCTGTAAAAAGCCGATGTCCGCGCTTGAGGGAAAGGCAGTCCGGGAAGGGCTGAACCTACGACTTGCGCACCCAGATTGGGGTCAGTCTGGTAGGGAGCAACGGCAGCGCCAACTTTCTGTGCCAGCTCAGGGTTTTCTGGCTCGGCACTGAGAGCGTCAGCCAAGGCTGCAAACACTGTGGACGCAGTGGATCCAGCTGGCAGGTTGTCGCGAACAATTTGCAAAGCTGAATACAGGACGACCTCTTCACCCAGCTGCGTCAGGAAAGTGGCCGGCGAAGTAACGGCGTGCAGCGAAGTCTTGGTATTGGTAGTCGTCAGTGTGTAAGCCAGGGTGACATCGCTGTCGATGGAGTTGGCTGCCAACCAGGCCTCTGCCAGGCCTTGGCCGCCTTGAATTACGTCACGAATGGTTTGGAAGGCAGAGTTGCCGAGAGGACTATCGCCGGCCATCTCAGAGTAGGGGACTGAGGGTGCGGTGGACTGTCCGTCTGCACCTTTCACTCCGTCCGTCACAATGACCAGATACTTCGTCTGGTCTTCCAACGGTTTCAGCGGAGTGATGCGAATAACATTGTCCGATCCACCGTCCAGTGAAATAACTTCTGTTCGAAAGTCCTGAGTAGCAAGTTTGGTGAGATCAAACGGATCTGACGTGTCAATGTAAGAAGGGTTGGCTGTCAGTTCAATGTTGGGCGTATTGGCTGAAACCGGCAGCATGTTGATCGGAACAAGGTGAACTGTCTGGCCAGCAACAACAGTGGAAGCTTTCAGAGATCTGTTGAAACGAACGTTGATTTGGCTGGAGGTGGAGAAACCGTCAAGGTCATTGATGGTATCGGAAGCCGGATCGGTGCCCGTGGTGAAGCCAGTAAAGTCGTAATTGGCACTTTGGCCTGCCCCAAGTAACAACACCAGATCAAAGTTTGCCGGAATGTCGAAATCGGGAGATGTAAGAATCGGATCGAAAATCGGACGCACCAAGCTCTGATCGACGGTGGTGTCAGTAATTTTATAGTCAGGATTCGCGTTACTGGACCCGGAACCAGCGCTGTCAAAGCAGCCTGTCAGTCCAACGGAAGAAGCCACGGCAAGACTTATTAGAGTTTTCTTGAACATGGGTGGAACCTTTTCCTGTTGTTGTGTCGTTATGTTCGGCAGCTGACGGGGCCGGTCTGGTCCGGTAAACCCGTTGTCAGTGGCCTGGTTTGCTTAGCTGTTGTCTGAAATTCCGGCCAGCGCTCTGTGCCTGATTTCTGTAACTCTGACTATAGCGGCAGTAAAGCAACAGTTGATCGCTCTAAAGTGTGATTCTGTTCATTGGGAGCCTACCCGCACGGTCGGAGTTTGGCTTCACTGAAAAATAGTTGGCCCCAGGACTTTTGTCGAGTCTTCCGGGGCAGGGGTAGCCAGCCTAGCTGAAGCTCGAAAAGTCCGGTTTCCGCTTTTCTGTGAAGGCCTTGATGGCTTCGGCATTCTCCGGGGACTTCAGGCGTTCTGCGAAGAGTTTACCCTCGGCCAGCATGGCGGCTTTCAGCTCATTGCCGCCCGATCGGTTCAGCAGTTCACGGGTGGCGCGGACGGCCGCTGGTGGCTGGGCTGCAAGCCGTGCACAGGCTTGCAGGGCCGTGGTTTCCGTTTGTGACGGTTCGCACACCCGGTTGATCAGGCCCATGCGTAGGGCATCTTCGGCTGTGAATGCGCCGCCCAGCATCAGCAGCTCCGCCGCGCGTACCCGGCCGAGCCAGGAGGGCAACAACAGGCTGGAGCCGCCTTCCGGGCAAAGGCCGAGATTGGCAAACGGCATCTGGAAGCGGGTGTTGTTGCCGGCAAACACCATGTCGCAGTGCAGCAGCATGGTGGTACCAATGCCCACAGCCGGACCATTCACGGAGGCTACGATCGGTTTGTTGCTGGTGGCCATCAACAACAGGAACCGGCCTACAGGGGTGTCTTCAAACTCGCCAGGCAGGCCTGCGGAAAAATCGCCCAGATCGTTTCCAGCGGTGAAACACTCATCGCTCCCGGTGTACAGAATGCAGCGAATGTCGCTGTCGTCCCGGGCCTGTTCAATCGCATCGCCAAGGGCGGTGTACATATCGTGGGTGAGGGCGTTTTTGCGGTCCAGGCGGTTAATGCGGACGGTTAGAATATGGTTCTTTTTTTCAGTTAGGACGAGGTCGGTCACGATGTCTCCTGCTGTTTTTATGTCGAAGATATCAGCAATGTTACATTTTTTCGTGCCCGTTTAGGCAAGTTTGTCGTTGAAAACCTTCGCGCCGGGTTTGGTCCCTCGGTTTTGGATTTTCTGGTAAACTTCGCCCTTCCTTTATTAGACAAGTTTATAACCCCTACTAGACAAACCAGACCTGATGAGACGCCTATGACCACCGTAATCCGCCAGGACGACCTGATCGAGAGCGTAGCGGACGCGCTGCAGTTCATCTCCTATTACCATCCGAAAGACTTTATTCAGGCTGTGCACGAGGCCTACAAGAAGGAAGAGTCCCAGGCGGCCAAGGATGCCATGGCGCAGATTCTGATTAACTCCCGCATGTGTGCTCAGGGCAAGCGGCCACTGTGCCAGGACACTGGTATCGTTACCGTGTTTGTGACCGTCGGTATGGATGTGCAATGGGATGCCGACATGGCGTTGGACGATATTATCAATGAGGGCGTTCGCCGGGCCTACATGCACCCGGACAATGTGCTGCGTGCCTCTATCCTGGCCGACCCGGACGGCAAGCGTACCAATACCAAGGACAACACACCTGCCATCATCCACTACAAAATTGTGCCGGGTAATACCGTGGATGTGCATGTGGCTGCGAAAGGCGGCGGTTCCGAGGCCAAGTCAAAATTCGCCATGCTGAATCCATCGGATTCCGTGGTGGATTGGGTGCTGAAAATGGTACCGCAGATGGGCGCTGGCTGGTGTCCGCCAGGCATGTTGGGCATTGGCGTTGGCGGCACCGCTGAAAAAGCAATGGAGTTGGCCAAGGAGTCGCTGCTGGACCCGATCGATATCCATGACCTGCAAGCCCGCGGTGCCTCCAACCGTTCCGAGGAGCTGCGCCTGGAACTGTTCGACAAGGTGAATGAGCTGGGTATTGGCGCCCAGGGGCTCGGTGGCCTGACCACGGTTCTGGATGTGAAAGTGAAAGACTACCCGACCCATGCCGCCAACAAGCCGGTGGCGATCATTCCCAACTGCGCGGCCACCCGTCACGCACACTTCGTTCTGGATGGCTCGGGCCCTTCATTGCAAACTCCGCCGAGCCTGGACGACTGGCCGGAAATTACCTGGGAAGTGGGTGACAGCGTGCGGCGTGTCAACCTGGATACGGTCACACCGGAAGACGTGAAAGACTGGAAACCGGGCGAAACCGTGCTGCTCTCCGGCAAGATGCTGACTGGCCGCGATGCTGCCCACAAGAAGATGGTGGACATGATCGAGCGCGGTGAAGAGCTGCCGGTGGATCTGAAGGGCCGCTTCATCTATTACGTCGGCCCGGTGGACCCGGTGCGCGAGGAAGTGGTTGGTCCCGCAGGCCCCACCACCGCCACCCGCATGGACAAGTTCACCCGTACCATGCTGGAGAAAACCGGCCTTACCGGCATGATCGGCAAAGCCGAGCGCGGCCAGGTGGCCATTGATGCCATCCGCGAGTTCGGTGCTGTCTACCTGATGGCGGTTGGTGGTTCTGCGTACCTGGTATCCAAGGCCATCAAACACGCGGAAGTGGTTGCCTTCGAAGAGCTGGGCATGGAAGCCATCTACGAGTTTGAGGTGGAAGACATGCCCGTTACGGTCGCGGTGGATTCCAAGGGCTCCTCTGTTCACCAGACAGGCCCTGCCGAATGGCATGAGAAGATCATCACCGCCAAGGCGGTGTGATCTTCACTCGAACTCAGGAAGAACAACTGATACTCAGGTGCTTCCCCCAATCCGGGGGAGGCGCTGAGTATTGTTCGAATTCCGGCTGTTCATCGAACGGCTTCTTCAATACCTTCAGCAACTCCTTCATCGGCTCGTAGTCGCCGTTCTGGGCTTCCAGGATCACCTGCTGGGCCAGATAGTTCCTCAGAATGTACTTCGGGTTCACCTTCCGCATCCGGTATTCCCGCTCGTCGTGGGCGCGGGTTTCGGACTGCAGACGCTGTTCATACCGCTCGAGCCATCCATCCGCCACACTGCGGTCCACAAACAGGTCGCGGATCGGCGAAGAGCCTTTCGATGTGAGGTTAGATAGCCCCCGGAAAAACAGCGTGTAGTCCACATGGTGCTCGTGCAGCATGCTGAAGGTATCCATTATCAGGCTGAGGTCGGATTCGTCTTCCTGGGCCAGCCCTAACTTATCCCGCATGTTCTGCAGGAAGCGTTCGTTGTAGGCGAGCTCGTAACGCCGTAGTCCCCGCCTTACGTCGTCCTCGTTCATGATCGGAAGCAGCGCGTTCGCAAGGTACTGACAGTTCACAAACCCGGTATTGGGTTGGCGATTGTAGGCGTAGCGTCCGCCCTGGTCGGTATGATTGCAGATGTAACCGGCGTCGAAATCGTCCAGGAAGGCGTAGGGGCCGTAGTCAAAGGTATCCCCGATAATCGACATGTTGTCGCTGTTCATCACCCCATGGCAGAACCCCACGGCCTGCCAGTCGGCAATCATCCGCGCCGTGCGCTCAACTACCTCGACATACCAGCGTTGATAGCGTTCGTCCTCCGGGAGGTTAATCAGATGAGGGAAGTGCAGGGCAATCACATGCTCAATCAGCGTTTTCAGGGCCTGTTCGCCCTCATGATGCGCCGCAAACTCAAAATGCCCGAATCGGATGTGCGTCTGCGCCACCCGCACCAACGCTGCCGCCGTCTCAATCGACTCACGCCGCACCGGGTCTTTCGCGCTCACCATGAACAACGCCCGCGTGGTGGGAATTCCCAGCCCTGCCATCGCCTCGCTGCACAGGTACTCGCGGATCGTGGAGCGCAGCACCGCCTTGCCGTCGCCGAACCGGGAATAGGGCGTCATTCCTGCTCCTTTCAGGTGCCAGTCCCAGCGTCGGCCGTCAGGGCCCACTGTCTCCCACAACAGTAGCCCACGGCCATCGCCCAGGTCCGGGTTATACATCCCGAACTGATGCCCCGTGTACTTCATTGCTACCGGGTCCATCCCTTCCAGCAATTCCGTCCCTGCCCCGATGCCGGTCCAGTCCTCGGGGTTCTCAGCGTGAAAACCCATCTCCCTGGCCAGATCGTGGTTAAAACACACCATCCGCGCATCCTTTAGCGGCGTTGGCTGCACCCGGGTATAAAAGCTGTCCGGTAGCTCAAGATAACGATGTTCGACTTTAAAATGATTGCTGCTCATAGCATCAGTGTCCCAGATAACCCCAATCGCCCACAAACCACATAACCATCGCCTATTACTCCAATTGGTACAAAAACTGCAAAACTCAACACTAACCAACAGGGAGACCGCTATTCCGGCCTTCGACAAGCCCCGGAACGGTTGCATGGTGCGTGCGCCCTTGATGGGGAGCGTATTGACATGGCGCACCCCGCAGGAGCACAAGTGACAGTGTCGCTCTCTGGTTGCACCAAAACAGGGCGACTCCAAAGAAAAGGCCGAAAACGAATTACGCTTCATGAGTAATGAGGACATTGCCATGCCTAAACCCCGACTGCTCCTGTTTTCTGATCTGGATGGCACGCTTCTGGACCACGACAGCTACGACTGGTCACCCGCGAAGCCAGCGCTTCAGCGGTTGGCGGCGTCGAATATTCCGGTGGTGCTCAATTCCAGTAAAACCGCTGGAGAGATACGGGCCGTGCGGGAGCAACAGGGAAACACGGCGCCTTTCATTGTTGAAAATGGTGCCGCTGTCATTATCCCCGCGAACTGTTTTGGACCGGGCCCCGAGCAAGTGCGGAGTTTTGGGGCATCCCGGGGCGAGGTGTTGGCATTGCTGGCGGAATGCCGGGCTGAGGGTTTTCAGTTCCGCAGTTTTGCGGATATGAGCCCGGCGGAGTTGGCTGGGCATGCCAATCTCTCTGAACCGGAAGCAGAACTGGCGAAAGACCGCGCCGGCACTGAGCCGCTGCTGTGGGAAGGAGGCGAGGATTCGTTGGCCAGATTTCGCGAGAAACTGGATGAACACGACTGCCGCCTGGTGCAGGGCGGGCGCTTTCTCCATGCCATGGGTACCTTCGATAAAGCCGATGGGGTCCAGTTTTTGCTGGGCAAATACAGGGAACACTTTATACCGGACCAGTTGGTTGTCATTGCACTGGGCGACAGCCCCAACGATCAACACATGCTGGAGGAAGCGGATATCGCGGTTGTGGTAAGGGGCGCTCACTCCGAAAGCGTAACCCTGCCGTCACAGAGCCGGGCAATACGGTCCATCAAGGCCGGCCCGGTGGGGTGGAACGAATGCGTGCTGAATCTGCTGATTGAGTACGGTTACTGAAACCGGGTACTAACCACAGGAGAGCCGCCATGGGCGACTTTTACCAGAACGGCATCATCACAACCCTTCATAACCTGTGCCGACGGCCGGTGGAAGAGCTGGAGCGGGAACTCATGGAGTTCCGCAAAGAGCGACCGATGTCGCTGGTGCTGCCATCCCTGTACTCAGAGCTTGAAGGCCCGGCTCTTAAGAACATTGTGAAAGAACTCGCCAAGGTGCCGTACCTTGAGCAGATCGTCATCGGCCTGGACCGTGCCAACGAGCAGGAATACCGTCACGCTCTGGCGTATTTCTCCGAACTGCCCCAGCATGTGCGCGTACTCTGGAATGATGGCCCCCGACTGAAGGCGCTGGATATGCAGCTGCGGGAACAAAACCTGGCGCCTACGGAAATGGGCAAGGGGCGGAACGTCTGGTACTGCTTTGGTTATGTTCTTGCCGCGGGGAACAGTAAGTCCGTTGCTCTCCACGACTGTGACATCCTGACTTATTCCCGTGACTTGGTGGCAAGGCTGATCTACCCGGTGGCCAATCCCGGTTTCAATTACATGTTCTGCAAGGGCTATTACGCCCGGGTAGCGGATGGAACAATGAATGGCCGTGTCAGCCGCCTGCTGGTCACACCGCTGATCCGCGCGCTGAAGAAGGTCTGCGGCCCCAGCGATTTCCTGGACTATCTCGACAGCTACCGGTATCCCCTGGCGGGGGAGTTCTCGTTCCGGACCGATGTCATCAACGACCTGCGCATACCCAGCGACTGGGGGCTGGAAGTGGGCGTGCTTTCTGAAATGAAGCGCAACTACGCCACCAATCGCCTTTGCCAGGTAGACATCGCTGACACCTACGATCACAAGCATCAGGAGTTATCGCCGGAAGACGCCAGCCGCGGCCTGTCCAAAATGAGCACGGACATCAGCAAGGCCTTGTTCCGCAAGCTGGCCACCAATGGCGAAATCTTCTCCAACGAAAAGTTCCGCACCATCAAGGCGGCCTATTTCCGCATTGCCCTGGACTTTGTCGAAACCTATCAGAGCGATGCGGTGATTAACGGACTGAGCTTTGACCGGCACAAGGAAGAGAAAGCGGTGGAGTTGTTTGCCCAGAACGTCATGCGGGCAGGGGCCTACTTTCTGGACAACCCCATGGACACACCGTTTATTCCGAGCTGGAATCGCGTCACCAGTGCCATTCCGGATATCAAGCAGCAGCTTCTCGAGGCTGTGGAGCTGGACAACGAGGAGTATCGGTAGCATGAGCAATACCCTGCATCACAAGCTCGCCACGATGCTGGATGTGGTTTACCCGGCAATCGATACGGGCTTCCTTGCAGATCAGCTGCTCGCAACCATGGGGTTGGCAGCGTTGACCCCGGCGCCCCCGGCCCACCAGAACAATTGGGACGAAGCCGATGTCATGCTGATCACTTATGCGGACACCGTCCAACGCAAGGGTGAGAAGCCACTTCAGACCCTGAACCGGTTTCTCGACGACTGCCTGAATGACACCATGTCCGCCGTGCATATCCTGCCGTTTTTCCCCTACAGCTCGGACGACGGTTTTTCCGTTATGGATTATCTGGCGGTCAATGAATCCCATGGCGACTGGACAGACATCGAGCGAATAGCTGACGACTACAAACTGATGGCGGACCTGGTGATCAACCACATGTCGGCCCGCAGCCGCTGGTTCGAGAATTTCCGGAAACGGGTCGATCCTGGCAAGGATTACTTCTTCGAGGCCAGGCCAACAGACGACCTGAGCGCTGTGGTCCGGCCCCGCACATCCCCGTTGCTTAACGCCGTACAGACAGAGGATGGCGAGCGTTACGTCTGGTGCACCTTCAGTGAAGACCAGGTGGACCTGAATTTTGCAAACCCCCAGGTGCTGAACGAATTTGTGGGCATCATCCGCTACTATCTCGAGCGGGGCGTGACCATTTTCCGGCTCGACGCGGTGGCTTTTCTATGGAAAGAGGTTGGTACGCCGTCCATCCACCTGCAGCAAACCCACGAACTGATCAAGATTCTGCGCCTGTTGATCGAACACCACACCCCCGAGAGCGTTGTCATTACGGAAACCAACGTTCCCAACCGCGAGAATCTGACCTACTTCGGCAACGCCAACGAAGCCCATGTGATCTACAACTTTTCGTTGCCGCCGCTGCTGATCAACACTCTGGTCACTGGCAACTGCCGCCACCTGAAAACCTGGCTGATGAGCATGCCGCCGGCGCAGATGGGCACCACCTATCTCAACTTCATTGCCTCCCATGATGGCGTGGGCCTGCGCCCAACAGACGGCCTGTTGACGGAAGAAGAGAAGCTGCGACTGATCAACACCATGGAATCCTTCGGCGGTAAAGTCTCCTATCGGCGTACGCCAGATGGCAAGGATCAGCCCTATGAAATGAACGTGGCGTTGTTTGATGCCTTAAAGGGAACAGCGGAGAGAGGCTCTGACCATTGGCAGTTGCACCGCTTTATCTGCGCTCATACCGTTATGCTGGCCCTGGAAGGGATTCCTGCGTTCTACATCCACAGCCTGCTGGGCACTGAGAACGACCATGAGCGGGTTAAGAACACCGGTCGCCTGCGTTCCATCAACCGCGGGCAGTGGAACCTGGACACTTTGGAAGCTGAGCTGGCGGACCCGCTGAGCCATCATCACAACGTGTTCACCGAGCTCAAGCGCCTGATTGCCATTCGCCGCAAGCAGCCCGCCTTCCACCCCAATGCTACCCAGTTCACCCTCCATCTCGGTTTGCAGCTGTTCGGCTTCTGGCGCCAGAGCATGCGCCGTGACCAGTCGATCTTCTGCATTCACAACATCACCGATGAGGTCCAGCAGGTGTCCCTTGGCGACATTAACCTGATAGGAACCGACCAATGGCAGGACCTGATCTCTGGCCTGAAGATTGACGACCTGTCTGGCAGCCTGACTCTCAAGCCCTATCAAAGTGTGTGGTTGTCGAACCGGGAATGATGGCAGAATGCGCGGATGCCATCGACAGCCCAGCCCCGCATTCTATTATTGTCCGCCTACGACGCCGGCAGCCATCAACGCTGGCGTGAACAACTGGTGGCCAGCCAGCCCGATTTCGATTGGGAGGTGCTGGCGCTCCCGCCCCGCTTTTTTCGCTGGCGGATTCGCGGCAATGCACTGACCTGGCTACAGGAGCCGGCGCTAAAGGCCCACTATGATCTCCTGGTGGTGACCTCCATGGTGGATCTGGCGTCCCTGAAGGGATTCCATCCTCATCTGGCGCGTACGCCTACGATTCTCTACATGCATGAGAACCAGTTTGCCTACCCGGATTCCGGCCGGCAGCATTCCAGTGCCGAGCCCAAAATCGTTAATCTCTACAGCGCCGTTGCCGCGGATAAAGTGCTGTTCAACAGCGCGTGGAACCGGGACAGCTTTCTGGATGGCGCCCGACGTTTCCTGGAAATGATGCCGGACGGGCTCCCCGATGGCCTGCTGGAGGGTATCGGCAGGAAATCCCAGGTCGTTCCCGTGCCGATCGAAGACCGCCTGTTTGTTGAAAGAGAGAAGCCGATCAACGCACAGTGCCCCCATCTCCTATGGAATCACCGCTGGGAATACGACAAGGCGCCAGACCGGTTGTCTCTGTTGCTGGATTCGCTTGCCGACGCCGGTCAGGACTTCCGGTTGAGTGTGGTAGGGGAGCAGTTTCGCAATGAGCCCGAGGCATTCGGTGGTATACGTGAGCGACACCGGGAGCGCATAGTGAACTGGGGATACCTGCAGAGCAGGGCGGATTACGACCGGTTGCTGGGCGAAGCTGATGTGGCTATCTCCACCGCTCTTCATGATTTCCAGGGGCTGTCGGTATTGGAGGCGATGGCATCTGGCTGCCTGGCATTGGCGCCGGACCGGCTGGCCTACCCGGAATATGTACCAGCGGCGCAACGCTATGCCAGTCACGTGGATAATCCAGCGGCGGAGGCTGACGCCGCAGCCGGTCTACTAAGCCGCTTAATACATCAACCACCGGAGATTTGTAGACCCGGAGATTGGCGGCTCAGTGAACTGCAAATGAAATATTACAAAGTGATCAGTGCAACCCTGGGCCAGCAGACGGTATCCTGAGCCTGACCCAAAACACGGAGTAAGCGCAGATGATGAGAGCCATCAAAGTCAGTGGCGACACACTGAGCTGGGAAGCGTATGAAGCGCCTTCCGAGGTGCCCGAAAATCATGTGGCTATTGATATTGCGTGGACCGCCATCAACCGTGCGGATCTGATGCAGAAAGCCGGTGTGTATCCGCCACCGCCCGGGGCGTCGGACATCCTGGGCCTCGAAGTCAGCGGGACTATTTCCAGGGTGGGAGAGGGTGTTCATAACCTCAAACCCGGTGATGAAGTCTGCGCACTGCTTACGGGCGGTGGTTATGCCACCCATGTGGTGGTGCCTGCGGTTCAGGTGTTGCCCGTTCCAAAGGGTTACAGCCTGAAAGAGGCAGCGGCCATTCCTGAAGTGTTTGCGACCGCCTGGCTGAATCTCTATCACGAAGCTGCACTCAAGCCTGGTGAGAAAGTGCTGGTCCACGCAGCGGCCAGTGGCCTTGGTACGGCCGTGATTCAATTGGCAACGGCTCTCGGCAATCCGGTGTTTGCCACGGCCGGCGACAACGACAAACTCGAGATCTGCAGAAGGCTGGGCGCCAGCGGTGTCTGGAATCGCAAGGACGGTTCGTTCGTCGATGCCATCAAATCCTGGGGCGGGGTGGACATGGTGCTGGACCCCGTTGGCGGAAACTACATCGCCGAAGACCAGAAAGTATTGAATATGGATGGCCGAATCATACTCATTGGCCTGATGGGCGGTCGTATGGCGGAAGTCGATCTGGGGTTGATGTTGATGAAACGCCATCGCCTGATCGGTTCAACCCTTCGGTCGCGGCCCGTGGCGGACAAGGGTGACGTCATGAGTGCCCTGTATAAGCACGTCTGGCCACTGCTCAGTGCCCGGCAGATTGATCCGGTGATTGATAGTGCCTGGCCTATCGAGAAGGCCGGGGAAGCCATGGCCTATGTGGCGGAGAATCGAAACATCGGGAAAGTCTTGTTGCAGGTTGCCGGGTAAACCTCCTTCCCTGGAGGTTTTCCGGATCAATCGGCGATGCGTACCAACTGCTTGCCGAAGTTTTTCCCTTTCAGCATACCCTTGAAGGCTTCCGGTGCGTTTTCCAGGCCTTCCGCGATGGTCTCACGGTATTTGAGTTCGCCAGAAGCAACACGGTCCGCCAGGATATTGGTGATTTCCTGATGTTTGTCTTGCCACTCTGTGACCAGGAAAAAACGGTGCTCCGGCACCGGGTCCAGCGCCTTGAGTACGTGGAAAGGTGTTTCCACTGCCCCCATATCCTCGGCATTGTAAGCGGACACGAAGCCGCAGATAGGTACCCGAGCGCCAGGGTTGAGTAACGGCGCCACAGCACGGGTCACGGCACCGCCCACGTTTTCGAAGTAGATGTCGATGCCGTCGGGGCAGGCGGCCTTGAGATCGGCTTCGAGATTGCCGGCCTTATAATCCACGCAGGCATCAAAACCCAACTCTTCCACCACATACCGGCATTTCTCCGGGCCTCCGGCCACGCCGACGGTACGGCAACCTTCTTTCCTGGCGGTTTGCCCAACCACCGTGCCCACCGGGCCAGACGCGGCGGACACCACAACGGTCTCGCCGGATGTCGGCTTGCCCACGTACATCAGGCCGCAATAGCCGGTGCGTCCGGGCATCCCGGCAACGCCAAGGTAGGCCTGCAGGGGCACGTTGTCCTTCGGTTCAATCTTGTAGACCATCTCCGCATTGGCAGGGAACACTACATACTCCTGCCAGCCCGAGTAACAGGTCACCAGGTCACCCACTTTGAGGTCGTCTGACCGGGACTCGACGATCCGTGCGACGCTTTCGCCAACGACGACCTCGTCAAGGCCAATAGGATCCATGTAGCCCTTGGCATCGTTCATGCGGGGGCGCATGTAAGGGTCCAGCGACAGCCATAGCACTTTGGCCAGGACCTCACCTTCTTTCAGTTCGCGGACTGGCCGCTCTTCAAGGGCCAGGTCACCCTCCTGAATTTCGCCCTGCGGGCGCTGCTTGAGAATCACCGCTCGATTGGTATGGTTGGTCACAAATCATCTCCGGTTGCATAATGAAACCAGATTAGGGTGCAGCAGATTCGTTTTGAGGTCAACATCCCGGCTTTGCGAAACCGGGGTTACATTCTCCTGCCTGATCGTTATAATCACCCAAGCTCAGGACGAGCTGTTTGTTGAACGACGCCAATTTCAGACATCTTCAGGGACCGAAGACATGCCCCAGGCAACCGGACTGCAGTTCACGGCCACCCTTGGCCAACTC
>OJEP01000311.1_pt1 | contig 16285 bp, 20 predicted proteins | sample 1593761 | NCBI WGS metagenome assembly OJEP01 (sample SAMN05416783, study PRJEB24817) | seawater metagenome | isolation source: Sea water | place: Canada:Atlantic | collected 2013-11
CTGAACGCGCAGAGCAGGTATACCAACAGTACGCGCCAAGAGCATTTGAAAAAGTAATGATTAAACAAAACAGAACACCCGAACAGGTTGGATTAGACACACTTCATGATGACCTAAAGGATTTCGTTAAGCGGGTTCCTGATGCAGAGGTGGTTACGCCTTCAGTACAAGATACCCCAAGTGGCTCTATAAACCGAGACGCGATGGACGCTGGGGGTATACAGTCAACAGGTGATTTCGATGCGGAATCAGAACTTAATAACAGACCCCTTGGAGATTCTAGTAACAGATCAGGGTCATCCGCAAGGAACAGTGGTGCTGAAAGCCTAATACTTAGAGAAGAGGGCGAGAAAAAGGTTGACGGTGAACATGTAGCCTTTAAAGATGATGCCTTTAAGAAGGGTGCTGTATCTGGGGGCATAGGACACCTCATGTCTAAGGCAGAGAAGAAGAAATACCCAGTAGGTACGCCAATACCGCAAGAGCAAGTTGATAAGTGGTTTAAGCAAGACTTAGAAAAAGCGGAGAAGGCGGCTACTAAGAAGATAGATGGATTCACGGAGCTTCCAGCCCCAGTACAATCTGCTATCGTTTCTCTAGCGTTCCAGGTTGGTGAAGGACAAGAATCTGGAAGTACTGGACTTGCTGGATTTAAGAACACAATCAAGATATTAGAAGAGCGACCATTTACTGGGGACGTAGCAAATAGAGCCGCAGACGAGATGCTTGATAGTAAATGGGCTAAGAACCAAACACCAGCAAGAGCTAAGAGAGCAGCAAAGCTCGTAAGGGAGTCAATTTAAGTGCCAGACCCTATCGTAGATAATACGCAAAAAAGCCCCGTAGACTTAGAGGCTGAAGCCCGTAGAGCAAGACTTATGGGTTCCATAAACACGCCTACTAGCACGTTCGGGGCGGTCAAGGAACAGCGCGTCCCAGAAACGGGGAACTATATTAAGGTTCCGCAGTCTGCGAGTGTAGGTATTGCTAGACAGACAGAGCACATGGGGATAGCCAAACCCAAAACATCATCATATTACGGTGGCAGAGAATCACTTAGCTCAGACGAGATAGCTCAAGCGATACCTAGACCAGGAAGACAACTGTATCGTGGTAAAACTCCATTAGAAAAAGACAACGAAGATGCAACAGATTTTAGTAGAACCGTAGCAGAGAGCCTTGGTGGTGGCAAGCCAATGGAGTTCAAGGATATAAAGAGTGAGGCAAAGAGTTTAGGTGCGTGGGCAAGGTACAAGTTCCCCTCGGAGCTGTCGCTAATTATAGCCAATGAAACACAAGAATCAAGAGAGGGTGCTACTCCTTTTTCTGGTGAGTGGTTTGATGCCCGTCCAGAAAGTTCGGGTCAAATCGGAGATCAGATAACCACTGTTGCAGAAGGGCTAAAAGATATTGCGCTCAGGGTGGATATTGATTTTGAGTATGGAGATGAGGGACAGCGGGTACAGTTCGGTGTCAAGGCGGATGAGTTAAAGCAATACGCAGACGAAACTATGGAAAAGTACAAACGTGCTGGTGTCCGAGATGGTTGGTTAGGCGAAGAGAATCGTTCCATGATTCACGTTATGGGTGATGCTGGGAAAAGCGTTTCAGAGTTCCTTGGAATCACATATGCTATGGGTGGCAACGTTTCTGCTGGGGTAGCGTATTTCTCTGCCGTAACCAAGCTAGACTCATACCAAGAAGCCATAGACCAAGGGGTTAGCCATGAGGTTGCTATGCAATCCTCTGATGTAAAGGCACTAAGTACGGCTGTCTTTAGCAGTATTGGCGGAAAGATGCTATGGAAGGCACTTAGTAGTCCCTCTAAGTCTATTGTCGCTCAATTCGCTAAGGGTGCTGTAGCTGAAGGCGTTGTCCAAGAGGCACCAGAAGGTATGTCTCATGTCATGATCGATATGTTTTTTGGTATCGGAGACAGGAACTGGTGGGATGTAGCCAAGGCTGGATACCAAGGGGCTGTTATTGGTGGTCTGACTGGTGGGGCCATGTCGGCTGGGGGGAAAAGCGTTCAGGATAGTCGCCTCCATGGCAAGACCCTTAGTCCAAGTTTCCAGTCTAAGTCTGCTGGATACCTTGCCCAAGGTCTTGTTGACCAAAGGGCTTCTGATGTATCTCAGGCTAACGCTGAATTTGAGAAGAACAATCCAGAGAGCTTATTTGCCCCTGATCAGAACCCAGTACTCACAGTACTCGATGAGGTCTTAGATATACTTAAAGTTCAGGGCGAAGTGATGGAGGACTCACTCATACCAGAAGAACAGGGTGGACCAATAACAGAGCCAGGAAAAGAAGCCCTAAAGGTTCGCAAAGAAGCGTCCAAGCTAATTGAGGCATTCATTAAGATGGAGGGTGTTGAGCCTGTAATGTCGGCAGAACAGAAGGCTCAGTTCGAAGCAGATACAGTTGCGAAACTGAGTGAGATGACTCAAGCCGAGCACAAACTGGGTTCTGATGCTGCGGTAGCTGATATTGATGTCAAGATTAAGAAAGTGTCTGAGAAGATGAAGGCGGTTGAGGCTAGAGGTGAGGCTCTAGTCATGAAAGAATCTGCAAAGCAAGACTCTGATGCCTTTATTGACGACGAGTTTGATGATAGTGCAGACATAGAGTTGACCACAAAAGAGTCTGAAGCTGTAGCAAAGCAGTACGAACAGCTTGTCACAGAGCTAGAGCTACTAGAAGAATCTAAGGCTGGTATCGCAGAGAAGACTGGACTCATCGAAGATACTGTCCTTGAGAAACAGACCATCAGTACTAAGCTAGGTAATATAGTTCGTATGCGCTCCAATGAATCCGTTATGTCGTTGACTAAGGGAATGAAAGCTGGAGCTGTACTCGAAGGAAAACGACAGCGGGAAATTAGTACAGCGGTTAATAAAGTTATTGACACACTTCCAATATCCAAGGCTGGAAAAGACAGTCTCAAGAAGTCTGTGCCTAGTATTGTTCGTGCAAGCGACCTGCAAGTCGCTATGAATACGTTAGTTATTCGGGCGGCAAATACATTTAAGAACGAGACTGTGGAGAAGTCCAACGAACAGTCAGAGAAGTTAATCAAGAAACACAAACCGCTAGAATCTGGTGGTAAGGGTAATATCGCTAAGGTAAATACCTTGTTTGGCGACATGTCCAAGATGACCCAAGAAGAAGCCACACGAATAACCGCACTCAGTGAAGAAGAATTTGCCGAGGAGTTTGGCGAGCGATTCGGGGATTCAGAATATAGCGATATGCTAAAGCGTTACGCCAGTATCAAGTCTCAGGGGAACAAGTCTGGTCTGGTTGAATCAGTTTCATTCACGGACGCACTTCAGTTCCTTGTGGACAAGAATTATCTTCCGACCGAGTTCTCTGTTGAGCGTCAAGCGGAGATCGAGGAGAGTATCCGTAAAGCATCTACTGGTGAGTTGCTAGCTGAGAGCGAACTTCAGGCAATCGACGGTAGTTTTTCTAATCCAATTAAGGCTACCATAGCCCTGTTAAAGAACTTCGCAAACTTCTCTACGATAACCTACCACACCATGTTGGGTAAGGTTGGGCTTCAGAACGATAAGATATTCAACACAGAGAAGAACGAAATCAAAGCGAGGCAATATGTATTTAATCGTTCCATGCGATTACAAGAGGCTATGGCTAAAGTTGGGTTAACCTCCAAAGACCTTAAATCATGGGATGATCCTAAGAGCAGGAATAGCCATGAACATATAGAGTCATTAACAGAAGATCAGGTTGATTCATGGATAACTGATGCAGATACAATTAAAACGTCTAAGGCTATAGCCAAGAAGTACTCTAAGGACAAGAGTAAGGAAAACGAGGACGCTATAGATTCAGCTGAATCAGTGGAAGATATTCAGGCTATCGTTGCTGAGACTGGGATTATGGAGTCAAAGACTAAAGACACGATGACTAAGGCAATGGCTGTAACTAAGTGGGCGCAACTGCAAGACCCAGACACAAGATCAGATGCTATGGACCCTATGGGTGTTGATGCATTTACGCAGTCAAGAATAGATGCGTTAGAGAGAACTGTTGGTATAAAAGAGCAGGCCTATGTCAATGAGGTATTCGATATCATGACTGAAACGGCAGACGATATTGCTCCTGTATGGGAGAAATCCTATGGGGTTATCATGCCACGCATAGCTAAGTATATACCTAGAAGGAAGATTGCACCTAAAGCTGAAGCTGGACCTATAGATACTGGTAGCATAGATACTTTTGCCGAAGTATCATATATCGGTGAAATCACTCCTGGATTTAAGAAGAGCAGACGGTCTAATAAGTATGGGTTAAAAGACGTATCTATAAATAAGTTGCTAGAAGACTATATGCGTGACGCTGCATGGTTCATTCATCTTGGCGAGCAGTCGAAGGCGCAGTCTGTTGTCATGGAAGACCCTGACTTTCAGAACTACATAAGACAACAGTTAGGCGATAAGGGCTTTAAGACATTCCATGATAGCGTTAAGCAGTTCCAATACAAGGGTGGCAAGGGCGAGATGGAGCAGGACAACGACCTTACTAGATGGGCTGTTGGAGCCTTCTCAAGATTCGTCCTTGCGTTCAATCCTCAAGTTGGGATGAAGCAGGTAAGTTCACACTTTGCCTTCATGGAAGATATACCGACAGAATACTATATGGCTAACCTACCAAAAGTAATCGCGAACACAGGTAAGTATAAAGATATGCTTCGCGACCACCCATCAATAAAGCATCGTAGCGAACACATTGGTAGCGAATACGAGATAGCTAAAGGAACCAAGAAACTCGGATTCTATGGCGAAAAGGACTTCATAGGGGATATGTCTATGATGTTTGGTAAGCTCGGTGATGTCACGGCTATCATATGGGGTGGTGGTGTTATGTACGACTACCTAACACAGGTTGATGGCAAGACACACGAAGAAGCATTGGAATTGGTGGCTAGTAAAATTGAAAGCTCACAGCAAAGTTCGCTTAAAACACACAGCACTCCGATGCAACAAAACAGCAACTCAATGGTCAAGGCTGTTACTATGTTTAAGAGTGCCCCGATAGCTCAGTTAAATATGATTGGTAAGGCTTACCGTAAATATAAGTCAGGGGAGACTACTAAGCAACAGTTCGCTAAATCTGTGTTCATATATAACACACTAATACCAGTCATAGTGAAATGGATGGCATCAGGCTTCGCCGCAGACGATGAAGAGCTTATGATGAGTGCCGTTATGGGGAATAGTTCTGGTGTTCCTTATGCTGGTGACGGTCTAGCGTTTGTCGCAAATTTGGCTGTAGAAGAGGCAACTGGAAAGAAGATCAAGAGTTATCCGCTTGGGTCAGAAAACCCTATGGAGGCATTTGTTATGGAGTCAGTCAGTATGGGTAAAGATATGAAAAAGTATTACGACGGAGAGGATATTAGTGAGGCAGACGTTCTCGGTTCTCTGTTCGATGTTATTGGATTCCTTACGAAGACTGGTGCTGGTAGCATCTTTGATATCGGTGAGGGTGCGGTTGGTGCGGTTGAATATGGTGAGATGGAAGACTTTATGAGACTAATGAATTATGGTGAGGGTACAATAAAAGCAGCTAAGGACAAGGATTAATATGTCACAATCAGATACAAATAACAAGATAGCATACGATGGTAACGGGTCAACAGTAACGTTCTCGTTCCCATACCCAGTCGCAGAGACTACAGACGTACAGGTCATTGTCATCACAGAGTCTACTGGTGCTGAGTCTGTACGCGCTATCGGTACTGGGTCAACAGAGTTCGCAATCACAGTAGCAGCAAACAAGGGTTCTGCGTCCGTGACATTCGTGACTGCGCCATTAAGCACTGAGGCTGTACTACTTAATCGCGTCACACCTAATACTCAGGCGACAGCGTACTCACTACACCCTAGTCTCGAACCAGACCTTGACAAGAAAACTCAAGCAGACTTGACAATCCAGGAACAGATTGATAGATGTGTTAAGGTTCCATTAGCAGACAGTATTGTGTTCGGTGACGTTGGCGAGGATAGCAGGATAGTTATTGATCCAGAGCTACCCACAGTTATCGGGGCTACGGCTGGAGATGTATTGACACTTGCGGCTGGTAAGACAAGTTTAGAGTATACCACAGCCAACGCATCAAATGCTACACACACGGGGCAAGTAACGGGGTCAGGAGCCCTCACAGTGGACGTTACTGCGATTAGTGACCAAACACTCGTGACTGCGGCAACGGGTGATATGGTGCTAATAGAGGACGCTACAGATGGCGCTCTGAAACGCGCTGATATCTCAACGTTCCTCGATGGTGTTGGGGATGTTACTTTGGCAGGAACGCAGACACTTACCAATAAGACACTGACGAGTCCTAGAGTTGGCACAGCGCTACTTGATACAAGCGGTAACGAGTGGATATCTGTATTTGCTCCAGCAACCGCAGTTAATAATATAGAAGTTGTAAATGCTGTAAGCACTGGAAATCCAGAAATACGAGCAGTAGGTGATGACGCTGTTGTAGACTTAGACATAAAGCCCAAGTCTACTGGTCGAGTAAACATCTCTCAACCCACACTATCTGACGCAATCCTCGGAACCCCCACATCAGGAACGTTGACCAATGCTGACGGATACGCAGGGGATTCGAGCCTAGTCACTACAGGCGCATTGAACTCTGGGTCAATCACTTCTGGTTTCGGCAATATCGACACTGGCTCATCCACAATAACAACCACAGGCAAAGTCACAGCACCGCTAGTACAATCTGGTGGGGTTACATTGGCAACTACCGCAACAAAAGCCCCCGCACTAGGAGATGAGGGTGGATACTTTGTTCTCTCGGACGGCTCTGCTGTTGCAGTCACTATCCCCGCTAACGCATCAGTGGCATTCGCTATCGGCACAGAGATTCATTTCGAGCAGGGTGGTGCTGGTGCGATCACAGTCGGGATTACCTCAGACACACTTAATGTCAACGCCAATCTAACTAAAGTAACCAACGGACAATACTCGGTATGCACTATTAAAAAGACATCCGCGACAACGTGGACTATCTTTGGTAATCTGGTGGCAGCATGATAGCTGGTATCATCGCAAGTATATTGGCTGCGGGAGGTGGCCCTACAGATACAGGTTGGGTTGCCTCGCAGTCTATTGTAGACCAAAGTGATGTTTCTGAGGCTTGGAGTAACCTAGCCAATGCGGAAGATAATGGTGCGGGGAATCAACCCACAGGGACTTTCGCAACAAACGCTGTTGGTGATGGCAGTTTTACCAATACGATATATTGCACCGATTTTGCTTTCGCTGTTCCTTCTGGTGCTACAATTGATGGCATCGAGATTCGCCAACGATTGAAGTCTGCGGGGTCAAACGATGTGGTTCGCACTCCAGCATACGTGCTATTGAATAGTGTCGAGTCGGGAACAGGGGCGTATGATAACGGGAGTATTTCGGGAACTGTAACAGATTACGATTCTGGCGGTGCATCAAGTTTACTCGGAACTTCACCGACTGCGGGTGATGGTACAGCAAGTACTGATGTAAACAATTCAGGCTTTGGGGTAGCACTCCAATACCTTGAGGATGATGAAGGTGGTTCTACTGTCTCGCTCGATGCAGTATTTATAAAAGTTCACTACACAACGTAAGGAGAAACACAATGGCAATACGCACAGAGTTATACAACAAGTTTGCACAACATCGTCGAGCATGTGACCTCGTGATGAAAGACATCGAGAAGCAAAACGGAGGTGAAGCATTACTGACTGAATCGGAGATTGTTCTTCCCGATGACGCTAAGATTAAAATTGACAGCAAGATTAAAATAGAAGCGTGTACAGCGAGTTGGGACGCTGTGGTCGCTGAGTTTATTACAAGCAAACCAACACTATAGTATAGGATTATTCACAATGGTAAAGGTAACGTTAGAAGGCTTGTACGCGACTCAAAGCGCACAAGCTAGAAGACAAGACAGACTGGAACACGACATGGAAACACTACAAAACAGACTACCAGCATGGGCAACATTACTCCTAACTGTTTTAGGAAGTACTGTGACTGGGCTGATAGTTAAAATGGTGGGCTAATGCCAAAGCGCAGAGCTATAGATACAGACTATTCACGGCACACTATCGAGGATAGACCAGAAGAAGTTGACTCACTCAGATTCCTTAACGAGGATGGTGAGTTGGTAGAGGGCGGTGAGGCTAACCCTTTGCCAGTCAGCCAGACCGATGATTCAAAGACGAGAACAGAAGATTTAGATGACAAGCTGGCGAGAGTTGTATCTTTGCTAGAAAAACTATGTATATACGCTGAATCGATAACCGAGATCGGCATGGAAGGAATCGAAGAAGATGCAGATTACTGATGGAAGAAATCACAACACAGCTAAGGTAGACTCTGCCAATAGAGTTCACACTTATGCTACATCACAGAGCGAAACAGGAAACGCTACACACAACGGTGATGCCTATAATATTAACTCTGGATTTATTGCGTATACTGGAACTAGCGAAAGCTCACTTATCTATATCAAAAACAATGAGAGTAGGGATTTGATCGTAACTGCTATTGCCTTTGGGATAGGAACATTATCAGCAACGGTTACTGACTCTGCGCTAGTAACAGTAATTAGAAACCCTACTGGCGGGGATGTTGTCACTGACGCTACCGCTGTTGGGGCAAACGCAAATCTCAACTTTGGATCAAGTAAGACGTTGTTGGTTGACGCTTACGCTGGCAAAGATGGCGGGACTATCACTGGTGGTAACGATGTTGTATACTTTACCGCTGATGGTAATGAGAGGGTGTTTGCTCCTATCGAGATACATATACCTACTGGTTCATCTATCGGTATCAAAGTTGACCTAAATACAAGCGGTGGCGGGAATATGTATGGAGCCTTTGTATGCCACCTAGAAGATGTAGACAGGGAAGATTAGTATGTCTGCACCCTCAAGGATAGTTGATGGTAGGACGGGCAAGGCAGCGAATGTCGTGTCTCCAGAGGGCGTTAATGGTCTGGTCGTGTATAGCGTACCGTATCGTCAAGAGACCACAAGGTTTATCCCTGCAGTCAATGATGACAACGGTATCAATATGGCTGTTAATGGAGCGCTTGGTGGTACGCCTGACGGTATCCATGATGGTACTGATGCTGTTCAGTGGACTGCAACAGTGGAGTCTGGAACGAAGTGGACAGTTGATTCTACCAACCAAGCCAACACTGGGACCAAGTCTATAAAGCTAGACAACGGGCGTATTGGTGACTTCCTTCGACTGACCCGTGGTAGCGACATCGACCTTTCTGGATACACGGCTATTACTATGGCTGTGTACGTAGACAAGGACTGGGATGCTGCCAGCGCAGACTCGATAGAGTTCTTTGGGTGGAATGATTCACTGGGCATTCGTGTAGGTACTGGGATTCGCATTGAGGATTATATCAACGAGTCTCTAAATGATGAGTGGCAGAACGCTGTCATTCCATTAGCAGACCTTACACTCGCTGGTGTCACCATAGATTCACTAGCTATAGAGATCATGGCTAAGACTGGTAAAGGTCCGAAGGTTTACTTTGACGATATCCAAGTAGAAGAGACTGGAACACCTATAGAGTATCGAATAACCCCAAGGGCTAACACTAAGTTCCGTGTGTCCAGTATACGAATCACTATGGCAGATAACATCACAGCATTGACTTATAATAAGTTCATGGGGTTAACCGAGTTAGGTAATGGAGTCAACTTCAGTAGGGTATCAAGTACCCTTGAAGGATTTGACACCACCATAAGCTCGTTGCAGGACTTCTTGTTCATAGGCTTTGACGTAGTGACTAAAGAGACAGACGCTACCAACACAATAGTGACTCTGGTTTATCCTTTTCCAGAGCCAGTATTGCTTGATAGCGCAGGTCTTGATTATATATCTGCCACCGTGTCTGATGACTTGTCTTCGTTGCTGTTCTTTAGAATGGCGGCGATAGGGATAGAGGAATACTAACGCCATGTCTCCCACAGAGCCTTGTCTGTAGATTGCCAAAACTCATCATAGGGTGATGGTTCATCCCACGCTCGGCAGTACTTGGCTGTTAAGTCCCAGCATTTAGAGAGGATGTCTCCAATGACGGAGATGTCCTCTCTACTGCATCCATGAAACATACAGACTGGGTTTGTTCGCCAGTTAGAGCAACCATCCCACTTCACATGACCACTAATCTCAAAGTCATCATCATCTATTTCTTCTTTGTAGTTCATTCCGTACAATGGGATGAGCCTACCACCATCCTTGCTAGGCATTTGTCCACTGTGCTTGTGTATGTTATAATCGATGTGGTGCGAGCTAGGTTTAATTATAACACTATACCATATATCATCAAATCTTTCAAGAATCATCCTACCACCTCCTATTTAATCTTATAGATTCGCTCGGCAAATATAATCTCTCGACGCAAGTCCTCTGGTGTTAGCTCAGACGAGTTCACATCACGGATGATACGCCCAGCTTCATATGCACCATAGACAAGCTCCGAACAGAACATTCGGTTCTCGCTTTCTTTGGCATAGATTGGGATAGCAGACGCGATAGCTTGCCACTTGTCGTACTTCTTGCCGTCCTGTTTCCACAGATAGTTCCAGAACCGAGTCAGCTTCAAGTCCTTCCGAGCACTATCGTTGAGCGGATACCACCACACATCACCGTTGTACTCAGCAACTCTTCGCGATAACCGATTCAGTTGAACCCCTGAAAATCCATCCAGTGAAGTGGACTCCATCACCATGACGCGTCCATGCTCATCGATGCGAGCGACCACACCAACGTGCGACACCACGGACTGAGTGAAGAACTTAATGACACGCGATACCCAGCCTTGACCACCGAACGCGATCATGTCTCCTGGTTTCATCTGTTCACGGACTTCGCTGTATTCTTTATTGATTGTTATTCGCTTCATGCTACCACACCGACACTTCATCTTAATATCAATACTCATTTTAAACCCTTTCTAGTAACCTAATCCGTTTACCTTATAACTTCCATCATTAATCCTATCCGTTACAATCAAGTCAGCATTAAATAGTTTACCCGCCGAACCCTTACTAAACGACTGAATGAAATTATGGTTAATATCAGGGGCAGCCCCTATAATCCTATGTATATCATTATACGTTTTTGGGCTAACCTCGATACTAAGATTAACCGGATTATCCCTAGTCATATTACGCTGTAACTCTAATCCTATCAATTCGACTATATTCATTTTAAAACCCTTTATAGTTTATTGGCGGACAGTTATGATCAAACTCACGTTCCTTCTTGATGAAGTGTCCTAGAATCTCGCTACTGATACGGTTACTCATTTTGATATCAATGCTCATACTACCACCTCCGTTAAAGTAACCTCTGTCATTGGCTCCATACCCTCCAAGCACCAGTTCTTCTCAGCACTACACGACACCACCTGCCCATCATCAGACCAGATAATCGGGATGCGATCCTCTGGCTCAATACCATCTACAGACTTAATACCATTCGCTCGCTGAATCCCATCCATTGTAGTCTTGAGATAGTTGTCTATATCAGGCTTGCAATCAGGGAACGGAAACGGTGTGCTGCGCTTACGAACCTTAGACTTTGGCTTGGCTATCCAATAGATACACTCGATGTGAATAGCCCCAGTGAACGCCTCAAACCCGCCCATCTCAGTGACCTTTTCTAAGACACACTTCGCCACAAACTTCTTGGCTCTACGATTGTCTAGGGTGTCAGTCATTCTGCGCTGACCATATACTGGTGCTGCGCGTTGGCATGGGTGTGGTGCGTCTGGGACTGTGAACGTGAATGTTTTAGCGATAGTCATTCAGTATCCTCTCACATAGTCTAGCAACAGCCTTCACATCCATCAACAGATGCGCCTGACTCTCTTTGGCATCCATGAGTTCAACCTTGGTGCGCTCATGGACAGTCTTGAGTCTGTTGTAGTCCTCTTGCTTCTCGTTTAGCTTAGATAATGAAACCCCGTAGTCATTAATGCTTGGCCCATCTATTCCGTGTCCCATCACCCTTCCTCCGAAAGTTCAATAACCCGTTGTAATGCTTCGTATAGTTCATTGTCTACTAGCCAATCTTTATAGTCACCAGCGTCATCCTCGATGGCAGCAACCGTGTCTGCGATATCGCACAAGATACTGGTTCTATTATCAAGCTCATACTCTAAATAATTAACAAGGTTCTTATGCATCTCGTTATCGAAGTCCTGCTCATCAGGTTCATTCGCTGACTGACATCCCTTGACTCCACGACCGCAGTTAGGGTTGTTCATTCCACATGATCCATGTCCATAGCTCATACCACTCTCCTTTATTTTAGTTTAATAACAGTAGCAGGTCTACCACGCCCACCAAGAGTACTCACCTCAACAATATCTGATTCTACCATAGTTTCTAGTATACTGTCAAGGTCTTTCGACGACACGCCCATTCGACGCATAGCTAATGACCGTTTCATTGAACCAGATTCGCAGGCAACCAGCATACCCTTGAGCTTCTTCAGCAACTTCTCATGGTCTGAGCCATAAGACTTCTCGTTCACTTTGTATAGCATGCGTAAGGTTTGGTTATATACCACTTGCGAAGCCCATTCCACACACTCAAAGTCAACCTTGAAGTTAACCTCACCAGTGTCAATGAGAGTGCCATCTGGAAGCGACACAACGCCCTTAGAACAGGCATACAGCAACGCTAGCTTACAAGTCAACTCATAAGCCCTTCCCCAGATAGAAGTCCCTACACAGTCACCAGCAGCATTACATGCGTTCCATCGCTTATCGATAGTCATGCGTTGTCTGTTGATTAAATCCTGCGCGTCAACAGTATAGTTGATAGTCTTCAGGACTGGCTGGGTATTAGCTAAGTTCTCACCAGCCCCAATGTTTAACATGTACCAGTACATAGCCACGGAAATCAAGTGCTGTGGTATGGGTTTGGTCTTTAGGTTCCAGTTGGGGACACGATTAGCCCCATCCTCGACGATAAGCATACGAGCAAAGAACCCGTTATCCATCATCTGCTCACTCAGAGACTCGTAGAAGTGCCTTGGAACTGCTGTGCCGAGAAGGTTAAAGTTAGGGTTAATTACACTCTTGACAGACTCATCATTAGCTCTGCGTCTAAGACCCACGCTAGAGCTACTGCTCGTGTATAATTGAAGCAACAGACTCATGATACCACTACGATTAGTGTCCTTGGTGTTGCCAACGGCATTAATCATCCCATTAATCTCATCGCATTGCCACAGGATAGACGGTTGTTTCTCTAGCGAGTCCTCGATACCTTCTGGAGAACTGAACTTGTCAGCCACACAGGATCGAACGCTGTCATTACTGCTCTGTCTAGCCAACTGCTCCATAATATCCACGTTAACCTTGCGTGGTTTATCTTTCCCTGAAGCACTGTGGGCAAGCGCAAGGACATACAAGTTAGTCCGAGTACCACCTTCATCAGTGACCTTACGACCTGTCAGTAACCCCATGAGACTCAATGCCCCACAGAAAGCCATGTAGCGATTGGGATAGTGCGCCTGAGACATCGTGTATTCCATGATGTCATTGACGAATCCTGGAACGTGAAGCAATTCTTCAGGTATTGGTCCTGGGTCTACTATCTCTTCAAGCTCTTTGTCTGTAGGCAATGGCTTGTGACTGTCAACCACCGTCTTTAGAGGGGCAACCGCCTCATGGATGGGTGACGATTTATCTCTAGCCTTAGTCACAGCATGTGAAGCTGAGTAGATAACCTTGCGGCGATCATAGGTTTCACGTACCATATCTGCGTAATGCTTGACATTAGCAGAAGTCGGCACAGACACAACAAGCTCAGAGAAGAAGGGTATCCAGTCAGCACCAAGCTTGTTGAGCAGGATTAACTGGTCTATCGGCTTCCCTTGAGAGTGGATTTCCGATACGGCTCCCCACATCATGTTGTGTCTGTGCTCATAGAACCAGTCGTGAATGTCTAATGAAAGACTATCTCTGACCGATTCAATACAATTAGGGTCTACGAGTATCGCCCCAAGAACTGCTTTCTCTGCTTCGATATTGTGTGGATTATTATTGTCCAAAACTACCCCCTGTTATATAGCAAATCATCCATTTCTTTTTGCTCTGCAATAAACTTATGTACCAACGCTTCAGCACGATTGATAGGCATATACTTTCCAGTGTCCATCAGTATGTGAAGTGTAGATATGCGCACCGCCCTTACACGATACGTGTACTTCCTATCATCTTTGCGTGTCATAGGGTTGATGCTCCCTGACACAGTGTTCTCGCACCACTCCATAACAACGCCTTCAAGTCCATCAGGGTTGAAGTCTAGCTGTCGTGTGTGGTTATTAGCGAAGTGGTAGTTCGATTCCTTAGTGTCAATGACCATAAGAATCCTTAAAATAGCCCTCACCGAGGAAAATGAAAGGGAAAAACTCGGTGAGGGCTGGGGGTAGGTTAGTTAAAACGGGATGTCATCTTCAACATCTTGTGATTGCGCTGGCGCATCTCCGAGAATCACTGAAATATCTGTGTTCTCGTAGCCGTTCTTGGTCTTAGTAACTGTCTTGATAGTCAGTGGCACGTTGAGTAAATCTGATTCCTCGCTGCTCTCTGGTTTCCCGACAGCCTGAAAGTATTTCTTCAGTTGTCCCATCGAGATATTCTGTGCTGTCTCGTTGGCATTTACCACATTCAGGTTGTCCCAAAGCAAGCGACCTTTAGCGTCACCCTCGACAATCTGGTGTTCAAGTACTAGCATCTGACCACCGCTCTTGGTGTCTTTGTACTTGAAGCTAGAGATAATCGAGGTGTAAAGACCGTCTTTGATTGCGTCAAAACCTGATGTGTATTCTTCTTGTGGGTTGTATCCTGGAATCGCCATGTTATTTAGTTCCTTTTTCTGTTACGTTTAAGTACTTCTCAATCACTTTATATCCTTCACCCTTTTTATAGGGTAGCTCTGGCGGCATGTTGAACCGATTCTTAGCCAGATAAGCTGGTCGTTCCTCTGTGTAGATGACTCGTGAACCATCACCAATAGCAGTGGTGCGAGTATTGTCTATACCTGTGTCCGAGCCTTTAGTGAACACCTTATACGCGAGGTAGAAAGTGCAATCACTCCAGCAATGAAACAGGTTACATGGGTCATACTTCCCCCACTTACCAAGAGCCATAACTGTTTTCTCATACTCATCAACCCGTGGGTCTTTGATGTTGCGCTGAGTGACGTGTCCCGTTACGATCACATTCATACCAGCATCTACTACATCATTTAGCTTATCTTTGAATGAGTGCCACAGTTCATTGGCCATACTGTACGACTTACTGTTACCATAGTCAGCATCATCACCAAGACCATTGATACCTAGCTTACCACATACATGCTTGGCAATCAGTGCTTCTGTGCCTGACAATGAATCAACAACCATTGTGTCGAACTCGCCAGCCTCACCAGAGATTACTGAATTGATATTCTCAATCACCTCTGCGAATGTCTTGGCAAGCGGAAACCGTGGAGACTCGATAAGTCCACCAGCCTCCTCGGTCTGAATAAATACTGGGTTCTTACTTTGTGCCGCCATTGATGATTTCCCGACAGCACTGTCACCATAGATGACTAATTTCTTAGGTTTGTTTTGTATACCCACAATTAAGTTGGTCATAGGCCCCCCCTTTTCTACAGATTTCCATCTGTGTTTTCATAGTCTCGCGTACCAGAAAGATACGCACTAATCAATGCTTGTGGTTGACGGTTAGTGGTCTTGTACTTGTCTATAAAACCACCCATACGATAGGCATAATCAATAATCATCCTATCTTGTCTATCGCCCCACGCATCACCCCACTCACAATCACATGCTACGTCACCATATTCATAATCATCGAATGTCTCCTTTCCTTTTTTAACTGATGTTGTGTTGATAACTTCGTTGGTGTATCCGAGTGAATCACATTTAATACACATAAGTCCTACCTCCTGTGTTGAATTGAAAAATATAAGCCCAATAACCGAGTCGAACGGTAGGCTCCCACACTGTGTGCGTATGACCCTTCCACTTATCTTGGGCATCCAGAGAAAACATCATACTACAAGCCTACGTATCGGTCAATGTAGTATGCCTCAAAGCTCTGGTAATGTTAGTGTCTATTAAAATGTCTAAGCAACTGCTAGTCGCTGTCTCGATTGCGCGTATATTATCACATATGAATGGGTGTGTCAAGAACTAATTTATTCCA
>OJEP01000312.1_pt1 | contig 16280 bp, 15 predicted proteins | sample 1593761 | NCBI WGS metagenome assembly OJEP01 (sample SAMN05416783, study PRJEB24817) | seawater metagenome | isolation source: Sea water | place: Canada:Atlantic | collected 2013-11
TCTACACCTCTCTATTCGTCGGCAGCGTCAGATGTGTATAAGAGACAGGGTCAATGCGTGAAGCATGGTTGAGCGACGACAGTATCGACCTCACCAGCGCGGAATTCGACCTGCTCTGGCTATTGGCAAGCAATGCCGGCCGAGTGCTCAGTCGGGAGGAAATTTTCACCGCCCTGAGAGGAATCGAATACGACGGCCAGGATCGTTCGATTGATGTCCGGGTTTCAAGGATACGCCCCAAAATTGGCGACGATCCTATCCACCCGAGGCGCATTAAAACCGTACGCAGCAAAGGCTACCTGTTCGTAAAGGAAGCCTGACTGTGCAATCTCTGGCGCTGGCCCGGCGGGGCCGGCGTTCATTGCCAGGGTTATCGCAATGCCCTTCAAGTTTTTTCTCAAGCTTTACGCCCGGCTGATTGGTCTTACCTTTCTGATTCTCCTGTTTTGCGCCGCATTGTTCCTGGGTGTGAATTCCGTCAGGGAGCAGTACTGGCAGGAGCGTTTTTCCGAACCGCTGTTGCGCTGGCTTGTTGCGACACCATACCCCCAGCAGCAGTACCCCTGGCTTGAGTCCTTCTACGATTTCCGGGTGACGCCGCCCGGTAACCTGGCGGTATCCGATGTCATCATGGAGCGCCTTTCCTACGGTCAGGTGGTGGCGACGGACACCAGTATTGGCCAGCAGGTCATGGTCCGTAACGATAGCGATGGGATCATCGACCTGCGATTCCGGGACATCTATAGCGACATTGCCGAGGCCACCGCTCTCATCGCGCGCCTCCACCTTGATGACATGTCTTCGGACGGTCGGGAAGGTGCCATGTCGCAGCTATCCGATACGCTCGGGGTAGAGTTGCTGCCGGTTCGGGATCAGGCTGAACTCCCGGATTCCGAGGTTCTGGAGCGAGTCTCCGAACGGGGCATTTCGCTGTACCATCACCCCTCCCGGGATCGGGCCCAGGTGTTGATCCGTCTGGAAGACGGCACTCTCGTGGACATGGCCATGCCTGCGCCCTTCAGTCCCTGGGCGTGGCCGGTAATGCTGCTATTGCTTGCAGTGGCGGGAAGTGTTCTCGCACTGGCCCTCTATCTGGCGTTACGGGATGTGGACAGCAATCTCCGGGCCGTGGAGTCGGTGGCAATCCGTATAGCCCGGGGAGAGATGGGGGCGCGGGTGGATGCCGGCGACAGTCGCCTTGTGTCCCGGCTGGCCGCTGCCTTCAATAGTATGGCGGAGCATATCCAGCGGCTCGTCGGGGTTCAGCGGGAAATGATCCACGCGGTTTCTCATGAACTGAGAACACCGGTTGCCCGTATTCGATTCGGTGTCCAGATGATCGAAAGCGCCAACTCTCCAGAGGCGTTCCAGAAGCAGCTTGACGGCATTGACGGCGACATCCAGGAGCTTGATGAGCTGATCGATGAAATCCTGACCTACGCCCGGTTGGAGCAGGGTGGCCCTGTATTTGCGCTTCAGGAGAAGTCGGTGAGTGATATCGTTCGCCAGGTGGTGAGCGAGCAGCAGATGATCCGCCCGGACCACACCATCGAGGCAGACATTGACGATGAATCCGAGCGCTGGTCGCTGTCCGACGTGGAGCCGCGGTATCTGCACCGGGCGGTTCAGAATCTGGTAGGAAATGCTGCCCGCTACGCGGCCGGCCGCGTGAAAGTCCACTGCCAGTTTGATGAGGATAATTGCCGCATCGACGTGGAGGACGACGGCCCCGGTATCCCCGAAGAGGATTGGGAAAAAGTGTTTACTGCGTTTGCACGCCTCGATGACAGCCGTACCCGAACCTCGGGCGGTTATGGCCTTGGCCTCTCCATTGTCAGGAGGATCCTCTACTGGCATGGCGGGCAGGCGTTTGTCAGTCGCAGCGACGAGTTGGGCGGAGCCCGCTTCAGTCTGGTCTGGCCTCGCAAGAAGCCGGTAGAGCACACTCTCTAAGCCGTTTTGTGATGCGTCTCTCAGCCCCTAACCTGATGTAACAAAGGCGCAACACAACCTCAACTGAAGGTTGGGCAATCCGAGCCGATACTAAGTGTGTAAGGGATGACTTTTGAGGTTGTAGTTCTTACGAACTTTCCTTGTTTCATTCGTCATTTGAGGGCCGGTTTTCCGGCCCTTTTTTTATGCCCGACTTTTGCCATAGCGTTCTTATCAATCCTTTGAGAAGATTGCAGCATTGACCAGAACAATGCTGAAGCACCTGAAAGGACGCCTCATGACCCAGCACCTGCTCGCCATCGATCAGGGGACCACCAGTTCCCGCGCGATCATTTTCAATGCCTCCGGCCAAGCCATCGCCACAGCGCAACAGGAATTTCACCAGTACTTTCCGAAAGATGGCCAGGTGGAACACGAGGCCGGCGAAATCTGGCAAAGTACATTGGCAGTGTGCCGGGAGGTTCTCGAATCGTCAGGGCTGGATGCTTCGACCCTGGCGGGTATCGGCATTACCAATCAGCGGGAAACCACGGTGATCTGGGACCGGAAAACCGGAGAACCTATTCACCGCGCGATTGTCTGGCAGGATCGGCGCACGGCGTCTGTTTGCACCAAACTCAAATCCGATGGCCATGAAGGCACGGTGGTTGAACGCACCGGTCTCTTGATCGACCCGTATTTCTCCGCCACCAAGATTGCCTGGATACTCGACCATGTCGACGGTGCCCGCCAGAGAGCGGAAGCCGGCGAGCTTGCCTTCGGTACTGTGGACTGCTGGCTGCTCTGGAATCTGACTGGCGGGCGCTCCCACAAGACCGATGCCACCAACGCCTCGCGCACGGCGTTGTTCAATATCCATAGTCAGCAATGGGACGACGAGTTGTTGACCCTCTTCCGGGTTCCCCGGGCGCTGTTGCCGGAGGTGCTCGATTCCGCAGCGGATTTCGGCACCACCGACAGGCAGTGGCTGGGAGCGTCGGTGCAGGTCGCTGGCATCGCGGGCGACCAGCACGCAGCATTGATTGGGCAGGCCTGTTTCGAGCCCGGCATGGCGAAAAGCACCTATGGCACCGGTTGTTTCCTGATGCTGAATACCGGCGAAAAGGCGCTACGCTCCGAAAACCGGTTGCTGACAACCATGGCTTATCGTTTGAATGGCAAACCGTGCTATGCCATGGAAGGCAGCATCTTTGTTGCCGGCGCCGCCATGCAATGGCTCAGGGATGGGTTGAAGCTTATCAGTCACGCCCGTGAATCCTCTGATTACGCCTCGGAGGTGGGGGCGGAAAACCCGGTGTACCTGGTGCCGGCCTTTACCGGACTGGGTGCGCCACATTGGGATCCCCATGCCCGCGGGGCGATTCTCGGCCTTACCCGGGACACTGGAATCGGCGAGATCGTCACCGCCGGCCTGCAATCCGTGTGCTATCAGACCAAGGACCTGATCCGCGCCATCCAGAACGATGGTGCGTCCCTGCAGGCACTGCGGGTGGATGGTGGCATGGTGGTCAACGACTGGGTGATGCAGTTTCTGGCGGATATCCTCAATGTGCCGGTGGACCGCCCCCGCGTGACGGAGACCACGGCTCTGGGGGCGGCCTATCTGGCCGGGCTGCAGACCGGTGTATACCAGGGGCTGGACGAGATAGCACAACTCTGGGAGCGGGAACATCGCTTCGAGCCGGCTATGAAGCCGGCACTGCGGGAGACCCTGTACGCCGGCTGGCTGGATTCCGTGGAGCGGGTTTGTAATAACTGAGGTTCTGGCTCTCAGGTTCTCTCGAAGGCGATCAGATGGTCTGCCTCCACCCGGACTGGCACGTGTTCGCCTAGGTGAAAGTCCAGATGGCTCCGGAACAGGGCCTCGAATTCGGTGTCTTCCGAGCAGCGAAAGCGATAGAGCGTGGAGGTGCCGGCAAAGGTCTTTTCCACCACCTTTGGCTTCAGGTCAGAGCTGGCATCGTAGACGATGTCGTCTGGCCGGATCAGCACGTCGACCAGCGTGCCGGGCTGCCAGGTGTAGGCGCGGTTGCCGCGGATGACCCCCAGCTCGGACTCGATCGTGTCCGGTCCCAGCGCTTTTCCCGGAACGAAACCTCCCTGGCCCACGAAACCTGCAACAAAGCGGTTGGCCGGTTCGTGGTAAAGGTTGTAGGGCACGTCCCATTGCTGTATTCCGCCGTCTTTCAGAACCGCTACCTGGTCACACATGGCGAAAGCTTCCTGTTGATCGTGAGTGACCAGGATGGCACTGATGCCCAGTGTCTTGAGGATTTCCCGCACATCCAGGCTGAGTCGGCGGCGCAGATCTGCGTCGAGATTTGAGAACGGCTCGTCCAGCAATATCAGCGTGGGTTCCGGTGCCAGGGCGCGGGCAAGCGCTACCCTCTGTTGCTGCCCACCCGACAGTTCATGGGGGTAGTTGTCGGCGAGGTCCTGCAGGTGAACCACCTTGAGCAACTCGGTGACTTTCTGATGTTTTTCCTCGCGATCTTCCCTGCGCAAGCCAAAGCCGACGTTTTCGGCGATCGTCAGGTGTGGGAATAGAGCGTAGTCCTGAAACACCATGCCGATTCGGCGTTTTTCGGGAGGGAGAGTGAGGCCGGGCAAGCTGATGGAGCTGGACTGCAGGCAGATTTCACCAGTATTGATGGGAAGAAACCCAGCCAATGCCCGGAGGATGGTGCTTTTTCCGCAACCGCTGGGCCCAAGCAGGCAGCCGATATCGCCGTGGCTAAGAGCAAAGTTGACGTTCCTGACCACTGAGCCATCGCCATACCCGCAGGACAGGTTGTTGACTTCCAGCAGCCAGTCAGCAGTCTGAACCAGACGATCAGTCATTTGGTCAGTCCAGCCGATTGAGGATCAGGAATTCCAGCAGCGCCTTCTGGGCGTGCAAGCGGTTTTCGGCTTCATCCCAGACCACCGATCGCGGGTGGTCCATCATGTCTTCGGATATCTCCTCGCCACGGTGCGCGGGCAGGCAGTGCATGAACAGGGCGTCCTTGTCCGCCAACTTCATCAGCGAGGGATTGATCTGGTAGCTCTGGAAGGCCCTTTGACGAGCTTTCTGTTCGTCTTCCTGCCCCATGGAGGCCCAGACATCCGTGACCAGAAGGTCGGCGCTTCTGGCGGCTTCAGCCGGATCATGAACCACAGACACCTGTTCTTGGTGGGCTTGCAGCAATTCGCTGTCGGGCTCGTAGCCCTCTGGGCAGGCAACGCGCAGGGTAAACCCGAACTGGGTGGCAGCATTGATGTAGGACTGGCACATGTTGTTGCCATCGCCAATCCAGGCAACGGTGCCGCCGCGAATGCTGCCACGATGTTCACGATACGTCTGCATGTCGGCCAGCAGTTGGCAAGGGTGGAAGTCATCGGTCAGAGCGTTGATGACGGGCACCCTGGAGGCCGCGGCGAATGTCTCGACCGTATCGTGGGCAAACGTCCGGATCATGACGGCGTCCACCATACTGGAAATCACAATGGCGGAGTCTTCAATAGGCTCTCCTCGTCCGAGTTGGGTGTCACGGGGGGAGAGGAACAGGGCAGCACCACCGAGTTGGGTCATGCCCGCCTCGAAGGACACCCGCGTACGGGTTGACGACTTCTCGAAGATCATTGCCAGGACACGATTCTTCAGGGTTTCGCGCACTGCGCCCTGGCGCCAATCGTTGCGGAGTTTAGTGCCGTGGTCGACCAGACTTTCAAGCTCGCCGGAACTGAAGTCATTGAGTGTGAGAAAATGCCTTACTGCCATGGGATGGCCCTTAATTAATCGATAACCCTGTCCAAGAAATCCGGGATCTATTCGTGGTTACAACCGGCCCGCGGTGGCTATTGTCCTGAAACGGCAATACGCCAGCGCGCGGTGAGAGCCGCACTGGCGGGAAATACGGAAACGGAGGTTGCCTGATTGCCTGAAAGGCAGGGGGTCAAGTCTAGCCCGTCAGGGGGCTGAAGACAACGCCAGGGCGTCTTCAGGTTCTCCGTCGTCATCAGGTGGTGTTTGGTGAGCGTCACGGGACGTGTACAATAGTGTCAAACATGTCGCAACCGGGCGACCCCGTTTCCAATGAGAGGTGAGAGTTCATGGACATCAACGAAACCATCAAGAGCCAGCTTGAGGAAAACGCCATTATCCTCTACATGAAAGGCACTCCACAGGCGCCGCAGTGCGGTTTCTCAGCGAAGACCGTCCAGGCGCTGATGGCATGTGGCGAGCGGTTTGCCTTCGTGAACATTCTTGATAATCAGGAATTGCGTGAAGGTCTGAAGGTCTATTCGAGCTGGCCAACCTACCCGCAGCTTTATATCAGCGGTGAGCTGGTGGGCGGCTGCGACATCATTCTTGAAATGTCGGAAAGTGGTGAGCTGGCCGAGCAGGTCAAGGCTGCTTCGAAACAGGCAGAAGCCTGAATTAACCGCGTTTAAAGTCGTTCCGGGGCGAAAATGAGTTCGACCCGGAATTGCTTCCTTCCTGAGTATTCTTCCGGTGGTTCTGGATAGGGGCTGGCTAGCAGGGCTGCCTGGTAAATCGCTCGATCTATTTCGTTGAAACCTGTTGATCTGGTGACCTTCGCATTGGTAAGTGCACCGCTTGGCAGTAATTTCAGTTCGATTTGACTGGTCACCGGCTCGGTAACGCTGCGGCTGGATGGAACGGGTCGTTTGCCGAGTTCCTTGCCAATGTGTACGGCCAGGCTTGCTATATAGGGATCCACATCTCGTGGAGACGAGGTAATCCGAGTGATCCTTTCCGGCGAGCTTTCCACCGGCTGCTTCGGGTTACCTGCGGTAGTAGCGCCTGAGTCCGGCGAGGGCGTTGTCTGTGCTGCAGGGAGGGGCTCCACCACGGCTGTTGGCGGTGGTGGTGCCGAGTTTTCGGTTTGTTCTCTTTTTCGGGGCTGACTGGTGTCGATTTGAGGCGATTCCACAGCAACGGACTCGTGCTGGTTGCTGCTGGGCGATGTCGCGTTGGCGGCGGATTCCGCCAAGGGAACACTGCCAGGGCTGACCAGCTCCACCTTCACGGTCTGACGATGGCTTTCCAGGTTTGGACTCGTAAAGGGAAGGGCGGCCATTACCAGGGTATGAAGCAGCAGGGCAATCGATATCGCCAGAGTGATCCGGTATTTGTCCGGAAGGCCGGTAACACTGCCATACTCCAGCATTGACGCTCAGGTGCTCCCGGTGCCTATCCCGCTTTGCTCCGCAAACTACCCACAACGGCATCCAAAGCCCGGTCAATCAGTGCCCCCTGTTCAAGGACGGTCAGGCGTCCGCGCCGCATTTCGTGGGCCAGGTCAGTGCGGGTTTTCTCGATCACTTTAAGCCCCATGCGGTTCACGAATACAAAGCAGTCCGCTTCCTCAATAATGGCGGACAGTTTGCAGCGGAAGCTGGCCCCGTTGACCAGGTTGAATTCCACCCAATTGCCGATTTCAATGGCATCAATCTGTGCCACGTATTCGGCGATGGCGGCGTCCTCGAGCTCCTGTTGACGCTCAATGGCGGTCTGGTGGGCTGTGGGTATGTCTTCTTCGGGTTCCGGCTCGGAAGAGTCTTCCATGGCTTCGGCCAGCGCGTTGGCCCGGAAAGCTTCCGTTAACTCGTGCTTGAGGTCCGCCATCATCTCATCCAGTTTGGATGAGTTGTAGGAAACCTCCTCAAGCCCTGCCCGGAGTGACTTCAGCAGGCCGGGAACCACGCGAACCCATTGGTCACGATCTTCATCTTCCTGGTGCGGGTGCAAGCACCAGATCAGATCGTCAACGACGCGGACCGTCTGCAACCACCGGTGTTCCACGTCGTCCCTCAGGTAGGCCAGGAACATCACCCGGCTCCAGCCGTTGATCAGGATGTTCCGCACCGGTTCCTGGAGTTTGTAACGAGCCAGTTTCTTCTGCAGCAGCTGATCAACAGTTTCCTGAGCCTTCTGCGACTTGATGCGGCCGCGTTCGGATTCCCGGGTGCGCTGCTCCACCAGGGAGGACTTGCGGTTCTCCCTCGCCAGGAACTGTTCGAACTCCTCGCCCAGGGTTTCAAAGAGTGTTACGTCACCATCGAATTCGTTCAGTATGCGAACGACAATGGCGTGGATCTGCTCGTACAGCTTGTCGCGGGTTTTCTCGTCACTCTCGCTCCAGCCAATGCCAGCCCGTGCCAGTGAGTTCAGCAGGCGGCGGGCGGGGTGAGTTGCTTTACTGAAGAATGATTTGTCCTTGATCACCACCTTGAGGATGGGAATCTGCAATCGGCTGATCAGGACCTGCACGGGGGCCGACAGGTTGTAATCGTCCAGAATGAATTCAAACAGCATGGACACGAGGTTGATCAGGTCCTCGTCCATTTCCGCCAGAGCCGGCTTTTTGCCATCGCTGGCCGTTCCTGCCTGTGCCAGCAACTGTTGGACAACCTGGTGCAGGTCAACCATTACCGGCTCGCCGGCACTCAGGTTTCCGCTGATCTGTTCACCGGAGGGGTGCTGCGGAAGGGAGCCGAGCAGGCTTGCCAGTTCCGCTCCCCCAACAACATGGATATTGGGGTCGGAGGCCCGTGGAGGAATGCCTGCGTTGGTGCGCTGCAGAGCCAGCATCTGCCGGATCTGTTCAAACATGGCACCTTCGTGGTGCCCTTGCTGACTTTCTGCGGCAGCGGGTTCCGTCGTCGCTCGGGCGTTCCCACCTGCTTCGTCAGCGTGAGTGCCTGATGCTGTCTTGCTCTGCTGTTTACCTGCCTTGCCGTGGTAGCGGAAATTTGGAATCACGCCAGCCTGGATGAGAATTCGGTTAGCTTCGTCCAGCAACATACCAAGGTTGGAAACAACGTAACGATCAAATTGCTTGAGCAGGATCAGGCGTTCGCGAATCTGGATTTCCAGGGCCTGGATGGCTTCCACAAAGGCGCTACAGAGGTGTTCTGGCGCCATGGGGTTAACCGGCGCTTCATCACTGGCGCCCGGATAAACCACACTGAAGCGTGTCTGCAGTTGTAACAAAGGGCCCTGAAAGTGCACCTTGGACTTGGTGATCATGGCATTCAGGGCAACTTGCTCCTCCAGGTCATCATCACCAACCAGCGATAAGCTGTCTGGGTTGGCCTGGCTGGCAAGGCTTTCATCGGCCGTCACGCTGCCGCTTTGGGGAGGATTGGCAAACAGTTGTGCAACCGCATTCTGGAAATGGCGCTCTACACCCTTCCGCTTGATACGGATTTCGCGCATAGCTTCAAAATAGCGGTTCTGCTCGTTGTTGCTCCTGGCATTGTTTGCCAGTTCGAACAACGAGTCATCAACTGCGTCAAATGCACCCTGCAACAAATCTCCCAGCCCAGCAACGACAGTGTCGCGGATGCGGACCACCTGTGCAGGTACGGGATTTGAACTCCCTGCCTCCCGGTGCTCGCGGAGATAATGTATGCCGGACTGCTTATTCATGGCCGACTCCTGTGTGCGCCTCAACCGGATACATAACCGAGCTTACAGCTGTATTTTTTCTTTATACGTTAAATCTACCGCATTTTAACACACGGTAACATGACCAAGCGCTAACAAAACCCACTAATGTTCTCGGGGCACCCCCAAGGAACGGCGGATCATATTTCGTCCGGCATGTCTTTACTATTTTTCACGTGACCCCAGTCTTGGGTGGAACCGCATTTCGGTCAAGAGAAAGGTTAAATTTTGATCTTTCTAAATGGTCAGGTGTTATAGCCAGATGATCTAACCCGCCGCGCGCTTTTTCTTTTTTTTCGGATGAACGATCGCAGCCTTGACCACGTTGTCCTTGATCTGGAGGACCTCAACACGATGTCCGCCCACCTTCAGGCACACGTTGGTGTCCGGGATGTTTTCCAGAGTTTCGGTGATGAGACCGTTGAGTGTTTTGGGGCCATCAATGGGCAGTTTCCAGCCAAGTGTCTTGTTAATGGTTCGAACAGCGGACGTACCATCGATTATGTAGGTGCCATCGTCCTGAGGGATGATGTCGGGGCTGGTGGCGGCGTAATCCGTGGTGAATTCGCCAACGATTTCCTCAAGGATGTCTTCCAGCGTCGCCAGGCCAAGCACCTCTCCGTACTCGTCAACGACGATGCCGAAGCGTCGTTTCTCCTTCTGGAAATTGATCAGCTGGGTATTGAGGGGCGTGCTTTCCGGAATGAAATAGGGTTCACGGCACAACTGCATCAGCATAGCCTTGTTGATTTCATCGTGAAGCAGGAGTTTTGATGCGTTGCGTAGGTGAAGTACGCCCTGAATGTTGTTGATGTCTCCCTTGAACACCGGCAAGCGAGTGTGTTGGCTGCTTCGCAGTTGGCGCAGGATGGTGTCCAGATCATCATCCAGATCAATGCCGACCACCTCGTTACGTGGCACCATGATGTCGTTTACGGTTACTTTTTCAAGGTCCAGGATGCTGACCAGCATGTCCTTGTGTTTGGCTGGGATAAGTGCGCCGGCTTCGTTTACGAGCGTTCTCAGCTCTTCGCGGCTAAGGTGCTCGTTGGCGGCATCGTCGGCGGACACGCCGATGATCTTCAGGATGGCGCCCGTAAACAGATTGACCGCCCAAACCACGGGATAGAGTAATTTAAGTAGCGGCCCGAGTACGTGGCTGGCTGGAAAGGCAATTTTTTCAGGAAACAGGGCCGCGAGGGTTTTGGGTGTGACTTCAGCAAAGATCAGGATGACGATGGTCAGCAGGACGGTGGCGATGGCAATCCCGGCATTACCCCATATACGGATGGCAATCACCGTGGCGATGGCCGAGGCAAAGATGTTGACGAAGTTGTTGCCTATCAGGATGACGCCGATCAGCTGATCGGTGCGATTAAGGAGAGATTGTGCTCTCCGGGCACCTCTATGGCCGGTCTTGGCCATGTGCTTCAGTCGGTACCGGTTCAGTGACATCATCCCGGTTTCAGAACTGGAGAAAAAGGCGGAAAGCAGGATAAGCCCTGCCAGGATGATGAACAGCGCGGTAAGCGATGTCTCGTTCAAGACTCAATGTCCTTATGTTGCCGACAAGTTGGGAAAATAGGCGGTTGAAAGTCGGGGTGTCAAGTTGGTGTCTGTCCGGGGAATGATTCGTGGTGGCGTCAGCCGCCTCTGTGAAAAATCAGTTCCAGCACAAACTTGCTTCCGTAGAAGGCAAGCATTAAAAGGGCGCAGCCCGCCAGTGTCCAGCGGCTGGCGGTAATGCCGCGCCAACCCTTTGTATAGCGCCCGATCAGCAATGCTATGAAGACAATGAGTGACAAAAGTGAGAACAGCGTTTTGTGGGCCAGATCCTGGACGAACAGATCGTCAATGAACAGAGCGCCGGTCACAATCGCCAGAATCAGCATGACCACGCCTGCCCACACTAGCTCGAACAGCAGTGACTCCATGGTCTGTAGTGGTGGCAGGTTGCGGATAAGGATGCTGTTATAGTTCTGTTTGAGCTGGCGATTCTGAAGGTAGAGCAGTACCGCCTGTATGGCGGCCAGCGTAAACAGGCTGTAGGCTGTCACCGACAATGCGATATGGGAGAGCATACCGTAGCTGTCTTCCGGCACCAGTCGGGAAGGGGAGTGCGTGATCAGGCTCATAATGATGGTCAGTGCCGCCAGCGGGTAAACGCCGAGGAAAAGGCTTTGTACCGGTTTTCGAAGGTTGAGGGCAAGCAGTAAAAAAGCAATCAGCCAGGAAATAAGGACGGAACTCTGGAAGAAGCCGAAATCGAAACCGCCTTCACGGTGAACGGTCTGTGCAATCAGCAGACCATGTGCTGTCAGGGCCAGCAAGCCAATAAGGGTGGTGATGGCGATGCTGGTGTGTACCCGTCCGCGGAAGCTGAGTGCCTGCAGGGCGGTACCTACGCTGTAAAGCAATAACGAAGTGACCGCGAGGATCAGCGTTCCCATGACGTCCTTTTTATAACCACTTTCAAACTCGAGATCGGCGGGGTTCCACGCCGATTTGACCGGGCTGGTCGTTTCAGAGCGATAGTCTGGTTATAATGTCGCGATTATGCAACAGGAATCAAGGAGCCTGATCGGGTTCCGGTGTTTCATGCAACCAATTTATCCGGGTACGGAAGAGCAACATGTTTGAAAACCTCCAGGACCGACTTTCCGGCAGTCTGCGCAAGATATCTGGGCAGGCGCGGCTGACCGACGACAATATAAAGGAAACGCTGCGTGAAGTGCGCATGGCGCTGTTGGAGGCGGACGTAGCCCTTCCCGTGGTCAAGGCATTCATTGAGGGTGTGCGTCAGCGGGCGATCGGGCAGGAAGTTCAGCGTAGCCTGAGTCCGGGCCAGGTATTTGTGAAAGTTGTCCAGCAGGAGCTTGAGCGCGTGATGGGGGACGGTAACGAGTCCCTCAATCTGGCGGTACAGCCACCGGCAGTGATTATGATGGCCGGCTTACAGGGCGCCGGCAAGACCACGACCGTAGCCAAGCTTTCCCGCTTTCTTAAGGAGAGGCAGAAAAAGTCCGTTCTGGTGGTGAGCGCTGACGTGTATCGCCCGGCGGCCATTCGTCAGCTGGAAACACTGGCTGGTGAAGTGGGTGTGGAGTTCTTTCCCAGTTCTGAGGACCAGGATCCTGTTGATATCGCCAATGGCGCCATGGATGCAGCCCGCAAGAAGCATATCGATGTTGTGATTCTGGACACGGCCGGCCGCCTGCACGTTGATGAACAGATGATGGGCGAGATTGGTCGGCTCCATAAAGCCGTCAACCCGGTTGAAACCCTGTTTGTGGTCGACGCCATGACAGGTCAGGACGCAGCCAACACAGCCAAGGCCTTTAACGATGCGCTGCCGCTGACGGGCGTTGTCCTGACCAAGACCGATGGCGACGCCCGTGGCGGCGCCGCGTTGTCGGTGCGTCACATCACCGGCAAGCCGATCAAGTTCCTGGGTGTGGGTGAGAAGTCCGATGCCCTGGAGCCGTTCCATCCTGACAGGGTGGCGTCCCGGATTCTGGGTATGGGGGATGTGCTCTCCCTTATAGAGGAAGCCGAGCGCAAGATTGATCAGAAGAAAGCCCAGAAACTGACAAAGAAGATCAAGAAAGGTAAGAGCTTTGATCTTGAAGACTTCCGTGACCAGCTTCAGCAGATGAAAAGCATGGGCGGCATCGGCGGTCTGATGGATAAGCTGCCCGGCATGGGTCAGATGGCGCAGATGGCCCAGCAACAGGTCAATGACAAGTCTATGGGGCAGATGGAGGCCATTATCTGCTCAATGACGGCGAAGGAGCGCCGCTACCCGGATGTGATTAACAACTCCCGCAAACGCCGCATTGCGACGGGGTCCGGTACGCAAATCCAGGATGTGAATCGTCTGCTTAAGCAGCACAAGCAAATGCAGAAAATGATGAAGAAATTCGGCAAGAAAGGCGGAATGGCTAACATGATGCGTGGTCTTGGCGGTATGATGCCGCCGGGTGGCGCAGGCGGTGGTATGCCCCCGCGTGGGCGTATGTAGAAACCGGGATGTATTCCCTGTTTTCTTTGGCGTTCATTTAGCATAGAATAGCGCCCCTTTCGAGTATGGGTCTTCGCGCCAGCCTTTGTTTGGCGGGTGTGAATCGTACAAAGTTCGTACAACAGAACAGGATATTGGTCGAAATGGTAATAATCCGTTTGGCTCGTGGCGGCTCCAAGAAGCGCCCGTTCTACCATCTGACAGTGACAGACAGCCGCAAATCCCGCGACGGTCGTTTTATCGAGCGCGTCGGTTTCTTCAACCCGGTTGCCCGTGGCCAGGAAGAGCGTCTGCGTATTGATCGTGATCGCGTCGATCATTGGCTGGGTCAAGGCGCCCAGACCAGCGAGCGCGTTGCACAGCTGCTGAAAGGCGCTGCGGCAGAGTAATTGAAAGAACGTTTCACCACCGGGGTTAGGGTATGGCTCAACACTCGCAGGAAACTGTGATTGGTCAGATTACCTCGGTGTTTGGGGTCAAGGGGTGGCTTAAAGTCTACTCCTACACTGACCCCAAGGACGGAATACTGAACTACCGCGACTGGACCTTGGTCCACAACGGCAAGCGTATCCCGGCCAAGCTTGAGGAAGGTCGCCGGCAAGGCCAGGGGATCGTCGTCAGGTTAAAAGGTATTGATGATCGTGAAGTGGCCCACAGTTACTGTGGTGCCGACGTTATCGTGTCTACCGAGGAATTGCCGCAGCTTCCCGAAGGGGAGTACTACTGGCATCAACTGGAAGGCCTCGACGTTTTCACGACAGAAGATGAGTGCCTGGGTAAGGTGCATCATCTGATAGAAACAGGCTCCAACGACGTCCTGGTGGTGCGGGCAACCGACGCCTCCATTGACCAGCGCGAGCGGCTGATTCCCTATCTTCCGGACCAGGTAATCCGGAGTGTGGATCTGGCCGGGTCGCGTTTGGTGGCCGATTGGGATCCGGAGTTCTGACGGGTGTGGATTGGTGCAGTCAGTCTGTTCCCGGAAATGTACGCTGCGGTGACGGATTACGGGATTACCGGAAGGGCCGTTCGTGATGGTCTGTTGACGTTCACGGCCTGGAATCCTCGGGAATTCACTCATGATCGTCATCGTACAGTAGACGACCGGCCCTACGGTGGCGGCCCCGGTATGCTGATGAAAATTCAGCCATTGCGGGATGCCATTCATGCGGCGAGAGAGTCTGCTCCCGGACGCGCTTGCGTGGTTTATCTGTCTCCTCAGGGAGAACCGATGAATCAGGGCGTGGTTGAATCGCTGGCAGCGGAAGAGAATCTTATCCTCGTTGCTGGGCGGTATGAGGGTGTTGATGAGCGCCTGATATCGGCGGAAGTCGATCGGGAGGTGTCACTGGGAGACTTTGTACTGTCCGGTGGCGAGTTGGCGGCCATGGCTGTCATTGATGCGGTTACACGCCTCATCCCCGGAGCGCTGGGTCATGCGCAGTCGGCAGAGCAGGATTCCTTTGCTGACGGTTTGCTGGATTGTCCGCACTACACCCGGCCGGAGGTTTACGAAGGTCAGGCTGTGCCGGATGTTTTGTTAGGCGGTCACCATGATCAGATCCGGCGTTGGCGGCTGAAACAGTCGTTGAGGCGAACCCGGGAGCGACGCCCCGACCTGCTGGAAAAGCGGGTATTTACGGACGAAGAGCGTGAGCTGCTGGAAGAGATTTTGAACGAACCGGGTGCCTCTGAATCATCAGGGCATTAAAAGATTGGGTATCAGGAGCACATACGATGAGCGGCAAGAACAACATCATCAGTCAGATTGAATCAGAGCAGATGACCAAGGAAATCCCTGCCTTTGCGCCGGGTGATACCGTGGTTATTCAGGTTCGCGTTACCGAGGGCAACCGCGAGCGTCTTCAGGCGTTCGAGGGCGTCGTGATTGGCAAGCGCAACCGTGGCATGAACTCTTCCTTCACTGTACGGAAAGTTTCTTACGGTGTGGGTGTTGAGCGCACCTTCCAGACCTTCTCCAAACTGATCGACAGCATCAGCGTGAAGCGTCGTGGTGATGTTCGCCAGGCCAAGCTTTACTACCTGCGTGAGCTGTCCGGTAAGGCTGCTCGTATCAAGGAAAAGCTGGGCTGATCAGCACGGGTTGCTGGTTACAGTTCGTCAGGAAAAGGCAGCCCAAGGCTGCCTTTTTCGTGTCCGGTTACCGGAATCTCCCGTGTCCGTTTCGTTTCGAGTAGGCTGCTATGCCCCGGAAACCCACCTCCAAAGTTGAGCTTCGGTCGCAGGATGAAGCGGTCATTGTGCGCTTCACCGATGCTATCTGGCTTGAAGATGGGTTGGGCGAAAAAACCCGTCAGGCCTACCGGAGTGATCTTGAGCGGTTGGCGGCCTGGCTGCAGGAGCAGCCGGAAAAGCCCCTGCTGACTGAGGTGCGCCGTACCGATTTGCTGGGCTGGATATCCCGTGGGTTGTCTGATGGTTTCAAAACCTCCACGGCTGCGCGTCGCCTTTCCGGTTTGCGTCGTTTTTTTCGCTACCTTTTGCGGGAAGGCGTAATTGCAGAAGACCCCACGCTACGAATAGACAGTCCCCGCCTTCCCCGACGATTGCCAGATTCCCTGTCGGAGGAGGATGTGGAGAATCTGTTGATGGAGCCTGACCCCGAGGTGCCTATCGAGCTTCGCGACAAGGCGATGATGGAAATCCTGTACGGCTGCGGTTTGCGGGTTTCGGAGCTTGTGGCTTTAACGGTGGATGAGGTGAACCTGCGCCAGGGGGTGATCAGGATTGTTGGCAAGGGCAACAAAGAACGCCTGGTTCCGCTTGGCGAGGAAGCGGTTGATTGGCTGGTGCGTTACATGCTGTCTCTTATACACATCTCCGAGCCCA
>OJEP01000317.1_pt1 | contig 15989 bp, 18 predicted proteins | sample 1593761 | NCBI WGS metagenome assembly OJEP01 (sample SAMN05416783, study PRJEB24817) | seawater metagenome | isolation source: Sea water | place: Canada:Atlantic | collected 2013-11
CGAGATAGGAGTCCGTCTCGTGGGCTCGGAGATGTGTATAAGAGACAGCGTCATGATTGTGATTGATTCTCTCACGAGGCTTTCGCGTGTGCATAATGCGGAGCGAAAGAGCAGCGGCCGTACTATGTCTGGCGGGGTTGATGCGCGAGCGATGGAGATCCCGCGGAGGTTGTTTGGCGCTGCACGAAACATCGAGAATGGCGGGTCGCTGACCATTTTGGCAACCGTTCTGGTTGATACCGGCAGCCGTATGGACCAGGTTATATTTGAGGAATTTAAGGGCACGGGGAACATGGAGCTGGTTTTATCAAGAGACGTTGCGAATCAGCGAATCTTCCCCGCGCTGGACATTTCGAAAAGCAGTACACGCCGGGAAGAGCTGCTGTTAGATCCGAAACATTTAGACAAAATAAGAGCGTTGCGCAGGGCGCTCAGCGGTCTCAAACCGCTAGAGGGCACAAGAAGGCTGGTTGAGCTGCTTGAGAAATACCCCACAAATGCCGAGCTTCTGAACAGCATCCCCGGAACGCACACCGATTGAATCTGCGATACGAGGTCAGGCCCGCGAGAAAGCCGCAAAAGTGATCTCGCTGAAATCCGCGCATGTCAGGTTGGCAATGATGGCCTTGCAGCTGGCCAGATCTTTTATTTCGGTTATTTGGGTAACCTGGGCCTCTTTTCTGGAGTCATTGACGGATTAGGAGGGCGTAAGCATGCAAATCGGAGTGATCGCAGACACCCACAGCAAGATGCGTCCCGAAGCCCTGGAGGTTTTGGAAGGCTCGGATCTGATTCTTCATCGTTCAACGCGCAATCAGGCTGGTTCGCCAGTTTGAGCAAAACCAGCCAGTCTCCACATAAGGCCATCGAGCGCTAAACGGAACACGAATTAATGGCTAACGGACAGTTTCGGCAGCTTCACGTGGAAGAAGGACTTGATTTTGGCTTTGAGTGACACCGCCATCTGCGCGATATATTCGCTTCGTTCCTGCGATGCAAGCTTTGTGTAGTAATCAATGTCGATAGAGCCCTGTTCGTTCAGTTTCGGAGCCTGATAAGTCATGGTGGTGTGTCCTGGTTCGATAAGTGAGTATCTTCTACAGGACTTATGATAATGAGTACGAGACTCTTGAAAAAGCGATCCTTTCTCATCAGACTGATGAATTAATCTCATCAGTCGAGCGAAGTTATGCGCCACCTACCACCCCTGAATGCGCTTCGGGTATTTGAATCAGCGGCCAGACACCGCAGCTTTGTCGCAGCTGGCAAGGAACTTTTCGTGACGTCATCGGCGGTCAGTCATCAGGTGAAGACACTTGAAGAATATTTAGGGCTTTCACTGTTTGATCGAAGCAGGCGAGCGGTGACGTTAACCCCTGAAGGCGAGCAATATCTCTCATCGGTCAGGCATGCGTTCGATGAGATTGAAATGGCCACCCAACGACTGACCGCGAACCAGGAATCCAACGTGGTCAAGATCAGTGTTGCCCCCAACTTCCTAACCCGCTGGCTGATGCCACGCATGGCTCGATTCCAGGCCCTGTACCCGGATATTGAGCTGGAAATTAATGCGTCCATGGGGCTGCTGGATTTCGATCGCACCAGTACCGATATGGCGGTTTATTTCGGGAATGGTGAATGGGACGATATTGAAGTGCATTTCCTGCGCAAAGTTATGCTGGTTCCGGTGTGTAGCCCGCGGCTACTGGACGGCGAGTTGCCGCTGGAGAAGCCTGAAGACTTGGCTAAACACACTCTGATTTATGTCAGCAAACGGAAGTGGGAGTGGGAGAACTGGCTGCAACAATCAGGCGTGGATTTTATATCCGCCCGGGGCAGCTTACAGATGTCCAGCGGGCAACTTGCCACGGCGGCGGCCCAAGAGGGCCTTGGAGTGGCGCTGGCTGATAGCACCCTGACGTCCCGTGAGATTAAATCGGGGAAGTTGGTGGTGCCTTTCGACATCCAGTTGGATACGAATCGGGCCTTCTATCTGGTCTACCGCAAGCAACGTCCGCTGACCATCGGAATGAAAGCCTTCAAGGAGTGGCTGATGAGCGAGATTTAGGGAGCCCTCGGGCCTGATTCTGGGAGGAAAACCGGGACAGAAACGGCTTAAACTCGGGGCGGCTCAGATGAATGTCCAGGCCAAGACCCGCGTAATCTTATTTCCCTGCTTCATCTCAATTTCCCTTATATCGACTGCACCAAGCTTACGAATCAACTTCTTTGCGGGCTTAACATTGTCGGCTTTTGAAACCAGGCTGGTAAACCAGCGACATTGAGTTGAATACGCCTGGCTTTCTCTTATCAGCTTTTTCAGAAACAGCTGCTCACCCCCCTTGCACCAAAGCTCTGCTCCCAGACCGCCAAAATTCAGAGTAGGGGATTCGGATTTTGTTTTTTGTTCACCGCGATTGCGAGCAAGGTTATTGAGTTTTAGCCGGCTACCTTTCATCGCGTCATCGAGAGATGCATGGAAAGGCGGGTTGCATACGCTGACATCAAAGAACTCACCAGCATGGATGATCCCTTCGAACATGTGGTTTTTATCGTGCTGGGTGCGGAGCGTGAAGCGACCTTGGAGTGCGGGGTTGTTGGTGATGATTGTGGCTACGTTCGCAAGCGACTCCGTATTGATGTCGCTACCGACACACTGCCAGCCGTAAATTTGGCAGGCCAGTAGCGGGTAGATGCCATTGGCTCCCGTCCCTATATCCAGCAGCTTGATGCTGGGCTGATCAAGCCCGGGCAAGTCAGCGATGTAATGGATATAGTCGGCCCTGCCCGGGATTGGAGGGCAAAGTGCCCCGTCCGGAATGTCCCAAGCGACAATGTTGTAGTATCGGTTTAATAACGCGGCGTTGAGAGTTTTTACTGCCAATGGGTCTGCGAAATCGATGGAAAGGTTGCCATGAGGGTTCGTTTTCACATGGGGGTCTAGTGCCGGGTGGGTTTCTACGAGAGCTGGGAGGTCATAGCCCTGATTGTGCAGATTCCTCGGGTGTAGATCCTTGCGAGCAGGCTTTGTGGAAATCGGAACAGGATTATTTTTTTGGTTCATAAGCAGGGGGAAACTGTGACAGACCTGTTTTTCGGGGCTTTCGCGTAGGTTCTCTGTGTAGATGAATTGCGAACAGGCGTTTACGAAAGTCATCGGATGGCAAAGTTGCATGCTATCACTCAAACGGTTGTTACACATTTTTGCCAGTGAAACATGCACTCCATAAGTACATGTTCTAAGCTGATCGACAAGAGTGTTGGTTGTGAGGGTCAAGGTGTTCAGACTGAGCTTGCAGTGCATGAAGTACCCGAATCCGATGCAGCCGAAAAGTAGCGAGAGGAAGATATCTACGGTTTCCATGGGGTGAGGTCCTCCGGCTTTTCTTTCCTTACTCTATCAGCCCCGCCTGTCACCGTGGCAACGTAAGCCGCCACAGGTCCGTTTTGCTCTAGGCCTTTACGCAGACAAACAAGGCATTGCCAGACTGCCCGTCCCAGGGCTCTATCTTGCCGTAGTCGTGCTCGAATATATGCACCTCGAAATAAGGCTCCAGCAGCTGTGCCAGATCCTCAAAGCCCAACGCCACCATGGGATGCTCGTCTTTCCAGGTTTCGCTGACATTGTGGGTGGTTTTTTTAATGCGCAGCTTGAGTGACTGCTGCTCGCCCTGGCCGTGGTAGTGCCAGCCCGAGCTGAAGGTGAAGGCTCCATCCTGGTGCTCTGCGGTATGGGTTACGAACAGGTTGTTGTCGATTTTGTTCTTGTCCACCGCGTTGAAGCAGAAAACACCCTTGGCCTGCAGGGCATTGTGAACGCTGGTGATGCAGGATGTCAGGCGGTCGATATCACTGTTGTAGTGAATGGAATACAACAAGCAGGTGATCAGATCGAAAGGCTGGTCAAAGGCAAAACGGCCAATGTCTCCCAGGGTGAAACTGGCTTCAGGGCAGCGCACTTTCGCTTTATCCAGCATGGGCTGGTTGATGTCCAGGCCCTGGCTCTGGTAGCCAGAGTCGAGGAAATGCCGAATGTGGGGGCCGGTTCCACAGGCCAGGTCCAGATGCTTGCGACCGCCGTTTCCAAACAACTGGTTAAGCCTGCGTACAGCGCTGCTTTGTTCCGGGTAGTCGATGTCGGCACACATCAGGTCGTAATAACCGGAGAGGTCGGTGTAGAGCTTGATGGACGGTTGCATGACGACTCACTGGGCGGGCGGGGTAGGCAGCTGTCCGGCAGTATAGCAAACCGTATTCGCTAATGGGGGGATCGGCCCGTTGAATCCCGATTGGTGGTTGGCGCCTCGATCGGCGTCCGGCGGAGAATGGATTCCGTTTTCCAAGAGCAAGGAGGAGCTGATGCCAAGACAGGCCAGGGTGATAGTTAACGTGAATTTATGCCGAGTTACTTTACATATTTTTCTGGCATAACAAACCCGCTATGTGCAGGCCTTTGATTCTGAAATACAAAAGTACTGTGGCACGCAGAATGCTTAATGACGTGGTCGGCATTTAAATCCAAAAAAGGAAATTGTCATCATGTTTAACAACAACTACATGCGATCGCTTCTGACGGTGCTTCTGAGTGTATGGTGCTTGCACGCCAGCGCAGTGCCTCTGGTTTACGATGAGGCTGTGGATGGTGATCTTAGGTTTGATAATGATCAGTATCTTCGTGATCCTTTGGGCTTTGGCGCCAATACGATTTCTGGCACCGTGTCCAGCACGTTCATTTCCGATGAAGATGGCTACGACGCTGACTTTGACCAATTTAACGTATTAATGCCGGACAACGCCATTCTCCAAAGCGTCTCGCTTGATTACGCTTCAGGTGACGGAGGAAATGGGGAATTCGCGAGTTGGTTTGGGGTGTACTTTTCTGGTCCTGTCATTCAAGAATTCGGACTGACCGGAGGCAGCTATTTTTGGGAAGTAAATCGTGAATTACCTGAATTACGCTCTGTAGGTCTGAATAGGCTGCCGGACGGCATTGTTAACGATTACACCATTACTCTCAATGTTATAGAGAAAGTCTCAACGGTTCCTGAGCCCGGCTCCCTTGGCCTGCTGAGTGTCGCGCTTTTGGGGTTGGGAATGATGCGGCGCCGCAACGCCTGAAGGCAATCGCTCCAGGGAAGGAGCTTTTCCTACCCCTGCTGAGACGGATTCTTCATATCCATATAGCACCCGCATATAGCCCATAATTGCACCAGATTCCCCGAAGCCTTGTGGCACAAGGCTTATGGAAGTTTAACCCTAGGTTCCTAACAAACTTATCCACAGCTTCTGTGAGTAAAGTACGTGGCAATACCGGTTTACCCATGAGCCGGTACTGACCAGAATCCCTGGCCTTATGTTTTTGAACGCCTGCTCACTGACGGGCCAGGGTGTAACGGGAGCCTCCATGAAAGCTGTACTTGATGCCTATCTGAATACTTCGCTGGTGCTGCGCATTGGTATTGCGCTTGTTCTTGGTCTGGTTGTAGGACTGGTGGGCGGGCCCGCGGTGGCCGAATGGCTGGATCCATTGGGGGAGTTGCTGCTTCGGTTGCTGAAGTTCCTGGTTGTGCCGATTGTCCTGTTAACTCTGATGGTGGGAATCAATCAGGCCAATCTTGGCAGTATGGGGCGTGTGGGCCGGAAGATGCTGGGCTTTTATGTGCTGACCTCGGCGTTGGCGATCACGGTGGGGCTGGGTGTAGCGTCTGCTTTCTCGCCTGGCAGCGGCCTGGAATTGACGTCTTCGGAAAGTGTCGAAGTGCCGGAGAATCCGGGCTTTATCCAGGTACTTCTGAATATTGTTCCCACCAACATGGTTGAGGCCTTTGCCGAGCCGAACCTGCTGGGGATTATCTTCACCGCGATTGTTTTTGGTATTGCCCTGTTGAAGCTGCGGGAGTCAAAGGCTCACGGCGAAGTCGCTGAGCGAGTGTATGGTGTGGTTTCTGGCCTGAATGAGGTCACCATGAAGGTGATGGCCGGGGTGCTCCAGTATGTTCCGATTGGTGTGTTTGCGATTGTGGCCAGCACTGCAGGTGAGCAAGGCATGAACACGATACTGGCCCTCGGGGATATGGTCATGGTGTTGTACATCGCCCTGGCGGTACAGCTGGTGGTCTACGGGGTTCTTATGCGTCTAAATGGCGTTAACCTTATGGACTTTGTTCGTGAGGCCCGGGCTCCGGTCGCCACGGCCTTTGCCACCCAGAGCAGCTCCGGAACGCTGCCCTTGACCTTGAACGCGGCTCGGCGTTTGGGTGTTCCCCAGAGTATCTATGGCTTCAGCCTGCCGCTGGGCGCGACCATCAATATGGACGGGGCCGGTATCCGCATTGCCATTTCTGCCGCCTTTGCCGCCAATGTGATAGGGGTGCCCCTGGACTTTGTCACTATGCTGGAGATCGTTCTGATCGGCACCCTGGCCTCCATCGGTACGGCCGGTGCCCCGGGCGCTGGTATCGTGATGATTGCTACGGTGTTTGCCCAGGTGGGCCTGCCCATTGAAACCGTAGCGCTGCTGGTGTCCATCGATGCCCTTGTGGGTATGGGGGCCACGGCCATGAATGTCACCGGGGATCTGGTGTGTACTTCGGTGATTGCCCGTTCCGAGGATAAATATGAGGCGGTAGAGGCAGGCTCAAATCAGGCGGTGCCGCAGGAACAGTTGTCATAGGGGCAGCGTGTCGGTGGAAGCCGAGCACCGGCAGACTCACATTGATGCGGCCCCTTTCATGCTGGTCATCTGAGCGACATAGGCGGTGATAAAGGCTGTTTCCTGAAACACCTTCAAACCCGTGTCGGCGAACGCAATGGGCAGTGGGTTGGAGGCCAGGGTAGATTTGATCAGTGCCGGGGGCAGCAAGGTCACAGTTAACTCAGTATCGGTGATCAGTTGAATGGCAGCTTCCAATTTGAAGCTGATGGCACCGCCGGCAAACTTGCCTTTCGGCATCCGCTCTTTGATCGCGACACGGGTGACCCCGTACTCGGTCATAAGCTCCGCAAAGGCCGCCTGGAACCGCTTCAGGTCCTCACGGCTATGGTTTTTCGGCAGTGACAGTTTGCGCACCTTGCACTCCGGCAGGTTGAACTGCCCTCTGTCTATATTCAGCAAACACACCACCGCATCGCTGCCCGTCAGTTCAACTCCACATACAATCATAGTCACCGTCCTTTGAAGAATAATTTATCTGACAGACTGAGAACCTGGCGGGGAGAATGCCCAGGCTATCGCAGGGAGGAGATTTTTAGCACGCTTGTGGGGGCGGTGATATAGGCAGGTATAATTTTCTGAATCGAGAGAGCCGGAACAGATCTATATTCGTGGTTTGAAGAACAGGTCTGCCCCGGTTTCGAAAGTGGCTCTTGGCTCCTTACTGAACGTCGTAAACCTCAATAATCGTTTTAGCCAGTTCAAGGTCGTTCTCGTTCGCCAGGGCAAGCTGGTTCAGTGCCCGGACGGTGGTGTCTTTCTGCGTGGCGTCGATGCCCAGCAAGTGCACGATGGTGTCCACCTTTTCACCACCACCGCTGGCCAGCTGGTGGCGGAACTCTCCGCTGAACGCGATGATGATTTCTTTGATCTGTCGCGGCTTGGAGGTTGATATTCCCGTTGGCGTGTCGGGCTTTAAGGTGACGAAGTACTGGTCCGGTGAGAATTCGTGAATGGCACCGGAGACGCCATCGGTAGTGGAACCGATCAGCCCTCCAATCACGATGTTTCCGAAGAACCACGGGTTGGTTGTGGTGGAAAGCTGAGCGGTGTGGGTCTCGTAGCCTTCCTTCTCAAAGGTAATGGGTTGGTTGGAGGCCCGGTCCACCGGCACAGTCAGCGGGGTTTTACCGAGTACTCGGCCGGAAACCGTAACGGTGGCTTCTTCAGGCTCGCTGTTGAAGGTAAGTTTCTGATCGGTTCCGGAGACGATCGACGCGCAACCGGTTGATAGAAACGCGATCGCGGCCAGAGCGACTAGTAACGGGTACTTCATGGTGCTTCCTTGTAGAAGTGCTGAATTCCAGGAAAGTTATTGCGCCAGCGAGATGTTGCCGGGCTGGATTTGCAGTTCAGAGAGTTTCTCAACCAGGCCCTGAATGTTGGCTTTTCCGGATCCCTCGTTGGCCAGTCGCAGGCGCTTGATGGCAGCGAAGGCATCGCCAATGGTGGCGGTGTAGGGGGCAGTGATCGTTTCATTCAAGACGACTGCGCCGTTGTTTTCACGGTCGGTCAGGATGTACTTCACGTGGGTGGTTACCTCGAAGTCCAGCCCGAAGACGGGTTGGTCAACTTCCAGCAGGAGCGCTTCAAGCTGATAGCGGCCAGAACCGGCTAGCAGTCCTTGTTTCTGCAGGGTTTGCTTCAGGGCACCAGCGAATGCGTCGTTGTCGATCTCGGAGGTCCATGCGGGGTTGGTCTCTTCGCCGCCCGACACGTTGGTGACATCCACACTGTTTTGCAGGGCCGCGTCGTAGGGCTTCACTTGCCCGTCGTACACCATGTTGCCCATTTTGGCGCCGGAGGCGCAGCCGGTGAGGTAGAGCAGAGCGGCTAGCACCGCCAGAATCCTTGCGTTTCGCACGGTAGGTTCCTTCTTACTTATTTGATTATTTTGGGGTATTGCCTGCCATTGAGCCTGGGCTCAGAGCAGCGGGCCATGGTAGCTGAGCGTTGGTGGGCTTGCTATGTACCGAAGCGGCAACCGGAGTAAAATTTCGTAAAATCTCTTGGGCAGGCTGGGCAGGATGAGTCATTCCCGCCCCTGGGCAAATAACCTAGTTCAGTCGATAGAATGGACGATCATAATCGAGACTGGTTGGTCGCTGGTCTGGCGAACTGGTTGTGCCTTCTCCTGTGTAGAGAATATTGTTGTTGATGTAAACGACATTGTACTCGTCGATCTCGAAGTCGGCGCCATTGAACTGAGTCACATGCGACGTGAGTTCGGTAGCGGTGAGGCCGGAACTCAGTAAAACGTCTTCACCGAGTGTGAAGTTGCCTGATGAGGTAGGATTTGGAGCTTCCGGTAACGGGGTGGTGCAAGCGCTATCGATGTAGTTCTCGATACTTGTGGCAAATGCGCTGCGGGTGAAAGAGACCGTTACGATATCGTAGTGTGCTTCGCCCTCCACGTGCCCGCATTGTTTCTTCCAGGTGCCCTCGAGTACCGTGACTTGATCGGGGGGCGTCATGGGGCCACTATCGTCGTTCCCGTCAGATGAACCTGAACCGGGAGTGGTATTCTCGTCGGCTTTTTCCAGGTCGCTTCCACTACCGCTGCCTCCGCAACCGACCATTAATGCCGAAATAAAGGTGCACGCTAAAATCCTTTTCATCGTTCTGTGTCCTTACAATGTTATCTAAATGGAATATTGTTATATCATTATTGCATAAGGTGGGTGGCCGCGATAGACCTGGCTCTTTCTGGAGAGGGCGGCTTACTCTTTTGTTCACCAGGTTACGCCGAGGTGTTCCGATCGCCGGCTGTACCAACGTGGCCGGCGATGACGCCAGAATCATTCATCCGGCGCCGTCGTCAGCTCTGGGCGAAAACACGCTGTTTTCCGTTGCCAGTGAGTTCACCAATCCCGATGTGACGGCGTTTTGTGAGTACCTGCAGGCGCAGGGGGTGGGGAGTTGCCGATTGTTGACCGAACACCGCTCTGCCCGGAGCCCGGAATGATCAAGCCGAGTTGCTACAGCTGTCGGAAAAAATTTGACCCATCCGAGCTGAGGCTTTCTTACTCAAAAAACTACTGTGAGGGCTGCGGCGTTGGGCTGTTTGGTGACGAATACTTTCGTTTCGCCAGAAAGCCTGCCCCAACGGCCTGGAAGAACCTGGCTGTTCATGTGGCCGTGCTTCTTTCCGTGGTTGCCGGCTTGTCGTTATGGATTCTGATGGGTAGGGCGTGACGGCTCCAGCCTGTTCGTAGACATCCCGCAAGAAAAGTACGGCAAAGTCCGGTACAACGCCGATCCCGGGTCGGTCACTGAGCCTCATTCGACCGTCCGCACGGATGCACAATTTTGCAAAGACTACCGAGCCGTACCCGGGAACCGTCTGATTGTGTGGTAAGCGAACTCCGTGAGGTAATCGTTGACGGCCAGCGAGGCTTCCGCTGCTTTGCTTTCGTCCCCATGGCAGATGGCCTTCAGGGTTGCTGCATGTAGTTTTCCGGCAATTCCGAACTCACGGTTGAATGACTGAATGTGAGCGAACCAGAATCGCCTTGAAAGCCCCTGTAGAGGAAGAATGGCCATGGTGAGGTATTCGTTCTGAGTAGAATCCGCAACGGCACGGTGCACCTTCTTCAACGTTTCTCCATACCGTTTAGGGTTTCCATAAAGGGTTTCGTCCAGCAGCTGTTCTGCGAGCTGAAGCATCGCTTCTTTCTGGGCGACGGTTGAGCGATGAGCCGCAAACCGTACCGCCTGTTCCTCCAGGGTTCTCCTGACTTCAAGCAGTTTTAACTGTACTTCGACCGACATTAACGGAATCAGAATCCCTTTGCGTGGATGTATCTCCACCATCTTTTCTGCGGCGAGTTTCTGAAGCGCTTCTCGAATAGGGGTTCTGCCCAGCTCTGTCTGTTTCATCAGCTGACTCTCCGAAACCATGGTTCCTGGCTCCAGTTCCCGGAAGGTAATCAACTGCTCCAGCAAATCGTAGGCAACGTCGCTTTTGTTCTTCATCCGTCAGGGGCTGCTTATGGGTGAATGTTGGAAAAGGATTGATCGCCAGCATAGCAAAATGATTTGACACTGACTATATCTTCTGAATACGATTGATGTTCAACTGATATATCACAACAACAAGAGGTGAGTATTATGGATTTCAAATCGTGGAAAACAGTGTGCCGCTATGAGCAGCAGCCGGATCTTCCGGTGCTGGACGAGGTAGATGTTCTGGTGGTTGGCGGCGGTGCCGCCGGGGTTGCAGCCGCAACAGTGGCTGGAGAAGCCGGGAAATCAGTGCTGCTGATCGAGAAATACGGTTTCTGTGGTGGCGCGGCTGTGGCTGGAATGTCAGGCACCATTTGTGGCATGTACCTGGCGAGGGAGCAGCACCCGGATGGCCCGGAGCAGGTGGTTTTCGGGTTTACGGAGAGATTTCGCACGGAGCTGCGCCGTCGGGGCGGCCTGACTGAGCCGCAGGCATACGGCAAAACGTTCACAGCAACCCACGACCCTCTAATGTGGAGAGAGGCAGCCGATCAGTTCCTGCTGGAGGCCGGCGTCAAGCTCTACCTGCATACGGCGGTCACCGGCGTGATCATGGAGGGCGATCATTTCCAGGGTGTTGTGATCGAATCCAATGCCGGGCGCTCTGTGGTTCTTGCGAAGCGGATCATTGATGCATCCGGGGATGCGGCGGTCATCGCACGGGCGGGGCATCGCTATTTTTACGGGGACCAAGGGCGAATCCAGAATCCAACGATGTTCTTCCGCGTAGGAGGTGTCGATATCGATACCTATCTGGACTATTACGGTGACAATACCATTTGTCCGCCGAAGGTCACGGCAGCCATTGATGAGGCTAGGGAAACCGGAGAATACACCCTTCCCAGAAATAAAATCTGGATGTTCCCGACGACTCGACCGGGCGAACTCATGGTGAATGCGACCCGCCTGGCCGGTCAGGATGGGCGGGTTCTAAACGTCATTGATCCTGCGGATTTCACTGAAGCGGAGATCGGTGGGCGATTACAGGTCAGGGACTACACAAGATTCCTCAACAACTTCGTGCCCGGCTGTGAGAGCGCTTACGTGGTGGATACGGGGGTCGAAGTAGGAATTCGCCAGACACGTTCTATAGTCGGCGTTGAGATGCTCACCAATGAAGACGTCGTCAGTTGCCGGAAGAGAGACGACGGGATCTGTCGGGTACCTTGGCCGATTGAATTGCACAATGGCGAAAAGCCGAAGTTGCACTGGTTGCTGGATGATTATTATGAAGTGCCTTATGGCGCACTGCTTCCGGAAATCGGAGAAAACATTATTGTTGCGGGCCGATGCCTGAGTGCTGAACATGAGGCGCTGGCGTCTGCCCGTGTCACTGCACAGTGCTTTGAATATGGCCATGCTGCGGCTACAGCGGCCGTTTACTCTCTCAACGCAAGCATTCCTATGCGCAGCATTGAGGGTACAACTATTCGCGCAATGATGCGTGACAACGGCAGCGCTCTCTGAGGACAACATAATGAAAACAACACAAAATCTTCGTAATCCCCTTCGGGACCTGACGCAGGAAAACATCTCTGCGGGGTTGCTGGCCGCTATCTTCGGGTGTGTTGCCACATCTCTCATTATCATTAACTCGGGAGCGCAGGCAGGGCTGACGGATGGCCAGATCGTGAGCTGGCTGTTTTCGTGCTGGTTCTTTGGCGGGTGTATTGGTGTGTATCTGGCCTGGAAAACGGGCCAGCCGATCAGTGGCGCCTGGTCGATTCCGGCGGCAGTGATGCTTGGAGGAACTCTCGGGCATTTCCCGTTTGAGGAAGCCGTGGGTGCCTATTTCATGGCTGGCGCTATGGTGTTTGTACTGGGAGTAACGGGGTTAGTGAATCGCATCATTCGCTTGATCCCTATGCCTATTATCATGGCGATGATCGCTGGTGCCCTTATGCGGTTTGCGACGGGCATCATGGGAGGGTTGTCGGACCTGCCCCTGATTGCAGGGGCCACAGTGGCTACTTATTTCTGCTCTCTGGCTCTTCTTCCCAGGGTGACACCCATTATTCCGGCGCTCGCGGTTGGGCTGTCACTGTTCTTCGTCTTTGGTGAAGCCGCACCGGTAGCAACGGCTGCCCAGTTTCAGCTGCCTGGTTTCTATATGCCTGCGTTCTCATTCGAGGCATTCATTGCCATCTCGTTGCCTGTTGCCATTCTGGTGGTTGGTGCAGAAAATGCCCAGGCGACAGGAGTGCTCATGAGCGAGGGGTACAAGCCACCGGTGAATACCATGACCACGCTGTCCGGAATTGGAGGCATGGTCGCGTGCTTTTTTGGCGCTCACAATGCCAACATCGCCGGGCCGATGACTGCCATCTGTTCGTCCGAGGTAGCAGGGAGCGAGAAAGAAAAGCGCTATGTGGCTTCGATAATCTGTGGGCTGATTTGCCTGACTTTCGGGATCCTTTCCAGCTATGCCATCAGCTTTATCAAACTTGTGCCCCTGGCCCTCATCGCCACTGTTGCAGGGCTGGCAATGATCAACGTCTTGCTTCAGTCACTGCAACTGGCGTTCACAACCGAGAAAAAAGCGTCCTTCCAGCTCGGTGCTTTCACCGCTTTTGTTGTTGCCTTGAGTGGCGTTAGTTTTCTGAACATCACTGCGCCATTCTGGGCATTGGTGGCGGGGCTGGTCATCACTCTGATTACAGAGAAGCAGCAGTTTAAACAACTGTTGGTCCCGCAAACGCCATAACTCCCATCCCGCTCAGGAAACGGCCAGACTGTCGAACCAGTCTGGCCGTGGAATTGATGTGCCAGAAACAGTCCTCCCGCCGGCAAAAGCCTGGTCATTGGCCAGTCGTAGCCCCTGGACCAGCTCTCTCAAGCATCTGTTTGGTGGGTCGTTGCCAGAGTAAATCCTACCGAATCAGGTGATCTTGTTTCACTATAGCAACGATATTTCAATCCAAGGGGCGCTCGGCTACTCGATAATACGCTCTTCAAAAAACTACCTTCAGGTGCGTGGCAAGAAGTACCCTATAACCATATCAAGCGAAGGGCGTCACACGAGGGGGAAGTGCATTGAATCAGAAAGGATTACTCAGCGCCTGGAATGACGCCAAGGGGTTCGGCTTTATTACGCCGGAAGGCGGCGGTGAACGGGTCTTTGCCCATATCAGCAGTTACGCAGGCAGTGGCCGGCCGTCTTCCAATCGCAAGGTGACTTACAGCCTCACGAAGGACGGTCAGGGCCGGCTGAGGGCAGGGCGGTTCCAATACGCTGGAGCGGCAAAGGTTGGTGCCAGCATTGCGCCGGGAGTCTGGGTGGCCGCGGCGGTTGTGCTGGCGTTGTTTGCTACGCTGGCTGGGGTGTTTCATCGAGGTTATCTGCCGGTTTCGATCCTGGCTGCCTACGGTGGGGTGAGTCTGGTGTTGTTTGTGATGTACGGGATCGATAAGCGGGCGGCGCAGCGGGGTGGCCAACGTACGGCTGAGAAAACGCTACACCTGTTCGAGCTTTGCTGCGGTTGGCCCGGTGCGCTGTTGGCCCAGCAGGTTTTTCGGCATAAGACGCGAAAGGGCAGTTATCAGTTTGTTTTCTGGCTGGCGGTGCTGGCCAATCTGGGTGCTCTGGGGTGGCTGCTGTTGGCTCCGGAGGCGATGAGTTGGCGGCAACAATTGGGCTTTGATTTGTCGAAGTCTTTGCGGCCGCTTGTCTGGAGCCCGAAATGATTAAGCCGAGCTGCTACAGCTGTCGGAAAAGATTTGAGCCATCCGAACTGACTGTGGTTGCCGGCTTGTCGTTATGGCTTTTGATGGGTAGGGCGTGACGGCCCCAGCCTATTCGTAGACATCCCGCAAGGACAGTAAGGCAAAATCCGGTACAACGCCGAGGCCGGGTCGGTCACTTAGCCACATTCGGCCGTCCGCCGCTTCCGGGGCGCCTGTGGCAAGCTGCACTGTGTTGTAGTTGTGCAAGTCGGTGGTGTTCAGCAAGGCTCTGGGGGAGGTGCTGGCGGCGAGGTGCGCATAGGCAGCCGTCGCGATGCCACTGCCCCAGGCGTCTTCAATGGTCATGGGGATGCCGGCCTCGGCACACACATCCCGAATGATCCGGGAGGGCGTAAGCCCACCGAACTTGCTGACTTTCAAGGCAATCGCGTCCATGGCATCGTCTCTGAGCCCACGCTGAACCTCGCTCAAGGTGTTGAACGCTTCATCCAGTTTGATCACATGCTTGGCACGCCGCCTGACCGACAGGCACTCGTCGTAACTGCGGCAGGGTTGCTCAAGGTAGATATCCACATCCTCAATCGCCTTTGAAAATCGCAGTACCTGATCGCGCCGCCAGGCGCCATTGATATCGCCTACCCAGAGTTCATCCGGTTGTTTGAGTTTGCTGAGCCTGCGAATCAGGTCGATGTCTTCGTCCACCTCATGGCCCAGTTTGATCTGGATGTGCCGAAAACCCTCGGCACGATAACGGCGAAGCGACTCTTCCATTTCTGCGGGTTCGGCCAGTGGGACAATTCGATGCAGGGGCATGGACGGTGATTGAAGACCGCCGAGCAGCGTATAAACAGGAAGCCCGCACGCCTTGCCCAGGAGATCCCAGCAGGCAATATCGATGGCCGCCTTGGCGACAGCCTGGCCGGTGAGCGCCTGATTCATTCGTTCCTGAATCACAGATACTTGCCGTGGGTCCTGGCCGAGTACCTCAGGTGCCAACACTGACAGGCAGGAAGGAAGCCCCTCGGCAAAAGCCGCCATGTAGTTGGGGCCGCAGGGGCACACCTCACCATAGCCCTCCAGTCCCGTGTCTGTTGAGAGGGCAACAACCGTTGTTTCGAAGACCTGATGGGAGCGGCCGCCAGCAAAGGCATAGGCTTTCCCGGTGTATTCCAGATTCGCCGTGTAGACCGCTATTCGCTCGATTCGCATAAGCAACTCCGCCCGGAACCGTATACGACAACGTTAGTTCACCGGTGTACGAATAGATAGCGGCGCCAGCGGAATGCTGGCGCTTTCGTTAGATTCGGCGACTCATTCAGGAACAGCGACGTAACTTCCGGGCGGCGACCCCAAGCAGGCCAATCAGAAGCAATGGCAACGATGCCGGCGTGGGCACTTCGGCGGCGCCCCCGAAATTAAAGGTCTTCTGGTAGTTTCCGGCATTGACGGAGACATTGTCGATATAGCCAGTTTGATCGGGAGTGAACGAGCCCAAGCCTAGACTGATACCGAACAGATTAGCTTCGCCAAAATCCTGTCTCTTATACACATCTGACGCTGCCGACGAATAGAGAGGTGAAGATCTCGG